>JGI12316J15310_10000495_pt21 | contig 19025 bp, 12 predicted proteins | sample MarCyaLeptolynsp_FD_15310 | JGI IMG/M metagenome (IMG submission 15310)
CGTGTCTGCAAACCGCTCGGGAGGACGGTAACAGCACCATGCTGCACGGTTGGATCGTGATACTGGTCGCAACGGCCTATATCCTGCTGCTCTTTGCCATCGCGAGTTTCGGCGACAGGATGACGCGCAAGTCGCCGTCCAGAGCGGGCGGCCGCCCGTTCATCTATGCCCTGTCTCTCTCGGTCTACTGTACCTCCTGGACCTTCTTCGGCTCCGTCGGCAATGCGACCCGCAACGGCGCTGAGTTTCTGACGATCTATATCGGCCCGTTGCTGGTTTTCGCGCTCGGTTACCCGCTGCTGCGCCGGATCATTCAGATCTCTAAAACCGAAAGCATCACCTCAATCGCCGACTTCATAGGCGCACGCTACGGCAAGAGCCAGTCCGTGGCCGCGCTGGCAACCCTGATCGCAGTGATCGGTGTCATTCCCTATATCGCGCTTCAGCTGAAGGCCGTTTCATTCTCGGTCACGACCATGGTCGGCCCGCTCATTACTCCCGGGTTCAGCTTTGCGCCGTTCTTCAACGACATCACTTTGCTGATCGCGCTCGGCATGGCGATCTTCAGTTGGGCGTTCGGTACCCGGCACATCGACGCAACGGAGCACCAGGAAGGTCTGATGCTCGCCATCGCTACCGAGGCGATCGTCAAGCTTCTGGCCTTCCTGGCCGTCGGTTTCTGGGTAACCTACTGGCTGTTCGACGGCCCGTTCGATCTGGTGCGCGCCATTTCCGAAGCCCCGGAAGTCGCCGAGGTTTTCGAACAGCCGATCAATGTCGGCAATTGGCTCATTCTGTCGATCCTGTCCGGTTTCGCCGTCCTGATGCTGCCGCGTCAGTTCCATGTCACGGTCACGGAAAACAACTCGGACTCGGAGCTCAAATGCGCCACGTGGATGTTCCCGGTCTACCTGGTCCTGATCAATCTCTTCGTCATCCCGATCGCAGCCGCGGGCATGCTGCGTTTCGGGCAGGACGTCAACCCTGACACCTACGTCCTGGCGCTGCCAATCGATGCCGGGCAGGAATGGCTTGCTCTCTTTGCCTTTATCGGCGGTCTGTCGGCGGCGACCGCGATGGTCATCGTCGCAACGGTCGCGCTTGCCATCATGATCTCCAACGACATCGTTGTGCCGCTTCTGTTGCGCCGTCAGGGCGAAGCCGATCTGATGAAGTCCGGCGGACGCGACATGAGCCGCCAATTGCTGACGATCCGCCGCCTGGCTATTTTCGGCATTCTTCTTCTTGCCTACGCCTACTACAAAGCGGCCGGCGACACGGCCGCCCTTGTTTCCATCGGGCTCCTGTCTTTTGCGGCGATCGCGCAATTCGCCCCCGCCTTCATCGGTGCCCTGTTCTGGCGGCGCGCGACCTCGCTCGGCGCCCTCGCCGGTCTCAGCAGCGGGTTCCTGATCTGGGGGTATACCCTGCTATTGCCGACCTTCGCGCAGTCCGGCCTGTTGTCGACGGACTTCCTGGAGACGGGCCCGTTCGGTTTGAGTGCACTTAACCCGCAATCGCTCTTCGGCCTTCAACTGGACCCGTTCATCCACGGAACGCTTTGGAGCCTTTGCATCAATATCCTGCTTTTAATAGGCGTGTCGTTTTTCAGAAAACCGCTTCCGGCCGAGACTCTTCAGGCCAATGTTTTCGTGCCGGCAGAACTGACCCCGTCCCCCAGCCTGCGTTACTGGCGCACATCCGTCACCGCGGCCGACCTGCAATCGACAGTCGCGCGCTATCTCGGCGAGGAACGCACCGAGCGATCGTTTCATCGCTTCGCGAGCGAAAGAGGGATACCGCTGGATCCGAACACGCTCGCCGATGCCAATCTGCTCCGGTTTTCCGAACAGCTTCTTGCAAGCGCCATTGGAGCAGCCTCGTCCCGTCTTGTCCTGACGTTGATGCTCAAGCGCCACGATCCCTCGACCAAGGGCGCGGTCAAGCTCCTGGACGATGCCTCCATCGCGATCCAGTACAACAGGGATCTGCTGCAGACGGCTCTCAACCAGGTGCGGCAGGGCATCGGCGTTTTCGATCGTGATTTGCGCCTGATCTGCTGGAACCGCCAGTTCCGGGATCTGCTCGGCCTCCCGGCCGAATACGGGCAGGTTGGCACCACGCTTGATGCCATCCTGCGCTACAACACGCAAAGGGGCGAATATGGCCCCGGGCCGGTCGAAAGCATCGTCGCAGACCGCATTGAGAAACTCGTCGTCGTCCAGGAAACGTTCCAGGAGCGTCTTGAATCGAGCGGGGCCGTGTTTGAAGTGCGGATCAGCCCGATGCCGGATGGTGGCATCGTTACGACCTACACGGACATCACCGAGCGCGTGATGGCCGAAGAAGCCCTGGCGCGCGCCAATGAGACCCTTGAGCGACGCGTCAGGGAACGGACCGAAGAACTCACCCATGTGAATGAACGACTCCAGGAGGCGACCCATGCCGCCGAGGAAGCGAATATCGGCAAAACGCGGTTTCTCGCCGCTGCCGGGCATGACATTTTGCAGCCGCTCAACGCGGCCCGCCTTTATGCATCCGTACTGGTCGAGAAGCTGAAGGCGGGAGAAGACGGCGAACTCGTGCGCAATGTGGAATCGGCACTTGAATCCGTTGAAGACATTCTTGGAGCCGTTCTGGACATTTCGCGCCTGGATACCGGGGCACTGAAGCCGGAACCCACGGTTTTCCGGCTGGATGAGATCCTGCGCGGAATTGCACTGGATTTCCTGCCCGTGGCGCAGGAAAAAGGTCTCGAATTGCGGATCGTGCCGACATCGGTCTCCGTGCGCACAGACCGCCGGCTGTTGCGCCGGTTGCTACAGAACCTCGTTTCAAACGCGCTGAAATACACGCAGGACGGCCGGGTGCTGGTCGGGTGCCGCCGGCACGGCAATCGCGTTCTCGTTGAAATACACGACACCGGAATGGGTATCCCGGAAAGCAAGCAAAAGGCCATTTTTCAGGAATTCCACCGGCTGGACGACGGCATGCGGGTTGCCAAAGGGCTGGGCCTTGGGCTCTCCATCGTTGAGCGGATCAGTCACGTTCTTGACCACCCTGTTGCCCTCAGATCGGAACTGGAAAAGGGGTCGTGCTTTTCGGTTGAGCTGCCGCGCGCGGCTGCGGTTCCCGACACGCAGCCGGCCAAACAGGCACCGGCTGCAATCGGCAACCTGGATGGATTGTGCGTGGTCGCCATCGACAACGAGCCCGACATCCTGAGCGGCATGCGTCATCTGCTGACCAGCTGGGATTGTCTTGTCGTGACTGCCGGCAACGAACACGAGGCCGCCGCGCAACTCAACAAGGCCGGTTTGAGGCCTGATGTCATTCTAGCCGATTACCATCTGGACAATGGAACCGGTATCGAAGCCATCGTGAAACTGCGGTGGAAATTCGGGCGCCACATTCCGGCGATCCTGATTACGGCCGACCGCAGCCGGCCCGTGCGCTCCGAAGCCGGGGAAAAGGACATCGCGTTTTTCAACAAGCCGGTCAAACCCGCGGCGCTGCGGGCGCAACTGGCACGGTGCCAGGCGGGCCAGGCCGCGGAGTAGGTCGTTTGAGCATCGGGCGATAAGTGTGCACCCTTTGACCGGATCTCCTTTGTCTGCTGAGGAGGCGGATTGCGCGCCGCGGTGTTTCCCACCCCAAGTGCGATCCAACGATGTCAGCGGGCACAGGAGATCGGCCCTTCGGGTGATTGAAAGCAGCCCATCGGCAGCGTTGCGCCGCTTGCCCGATACACCGCATCGCTCTGCGCGACGCGCCTTGCCGAATGAGCTGCTTGCAAACATCAAATGGTGCAGACTTGTCGCCCGATGCTCTAGTTTGCGGAAGCTGCCACGGAGGCCTGCTGCACATCACCTTCGCTGTCCACGGCAGGCGCTTCGGACGGCTCGTCCCACCCCTCGGACGCAGCCTGAATGATGTGCATCGGGTTCGCGCTTGGTTTGCCGAAGAAATACCCTTGCAGCGTATCGCAGCCCAGCGTCCTTAGCGCATCAACCTGGAAGCGGCGCTCGACACCTTCGGCCGTGACTTCCAGTCCGAGATTATGCGCCAGGGCAATGACCGCTGAGATAATGGCAAGCCCGTCACTGCGCTCTCCGATCTCGTCGACAAAGGTCTTGTCGATCTTGATCTTGTCGAACTTGTACTTGCGCAGATAGGACAGGGACGAATAGCCGGTGCCAAAATCATCGAGCGAAATCTTGATGCCGAGATTGCGCAGCTTCTTCAACTTGTCCGGCGCTGCTCCGGAATCGCGAAGGAACACCGATTCCGTGATCTCCAGAACCAGTCTTTCCGGCGGGAACCCGGTCTCATCGAGCACGCTTGTTATCTGGCTTACCAAATTGGGATCCATGAACTGGACCGCCGACAGATTGACCGCAACACTTTCAAGGTCCGGGCATTGCGCCGCCGCAGCGCAGGCCTTTCTCAGCACCCAGTTTCCAAGCGGCAGGATAAGACCGGCATGCTCGGCAATCGGCAGGAACGTGTCCGGCGTGACTTCTCCCCGGGTCGGATGGAACCAGCGAACCAGCACCTCGCTTGAAACCACATTGCCCGACCGCGCGTTGACGATCGGCTGAAACTCCACGCTGAGCTTGCCGAATTCGAATGCCTCGCGCAAATCGGCCTCCAGTTCGCGCCTCTCGCGGACTTCCCGTTCCATGGCGGATTCGAAGGCAAGAGCGCGACCGCGGCCGCTTTCCTTGGCTTTGTAGAGAGCGATGTCGGCATTGCGCATGAGATCATCGACCGTTGCCCCTGCTCCTCTCAGTCTCGTGAAACCAACGGTGGCGCCGATTGCGAAGTCCCGGTTGCCGATTCTGAAGGGCTTGCGGGCAACGTTGACGAGTTCCTCGGCAAAGGCGCTTGCGGCCTGATCGCTGACGAAGCTCCCCAGCGCTGCAAATTCGTCCCCGCCGAACCGCGCCAACACAGTCCTGCCCTCGCTGAGCGCCGTGAACCTGGCGGCCACCTGCTTCAATAATTCGTCACCGGCGGGGTGGCCGCTGGTATCGTTGACGACCTTGAAGTTGTCGAGATCGATCAGGAAGAGCGTCAGGGTGTCCTGCCCGGATTTCACCTGTTCGGCGAGCAGGTCCTCCGCCTGCTTCAGGAACCAGCTGCGATTGCCGATACCCGTCAGGGAGTCGTGCTCGGCAAGATGTGTCACCAGTCTTTCCGCTCGCCTGGCCTCGGTGATGTCGGACGCAACGCCGCGATAGCCGGTGAACGAGCCGTGATCATCATAGACGGGACGTGCGGCAATCGACCACCAGCGTTCCTCGCCGTTTACCGTCAGCCCGATGACAATCTCGCGAAACGACTTCTGCAGGTTGATGGCTTCTTCAAGGCCCGCAACCTGTGAGCGTGCGTCCTCGCTGTCGAGCGAATAGGCCAGATCGACCATGCGCATGGCATGAAGTTCCGGCCGGGTGCGGCCACTGGCATGAAGAAAACGGTCGGAAACGTTCCGGAAGTTGCCGGTGCTGCTTGTTTCCCAGATCCAGTCACTCGACGTTTCTTCAAATTCATTGAGCAATAGGGCGATCAGGTCGCCGTTCTTTTCAAGCTCAGCTTCGGCAAGGAAATGAGACGCGAACAGCCATCCCGCAGCGGTCGTGCTTCCGATGACAACGAACGTGTAGCTCGTCAGCAGGAACAGGAGCGGCCACATCATGACGCTTTGATCGATCACCAGGGCAACGACTGTCGCGGCATACAGGATCAAAACCCAGCGGAACGCGGCCTGCGGTACGGTCGCAAGCGCAAATCCGCCACCGCAAATCATGCCGGTGGTGACACAGGACGCGATCCAGATTGCATTCACGTTCCCGCTTACGAAAGCGGCGACGGGAACGACAGCCCACAAGAGGCTTAGAAACGTCGCATGGCGGACGGCCGCGTTCAGGGCACGGTGAGATGCCAGCTCAATGGGTGAGCGCGACGACAGGAACCATTTGATGGTCGTCAACGCCATGAGGCTCATCGCCGCGACGACCCAGGCGATCACATAAGCAAACGGGAGCGCCTGTGCCAAAACCGGCAAGACAACAACGACATTGACGACGTTTGCAAACACTGTGAGCGGTGTCAGACGGGCAATGCTCGCGATCTGTGCGGCGCGCACGCGGCAAGCCAGATACTGATCCACCACCGGATGACCGAACGCTAGCAGCAGCGCCCGCGTCGGACTGGCATCCATATGCCCGTCCGGCCGCATCGCGGCGTGTTTCACCCGTGAACCAGGTGATACAAGCGCCTGCAATATCGTCTTGAGGACCAATTTCCAATTGGCGCCAGGCCGCATTTCTTCTCCGCATCACTCTCATGTTGCCGTGCGTGTTGCACAGCTCCCTGTGACGCAGATCTAGCCTGAATTCCCTGAAGTTCCGGTAAAGAACCTTGTGAAATTTTCGGAGTTTGATGAGTCTTTCGAGGAATTTAGCGCTAACGCCCGTTTACCTTAACGAACCTGTACTCGGCCAGAAATCCCGGACGAACCAAAGGCAGCCTGTGCACCGCGAACCAAGAAACCCGCGCCTGATACCGGTTGGCGAATTGGGTGCGATAAGCCGCCTTACGCGCCTGCTGCTTCCTGTTCTTCGCCGCCGAGCTGCCACTGACCCGCCTCGATCTTGGAAGCTGCGATAACAGCCTGTGTCCGACTCTCAACACCCAGCTTCTGCAAAATGGCCGAGACGTGTGCCTTCACCGTCGCTTCGGACACCGACAGTTCATATGCGATCTGTTTGTTCAAAAGTCCTTCCGACAACATCATCAGGACGCGGACTTGCTGCGGGGTCAGCGTCGACAGGCGCTGGATCAGATCGTCGCTGCCGTCGTCCGCCTTCAGATCGACATCAGGCGGCGTCCAGACATTCCCGGACATGACATCCGATATCGCCTGTCTGATGACCTCTATGCCGTGTGATTTGGGGATGAAGCCCGATGCGCCGAATTCAATTGCCCGGCGAATTGCCTGTGGTTCCTCATTGGCCGAAACGACAACGACAGGGACACCGGAAAACTGTGCGCGCAAATACATAAGACCGGAAAACCCGCGCATGCCCGGCATGGTCAGGTCGAGCAAAATAAGATCGGCGTCTCCATCCTGCTCAAGGCGTGCTGTCACGTCTTCAAGTGCACCGGCCTCTTCAATCGAGGCATCCGGGTATTGTTTTTCCAGGGTCTGGCGCAGAGCGCCTCGAAACAGGGGATGATCATCTGCGATGATGAAGCGATACGAGGTTGCCGACACGTTGTTTTTCCTCCCTCAACGGTCTTTTCGCAGCTTTACCAAGTCCTTGCTTGCCGAGCGCTCAGGCGATTGCCGAGCGCTTCTAGGCCTTAATTTGGCTTCTGGTTTGATAGAGCTACCGAGCTAAAGTATGTTTGCAACACCGGTCTGGTGCAAGTCAAACAATCGATTTGGCCAACACGCTCAACACCAATCAGACCCGCGACGACCTTCCAAGGTATTTTTTTGCGAATCACGGCACAAGTAAAAGTATATCTCATTCAAAAACACATTAGAAAAAGTACAACCAGTGGTTTAATACATGCTTTCCGCAGCATCCCGCCAAATCCAAACAATATAACTCGGCGGTTTAGGATTATTTTTTTCCACAGACTACATTTCTATTGATAATTTTTTGAAAGGGAGCAACAAATGAACTTACGGGGAACCCCGAATATCTAGTTTTTAAACACTTGCACGAAGTTTTAGAATGACAATTCAATCTACCCTTTATTCATTTGTTAATCGCTGGGAATGCGATGAAAACGATCACCTGAACGTCCAGTTCTATTTCAGCCGTTTTGAAGAAGCAGACCGTCAGTTCCGCCTGATGAGCGGATTGAGCGAGACAATCGTGGGCGCACGGCGCGTCCGGCACGTTCGATACCACAAGGAACTGAGAACGGGCGACCTAATAACGGTGCATTCCAGCGTCGCCTTCGACGGTCCGCATATGCTGACCGTTGTGCATGAAATGCGCGATGGTGCCACCGGCGTCCTTGCCGCGACCGCGCTGGACGGATACGAGCCCAGTCCGAATTCGGCAAAATCTCTGCGTCAAAGGTTCAAGGATTTTCAGACGCCGATGATCGCCGAGGCCGCACCGCGGGGCATCAAATCCGGTCCGTCGGGTGTTCGGGCAAGCCTGCCCGCACTCCTGGGTCAGGGAGCGGAGATCTGCTTCCGGGGAACCGTCATGCCGCGCGATGTCGGCCCGGACGGCAAAGCCGACGATCAATATGCGCTCGCCTGCTGCACCGACGGTGTCGCGCATGTCTGGCAACGGACCCCGATGAATCAAGCCTATCTCGACGAGAACGGGTTTGGCCGTGTCGCTGTCGAGATGAAGTTGTCTTGGTCAACGCCGCTCAAGACCGGGGATGCCGTGGTCGTTGCGACCGGCTTTACAGGCGTGAGCGCGCGCACATTCTCCATGCGGCATCACCTGTTCGAAAGCAGGACTTCGCGCCTGGCCGCTACGCTGGATGTGGTCGCTCTTCCGATGGACTTGTCTTCGCGCAAATCTGTTGAGTTGCCGGAAACTGCACATGCAGCGATATCCAAAATGCTGATCGACTGAACTGAAACACCCTTGCGCCGGAAACAGCAGTGAAGGGCGCCGGAACGTGTCTGCGGCAAGGACTGCACGATGTGTGCTAGAGCATCAGGCGATGCTCTAGTTGCCTTCGCCCTCAAAGTCTTTCTGCAGATCCCGAACCATGCCGAAAAACCGGCGCATGGCGCTTTCCGTAAATGTCAGAACGCGCTCGAGTTCTTCGTCATCCTCAGTCCAGCCGGAGCCATCGCTGCCATTCGGCTTCGTTGGCCTCTGGGAGAGTTCGGGGGCTTTTGACGCGCCACCGTCCGCATCGCGCTCCTCAAGGCGGGCGGTCAGGCGGTCGACTTCCGCAGCCAGTTCGTTGATTTCAGCAAGATAGGCCTCTTCGGCCAGCGGCACAGGATTGCATCGCCAGGAACCGTTCTGTTCCTGGCAGATCGAGATTGTCCCGTTCTGCCTGTCGACCCTCAGAATGTCGCCATCGGCCTCGACCAGCGAAAACCGATCCGGAGCGCCTTCCGTAACGGCCTCTTTCGTGTCAGCCGGTATGATCGATTGTGCCGCTGCCGGCGCAACCTGCACCAGGCAAACCACAGCTGCGGCAAACAGGGAAAGACGTTTCGGCATTGGCATCGTCATGGGATTTCTCCGAATTCCGGCACAGGACCAGAGGAGCACCTGCCTCCATCCTTCCGTGATGAAGAGGTGCCACAATTCCATGGCCAAAGCACGGCCAAAGTCAATCCGTCTTGTCCGCGATCAGGTATCAGCTTGCCGGGCTCTCCGCTTTTGGCAGCAAAGCTTCGAGAGTTTCGATGCGGTCGGCCTCGTCAGGTGGTTTGTCCCATCTCAATCTCGAGATTCTGGGAAAGCGCATAGCGACGCCTGATTTGTGGCGCTTCGAGCGGTTCAGCCCCTCAAAGGCGACTTCCAGAACAAGGCCTTCCGTCTTGCCGTGTTTCACTTCCCTCACCGGCCCAAAGCGATTGAGCGTGTTGTTGCGCACGAAGCGGTCGATTTCGCGAAGTTCCTCATCGGTGAATCCGAAATAGGCCTTGCCGACAGGCACAAGTTCGTCTCCGTCGGCCCCGCCGCGCCAGACGCCAAACGTGTAGTCGGAGTAAAACGAAGATCGCTTGCCGTGGCCCCGCTGGGCATACATCAAAACGGCGTCCACCAGGTATGGCTCCCGTTTCCACTTGAACCACAGGCCCTTCGGTCTGCCGCTGACATAGAGCGCGTCTCTGCGCTTCAGCATCAGTCCTTCGACGGCATCCGCGTTCGCGGCATCGAGAATGGAATGCGGATTCGACCGTGCTGCCGCGATCTGATCCCAGTCCCCGACCTCTAGCATCGGCGAGAGTTCGATGGCCGGCAAGGACAGGCTTTCGATGAATGAGCCAAGTTTTTCCCGGCGCGTTTCAAACGGCAGACCACGCAGATCCTCGCCCTCGAGTTCAAGCAGATCATACGCTCTGATCGCCGCCGGATACTCCCGGATCAGCTTGGGTCCTGCCGTTTTCCGGTTCAAGCGTTTTTGCAGATCGGAAAAGGGCCGCACGACCCCGTCACTCACGACCAGAAGTTCACCGTCGATGCAGGCGTTGAAGTCCAGCAGTTCTACGATGTCCGGAAAGGCCTTGGAAATGTCCTCGCCTGTGCGGCTGTAGAGGCGCCGGACGGTCTCACCTGCCCCGTTTTGCCCTGCTGCGGCCTGGACCCTGATACCGTCCCATTTCCACTCAACCGCAAACGCGGCGGCATCCAGCTGAGGCAGTTCGCGTTCCTCGTCCAGGGGGTGTGCCAGCATGACCAGCCGAAAGGGGACCGGGTCCTGATTGTCCGGCCTGCCGCTCCTGCCTTCTGCCCAGGCAAACAGGGTCTCGTAAGGAGGCTTGAGTCCGTGCCAGACTTCCTCGATCTGGGCCACGTCCAGGCCGCCGAGGCGTGCGATCGCGGTTTTTGCAAGCCGCGCCGAGACCCCGACACGCAATCCGCCTGTCACAAGCTTCAGGAGCGCCCATCTGCCGGTTTCGTCCAGACGATCCAGCCAATCGGTCAACAGGCGCGGGACATCGGTTTTGCCGGCTGTCTCAAGCGTCTCGACCACGGCACTCAGCGGCAATGGTTCCTGTGTTTCGCCGTCTGCACTGTCGTTGCCCGCCGGCCACATCAAGGCGATCGTTTCCGACAGATCGCCGACAAAGTCATAGGACAGCGCAAACAGTTGAGGATCCGTACGATCGTTGATCAGCGCACGCAAGAGCGCGGGTTTCGCATTCTTGAAATTCAGGCCGCCAGTCAGCGCCGCCAGTGCATAGCCGCGATCAGGATCTGCCGTCTCCCGGAAGTACCTGACCAGCAACGCCTCCTTGGCGAGCCGGCGCGGCTCCAGCGAAAGCCTGTCGAGCAGTTGGGAAAACGCGTGCATACCCTAGACATACCGGGAAAGACCTTGAGGGCAAGTCTTTCCCGAACCGGATATGGGTCTGGCTGGTTTAGAAAGTACTGTCAAACTTATGCAGTTGAGAAAGCGGCATAATTCCTCGCGATACCAAATCGGGATACAGGATTGTTTCCCTGATTTGTCGTCCCGGTTTGCCGCACACGCGGCAAGACCGGGACCTAGTGCGCTGTGTGGCTGAAATTAGAAGAAGTAGGAAAAACAGGTGGTTACTGGGTTCCGGCCTTCCGCCGCGCTTCAGCCGGAATGACAAGATCAATGACTGGTGATTGCCTCATGAGATCGGCTTCAGACTGAACCGGACAGCAGTGGACCGGATCTGGGTCTGGGTCTGGGTCTGGCTGGTGTCGGGAAACCGGCTGGCCGTCAGGCCGCAACGTCCTGCTGACCCTCGCCCGCACGATACTGAAGACCCAGCGTGTCGCCCTGCACCCACCTGACTTCCATCGGGAATTCGTCTCCGTTGTCGTCGATGTAGGTCACGGACAGACCGATCGCGGCTCCGGCAAATGCGGTCACACCGATGCCGCCGTCGGAGCTGTTGACCAGAGAGGTCTCGAATGTGCGGCCGTCCTCGGTCACCAGCGTCACTTGCTGGCCGGTTTCCGGCGTGCGCGAGGCCCTGCGCCGCTCCTCGACATCCTGTGTCATTTCCTCAAGGAAGCCCTCGATACCCTGTGCCATCGTATCGGCAACGGCCTTCACGTCCCCGGCAATGGTATCGACCGTTTCCGCTTCGCTGGCAGTTGCCTGGATGGCGCTGTCGACGGTCTCGGCGCTGTTGACCGCGTTTCCTGTTTCGGTCGCGGCCATGGTAATGCTCTGCGAGATCTCCTGGGTTGCAACGCTCTGCTCGCCGACCGCCGTTGATATTGCGCCCGTGACTTCGCTGATCATCTCAATGGAGCCCGAGATCTTGCGGATTGAGTCGACCGCTTCATCCGTCAGCCCCTGCACCGAGGAGATCTGGTTTGAAATCTCTTCCGTGGCCTTTGCAGTCTGCGTAGAGAGTTCCTTGACCTCTGCGGCGACAACGGCAAAGCCCTTGCCTGCTTCCCCGGCTCTTGCCGCCTCAATCGTTGCATTGAGCGCAAGGAGGTTGGTCTGTTCCGCAATCGCCCGGATCATCTCGACCACCGTGCCGATCTTCTCGACCGCCTCGGCCAGGCTCGAAACATTGCTGTCCGTCCTGCTCGCAATGGTCGTGGCATCTTCGATGACGCTGTTTGCGCGGTCCGCCTGGTTCATGATTTCCTGGATCGCCGCGGACATTTCCTCCGCCGCGGCGGCAACCGTCTGAACGTTGTTGGAGGAAGATGCGGAGGCATCGCGTGCCTGGCCTGCAGCAGAAGAAGCGTCGTGTGAAATCGACCGGACACGTGCAGCAATGTCGGTCATGGATGTGGTCTTGTCGTGGACCTCTCCCGTGACGTTTTCCATCAATGCCTTGAACTTGTTGATCAGCTCTTCAACGTGGTTCTGGCGCATGCGTTCACGGTCGCGTTCCTTGGCGGCCTCAGCCTCCAGGACCTGGCGCACGCGCGCATTCTCCTGAAAAACGCCGCCTGCGCGGGCAAGATCTCCGATGGCGTCGCGGCGGTCCGCATACGGCATCTCGAAGTCGACGTCCCCATTCGAAACCCTGACCAGATTGCCGGTCAGGTTGGCCAGAAGGCCGTTGACACTGCGCAACTGCCAGACGCAGATGAGCAGCGTCAGGAGCACAACACCGACTGTCTCCGCAGCGACATATTGAAGACGGCTGTTTGCGGCATTGGCCAGTTCCTGTGCGCGCGTCTCCGCTGCCTTCAACATGCCGAGTGAGGCCTGACGGATTAGGTTCAGACGTTCGGTTGCCTTGCCGAACCACACGGAGCCCTCAATGCCCTGCCCGTCTTTTGTTTCGGGCAAGGTTCTCAGCACGGTGCGCCACGCCATCACCTGATCGACGGCAGGTCCGGATACCGCCTCGTCAAAGGCGGCGGCTTCCTCGGGTGTTGCGACACTTTTAAAATTATTCAGGAATGCTGTTTCAACAGACAATCGGTCGAAATAGGCCAGGAACCGATCATTCGGAACCTCACCGGTTTCGCCAGCGATCGTGAACAACTGTGCGCCGATCGCGCGCTCAAGTCCCCCTGCCTCAATGGCTTCCGTCAGAAGAAGAAACGGGGTCATCTGTCCGGCGTATTCCGGGTCGGCGCTTGCGTGCTGGGCTTCCTGGACGATCTTGATCAGATCCCGGATCTTGCCCGAATAAAACGTCAGATTCTGCTTTCCGCTCAAGGTGGCGCTGTCAATCCCGGCCCTGTGGGCAGTGACCTCGTCGAGCCCGCTGACGGCTGCCTGGATCTCATCCTGAAGTTTCGAATTGCTGATGCGGAACTCCGTTGCCGTTTGGCGAAGGTCTTCCAGTGCCTCGTCTGTTGCACCGCGCTGTTTTGCAAGGAGCTCTCTCGGCGCGTCGGCAAACCCGGACGCGAGCAGCACCGCTGTCCGGCCACGCTCTTTCTGCAACTCGTGCAGCACGGCCTCTGACTTTTCGGCGACAAGCGCGGTCGGATAGATCTCGGAAGCAATCCTGCTTTCCGTATAGGCTTCGTTGAGCGCAATGAATGTCGCAACCACGTAGGCCAAAAGCGGCACGATCGCCAGGAGGGCAATCTGCATGCGAATCGATTTCAGCATCGAACACTCCCATCACCACAATTCGCCTTCATTTGAGGGTGATGGGGTTAACAAATTCACCAACCAAAAGCTGAAATCAGACCTGTTACACGCATCATTAGCAATTTTGCCCGGTCAGTCATCCCGGTTGCCGTTACAACCATTGTCACACCTTTCAAGTGTGTCTCAGATTCCATCACCGAGTTAGGGTCAGCACGCACAAATGAGCGCGCGTGAGGTTGAGGCGGCGTGCTTTTCGTCAAGCTCATTTCCGAGTGCATCACCTAGTGTGGACGGCGCATGATTTTGTCTATATAAGCCGCGCGAACCCTTGCCCGGCACTTGTTCGGGCCGATCCGGTAGACTGCTGATTGGGACGCAGATGATCCGGAGCAGTTGAAAGATCTCTATGACTGATTTGATGTCACTCGCCCCGGCCCTGTCGGCCGCGTTGGCGAAACGGGGCTATGAAAGCCTCACCCCCGTTCAGGAAAGCGTCCTCAACGACGCGCCTTCAGATGCGGATTTGCTTGTATCGGCGCAGACCGGCTCGGGCAAGACCGTGGCATTCGGCCTTGCCCTGGCACCAACCCTCCTTCAGGGCGAAACCCATCTTGGAAAAGCGGCCGCGCCGATCGCACTGGCAATCGCGCCGACACGCGAGCTTGCGCTTCAGGTCAAGGAAGAGCTGACCTGGCTCTACGAAGAGGCCGGCGCGGTCACCGCCTCCTGTGTCGGCGGCATGGACCCGCGCACCGAGCGACGGCAGCTGGAACGCGGCGCGCATATCGTCGTCGGCACCCCAGGTCGTCTCAGGGACCACATCGAAAGAGGCGCGCTCGACCTTTCGGAACTGCGCGCCGTTGTTCTCGACGAGGCGGACGAAATGCTCGACATGGGCTTCCGCGAAGATCTGGAGTTCATTCTCGATGCAGCCCCGCGCGAGCGGCGCACGCTGATGTTCTCGGCAACCGTACCGAAGCCGATCGCTGAACTTGCCAAGAGATTTCAGAAGGACGCAGTTCGTCTTTCCACCATAAATGCCCGGGAGCAGCATGGCGATATCGACTATGTCGCTCATCCGGTTGCGCCCAACGAGCGCGAAAACGCTCTCATCAACGTGCTCAGGCTCTACGAGGCGGAAAAGGCGATTGTCTTCTGCTCGACGCGGGAAGCCGTCAGCCGTTTGACGTCCCGGCTCGCAAACCGGGGGTTTTCGATCGTCTCGCTCTCCGGTGAACTCAGCCAGGAGCAGCGCTCCAGCGCGCTTGCGGCGATGAAGGACGGCCGGGCGCGGGTCTGCGTTGCGACCGATGTTGCCGCACGCGGGATCGACCTTCCGAACCTGGACCTTGTCATTCACGCCGATCTTCCGACCGGGAAAGCGGCCCTGCTGCACAGATCCGGCCGCACAGGGCGTGCCGGGCGCAAGGGAACCTGCGTTCTGATGGTTCCCTTTCCCCGTCGCCGCCAGGCCGAGCGCGTGCTTCATTTCGCAGGCATCAAGGCGACCTGGACAGGCGCGCCGACCGCCGACCAGATCCGTGCAAAGGACAAGGAACGCCTTCTGGCAGACCCTGCCCTTTCGGTTGAACTGGAGGACGAGGACCGCGCCGTGGCGATGGAGCTCCTTGCCCTGCACAGCCCTGAGCAGTTGGCGGCAGCGTTCGTCAAATTGCGGCAATCCCGCATGCCGGCGCCTGAAGATATCGCCTCGCTCGACGAAACGTCGCTGAAGGGACGGGATGCCGGGTCCCGTGGCGGCCGCAGCGCAGAGATCACCGGAAAGTTCGAAGATGGCGTGTGGTTCTCATTGTCTCTCGGCCACCGCCAACGGGCGGAACCGCGCTGGATCCTGCCTCTGATCTGCCGCGCCGGGCACGTGACCAAGAAAGAAGTCGGCGCGATCAAGATCTTCCAGAACCAGCTTTACTTCGAGATTGCCGGCAGCCACGGCGAACGCTTTGCCGACGTTATCAAGCGCGATGGCTCGGGCGAGGACAATGTCACGATCACATTGCTCGATGCCCGCGGCGGCAAGGTTCCGACCGCTCCGAAGGAAGACGGCTATCGACGGGACAGAGGCGGGCCGCCCAAGCGGCGGCCGCGCGGTGGCGACGCGCCGGACTACGAGAATCTCGGGCCGGAAGACAGCTTGAAGCCGAAGCGCTCAGCCCGTGGTCCGAAAAGAGACTTCGACAAGGCGAGAGGAAACAAGCGGCGCCGCAGCGACGACGACGCGCCCCCGCACCACCCCGCCTACGAGCCGCTCGACATGAAGGCGCTTGCAGGGAATTCGGACGATGACGCCGCTCCGAAACGGCGTTCCGCCAAACAGGGCGATGACCGGCGCAAACCAAAGGCCCGTGCCACGTCCAAGGAGACAGGTGCAAAAAAGAAAAGCGCGAAGAAAAACAAGCCGTCACGCGCGGCAAGGAAAGCGGCAAAGGCAAACAAGCCATAGAGCTTGCTTTGAAGGCCGCTGAGCCCGATCAGCGCCAAAAGATTTATGCGCTTCGCAAGACAGCCAAAACACGCCGACCGTTTGTGCTCCACAAACGGTCGGCGTTTTGCTGGGCCGGGGCGCAGTTACATTCACGCCGATCAGAACGAAAAGGAAATGCCGAGACCACCGGAGAACTGATCAGCCGACCCTTCATCCTTGACGATCGGACTGTCGGCTGCGTCTCCGAGAAGTCTTGAGTAGGTCGCCCTGCCAACGATCCCCCAGCGCTCCGTGACGTTAAAGCTGGCAGTGGCCCCAAGGCTGATATCCTTTACGCCACCCGATGCGGAATACTCCGCCAGTCCGGACCGAAGAGCACCGGCTTTGTTGACGCCGAAATATGTGTCCATGTAGCTGTCACTGGCAAATCCAACCGACAGCTCGGTGCCGACACGCAACCGTTCAGTGAGCGCGACCATGTAGCCCGCCCCGATCGATCCTGTGACACCATCGTGTACACCTGACACATCCGCCATGAGTTCGGCGGAGATTTCGAAGATATCCGACTGATTCAAAAGCGCGTTGAACTGATAAGCGACAAATCCACCGGCTTCAAAAGCCCCGTCGATCTTGTCCAGGCGATCAACAACCTTGTTGGCAGCGCCGTCCCGCCCCATGTCGTAGCCGACAGCCGGACCAAACTGCAGCGCAGCATCCGGTCGCAGGTTGAGCGCTGCTTCGGGACCTTCAATTTCCAGACCAAGTCCGAATGCCGTCAGATTGGCATAGAGCATCGGTATGGCCGCATATTCCGTCGCGCCCTCGAAATCGGGTTGCGCGCCACCACCCAACACGATGATGCCATGAAAGCCTCGCCTGTTGTCGTCATCCATCACGAGTGCGCCGTCCGGCGGTTCGACCGGGACGTCTGCGGCCAATGCGGCCGCTCCCGAACATCCGTTTAGCAGCAGGACCATTCCCCATGTTTTTCTGAAATACCGGCAAGTGCGCAACGCTGTAACCTCCATGCCATTCAGGTTTTCGTCCACCGGCGCCGTTTCAGTGCCAGCGGCAAAAACTTGGCCGCAGGAAAGCGATTGCGAAACTCGCGTTCGAAACCGTTGCCTTCAACTGGCCGAAACTGAGCCCCTCTTAATAAACTTCTGAAAATATTCATTTTTTCGCGAAGCTGCCGAATACTTGGCCTTCGCTCCGGTCAGACAACTCGCGTTCCGGTCACAATTCTGTCCAAACTTGATTGCTTCTGGTTTTCCCGACTGGAAAATGGAGTTGTCCTTGCACCTGCAATCCGATCCGAACCAACGGCGTCAGCCCAAACAGCTGCGTTCGCGCCTCATGGTCGAAACAATCGTCGAAGCTGCCCGGCAGATCTTCTCGGAACATGATTTCAAAACCGCCAGCACGAACCTGATTGCGGAGCGTGCCGGCATCAGTATCGGCTCGCTCTATCAGTACTTCCCAAACAAGGACTCGCTTATTCTCGCCGTGCAAAAGAAGCACCACGATGAAATCTTGGCGCTGGTCAAAGGGGCGATGGATCGATCACAGGACCTCCCGCTCCGTGACGCGATCAGCCTGATCGTCGGTGCCAATCTTGACATGCACCTTCAGTCTCCCCGGCTACATGCAGCCTTTGATGAGTGGATACCGACGCAATCGAAACATGTCGACCGGGAGAGCTTTCAACAGGACATGGCGGCGAACGTGCAGAATTTTCTCTCAAACAGATCGGAAGTCGATCTCGGCGACCAGCTGAAGCCGGCCGTTTTCGTGATCATGAACATGGTCCGATCGGTGATGCATGCGGCCGTTCAGGATTGCGAAACCGTCCCTGATCGTCACCAGATCATCGAAAGTCTCACCGTCAGTATTCTCGGCTGCCTGACACCGGGCGCGCGCGCACGCTCCTGAAACAGATGTTTTCGGCTTTCGCGGGTCGGAGGGATGGCGACCGCGCCGGATCACTCATTGACGATGGCCGCAATGACCCAGTCAACACCGTCCTGTATCAGCTGGTAGTGACAGGTGAATTCAAGGACCGTCTCGCCGTCCGCGCTTTCCTGTGACCAGTCGAGGGTCACAAGCGCGGACGACCCGCTGACATGGCTAGAAACGACCTGAAAGTCGGAATGTGTGACGCCTTCCTTTTCCAGTGCCTTCAGAAGTGCTTCCACATTCTCGATCAACTCTTCGTCGTCGGCGAAGACATGACCTTTCTCGTGCTGCCAGATAACGGCAGGCAAGGCGAAACAGTCGCAGATCCGGTCAATGTCATAGTCGTTGAAACCGGCCTGGTAGTCGTCGAAGAGCTGGGCAATTGCCTCTTCCGCGCCCTCGTTGGAACCGGCCCCGTTCGCATGCCCGTTGCCGGTGTTTTCAACACCACCGCTGTTCATATGACTGCCTCCCTCAGGATCCGGACCGCTGCTTCAAGGTCAGTTTGCCCCTGTGACCTCGACATCGTCGGCATCCTCGCCATCGTCATAACCTATCATATTGAGAGGACGGGCCTTTCGTCCATTCAATTCGCACCAGTGCACAAGCGCTTCCTCGGCCCCATGGGTGACCCAGATCTGTTCGGCTTCCGTCTCGAGGATTGTCCGGCACAGATCGTCCCAGTCGGCATGATCGGAGAGGATGAGCGGCAGCTCGGCGCCACGCTGGCGCGCACGCGCGCGCACCCGCATCCAGCCGGACGCCATGGCGGCAACCGGATCGCCGAAACGCCGCGCCCACCTGTCGTTCAACTGACCCGGCGGACACAGAACGATTTCGCCTTTCAGTTCCTTACCGCGCTTTCCGACCGGTTCAAGAGGTCCAAGGTCGACGC
>JGI12316J15310_10000083_pt42 | contig 18995 bp, 15 predicted proteins | sample MarCyaLeptolynsp_FD_15310 | JGI IMG/M metagenome (IMG submission 15310)
CGTCACCCCAGGGCCCTCACTTGTCTCACCCGATTTCGATTTTTTTCGGGTCGGGGAGCGGGGTGAAATTCGGGTGAGCCAGCTGGGGGAGCTGGCAGGACTTTCCGAGGACCGGCTAGAAGCGTCCGGAGATCGAGGCGCCTGAATGCGAGCGCGATACCGCTGGCATGACGCTGAGCTCGGCGAGCCGACGGCTTTGGAACTGGCGTCCGAGCACGAACGCTCCAATACCGGCACCGAGCGCGGTGCCCATCGCCCCGAGATCCATCAGTGCGTACTGCTGGTTGCGGGTGCGAAATCGACAGCTCTCGGTCTCACAGTCCTTGCCGGCAGCCGCCATCTTCAGCCCAGCCGCAAAGAAGGCCTGTGACGCCGCAACGACCACTCCGCCGACGATGAGTCCGAGCTTGGCGGAACGAACGCGTCTGCCCTCGAGCACGGCATCGAACGCGTGGGCACGCCCGAAGGCGAAGGCCATGCCCGCACTGCCGACGACAAAGGTGCTCAGCCCGGCGGCATGAAGCGCGGAGCCGGCGGGTCCCTCGGACTGACTGCAGGCACGCTGTCCGCTGCGGAGGTCGATGCACGGGACGTCGCCCCGACTCGCTCGCGACTGCAGGATGGTCGTGGTGAGCAGGCCACCGGTGCCAGCAATCGCCCATCCGAATCCTCGCAGCCGATGCTTGCGGGCACGGGCGGCCGCGTCGGCTGCCGATAGCGTCGGCTGCTGCGTCGCCTGGCTGTCGGCGACGAGCGTAGGACTCGCGGCGAGCGTCGTGGCGAACAGGCTCGAGGACAACCAACCGGACAGCACAGCCGTAGTCGACCACAGACCGAGGGCGAGCGTTAGCGGGTTATCCCTACTTTGGGATGGTTCGCCGGGGGGGATACCCCCATGCGCTCGACCAGGGGACCGTTCGTCCCACACCAGGCTCGACCTACATTCCTTGTTCGTAGCAACCGCGGTCGGGCAGCAGGACCGCCTGGCGGTCGTTGCCATCCAGTGACGTACCCAGCGTGAGCAGCCCGTTGAGCGTGGACGGGTCGATGCCCGAGTCGAGCGCGATCGCGAGCGGGTCGAGCCGACTGTCGGTCGCACTGACGAAGAAGGGCTCGCCAGGGATGACCGCGTCGACCGCCACGAGATTGTATGTCCCGTCCAAGTCGCTGAACCCGGAATAGAGCGCGTCGTGCCCCTGCGCCGCGATCGCCTCCGCATGAAACGCGATGGGCTTGTCGTCGGCATTGTCCGGATCTTCGTCGTTGCTCGACCGCCGCTGCGCGGTAAACAGTGGCCCTTCCTGCGCCATCTCGACCGCAGCATTGGCGATGACCGCACCGTTGACGGAGGCGACCTCGAACGCGGCGAGCGTGTTGCCGTTGGTCAGAGGCTTGGTGAGCCGACAGGTGAGGTTGTAGACGAAGGCCTCGGTCTCCGGGGTTGCCGCAGACCCGGACGCTCGAGGCCCGAAGCGGACACACGACCGGAACTCTCCCTGCACGAGGCTATCGTGAACGATGACCCCGTCGCCGATATAGAGCCCGCGTGATGCCCACTCGTCGTCCTCGAGGACTCCGTTGTCGCGCAAGACGACCCGCGAAATCTCGTGCGGGGGAGAGACCGTCTCGCCGTCGTTGCCCTCGTGGGTGATGCCGCGCGCGTTGATCCCGGCGGATACGGAGAAGTTGTCCAGCCGGACGCCGCCGGTCGTACCGCCGATCACGTCGATGACCGTGAACTCCGGCCCAAACCACAGGCCGTAGTCCTCGAGGAACTCGTCCTCGTAGATGGGCTCGATCACCACGTCGTCGGGACTCGAGCCGACGCCGGCAAATTCGACCGGCCAGGAAATGACGACCGGACCAGCGTACGGCTCCGCCGATGGGTGGATCTCGATTCGCGCGCCGGGCCACGCCGAGTACACCGCGAACTGCAGCTCGTTCTCGAAGCCCTTGGGGACGTCACAAGGCGAACCGGCGCAGTCGTTCTCCCCCACGGTGAGCACCGACCGCCGGGGCAGCGACAGCTGGCTGCGCCCCTGAAAGGCTCCGGGTACGCGTCCCTCGAGCCCCTCGAGCGCAACCCCATCGAGGCTCGTTCCATCCGCGACTCCGGTGCTGCTCGCCTCCAGCGTGGAGTCGGCCAGAATGAGCGGCGACCTCGGTGACTCAGCCTCGAGCGCGCCGATCGCATTGTTGGCCGCGGTGACTGCAGAATCCGACTCCGCGAGACCGGAGAGCACCTCGTTGAAGCCCTCGGCGAAGTTGCCCGCCACGGTGAGGTTGGTCGTGCCGTCGTTGGCGAGCACCACCCCCTGCAAGGTCTTGGGCAGCGACGCGAACACGTTGTTGGAAATCTCGATCCCGTCGCCAGCCCGGACGTCGAACACCGCGTCGGTGCCGAGGTTCTGGAACAGCATCCACGTGGTGTGACTGACGATGCTGTTCCGGGCGAACGTCAGGTCGACCGTGTCCTCGAAATAGCCCCACACATGCGAGTTGCGGACGATCGACTCGGCACCGAGCGACTGAATCGCAGACGCGACCCCGTTGTTGCCGACGTGCTCCGGTGGCACGGCAGCAAGGATCATGTTCTCGATGAGATGGTGACCGGTCTCGGTTCCTTCGACCTCCAGATCGGAGCGCGTCGTCAGCGGGTGAGTGCAGCCGTTGCAGACCAGCGTGAAGCCGCTGAGGTGAACGTTGTCTTCGCGGAGGCGAACGAGCCCCTCGGCACCGTCGTGCCAGATCGACACGTCCCGGGGATCGACACCATCCGCGGTACGAATCGTGGTGTCGCCATAGACGTCCAGCGACCCCACGTAGTCCGCCGCAGTACCGGCGTTGTCGTGCACGATCACGAGGCCGCCCTCGTCGTAGAACCCGATCGTTTCGGCCGCGATGCGCAGGGCGAACGTCCCCACCTCATCGCACGCGTTGGTCATCGCCCCATCGACCTCGTGCGGGCACGAGTTCTCGATGGGCCCGATGTGGAGCGTTCGGCACAGCTCGGGATCGTCGCAGCCATAGCCGCTGCCGTCGTCGTCATCGTCATCGTCGTCATCGTCGTCGTCGTCGTCGTCGTCGTCGTCGTCGTCGTCGTCGTCACCGGTGTCGGCCACCGTGCCGCCGCTGTCGAGCGAGCCACCGTCAGCCCCGGTTCCCTCCGTTGCCGCTCCATCGACGAAGTCCGGGTTGTCTTCGAGAATGCACCCGCCGCCGAGAAACGACGCGACCATCGTGAAGCAAAGGCGACGCATCCTCAGCGCACCATCACCATGCCTTGGCGTGTGTCGAGCATGCCCGATCCGCAGTACTCGATGGCATGGCCGAAGTGGAAGCCGTCGGCAAACAGCCCCCACTTGTAGTCGAAGCCGACTTCGTTGACCCGAAACTGGTTCGAGTCGACCGTCCAGCCGATCCCGCGGAGATGGTGCAGCTCGCCTTCGCGGGCGCAGTCACCCGACACGAACGTGATCTGCGACTCGTAGTAGGCCTCTCCGTAGACCGGCACGAACAACGACGGCGCCTCGAGCTTGTAGAGCGGTCCTTCCCAGGTCTTGCCCGAGACGTATGCTCCGATCAGGATCTCGGAAAACTGCAGCTCAGCCGTGAGCGCATCGAGAGAGTACGGCGTCGTTTCACTATCGACGACGCCCGCGGCGGAGCGCCAGCCGAACTCGATTCCCCAGCTTTCTTTTTTACTGGGGGCGGCGACGCTTCGCCCAACGAGCGTCCAGCCGCCGCCATCGGTCGTCATGTCGCAGTAGGCCTGAAACGCCGGCTTGGTGGTGTCGCCGCTCGGATGAAACTCGTAGATGCCGTCCGCGGTGCCGGGCTCTGTGGCCAGCAGTGCCGCGCAGTCACCGATGCCATCCATGTTCCCGCCACTGTCCGCTCCCGATTCGGAGTCTCCCCCCGAGTCGTCAGCGGAGCCGGAGCTTCCGGGTCCAGCCGAGGTGCCCCCCGAGCCGTCACCGACCGAGCCCCCCGCGGTCGTTGTCATCACCTCTCCGGTGCCTGCGCTCCCGTCGGTCGCACCGGCGTCGTCGTCCGTTGCGTCGACGCTCTCCGGGTCGCAAGCCAAGGAGAAAAGGCCGAGAAAAACGAGCCTCTTCACGCGATCGAAAGTATCACAGCCACGTCAGCGTCCGAGGCGACTGTCGAGTTGCGACAGACGCTTGGAAGCGCTCGGGTGGCCGAGGTCCTTGGCCTTCTCGTATTCTCGGCGTGCGCTCTCGTAGGCGTATGTCTTGAAGTAGGCGTCGCCCAGAACGATCCGATACTTGCCCGAACGCGGTGCGGCGGCGACCGCCTTCGAAGCGTAGGACAACGCCTTTTGGTAGCTGCCACGCTCGAAATGCAACTCCGCAAGTCCTCCCAACGCTTTCGCGTTCCGCCGATACGCGCCGAGGGCCTGATGGAACAGACCTTCCGCCGCGTCGAACTTGCCCTTACGGAACGCGGCCATGCCCTGCTTGGCCAGGTCCGCGGCGCGATCCGGGTCGTTCTTGCGCCGACCCAAGACGGGCGCCTCGATGTCCTCGATTCCGGCACCGTCGGTATCGGCGTCCTGCTCGCCATCGGCTTGTCCCTCGACGACCACGGGTTCGGGCGGTGCCGGCGGCGGTGCAGCTTCGGGCTCGGGTTTCCGCTTCTTACGGCGTTTGACCCGCCGCTTCTCCGTCGCCGCCTCGATCGCGTCGGCCTCGGCCTCGCCGAGCACAGCCTCGAGCCTTGCGGCCGTCGACAGCGACGGCGCGTCGTCGCCGGCGAAGAGCTCCGAGAGCTTTGCGACGCGATCGCCCTCGTCTTCGATCGCGAGCACCTTGAGCGACGCGGCCGCCGACAGCTCCGACGCCGTGAAGTCTCCGGTCGCGGCTTTACTCCGAAGCACCGACACCTCGCCCCGGGTGAGCGTGGTTCGGCCCCTCGCGTGTTCATTCCCGGGCTCGAAGATGAGCGCCGCGGCGTAGTAGTCCGCAGCAAACGCCCGTCCGCCTTCGCGCTCGTAGTAGCGATCACCGAGGCGCGTCAGCGTCTCCGAGAATTCGCTGCGGAGCTCGGCCGCGCGCTCCTCCCCCATCGAAGCGATTTGCCCCTCGAGGTCCTCGAGCTCGAGCACCTTTCGGTAGGACGTGACCGCGTCGGGATCCGCCGGAGAAGGGTAGACGTAGTAGCTCCGCGCGGCGGCCTCGTTCGCCTCCTGGACCAGTGCGTCGACGGCCGAGCGCGCCTCGTCGGTGACGGGCGGCTGGAACAGGAACGTGCCCGCCCCCGCGCCTCCCGCCGACAGAAGGCCGACGAACGCGAGCGCGAACCAGTTCCGGCGTCGAGAGCGTTTGTCTCGGGCAAGCGCATGCAGCAGCGCCTCCATCGAGGGGTGCCGTTTCGCCGGATCGGTGGACAACCCGCGCAGCAGCGCCTTGTGCATCCACTTCGGCACGCCCCGGCGATCCTTGGGCTCGGTGATCCGTCCCTCGCGTACCGCCTTGATCAGCCCGGGCATGTTTTCACCCTGGAACGGTCGCTCACGGTAGACGCCCTTCCATAACGCAACGCAGAAGCTGAACTGGTCCGCCTGAGCGCCCGAGGACGTGCCCTCGAACTGCTCGGGCGCCATGAACTGTGGAGTGCCCATCACCAGGCCCGGCACGGTGAGCTGGCTATCCAGATCATCCTGGCTCGCCGCCTCCGCGAGCATTCCGTCCATGCGCAGCAGCCCACTCTGTTCCTTGCGGAGTGACCGGGCCAGACCGAAGTCGAGCACACGCGGGCGACCGTCGGCTCCGACGATCACGTTCTGAGGCTTGAAGTCGCGGTGAATGATGTTGGCGGCGTGCGCGGCCGCGAGTCCGGCTCCGGCCGCCAAGAAGACATCACGGATCTCCTTCCACGGACGCTCGACTTCCTTCAGCCACTGCGCGAGGGTTTTCCCCTCGACTCGCTCCATCGCGATGAACACCTCGTCCCCAATCCGACCAACGTCGTGAATGGCGACGACGTTGGGGTGAGCGAGACGAGCCATTGCCTTCGCCTCGCGGATGAGGCGGTCGCGTCCGTTGAGCGTTCCGCTCTGAGATGAACCGACCCCCGCGGTGGGGCGGAGCACCTTGACCGCGACGCGCCGGTCGAGCTCGGGATCGTACGCGGTGTAGACGTCACCGAGCCCGCCGGCCCCCAGCGGCTCGACGACCAGGTAGCGACCGATGGCCGTGCCGCGGGGAAGTGTCCCCGCAGCCGCGAACGCCTCTTCGGTGATCCGGCTCGTCCCCGGCCGAGAGGCCACGGAGTCGGCCGGCGTGAGCACGCCGTGCTCCCCCGAATCCATCGGCGGTAGCTCCACCCGCGTTGCTGCATCCTCGTGAACCTCTTGGCCCAGCGGCGGAGCGAGACTGCGCAGCTGCAGACGCGTCTTCGAGTGTTCATCCGCGGTCGGCAGCGGTGGAGGACCCAAGCTCGAGACGACGTTGGTCCGCTCGTCGTCCTCGGGCGTCGGTGCCACGAGCTGGGTCGGGACCGGCTGCGTCCCGTCGCGTTTGCGCGGCGGCTGGGCCGCCTCGACGACGTTCGTGCGCTCATCATCCCGCGGCTCGAGCAGCTCTGCGAGCGCGCGGCCATCCATCGCATCGCCGAAGTCACCGCTGCCGATACGCTTGGTCGTCAAAAGCGTCCCCCGAGCAGGGCCAGCGCACGGCTACGGCGCGAGGCGTTCTTGTCGCTGCCTCGCCCCTTGCGAACGCGAGCCGAGATCAGCATCGCGGCGCCGGAGATCACCATGACGCCGCCGGCGGCGGTGAACGATGCGCCGTGAACCAACGTGTTGTAGCGCTGACGGCAGTTGCCGAACGCATCCATGTCCGCGCCGTCGCACTGCGCTTTGTACGGTCGCTCGTCGAGCGCGAGGAATGTTGCGCCGGTTGCAACGGCCGCGACCCCGACCCCGACGAGCGTCCAGCCAGTCGGGACCCGCCAGTTCTTCTTGGTCTCCTCGGGTCCGGTGTCCACGGGCCCTTCTTCGGCGAGCAGATCGAAGGAGAGCTTCTCCGAGACCCCGCGCACCGCGTCGACGGTGCGCTTCTGCGGCATGTATCCCGGTGCCCGGGCTTCGATGTCGTGCTTGCCTGGTTCGAGCTCGTACTCGATCGGCGTCTTGCCGACCTCGACGCCGTCGACGAACACTCGGACCTGGGCGGGCTGGCTGGTGATGGCCAGCTGGGCTGGCTCGAGGGACAGGGCGCTGACCTTCTGACGGAGCGCGGCCGCCTGCTTGGTCACGAGCTCTTCCACCTCACCAAGCCCGCAGACCTGGCACGCCTCGCTGCTGCTCGCGGCCAGGCTGCCGTCGCGGCCGTCGATGATGTCGAGATCGACCTCGTAGTTGCGGTCGACGACCGAGATGCGACCCACGACGAGAAAGCGCGACTCGGAGGCCGAGGAGATGAACGTGTAGCACTTGGCGTTGTCGCACCGCGTGACGCCGCCGGTGGCTTCGGCGACGGCCGTCGCCGCGACCACGGCGATCCCGCTCTGCGTGAGACCCCGCTCGAGCGCCGCCTCGAGTTTGGGCTGCCACTCGGGGTTGAGGTCCCCTTCGACCTGGATCGGCAGCACCGCGGCGCGCTCGCTGGAGGCCTCGGCAACGCGAGGCGCAGTGACAACAAGCCCGATCGACACCAACGCAGAAGCGAGGCGCAAAGGCGACATCCCGCTGAAATGCTACCAGCGAAGCCGCGGAGGCCGTTTGGCGACAACCCGCGACAGAGAGGTGCAGGTACGAACGGGGATACCCAAGTAGGAGACGTAGCCGTGGCCACAGATCGGCGCGTTCGTGCACGGGCCGCGAATTAAAGGCAACTTATGGGTTGCGTGTTTGTCGAAACGGAGTAGAAGAAAGGCAACCAAAAGGTTGCACATGACCACCGACGTGATTACCAAGACCATCGTTCTCAAAGCGCCTCGGGACCGTGTTTGGAGCGCGATCTCCGACTCCGACAAGTTCGGTACATGGTTTGGCGTGGCGTTCGAAGGTCCGTTCGTCCCTGGCCAATCTTTGTCCGGGAAGATCGTCCCGACGAAGATGGACGCCGAGGTCGCCGCTTCGCAGGAGCCCCACAACGGCCTAGAGTTCGACATCTCCGTCGTCGCCGTCGAGCCGCAAGATCGGCTGGCGTTTCGGTGGCACCCCGGGAACGTCGAGCCCGGCGTCGACTACACCAAGGAGCCCACGACGCTGGTCGAGCTCGTGCTCACGGACGCGCCGGGCGGCACGCGACTCACCGTCACCGAATCGGGGTTCGACCAGATCCCACTCGAGCGACGGGCGCGGGTGTTCGAGCTCAACGAGGGTGGCTGGGCAGCGCAGATGAAGCTCGTCGCCAAGTACGTGGAGAGCGTTCCGGCCGCATGAGCCGACGTCTCAGAGTCGATCGCTTGCTCGCATCCGCGCCGTTGTTCGCGGCGCTGGGCGACCCGACGCGTCTCGCCATCGTCGCGCAGCTGTGCGAGCAAGGTCCGCAGCCGACGCTGCGCCTCACCGAAGGCACCGGCATGTCGCGCCAAGCCGTGAGCAAGCATCTCGTGGCGCTCGAGGAGGCGGGCGTGGTGACGAGCGAGCGGATCGGTCGCGAGCGAATCTGGGAGCTGCAACCGCGCGAGCTCAACCGCGCGCAGCAACACCTCGAAGCGATCGCCGCTCACTGGGACGAAGCGCTGGGACGCCTGCGGGCGATGGTCGAGGATTGAGGTCGACCCGGACGGGGGCTCCGTATCCCCGCCCGGGTCGCGTGCTTCAGGCGCGTCTCAGGTGCGTTGCGAGGAAACGCAGCACGCCTTCGATGACCGTACGTGCTTCGGCACGGTCATCGGTGAGGTCGAAGGCATGCGGTCCGCCGGCGTGGTTGACCAGCGTCAGCGGGAAATCGGCGGCGAGCGCCGCCGCGGTGAAGCGATCGATGCACGCGTTGATCCCCGGCATCGCATCGGCGCCCGCGCGAACGAGCATCGTCGGGACCCGCGGCACCTCGGACAACTGGACCCCAGGATCGACGAACCGAAACTGGTTCGCTGCCGTAGACACGTCGTCTGCTCCGTCGATGTCGAGTACGTAGCCGTACAGCAGGGCGGCACAGCGAACGGTCTTGCCACCGTCCGCCCGCAGCATGCCGACCGCATTGGGCACGTTGCCCGAAGCCGCCCACAGGCCGATGCGTGTGGCATCGATCTCGAGCTCCGAGCCCCGCAGGTGCTCGAGCACCGCCGCGAGATCGTTCGCTGGATCGCGGTTGACGTAGGTCACCGCGGCGAGGCCTTCACTCGCGAGCAAGCGCGCCCAGTCGATGTAGCCCTGCATGTCCTTGAGCGGACAGCCGAGCATCGCCGCCATCGCAGCGTCGGCGTAACCCGTCGCGAGCACCACCACCGGTGGAGGCTCGGGCGGGTCATCGGGAAGGTAGAGGTCGAAGACCCGACCGTCGTCGCCGTACGGGATTGCCGTGCGCACGGTGACGTCGTCCATCGCGGCTCGCTGCAGCACGAGCGGCTGCTTCGTCATTGGGTGTTGCTGATTCACTGTTTCGTCTTTCGGAATTCGATTTGAAGTCGTTGTTGGGCACACGGGTCCGGACCCGCGCAGAGCGCCAGGCCGGATGCACGCGACCGTCGTGGGTCGCGGTGTTCCTCGTTGCGGCGCGCGCACGACTGCACCTCCGTGAACACGGTGGGCTGCCACGCACGCGGCTCGACTCAAATCGTCCCGATGACGATGAATTCACAATAGCAGGCGGTCCCAGCCGGCGGAACCCGGCTCGCGGACACCACGACTCCCAATGCGGGCCGAGGTCCGTCAGCGGGCGCTACAGCGCCGATACTCGTCGTGGTCGTCGGCGCCGATAGCCGTCGTGAGGCGGTCACGGTACTGCACCAAAGAGTGCGGGAAGGCCTCGGACAGAACCTCGACGACCTTCTCGCGAACGCGGTCGATCGCATCCTGCAAGAAGGGGATTCCACCGAGCTCGAGGCCCATGTTGAACGCCGGGTCGGTGTACCCGATGTGGCCATCTTCGAAGAGCTCGAGCTCCACCCCGACGTGGTCGAAGTCTTGGCCGAACGTATTGCTGAAGGGGACCTCGGTGATTGGATCGAATCCGACGACGCTGTCGGACATGTTGGCGACGCGATGGAGCGACACGACCTGCTGGCCGGCGAGCGTCTTGACACGCCGCACAAAGTCGCCGTTGCCGACCCGCGGTGAGCCGAAGGTCGTCATCCCCGCTACGCGGTAGTGTGCTCCGCCGTCGACGTGCTCGAGCAGTTCGGCGGTGAACAGCGAAGCGAGTGCGCCTCCAAGGCTGTGTCCGGTGACCCAGATCTCAGTCCCGGCCGGCAGTGCCTCGAGGCGGGTCTCGAGCTGCGGCATCACCGAGTCGAGCGCCTCGGAGAAACCACCGTGGACCGCACCGAACCTGGCCGGAACTTGGCCGAAATTGGCGTCGGTCCACAGGTCCTTGGCGTCGGGGAACTCGGTACCGCGGAACGAGACGACGACCCATGGCTCGCGCTCGTGCTCGGCCCAGAAGACCTGTGTGCTCCCGCGGACGAACTCGTCGCTCGCGGCCACATCATACTGAGCCGACAAAAAGTCGAGTTTGCGCTCAGGGTGTGGCGTGCTGTGGACGAAGCGCTCGAAGGCATCGACATCGGGCTCGTTGTCTTCGGCCCAATCGTTGGCACAGTCGCTGAGCGAGGCCTCGTCGAACGCGTCCACGTCAGGATCTTCGGCCAGCACCGCGCGAAGCTCATCGACGTCTTCGGCGCAGTCGACGAGCCACTCGGCATCCTGCGACGAGCCGAAACCGAGGTCGTGAAGCTCCGGTCCGAGCACCGCCGGCTCGGTGTAGGCCAGTCGTGCCAACTCCGCGAGAACCTCGATGTTGCCGAGGTTCGGTGACGGGATCTGCATCGACGACGTGTTGTCTTGGTGCACGGGCGGCACCAGGCAAAACTCGAAGTCCCCCACGCGAACGAGTGCCTGCGCGGCGTTCGGGTCGTCGCATTTGCCCGAGCAGTGGGCGTCAGGATCCCCACCCAGCGGATCCGAATCGCATCCACCCAGAGTCGACGCGCACATTGCGCACATGAGCAGTCGACCCCGCAGCGACACCATCGTGGCTAAAGTGCGGCGTTGCACCCGCTGGTTCACGGGTGGGCACCTCAGTACTTCGGCCGTCGTCGCGGCTGGATCAACTTCGCCTCCCGCGTCTTGCGCACGACCGCGTCTCGTCGAGTGGGCGCGCGAGCGTGTCGTTTTTCCGATCAGGGGGATTCCCGTGATCGCTACGCCACGCGTCGCACCGAGCCCGGGGAAACCCGGGAGCGAGCTCGGCGTCCGCGGACCTGCAACCGACGTCCACCGATCGTCGAGTGACATCGTGTCATCGCCAAGACGACGCACCCGCTGGCCCCGGGATTCCCCTCGGTCCGCCGCCGACCGCATCTCCAATGCCCTCGACTCGGTCAGCTGTACCCGCGTCCCCCGGCGCTAGGGTGAGTGCCGAGGGGTTGGATGGGTGGTCTTCGCTGGTTGGTGATTGCGTCGAGCTGGATGGCGGCGTGCGGGCCGGGGGATCCGCCCTCCGCGGCCCGAGTGCCGATGCGTTCGCTATGCGGCCAACCGGAGGGTCCGATCGAGCTGCTGGCGCTCGAGGACCACGAGCACGTCTCGGCGCTTTTCCGCGCGGGCGATCACTGGCTCGCGAACGTGGAGGTCTACGATCGCTCGGTGGTGCCAGCCCGGGCCGACACGGGGTCCGAGGGCACGGGCGGGACCACCCCCGACGACGGCGTGGTGCCGGAGGTCCGCTTGCTCGCGCGCGAGCTGCACGCGATTGATGCCTGCGGCGACGATGCGCGGACGCTGTTCGACCACGTCGCCATGCTGCAGCAGCACGGCGATCGCTGGTTTGCCTGCGACACCTACGCCGCCCTGACGTGGTTCGACCCCGCGGGCCGCCACGCTCCGCAGCAGGTCGCATCGTGCTCGAAGCATACGGTCGTCGACGGTGACCTCGTGGTGCAGGAGCGCGATCCCGACGGCGGAGTGGGCACGCTCGTTCGGTTGTCGTTGGCGGAGGGGCGCGAGCCGGAACAGAGATGGGCCGTGGACGGGAAGTTTGTTCGTTCGTGGGCACCGCCGGACCACCCCCGCTTGATCGCGCGCTACGGCGCGAGTGTCTTTCAGATCGACCCCGAGACGGGCGCGACCGAGGCCATCGTCGACCTCGAGCCACTCGAGGACGCGTTCGTCCACGACGGGCGCTTCGTGGCGATCGAGGTGGTCGAGGCGGTCGGCGAAGCGGGCTACCGCGTCTGGGACCGCGACACGGGCGAGACGGTCGAGCTTCCGGCGCCAATCGATTCCATCGACGATGGGCTCGGCAGCCTCGACTGGACGTACGCCGGAACCGGCTTCCTCGCCGTAAGGCGCTACGAGGCTTCGGTCGCGGTCTGGCTGCCCGAGCTCGTGGTCCAGCCGCTGCCCGACGGAGCTGCCGTCCTAGCCCGCTTTGACGACGTCATGGTCGTCAGCGTCGGATTCGACACCATCGACGTCATCGACGGGCCGGGCGCAGCGCCCCGGCGGCTCGCGGGGAACCTCAGCCACATCTACACAATCGAGGCCGAGGGCATCGTCGCGGAGCGCTGGCCCGATCTCGTCTCGATCCCACTCGACGGCGGCCCCGCGACGACCCTCGCCCACCAAGTGCTCGAGCCCCAGCGCCTCACCGACGATCGCTGGGCGAGCCTCGACGTGACCGATGGCGTCCGGTCCCTCGTCGTGGTCGATGGTGGCGGAGACCGGCTGGGCACCATCGACGAAGGCCTGGCGGACTTCGCCTGGCCCGACTTCCGCCCCGATGCGCTCCACCCGGCCGACGGCGTGGTCTACCGAATCGACGCGCCGGAGCGCCGCGGCATCTGGTACGCCGAGCTGCCGTAATACGACGGGCAAAGAGGCGCCACAGACGGCCGTTGCTGGGCGATTGGCGGCCGACGGCAAAAAAGTCGAGGATTGTTCGTCAGGTTTTGGCGCCTGACTGCACGAGCCCCTGTCCATGGTCGAGCCATCCGATCACCAGCTGTGGGATGCCAGCCGTCAGGGCGACGGGGCAGCCTTCGAGACGCTGGTCGAGCGCTACGAAGCCGCGGTTTGCGCGGTGACGTGGGCGTGGACGCGGAACCGGGTCGACAGCGAGGAGCTCGCTCAGGAGGCGTTCGCACGTGCGTGGCAGCGTCTGAGTCAGCTCCGAGAGCCCGAGAAGATCGGCGCGTGGCTCTGTGGGATCGCCCGCAACGTTGCGCGCCGGCATCGCTCGTCCCCAACCACCGTCGATGTGGTCGACCGACTTCCGGCCGACGGCAGCGACCCCGAATCGATCACCGCCGCGCGACAGCAGCATGCGGTGGTCCGGGATGCGCTCTCGCGTCTGCCGCCTCGGTACCGCGAGCCGCTGGTGCTCTACTACCGACAGGGTTGCTCGTCACGGGAGGTCGCCGAAGTGCTCGGCGTCAGCGCCAACGTGATCGATCAGCGGCTGTCACGGGGACGGCGAATGCTCCGCGCGGACGTCGAGCGCGTGCTCGCGGACGTCGTCGGACCCCCGGCACCGCGCGGCCGCGTGCGTGAGCGCGTCGCCGCGCTGCTCCCGGGGCTCGGACTTCCCGGCGCCGATGCTCGGCCGACCATGGTCACCCTCGCCCTGGGAGTCGTGACCATGAAGAAAGCCATCGCCATTGCCGCCGCCCTGTTGTTGGTCGTCCTCGTTGCTGCTGTCGCTGGTGGTAAAAAAGCATCGCCAGACTCGACCCGAGCGTCTGCAGCCATCGACGTCGGCGCGTCGAGCGACGCACGGAAATCGGCCGCCGAGGGCGACGTCGAAGCCGTGCGCAATGCCCGGGAGCGCCTGCGGGACGAGTCGTCTTCGGCGGTCACGCAGCCCAAGCCAGCGGTTCGGGCCCCCATGGAACCCTCGCGGCAAGGAAACATCTACACGGTCAATCTCGAGGGTGGCCCGTCGCGAATGATCGTCGCCCGCTCCGCGCAAACCACACTCAACGCTGTCGGCGGCCTACCCGACGAACCGATGAACGAGGACAACGCAAAGATGCTCGGCATCATCCTCGCGGGGGTCAAACCGCCGGAGGCCATGCGTTCGATCTCGGGTGTCGTCACCAACTCCGACGGCAAGCCGGTCTCGGGCGCGACGGTGCTCGCGGGAGACCGAGTCGGTGCGCACTGGGGAGGATTGGAGGCCTACGCGGAGGGTTCCAGCGCCGCGGTTACGAACGGCGCCGGAGCATTCTCAGTGGAGGTCGACGGTTCGAAAGCAGCATCCGTCGTCGCGATCACGAGGAAGGGCTGGTCGAACGTGTCGAGGGTCGAAGCGGGCACTTCGCCGGTGGAGCTGACGCTGCGGCTGGACGCCGAGGCCAAGCTGGTGGGGCACACGACGCGCGGAGGAGAACCCGAGCCCGCCCACGTCGTGATCAGCACAAGCGATGGCATGTTCTACGAGGTCGAGACCGACGCGATTGGAGACTTCGAAGTGGACCCGGTTTCGCCGGGCCGCTACCTGGTCTCGGCGTATCGCGACAACGGAAGCGACATGGCCGCGACCGACCCGGGACACGTCGAGGTTGTCGTCCCCGACACCGGCGTAGCCGAGGTCGAGGTCGCGATGCCGGCGGGGGCCGCCGTTGCGGTCGAGTACGCAGCCTCCGACGAGTCCGCCACCGTCGTCATGGGCTACCTCTACGAGGGTCACCACGACAAGACGCCCACCGAACTGCAGGAATCCGCCGTCGCCGCCAGTGCCATGCACCTACTCCACAAGGGCGTGCTGCAGTTCTCGGACATCGCTCCGGGCGAGTACACCGCGTGCGGACACCTCTATACGGAGATGACGCCAACCGCGAGCGACGGCCACGCCCTCCAGTTCAGCGGCGACGTGGTCGGCGAAGGCTGTAAGACGCTGGTCGTGAAGGACGGCGACGAGGTGGTCGAGGTCATCGTTCCGACCGTTCCTCGCGCGCGTGAGTAAGCGCGGAATTTCGGCCTGCTCGCCGATTGGGACCCCCCGTCTGAGTCGGTGCATGACCAAGATGACCCCTGAGCAGCTGCAAGCCTGGGTGCAGACCCACGTCGATGACCTGTTTCGTTTCATCGACTACGAGGCGACCGTGGACGACGACGAGTTCAAGGACACGATGGGCGCGTGGCTCGACAACGAATCGTGGGCTTCGGACGATCGATTCGTCCATCTCGGGATCGACGGCACGGGCAGTCAGCTCGCCGTCTGGATCCGCGCCCAGGACGAGCAGAGACCCGTGGTGTTCTTCGGCTCCGAAGGGGGTCTGGGCGTGCTCACGGCGACGCCGGAGGCCTTCGCGCTCGCGCTCGCCCACGCGCCCTACTTCGAGTCGTTCGAGGAACCCGCGCGGCTGGACCGGCAGGAGGATCCGCTGGCCGACAAGGACGACGACGAGCGCGAGGAGGCCAGTGCCGCGCTCGACCGCTACCGAGCGGCCGTGCACAAGCACCTCGGCGAGCCCCCCGCCCTGCCGGAGCTGACCAAGGGTTTGGACGCGCTCAACGGCGAGCTGCTCGAGTGGGTGAAGGCTCGCTCACCCCACTGGGGATGAGCCCCTTCAATATTTCGGCGGTCGTCGCGGCTGGATCAGCTTGGCGACCAGACCGGTCCAACCGGTTTGGTGCGAGGCGCCCACGCCCCGACCGTTGTCGCCGTCGAAGTACTCGTAGAACAGCACGTGGTCCCGGAAGTGCGGGTCGTTCTGGTGTTTGTCGTCCTCGCCGAACACCGGCCGGCGACCCGCTTCGTCCCGCACGAACAGCTTGACCATGCGCTCGGCCAGATCACCCGCGATCGCGTCGAGCGTGATCTTGCGACCCGAGCCGGTCGGGTACTCCACCAGGAAGTCGTTGCCGTAGTAGTAGTGAAACCGCTGCAGCGACTCGATGATCAGGTAGTTCACCGGAAACCACACCGGGCCACGCCAGTTGCTGTTGCCGCCGAAGAGGTAGCTGTCGGACTCCGCCGGCGTGTAGCGAACCACCTGTTGCTCGCCGCCGTGGTCGAACACGAACGGCTCGTCTGCGTGCGCCCGGCTCATGCCGCGCACGCCATACGGCGACAGGAACTCCGCCGGGTCGCCCATGCGAGCGATCAGCCGCTTCATGCGGTGCCCTCGCAGCAGCGACAGCAGTCGCCGCTCCCCCACCCCGGGGACGTGAAAGCGCGAGATCAGCTTGGCCAGGTCCGGTCGATACTCGAGAAACCACTCGAGCCGCGCCTTGAACCCCGGCAGCCGATCGAGGAGCTGCTGGTCGAGCACCTCCACCGCGAACAGCGGGATCAGCCCGACCATGCTTCGCACGCGCAGCGGCAGCTTGTTGTGGCTACCGTCCGGGTTCGGGAGCACGAGCCAGTCGTAGTAGAACTCGTCCTCTTCGTCCCACAGCCCGGTGCCACCGACCTTGTACATGGCCTTGGCGATGTACAAGAAGTGCTCGAAGAACTTGGTGGCAATGTCCTCGTAGACCTCGTTCTCCAGCGCCAGCTCGAGCGCGATGCGCATGAGGTTGAGGCTGTACATCGCCATCCAGGCCGTGCCGTCAGACTGCTCGATGTGCCCGCCGGTCGGCAGCTCCTTGCTGCGATCGAAGACCCCGATGTTGTCCAGCCCGAGAAAGCCGCCCTGGAACAGGTTGTTGTCGTCGTGGTCCTTGCGGTTGACCCACCACGTGAAGTTGAGCAGCAGCTTGTGAAAGACGCGCTCGAGGAACTTCCGGTCGCCCACCCCGCCATTGCGCGCCCGATCGATCTGATACACGCGCCAGGTCGCCCAGGCGTGCACCGGCGGATTGACGTCGTCGAACGCCCACTCGTACGCCGGCATCTGCCCGTTGGGATGCATGTACCACTCGCGCGTGAGCAGATCGAGCTGCCCCTTGGCGAACTCCGCGTCGACCAGCGCAAGCGGTAGACAGTGAAACGCGAGGTCCCAGGCCGCGTACCAGGGGTACTCCCACTTGTCCGGCATCGAGACCACGTCGGCGTTGTTGAGGTGCTGCCAGTCGTGGTTGCGCAGCCGCGTGCGCTGCGGCTTGGGCATCGTCTCGTCGCCTTCGGTCCAGTCGTAGACGTCGAGGCAGTAGAACTGCTTGGACCAGATCATCCCGGCGAAGGCCTGTCGCTGCACGTGGCATGCGTCGGCGTCCGGGATGTCGCGCTGCAGCGTGGCGTAGAACGCATCCGCTTCGCTCAAGCGCTGCTCGACGATCGTGTCGTGCTCGTCGAAGCCGTGGGATTCGGTGGGTTTGCGCCGCGACAGTCGTGCCCGAACGCGAACACTTCCGTGCGCGGGGACGTCGAAGCGATACCAGGCCGCCGCCTTGGTCCCCTGCCCCTCCGGATTGACCGCACCGGTACGCCCCGAGACCACGCAGTCGTTGATCCCATCCTTGAACCAACCGCTCGCCTTGGTGTTGAACAGGCGCGGCGCGTTGCTCTCGTTTTCGCAGAACAGCAGCTCGGGTGCGTCGTCCACCTCGTAGGTCATCGCCCCGAGCTCGGGATGCTCCACGGCGATCGAGGACGCGCCGGTTCGCTGCAGCCGCGGCCGCGGTTGATCGCGCTCCCAGCTCCACGTGTTGCGAAACCAGATGTGCGGCAGCAGATGCAGCGGGGCCGCCTGGGCCGCCCGGTTGTGCACGGTGATCGTGACGAGAATGTCCTCGACGTCGGCGCGGGCGTACTCGATCTCGACGTCGAAGTACCGATCGTCCTTCCAGACGTCGAGGTCTGCCAGCTCGAGCTCGCGGTCGTTCTTGCCGCGCTGCGCGTTGCCCTCAACGAGCTGTCGGTACGGGTACTCGGTCTGCGGGTACTTGTAGAGCATCCGCAGGTACGAGTGCGCCGGCGTGGCGTCGAGGTAGTAGTAGGCCTCTTTGACGTCCTCGCCGTGGTTGCCTTCGTCGTTGGTCAGACCGAAGAGGCGCTCCTTGAGGATCGGGTCCTGTCCGTTCCACAGCGCGACGCCGAGGCACAGTCGGCTCTTGCTGTCGGAAAACCCACCGATGCCGTCCTCGCCCCAGCGATAGGCCCGACTGCGCGCGTGATCGTGCGGAAAGTAGCTCCACGCATCACCGCCCGGCGAGTAGTCCTCGCGCACCGTTCCCCACTGACGCTCGGCGAGGTACGGCCCCCACGCTTTCCAGGCCTCGCCCGCGTCGCGCAGGCGCTGTCGTTCCGGATCGAGGTCGCTCATGTCAGGCGTCGGCAAAATCGGGGTCGTTCCACAGCGCAACCCCGCCTTCCATGCCCTCGACGTTGTCGAAGCGCTCGGCGCGTTCGGGCAGCGGCTCCTTGAGCTTCTTGGCGTTGCCGCCGCCCACGTAGAGCCGGTCGTAGTTGAAGATCCGCTCGAGCGTCTCGAACACGAGCGCGACACGCTTGCGCCAGCGCTTCTTGCCGATGCGCTCGAGCTCGTCGTCGCGCACGAGGTCCTCGTAGCTCTTGCCCTTGTGCAGCGGATGATGGCCGAGCTCGAGATTGGGGACGAGATGACCGTTGGTGTAGAGCGCAGTGCCCAGGCCGGTGCCGAACGTCAGCACCATCTCGAGTCCCTTGCCCGAGATGACGCCGTAGCCCTGAAGCTCCGCGTCGTTGAGCACGCGCGTGGGCTTTTGCGTCCGCTCGGTGAGCGCCTTGCCGAGGTCGAAACCTCGCCAGGCCTCGGTGCCGAGGTTGGGCGCCGTGTAGACCACCCCCTGCCGCACCACGCCGGGAAAGCCCACGCTGACGCGGTCGTAGCCGTCGTGCTTCTTCAGCATCTCGGTGATGACGCCGAGCAGGGCCTCCGGAGTGGCCGGATGCGGGGTGAGCTCCCGGTGACGCTCCCCGAGCGCCTCGCCCTTG
>JGI12316J15310_10000085_pt57 | contig 18898 bp, 13 predicted proteins | sample MarCyaLeptolynsp_FD_15310 | JGI IMG/M metagenome (IMG submission 15310)
AGCGGCAACCGGATCGCACGGCGATCGTAACCGGCCGACAGGAAAGCCTGAATGTCCGCAAGCACCGGCTTGAAGATGTCGTGCAGCTTATCGTGATCATAAACCGGATAATTCCGCGCACGGCGCTCCTCAGTGGCAAAGGTTGCCAGTTCACCGGCCAGCATAAGGAACTCAGAATAGAGCCGCTCCGGATGCACGTAGGCCGATTTTCTCAAATGCATGAGCTGGGGATGAAGCCGGTTGAGCATTTGCAAAGTCAGATAATCAAAATTCTGCAAGCCTCCGCCTGCAGACGTGTCTGCTGCATAGCGCGCGAGCTCGCTCAATTTCCTTTCAACCCAACCGATCACGGAGTCGATCCAGCCCGTGATCACAGGATGCACATGACATGCAAGAACCGGCGGCGCAAAGGTTCCGTCGGTAATAACGATGCGGTCCTTGATCTCAGTGATCCTGGCAACCGGCAGGCAAACTTGGCCGGGATGCGGGGTTGAGCGGATCGAATAGGTCAATCGCGGGTGAGCAACATCGATTTCCTCTTCCTGCCGCACCGCCGACGTTGAATCAATGATCGTCTCTCGGCCCTGCAGGTAACGCGTTGCCGCATCTTCACGTCCGTCTGCTACCTCGACGGCATTGACGGTGGTTTCGGGAATGCCGAGCCAGACAATCTGTCCGGCTGCATCTTCGGGAACGTCTATTGCAGGCGGCGGTGTTCCGTCGGCGGGAAAGTTGAAAACGGTTCCATCCGGGAAGATTCCGCGGCCGAACCGGAGAGCAAACCGGCACTGCTGCCCGACATCCTGATCAATTTCAATATCGGAAAAGCCCCAAGGATAGGGAGAGGCAAGCCTGACGCGTTCATCCAGCAGGTGTTCCGCATAGCGGTCGCTCTGCTGAAGATGATGCGGCCTCAGAAACAGGCCTTCTGTCCATGCAACCTTGCTATACCATGACATTGAGGCACTGCTCCCTTACCTTTTTGACGCAAGTGCGTCCTTGCCACCCGAAGGCCTCAAAATTTCTTTTTTCGCTAATGCTCTGATTCATCGTTCGAAAATTCTTCGTAGCTTTCAGTAAAATACTGCGTGAACACACCGACGACACCATCGTCATAAGCACCGGATAAAGATGTCCAGCGTTCCTGAAGCCGCTCCCACAACTTTGCCTTCTGGTTTCCAAAAGTGCTCTTGCCGACCTGTCCCTCTTCCTCGATTGCCTTTGGCGACAGTGTTTCATCGAAACGGGCGGCTGCCTTCTGCATGGCCGCATAGGTCCACACGTGATGCTTCTGAATGTCCTTGAACGCCTCCGACATTGCTTTCGGCAAAGGCAGATAGCCAGTTTCCTCAACATTCGGCGCAAGCATTGTCTGGAGCGCCATTTGCGGTGTCGGCGAGAATTTCAAGGCGTTGTTGCCGCTCCGGCTGATCAGGGTCCGATTCGCGTTGCGGGTCATGGCCTTGACCTTGCTGCGTGCCTGCAGCAGACCCATGATATCGCTGGTGATACCGTTCAGAATTGAGCCGACTTCCCGCGCGAACTCCTCTGCATCACGGTCCGCCAGAACGCTTTCGGGAATTCCCGCACCTTCCGCGAACGCTTTCAGGATGTCTGCTCCATCCCCCGCAGCAGGAGCAGTTCCCGCTGGGACCGGCTCCTTCGCAACAGGGTTTGCGGCAGCCGTTTCCGCTGCAGTTTCAGCAACGGGTGCCTGGGAAGCCGGAGGTTGCTCTGCGCTGTCTGCGGGCTGTGCAGGTGCGGCGTCGGGCATTGTCTGTTCCGGAGCCACTTCCGCAACCGGTGCAGCCTCGGGGAATGGTGAGGCTTCCGGATTGCCTGCTTCGGATGGGTCGGTCGCCGTTTCAGCCTCCGGGAAGGCATTTGCCGGCGGTTCCGGTTCCGCGCTGGCATCAGAGACATCCGCCTCCGGAGCCGGTTCGAGGGCCGGCATCTTGAACATGGGTTCCGAAGCGCCCTGTTCGCCGACGTCCGGACCCGTTTCGGCAAACGGCGAACCGGCAACGGGCCCTGCGGGTGTCGCCGGCTGCGCCTGCGCCGGCTCGTGTTGTAACGGTGAAGGTTGAAAGGGCGTTTCCTGCGGCTGCACATGTGGCTGCGCGGCAAGGTGATCCAGCGGATCCGCCTGTGCGGGCCGCGCCGGTTCGGCTTCCGGTTGCCTTGATTGCGGATCGTAGAGCGCCGGGTCCGCACTACCCCAACCGTGGCCTTGCTGGCTCCAGACGTCGTCTGCAGGTGTTCCGACACCGGGGGCATGGGAGGGCGGTGCATGACGGCCTTCCATGCCAGTCGATGCGGGCGCCCCCCACGGACTGCTCGTGTCCTGGGCCGGATATGGCGGCGGCGCAGCCGGTTGTGCGGACGGCCATTGAGGTTCGGCGGGGGCAGCCGGTGCATGCGCCGGTGAGTGCCACTGAGCCGGCTGGGGCTGATAAGACGGATCGACGCCCGCCGGTGCCGCCCCGGAAAATCCTGCACCTGCACTTTCCTCCGCATCCAGCGTAACGGCAACGATGTAGTCGCCAATCATGAGCCGGTCGCCGGATCGAAGGGCATGTGCCTTGTCCATGCGGTTCGGACTGCCGTTCAAAAACGTCCCGTTGGTGGAAACGTCGTAGAGAACGAAACTTCCGCCTTCGAACCGGACCTCGCAGTGTTTTCCGGAAATGACGCGCTGCGGGTCCGGCAGGCTCCAGTCCAGGTGCTCGTGACGGCCAATATCGAAGCCGCGGTCGGCACAGGAATAGGACACCTGGCCACCGGTTTCGAGCCTGTCAACGTTCTCGATCTGCAGCGTAATCCGCATGCCCACTGGTCTCCCGGTTCCTTCAAACTGCGGCTTGCTGCTTTGCAAGGACGACAGGCATCGCCCCACCTTCTGCAAAGGACACACCTGAAGAAATACAATCTGCCAACGCTTCCTCGCGCACGCCTGGTCCAAGCGCGGCTATTGCGAGCTGAACGGCACCGTTGGCACAAACTGCCGTGAGATGTGGAAGCGTGTCCACTCGAAACTCGGGATTCGGGGACAGGGAACCACCTGACAGGCTTGCCGCACGGCCGATCCAGAGCGACGCGCTGTCGCCCTTGAACTCGTCAACCGCTGCCTGCACCGACAACCGCGCCTCCTCATCGCCGTCCTGGACCCATGCAGTCACCAGCTCAAGCATTTTCAGATCTTCAGGGGTCTTGCCCCCATCGAGACCGGTGACGCACCGCAGTCCCCACCAAACAGCCTCCCGTTTCGGCAGGACATGGGCGAAAAAGAGGAGTGCGGCATACGGGTCCTCCCCTTTCATCAGATCCAGCGTGAAATCTTGAGGAGAGACATCACCTGAAGGTGGTGTCATTTCCTCTTCCAGATCCGGATAGGTCTGAAAGACCTGAATTGCGCTTGTAAACCGGATACGAGATCCCATTTCCGTCACTCCGTCTGCGATCCTGCTCTGTTAACTTGCGGGTCGTCAGTTAATGAGCACCATGCCGCCCTTGATCGTGTTAAAGGCTTGTCCCTCTACCGTCGTGAACAGTCCTTTTGCATCCAGTTGCATCTGGCCGTGAATCTTAACCTGGAGGGCTTTAATTTCGATGCCCATGGGAGTCATGACGATCTTGCTTGAGCCGCACTTGAACTCGATCTTCATTCCCGCCTTGACTTTCCAGGTCTGACCAATGGTTTCCGTCACATTCACGCCGACCTTTTCAGTTCGATTGCCATCGATCTTGGTCGTGCGATCGTTCTTCACATGAAGGTCGTCATTGTTCTCAACGACGGTTTCCATATCTTTTTGGGCGTGAATGCCGACTTTCTCCTGATTTTTCGAATCGTCCATGACGAACTCGTTGTAACCGCCTCCGCCGACGGTTGAATCGGTCTTTATGCCCGACTTGTTCTTCTCACCCGGCAACGGGTATGGGGGCATGTTATCGGCATTATACACGGTCCCGATCACGATCGGCTGGTCAGGATCACCTTCTAGGAACTGAATGATGACTTCCTGGCCGACACGGGGAATATACATGCCACCCCAATTCTTGCCGGAGACGACCTGGGCGACGCGGACACGGCGCGATTGCGTCTTGTCCCGGTCCCAGTGGAACTCGACCATGATCTGGCCGTACTCGTCGACATCAATTTCACCATCCCCGACAACCTTGGCCGTCTGCGGACCAGGAATGCGCGGCTTCGGGGTACTGGCCGGCGTTCTGAAAGGAATCTCGGACGCGAGAACATCATAGGTTCCCGTATATGCCTCACCCTGGGAGCCTGCTTCACCCGAGCGGTAACTCTCGGTGATGATCTGATGGCTCGCACGGATGATCAGATATTCCTTGTTCTGCGGCTGATGCGGATGTTCCTTGAGTGTGAACAGCCCACCTGCATAGAATCGCGGCACTTCACCGGCTGCCTCGACACGGTTGTCGCCGGCCTGCTCAGCCTGCAGACGAATGTTGCTATATTTCGTACCTTTGTCTTTCTCAGTATAGCGGCCGGGATAGTCGTATTTTTCCAGCGACCCGGCGCGGTACGAAGACCCGGCGTCCTTGTCCGCTTCCAGCGAAGCGCTCGGTTTTTCGAAATCATAGTCGTTGATGGCAAATTTTCCGGTCCGGAATGCACGGCCACCGACCCAGTGATAAAGATGTTCCACGTTACGCTGGCTGTCTCCCCCCAGGTCGATGAAGGGAATGTTCGGATCACCCTCGATCGGGCTGTAGGATGACTTCGCATCGGCGAGAATCATGGTGTGCTTGCCGTCCTTGTGCTCGAAGCAATAGGAAATACCGAACTCCTCCATCAAACGGCAGCAGAAATCATAGTCCGATTCCCGGTACTGGACACAGTAGTGAATCGGATCGTAACTCTCGGTTAGCTTGTTCTCGAAATCGGCGAAATCGTGCTCGCCGAGAACCTCAGCGATAATGTCCGGAGCCGACATATCCTTGAACATTCTGCAGTTGGAATTCTTGGTCAGCAGCCAGAACCAGGGACGCAGGTTCAGTTTGTAGCGGTAGTATCCGTCCTTGTGACCGAGCCAGCGGGCATTGGTGAGCAACCCGTCGAAATAGCGGGTGTCACCATTATTGGTCCTTACCTTCACCGTCATGTGCGTAGCCAAGGCCTGATCGAAATCCAGATCTTCCTTTTGGCTTACGACTTCGATGCGAATGTCGAATTCGTCGCTCAATCCCTCGTCGCAATCAAGCGTGACCAAGGAGAGCTCATCTTCGCCGAACACTGACTTGAGCTCGGCCATCCGATCGGTTTGTCTGAGTTGTCCAACGGCCACGGAAGTCTCCTTAAAAAAAACTGCGGTTCAATACGGTTGCCGCAATCGGGCACCTGTACCTTTATTTATGACGAATCTGACGAAACCGATGTGCTAGGGAACACAGTTATTGCAAAAATTTAAACACCGAATTCAAAAATTACCAAGAGTTGTTTGGCATGAAACCCGGCTATGAAGAAGACTCGAGAAAAATCGCATTGATCCGTTAACTATCTCACGAATATCTCACGCTTTACTCCTCTTGCTTATTCCCCACAATTCGACATACTGACATCAAAACGTACTTTAGTGACTTGCACCACATTAATTTTTTCAGGTTATGGCACGATATATTTCAACATCCACTGCGAGTCCGCTCGCGCAAGCTCCGAAAGGGAGGATTGAGATCGTGACCCATCGCCAAATCGTCTCAGACGTGCGCAATGTGAAATCGAAAGCCTCTACGTCCAAACCGCGCACCCTGATGGCCGCCGCCCTGCTTTCGCTGACGGTTGCCGGAACGGGATTTGCCCCTGGTGCAGCCTTTGCCCAGGACGCGACCTACTCCGCCGACGAAGTCAGCAAGCACTTCAAGCAGCTGAAGACCCGATCCCTGAAGCCAACGGGCGCAACACGTGCCCTTTGCATCGGCACCCGGGATGAATGCAATCCCAATGCCGCCAAAGGAGAAGGCGGTCAGGTGGCTGTGAAGCCTGAAAATGCGGATGGGCAAACCAGCGAAACAGCAAGCGCGGACACACTGGTCGTCGACCCTGAAACAAAGGCAATCGATGCAGGTTTCAATCTGCTCGTGTCCTTTGAATACGCGTCCGCGCGTCTCAGCCCGTCCGCGAGAGCGAATCTCAAGGAATTCGCGAAGGGCATCGCCGACCCTGAACTCGCAAGCGCTGTCTTTGTCATTGAGGGCCATACCGACGGCATCGGTTCGCTCAACTACAACCAGCGTCTTTCCGAAGACCGTGCCCAGGCAGTGACCGAGTATCTGGTTTCGCTTGGCGTGGGCCGCGACAGGCTGAAGACGGTTGGCTACGGCAAGACGCGCCCGAAAGTTGCGGACGTCAACGATCCGTCGAACAGACGCGTCGAAAGCAAACTGGTTTTCGAATAACGCCAGATGGGGCGGCAGCCCTGCCGGGCTTCTTCCGGCAGGGTTTTTGAATTGGGGCAACAAGATCAATGAATTTCGATCCGGAGAAATATGGCGTCGAAATCTCTCCCGGCGCCGGATGCGGACCCGACCTTTACGATACAGAACCGGCCTTTGCGGCACTGATGGACTCCTGCGAGGAGATGCTGCCGGAGCGGTTCTCCGATTTCGATCGTTCCGAAATAGAATTTTCTGACATCTACAAGCAGATGGAGGGCTTCCTCAAGCAGTCCCGGGATATCCGGCTCTTGGTCATGCTCGGCCAGTTTTCACTTCTGAGCGGGCAACTCCAGCAGTTCGCCGATGTTGTCCGGATATTGCGCAAATTGCTCGAAACACTCTGGGACGAAGTGCATCCGATGGATGCAGACTTCGGTTTCATGGAGCGCATGGGCGCCCTGGAGTCGCTCAACAGCCGCCCGACCGTCATCCTGCCGCTCGAGGCCGCTCCCCTTCTGAAGACCCGCCGGAGCGGACCCATCAGCTATCGCGCCATCAAGATCGCGACGGGAGACCTGACGGCCCGAGAGGATGAGCACACGATTTCACTCGGTGCAATCGAAGCGGCCCTAACGTCCGGCGAGCTTGAACAGGAAGTCATCGAACAGGTTCTGAGGGACCTCGCTGAACTCCCCAACGAACTTCGCGGCATCTCGGAAACCTGCGACGAGAAACTGAAGGCAGCCGAGGCCAAGGCGACAGCGCCGAACTACGACGGCCTGGTGACACTCATCACCGACATAAATACGGAATTGAATGTTCGCCTCGGCCGCATGTCTGCCGAAGACACCGATTCGCCCGCCACAGGTGACGCTGAAGCCAATGAGGCATCCGAAGCCGGCAAAGGAACCACGTCCAACCTTGAGATCAGGAATGCCGCACAGGCAAAACTGATTCTGGATGCTGTCGAGGACTACTTCTCCGCGCGCGAACCCTCCCACCCGGCCTTGTTCCTGGTGCGTGAGGCAAGAGGGCTGGTCGGCAAATCCTATCTCGACGCGCTGAAGATCCTCATGCCGAGGCGATTCGACGAGGTTGCCCTGCTCCTCGGCGCAAGCGGGCTTCAGCTTTCCAATGACCGGTTGCTCGAACTCAACGAAGGTGATGAACGGGAACTCGGCGACATCGACGATTTTTCTGTGCTGGTCATAGAAAACCGGGGGGACGCCATATCGGGGATCAGTGCCGTCAAGGGCTACTATTCGGCAAACGAACCCACCAGTCCGATTCCCATGCTGCTGGAAGAAGCCCAGAACATGAGTACGGGATCGTTTACGGGTCTCCTGAACCTGTTTCTTCGTCCGGAAGAAGAAGAGTGAGGCCAGAATGGGTATGACACGGCGCAAGACCTTTCATTCCCTAGAGTTCCCACACTTGTCCTTGACTCATCGCCACAACGGGTTCTCAATATTTGGGGGAATTTTTCAAAGCGACAAACGTGTGACTGCCGTCACTTCAATTTATCGGCAAGCGCAGTAAATATAAGTTCATCAGACACGACGAACAGCAAACAACGTCGCTACCGACTCTACGTTCTACAGGCATTTGACAATATTCGATTACATTTCTGAGGTCAGAAACACGAAAGGCAAGTAAAATGGCATCAAATAGCGGGCAAGGCTTTATCAAGCGTAACAGACCTCCCAGGGTGCACATCTTCTATGAAGATCCGTTTGATGCGGAACAGAAGGTCGAGCTGCCGTTCGTAATGGGGATCATGGCCGACCTTTCCGGTGACAGCCCTGGCGTTGAAAAAGAAGACGTCGACGAGCGCAAGTTCCTGGATATCGACATGGACAACTTTTCCAAGCGCATGGAAGCGATCGAGCCGGGAACATCCTTTACCGTCGAAGACAAGCTCTCCGGTGAGGAAAACACCAAGATGAGCGTCCAGCTGAAGTTCAAGAGCATGGACGATTTCACGCCGGGCAAAGTTGCCGACCAGGTGCCGGCGCTCAAAAAGCTTCTTGATGCGCGCAACAGCCTTGCCGCCCTGCGCACGATGATGGACGGTCGTGTTCAGGCAATCAGTCAGCTGGAGGAGCTGACACGCGACCCCGCGCTGATGGCTGCGCTTGCCCAGCAGATGGAAGCCGACAAGGGGAAGTCGGATGATGGCGCTGCGGAAGGCGACAAAGAGGAGGCATAAATGAGCAACACCGACACGAGCGCACAACCGAGCGGCGCGGCTGCGGCGGAAGCTGCAGGTGAAAAGAGCCCTGAGGAATTTGCTTCCATTTTGAAGCAGAACTTCCGTATCAAGAGCGAAAATGAAACCGCCAACGAGCTTGTCGATAATGCCATGTCGACATTCCTCGCGGAGGCCCTGTCCGATCAGGCACTGATCAAGGACGACGTTTACGATACGATCGACGAGATGATTGCCAAGCTCGACGAGAAGCTGACGTCGCAGGTCAACGAGATCATTCATGCGCCGTCCTTCCAGAAGCTGGAAAGCGCGTGGCGCGGCATCGACTACCTGGTTCACAATTCGGAAACCGACGCTTCCCTGAAGCTGCAGTTTCTGAATATCTCCAAGAAGGAACTTGCCGGGGTCTTCAAGAGTTACCGCGGTGCCAAGTGGGACCAGAGCCCGCTGTTCAAGCAGATCTACGAAGCTGAATTCGGTCAGCTCGGCGGTCAGCCTTACGGATGCCTGGTCGGTGACTATGAATTCGGATACGACCCGCAGGACATCACGGTTCTGCGCGGAATGTCGAAGATTGCTTCGGCAGCGCATGCTCCGTTCCTGGCGGCTGCCGACCCGCAGCTGATGCAGATGGAAAGCTGGACGGAACTTCCGACGAAACGCGACCTTTCCAAGGTGTTCGACACGGAAATTCACGCCCAGTGGCGCACGCTCCGCGAATCTGAAGACGCGCGTTACCTCGGACTGTCCCTGCCCCGCGTGCTGGCCCGCCAGCCCTACGGTGCAAAGTCTGATCCGGTTGAAGAGTTCGCCTTTGAGGAAGAATTCGGCGAGGACAGCCACGATAACTATGCGTGGATGAACTCGGCCTACGCAATGGCGACCAATATCAACCGTGCCTACAAGGAGTTCGGCTGGACGGTTCGCATCCGCGGCGTGGAAAGCGGTGGCCTTGTCGAAGATCTTCCGACCCACGTCTTCGAAACCGACGACGGCGGTGTGGACCAGAAGTGCCCGGCTGAAATTGCGATCTCAGATCGCCGCGAACATGAAATTTCGCGTCTTGGCCTGATCCCGCTGATCCACCGCAAGAATACTGACCAGGCTGCCTTCCTCGGTGCACAGTCAGTCTTCAAGCCCCGTCAGTTCTCCGGTCCGGACGGCAAGGACGCAACGGCTTCGGACAACCTGTCCGCCCGCTTGCCCTACATGTTCGCGACCACGCGTTTCGCCCATTACCTCAAGGTCATGGTGCGTAACAAGATCGGCTCGACGAAGGAAGCGCCGCAGCTGCAGCGCTGGCTGAATGACTGGATCATGGACTACGTTGACGGTGATCCGGACAACTCGACCGAAGAAACCAAGGCGCGCAAGCCGTTGCGCGAGGCGAAAGTGACGATCATTCCGGACGAAGAAAACCCCGGCTACTACAGAGCCCAGTTCTTCCTGCGTCCGCACTACCAGCTTGAAGGCATGGATATCGGCATGAGCCTTGCCTCACGCATTCCGCAAGACGGAAACTGATCGACAAGATTGCCATTCGGGCGGCTGCCCGTCCGGATGGCCAGCATCCTCAAAGGATGCAATCCGGGACAACCGGGTGGAGGTCTAAAAGAGATGCGAAAGCTCTCAGGGGTTCGGGCCAGAAGGTCTGAGTTAGATGCAAATATTGGAAACCCAGCGCCGGGTAAACTAACCGGCCTGAACACAAAGAGGATTATTTAAAATGGCTAAGGTTGATTGTTTTCTGAAACTTGAGGGTATCAAAGGCGAATCTCAGGACAAGACCCACAAGGACGAGATCGACATTCTGTCCTGGTCCTGGGGTGCTTCCCAGTCCGGTACGACCCATATGGGTTCCGGTTCCGGTGGCGGCAAGGCACACTTTCAGGATCTGAACCTGGTGATGTTCGTCGGTAAAGAGATGACTGCTCTTCTGCAGCACCTGTCAACGGGCAAGCACATTCCGAAGGGTACACTGGTTTGCCGCAAGGCTGCTGGCGACAACCCGCTCGAGTACCTGAAGATCGAGATGAAAGATCTTATCGTCTCCAGTTTCTCAACAGGCGGCAGCGGAGCTGAAGACCGGGTCACCTACAATTGCTCGCTCAACTTCGGTGAGTACAAGGTGATGTACACCGAACAGAAGCCGGACGGCTCCAAGGGTGCAACACCGGAGTTCGCCTGGGATATCGCAGCGAACGAAAAGAAGTAAGGCATTTGCCGGTACGGCTGCCGCCCAAACGGGTGGCAGCCGTTCTTTTTTGGGGCGAAAATCTGAAAATGAAGACGCATTGCGTTTTCCGCCTCCCGGAATTCCTTGACAGCAGCTATCTCCCGGGCATTGCCGATGGCAAAATCAACTGTGAAGATTCACGCGCCTTTGATGTGGGCCTTCCGCGCTATGGATGACCCGGACTACAAGGCTGCCCAAGAACGGCAGAAAGAAAACAGCAAGAACAACAACCTCAAGTCCGGAAGACGACTTTCCAGAAGCTACGGCGTTACAGAGCACACGCTTTTGTCAGAGGTGCGGCGAGACCTTCAGGCGCTGCTGAATACGGTCAATCTGAATTCGACACAGGATTTATCCGACTTCCCCGAAGTTCAGACATCAATTTTAAACTATGGCCTTCCCGACCTTTCCGTCCATGTCGTCGACACAATCAAAATCGACAGACTGGCGGATGATATCCGCGACGCACTTATCCGTTTCGAACCTCGGATGGACCCGCGCACGCTGCAGGTCATCCGGGACGACTCTGTCGAGAGCGACACCTTCAAGGTACGATTTCTGATCAAGGCCGAAATACGATGCGATCCGGTTCGCATCGGCAGTGAATTTATTGCGGATGTCGACCCGGCATTCGGACGCATCAAGATCATCGGGGCGACTGCATGAACCGAGAATTTCTGGATCTCTACAATCAGGAACTCACCTATCTGCGTGAGCAGGGCGCCGCATTCGCCGAATCCTATCCGGCTGTCGCCGAAAGACTTGGTGGACTTCTGGAAGACCGCTCCGACCCGATGCTGTCCGGGTTGCTGGAAGGCACCGCGTTTCTCGCGGCACGTGTTCAACTGAAGATGAAGCACGAGTTTTCCGAATTCACATCCAACCTTTTCGAACAGCTTTACCCGTCAGCACTTGCGCCTATACCTTCCATGGTTCTGGCGCGTGTCACGCCGAAATACGGCGATGCAAACCTTCGCTCCGGAATCAAGATTGACCGGCACGCCCCTATGGAGGCGGTATTCCGGGAACGTCAGGGAGAGGTCAGGTGCCGGTTCACGCTTTGCGCGCCGATCACGCTCACGCCCCTGGAACTCACGGAAGCGCGCTATCTGAGTTCCGCTGCGCAGGTGTCCGGCCTCGGCGCCGCAATGGCAGAAGATCGCCGCGTGCGCGCTGGCCTTACAATCAAGCTGACCCACCGGATGGCGGAAGACCCGGAGCTTGAGGTTTCGGAAGAAGAAGCGCTCAAAAAACCGGAATATCAAATTGCCGGATGCCGCATAGATGAACTCCCGATACAGCTTGTCGGCCCCCTTGACCTTGCCGCGAAAGTCTACGAGCAGATTTTCGGACATACGATTGCGGTCTATTTGAGAACGGAAGACGCCTTCGGACAGGCGACGCTTCAGCGCTTTCCGGTAGATGCGATCACCCAGCTCGGTTTCGACGAGAATGACGCGCTGCTGCGCAACGACAGAAGACTGTTTGTCGGCTTCGACCACTTGAGGGACTATTTCAATTTTCCGCGGAGCTTCCTGGGTTTCCGGCTGACCGGCTTGCGGAAGTATCTTGACCGCGTAAACGCGAAATCGTTCGAGGTGGTTTTTGTCTTCGACGAAGCGGATTCGCGTCTGCCGTCCCATGTCGAGAACAAGATTTTCGCGCTGCATACTGCGCCAGCCGTCAATCTGTTCGAACGCGCCACCGACCGTGTGCCGATCAAGAAGGGTCAGCATGAATTTGCCGTCATCACTGATCGCACGCGGCCCCTGGACTACGAAGTCCACACCGTTACCGAAGTAAATGCGCATTTCTCGGGCGGTGAAAAGCGATCCGTTGAACCGCTTTACAGCGTTGCGCCCGACACGGAAAAGGCCGGCCACGAATGGTTCTACACCATCCGGCGACTGCCGCGCAGGCAATCTTCCAGTGAGCTGAGAAGAATGCAGCCGAGTTCCTATATCGGCACGGAAACGTTCATCATGATATCCAGCGGTGCCCAGGCCGCCGCACTGCTTGAAACCGGAAACAAACGCCTGGCAGAACTGTCGTTGAAGGTCATGGCCTCAAACCGGGCACTTGCAGCTGAACTTCCCGTCGGCACGAACCCGGGCAAGTCGTCGCTCGGCGACTTCCGCATTCTTGAAGACATCAGTCTGAAGGTCGACTGCGTCGCGGGACCGACACAGCCGCGTCCGCCTCTAATCTCCTACAATGAACGGCTCGGGGAAGAAGGCCATGCCGGGGCGATCGCGTGGCGGCTGATCAACGTGCTTACGCTCAATCACACAGGCCTTGTGCACGATGCTGCCGGTCAGGACGGACGATCCTTCAGGGACATCCTCAGCCTGTTTGCCCCCCTGGCCGACAACGCCTCGGACCGTCAGGCCCAATCGGTCCGTTCGGTGTCGACAAGGCCAGTCGTTCGGCGCTTGCAGCAAAAGTCGGGAACCGGCGTGGTGCGCGGCCTGGAAGTCACGATCACACTTGACGACAAGGCCTTCGAGGGAGCCAGTGCGTTTCTCATGGGCGCTGTGCTGGACCGTTTCGTTGCTGAATACGCGTCTATCAATCATTTCACCCAATGCGTGATCGCGACCACCGAACGCGGCGTGATCATGAAGTGGCCGCCCAGGATCGGAGCCAAAGGGATCCTATGAGCGACGCCGACGAAAGCGACCAGAAGACAAAAGTCATCCCGGAGGGCAAAAAGCCAACCGCCGACAAGACGATTGTGCAGGTCGCGGCGACACCTTCTGTTTGGCCGGATGCGCCTGCCGAACCAGAAGACAAAATCCCTGATGGGAGTTCTGAAGCCGCTGATCTGTTTGTCGAGGCTCCAGAGCCTGACCGCCTTGCCGACGCAAGTTTTGAGAACGAAACATCAAGCGAGGCGACTTCATCGCACACGACAGAAGCGCCCACGCTATCCGAAACGGAAATGGTCACGGAAGCCGCGCCTGTGGATGCTGCGGAACCGCTTGAACAGGACGCATTAGAGGAACCGGAAGACCAGCCCGTAGTGGAGGACCCGGACGATCAGGAACCGGTTGCCGAAGCCCGAATAGAAGTACCCGTCCAACAGCAGTTTGCCTCTCTCCTTTCCGCATTGAGCGACCGTGTGCAAAAGCACCCGGGCGGGCATGATCTGCTTGCGGTTCTACGTATGCTCGAAGGTCAGACAGGACCGGGTGGCGCGCAATCGGGAATGGGGCCGAAGAAACTCGATGAACCGGCCCCTCCCCGCATCGGCAAGAGCCGCCGGACCATGGAAGACATCGTCCGCTTTGGACAGGATCCGACCAGCGAGTTCGCAACATCGACGATTGAACGCGCGATGCGTGATGCCGATGACGGCCTTGTTCTGCTTGAGCGGTTTTTGGGCTTTCTGGGGCCTCAAGGCGCCTTGCCATCCGCCTATACCGACGAGGCCATCATGCGGGGGCTGCAGGGCGAAGACAGTTTTCCGCGTTTCCTGGATGTCTTTAACAACCGCTTCGTTCAGTTCTTTTTCCGGGCCTGGGCTGACGCACGGCCGATCGTGCAGCACGACCGCCCGGATGACGACCGCTTCCTCTCCTACCTGGGATCAAGCATCGGCATAGGCAGCCCCATCTATCAGGACCTCGACCGGATCGACGACCGAATAAAACTGCTGTTTGCAGGTCTGACCTCAACAAAAGTAAAGAGCGCGGCGCGCCTGAAAGCGTTGATCACAGGCGTCTTCGGTGTGGAGGTCGAGATTGACCAGTGCGTCGGCACATGGCTGCACCTTGACCCGGACGATCAACTCAGCATTGGCGGCCTGGGCCCAGGCGGTGCCGGACGGCTCGGCATGGACACGATCGTCGGCTCCAAAGTCTACAGTGTGAGTGACAAGATCCGGATCCGGATCTTTACGCGATCACTGGAGGAGTACCGGAAGTTTCTGCCGCCGACGCGAACAAGACCCAATCCCTGGACCGAACAACTCTTCGATCTCATCGATTTTTATCTCGGGCTTGAGATCGAATATGAAATTGAACTTGCGCTTCCAAAACGATGCGCCTCCTCTGTCCGGATGGACAGTACCAGCTCCGCGACCCTCGGACATATCGGCTGGCTGAAGCCGATGGATGATGCTTCTGAAGACGAAGACACAATCGACGACGAAGAAGAAATGTTGACCGATACCCGGTTCCGTCCGGTTCGTCGGCATACCACCGTTTATCAATAGGTCTCCAATTTGAAAGGCCGGTGCCATGAGTGACATTCTGGTTGAAACAGTTGCCAACAAACTCACCACAGTCAGTTATGACTGTCTCGAAAAAGCCATGCGGCTGACCAAGAGTTCCGGTCACCGGCACCTGGAAATTCTGCATTGGCTCTATTACCTCGCGCGCGATGAAAATACGGACTTTGTCCACATCCTGCGCCATTTCGGAATTGATGTTGGCGATGTTCACGGCGATCTTCAAAAGGCGATCGCCGATCTGAAGATCAATCAGACCGAACTTCCGTCGATGGCGACCCCGTTCCAGGAAGCGCTGGAGCGGGCCTGGTTCGAAGGAACGCTTCGCTACGGCGACTACAAGATCCGCTCTGCCTATGTCCTGATCGCCGCGATGGGCGACAAGACAACCTGGCGGCAGTTCCGCAGCTATTCCCCCTCCCTTGAGGGACTGAACCGTGACGTGCTCGTGCGCGACCTCGACAAGATCGCCGGGACGTCAAGCGAAGTCGGGGCGCGCCCGATCGATGGCTCCGGACCGAAAACTGCAACGGCACCGGGTGCAGAAGCTGCGGAAGCCGCGCCCGGTAGCGGTGTCGGAGAAGATGCCCTTTCCCAGTTCACGGTCGACTTTACCGCACGCGCCCGTGCTGAGGAGTTCGACCCAATTGTCGGCCGCGATGAAGAGATCCGCCAGGTCATCGATGTTCTGATGCGCCGCCGCCAAAACAATCCGATCCTGACCGGTGAGGCCGGCGTCGGCAAAACAGCAATCGTTGAGGGGTTCGCTCAGAAGATCGTCGCAGGCGACGTGCCGCCCGCGCTATTGGGTACCCGGCTCTGTTCGCTTGACCTGGGCCTGCTGCAAGCCGGGGCTTCCGTCAAAGGTGAGTTCGAAAAGCGGCTTCGTGCCGTCATCGACGCCGTGCATGCCTCCATCGTGCCGACGATCCTCTTTATCGACGAGGCGCACACGCTGATTGGCGCCGGTGGCGCAGCGGGAACGGGGGATGCCGCCAACCTGCTCAAGCCGGCGCTCGCGCGTGGAACGCTGCGTACGGTCGCGGCGACGACATGGTCCGAGTATCGCCAGCATTTTGAAAAAGACCCGGCCCTCACTCGCCGGTTCCAGCCGGTCCAGGTCGACGAGCCGGATGAGGAAAAATGCTTTGCTATGGTGCGCGGATTGCTCGGCCCCATGGAAGACCATCACCAGGTGCGCATTCTGGACAGTGCCGTCAAATCCGCGGTCTCGCTTTCTCATCGCTACATTCCGGCCCGGCAACTGCCCGACAAGGCTGTCAGCGTTCTGGATACCGCGTCTGCACGGGTCAACATCTCGCAAGCGGCGCAGCCCGCCAAACTGTCGGACCTCGTTGCACGCAAAGGGTTTCTCGAAACCGAGAAAAGCGCCCTGACCAACGACACCGAACTCGGGATGGAGCATCAGGAACAGCTGGATGCGCTCAACGAGGCTATTGAAGCAACGGAACGCGACATTGAGAAAGTCAAAGAAGAGTGGGAGCGCGAGCGTGGCCTTGTTGCCGCGATACGCCGGCTGAACGCTGCTCTTTCGCAGCTCAAGGGCGGTGATCCCGCCCCTCACCCTGAAAGCGCGGAAATCGAAGACCCGGAACATGACGGCCCGGCGCTGGTCTCGATCGATGACATTGAACTCGACCTTGATGTCGACCTGGAAGACGAAGACGCCATTCGCGCGGCCCTTCACGAAAAGCGATCAGAGCTTTCCGAGATCCCCGAAGACGAACGCATGGTCTATGCCTATGTCGACGATGAAGCCGTTGCGAGCATCATTTCGGACTGGACCGGGATTCCGGTCGGCCGGATGGTGCAGGATGAAATGGCGACCATTCTCAACCTGACGGACAGCCTGAACAAGCGCGTCATCGGTCAGGCGCACGGCCTTGCGATGATTGCCAAACGCATCGAGACAAGCCGCGCCCAGCTGGGCAATCCGGACAAGCCGATCGGCGTGTTTATGCTGTGCGGTCCTTCCGGCGTCGGCAAGACGGAAACCGCACTCGCGCTCGCAGAAACGCTCTACGGCGGCGAGGACAGCCTGATTACCATCAACATGTCTGAATTCCAGGAAGCGCATTCCGTCTCGGGTTTGAAAGGCGCGCCTCCGGGTTATGTCGGCTATGGCGAGGGCGGGCGCCTGACGGAGGCAGTTCGTCGCAAACCCTATTCCGTCGTTCTGCTGGACGAAGTGGAGAAGGCGCATCCGGACGTCCATGAAATCTTCTTCCAGGTCTTTGACAAGGGGTGGATGGAAGACGGCATGGGCCGGAAGATCGACTTCCGCAACACGCTGATCCTGCTGACGTCGAATGTCGGCACGGAAACGATCATGAACGCGGCGAGCCATATGCTGGACGCACCCGTCTCAAGCGACCCGGACCTTGCCGCTACGGATCCGAATGCTCCGGACGCTGAAGAGCTGGCAGAAGCTCTGCGCCCTGCCCTTCTGGACGTGTTTCCCCCGGCGTTACTTGGCCGTATCGTGACGATCCCCTACTATCCGCTGTCGCCATCCATGCTCGGTTTCATCATTCGCCTGCAGCTCAACCGCATCGTCAAGCGCGTGAAACAGAACCGGGATGCGGAGCTGACATTCGGGGACGATGTCATTGCCCATATCGTTTCGCTGTGCCGCGACCCGGATAGTGGTGGACGCATGATCGACAACATTCTGACCAACGATCTCCTGCCCAAGCTCTCCAGAGCGTTCCTGACCGCGCAGATGAACGGAGAGGAACTGACTTCAGTGGCGATAACCGCTGGAGAAGAGGGTCTTGAGATCGCGCCCGGCAACGACTGACACACGCAAGCGGCCCCATTGGCGGTGCTCCGGCACCGCCATTTTCAGTGGCGGTCTTATTTGGAAACGAGCCACGCCGGTTGTGTAAATCGAACGCATTTCACCATGCAAGCGCAAATCCGATTGCGATCTGGCCCTATTGACTGCCCGAAAGAACCTCACCGATCACGCCCTGATAGGCCTTGAGATCCTTGCTCGCGACGGATTGAGGGGCGTCCGCACCGGTCTCCATTTCGAAGGACAGCGGATCAGCAGGTTCACCCCGCTGGCGGATTTCGAAGTGAAGGTGCGGCCCCGTTGACAACCCTGTAGTCCCGACATAGCCGATCAGGTCCCCTGCCTGGACAACCGAGCCCAGTTCGATGCCGTCGGCATATTCATGCATGTGCGCGTAGCGGCTGGTGATGCCGTCCTTGTGGCTCAGTTCTATGAAGTTTCCGTAGCCACCGCGCACATCCTTGTAGGTGACCTTTCCGGAGAACGCGGCGCGGATCGGTGTGCCGGTCGGCGCAGCCCAGTCCACGCCGGCATGCAACCGGGAAACTTTCTTGATAGGGTGAAAGCGCATGCCGAATTTCGATGTCAGGACACCCTTCACCGGCACAAGCATGGCACCGGACAGACTGATCTTGCCGCCCTCACTGACGCATGCGAATCCCCTGTTTCCCGGTGCCTTGAGAACATAGCAGCGCACCGACCAGTTATCTCCGGTACGCACACCGGCAAACAGAACCCGGCCGCCACCGCGTTTTTCGTCACGCGCCATGTCGCTGAATACAAGAGTGAAGCGTTCGTCCGGCTTTATCGCCCGCTTCAGATCGGTGGTGGGTGCCAGGTAGGCGATTGCTTCTCCGACGATCGACGCGGGAACGGCGTTGCGGACGGCGGTGGCGTAAAGACCGTCGATCAGCCTGTGAGTCTTGCCTGAGTCGCCACCTGAATCGCCGGCCTTATCGCCCGCGATCTTTTCCTGCACGATCTCTTTGCCGAACCAGGGATCAG
>JGI12316J15310_10000380_pt4 | contig 18841 bp, 3 predicted proteins | sample MarCyaLeptolynsp_FD_15310 | JGI IMG/M metagenome (IMG submission 15310)
CCCGCCAGCGGCGGCCGGGGGGCACGAGGAGATCCCCCTCCTGGAGATCGCGTTCGGGGTGCGGCCCGGCGCGGTGAGAACGGATGGGGGGCGTCCGTGAGCCGGGACGTCGTCTTCATGTATTCCGGCCAGGGCGCGCAGTACTACCAGATGGGACGCGAGCTCTGGGAGCGGGACCCGGCCTACCGGGCGGCGCTTGAGCGATACAGCCGGCTGGCCGGCCCGGTCGGGGGGCGCGACCTGGTGGAGATCCTGTTTTCCCGCCCGCTCGCCGACAGCGCCGAATTCGACCGGCTGGCGGAGACCCATCCGCTGATCGTCGCGGTCTCGCTGGCGCTGACCGACGCGCTGGCCGCGCGCGGGGTGCGGCCGGACCGGGTGCTCGGCTACAGCCTGGGGGAAACGATCGCCGCCGTGGTCGCCGGCGCGCTGACCGCGGAGGAGGCGTTCTGGGCGGTGCGGGCGCAGGCGGCGGCGTTCGAGCGGCGGGCGGCGCCGGGCCGGCTGGTCGCGGTCCTGGCGCCGGTGGAAACCCTGGGCGAGCTGACCTCGGAGCCGCTTGACGGCCGGATCCATGTGGCGGCGGTCAACGCGCCCGGTCATTTCGTCGCCGGCCTCTCCGACACCGATGCCGGGGGGTTCACCGAGACCCTGCGGCGGCGCGACATCCCGCATGCGGTGCTGCCGATCCGCTTCGCTTTCCACACCCCGCTGATCGACGCGGCGCGCGAGGCGTTCTGCGACATCGCCGGGCAACTGAGCTTCCGCCCGCCGCGGGTGCCGGTGCATTCCTGCGCCGCCGCCGGGCCGCTGGCGGCGTTCGAGGCCGGGCATTTCTGGCGTGTGGCGCGCGGCGCGGTGCGGTTCCACGACACGGTCGCGGCACTCGGCGGTCCGGCCGCCGCCGCGCTGGTCGATGTCGGCCCGTCGGGGACGCTGGCCGGCTTCGTGCGCCTGGCCAGCGGGTCGGCCAAGGGCGCGGCCAACGGGGCGGCAAAGAGGGCCCATGTGGTGATGAACCAGTTCGGCCGGGATATCCGGACCCTGCAACAAGTGGTGGAGCAGCTCGCATGACCAGGATCTTCGTGTTTCCGGGGCAGGGATCCCAGGCCAAGGGCATGGGCAAGGACCTGTTCGACCGGTATCCGGACAAGGTCGCCGAGGCCGACGACATCCTCGGCTATTCGATCAGGGCACTGTGCCTCGAGGATGCCGAGGGCAACCTGGTGCGCACCCAGTTCACCCAGCCGGCGCTGTTCGTCGTCAGCGCGCTCGCCTATCACGCGCGGGTCGAGGCGTTGGGGGACACGCCGGAATTCGTCGCCGGCCACAGCCTCGGCGAGTACAACGCCCTGTACGCCGCCGAGGCCTTCTCCTTCGCCGACGGTGTCCGGTTGGTGCAGCGCCGCGGGGCGCTGATGGGCGAGGCCTCGGGCGGCGGCATGGCGGCGGTGGTCGGCCTGGAGATCGAGGCGATCCGCGAGGGCCTGGCGGCGACCGGCATCACCACGGTCGACGTCGCCAACCACAACGCGCCGGCCCAGGCGGTGCTGGCCGGGCCGACCGAGGACCTGGAGAAGGTCGCGCCGGCCTTCGACGGCCGCAAGGGCGTGCGGGTGGTGCCGCTGAATGTGCGCACTGCCTTCCACTCGCGCTACATGAAGCCGACCAAGGAGGCGTTCGGCGCCTTCGTCGCCGGCTTCTCCCTCGGGCCGCTGATGATCCCGGTGGTCGCGAACTTCACGGCGCTGCCCTACCGCGACGACGAGATCGCCCACAACCTGGTGCAGCAGATCGACCATCCGGTGCGCTGGGTCGAGAGCGTGCAGTACCTGCTGCAGGAGACCGATCCGGAGTTCGAGGAGATCGGCCATGGCAGCGTGCTGACCCGGCTGATCGCCGACATCCGCAAGGTCGATCCGCCGGCCAATATGGCGCGCCGGTACTGAGTCCGCCCCGCGCCTGCCGGGTTCCGGTCATTGTTCCGACGTGATCCGGTCATATCGTTGTCTCGATGAATTAACTTGCGGTCATTGCAAGGATAGCCTGTAATCGGCCGGTCGGGCTTCGACCACCGCGGCGACGGCGCTGTTTCGGCCTCTTGCCCTTGCTCCCCGGGAAATTATCGGGAAGCATCCGAAGAAAGCGTTGCGCGCGCCGCTCGGTGGCCGGCTTCCGTTTGAATTTGAGCGAGCGTCCGATGTCCGACAGCGACGATCTCAGGGGCGACCTGCCGTTCGGGGCCGCCGCTTCGGAGTCCGGCGCTTCGGAGTCCGGCGCCGGCGAGGCCGGACTCGGCGCGGCGGCCACCGACAGTGGCATCGCGATCATTGGCCTGTCCTGCCGGTTTCCCGGGGCGCCGGACCCGGAGACATTCTGGCGCGACCTCGCCGCCGGACGGTCGCGGATCCGGTCAATGGCCGAGGATGAAAACCTCGGCAGGCTCGGTGTCGGACCCCGGGACCGGGCGGATGACGGGGTCATCCGGTCATTCGGCGTGCTCGATGACATCGACCGCTTCGACGCCGACCTCTTCGGCATCCCGCCGCGCCGCGCCGCCCGTCTCGACCCGCAGCAGCGTCTCCTGCTGGAACTCGCCTGGCACGCGCTGGAGAATGCCGGCTACGGCGACGGCGCGCCGGAGACCGTGACCGGCGCCTTCGTCGGCCTGACCAACAGCGGGTACTTCCCGGCGCGGGCGGAGGCGGTCGACGACGCCGTCTTCGACCTGACGGCGGGGGAGAAGGACTACGCCGCCACCCGGATCGCCCACAAGCTCGGCCTGACCGGCCCGGCGATGGTGGTGCAGTCGGCGTGTTCCAGCGCGCTGCTGGCGGTGCACACGGCCTGCGAGGCGCTGATCGGCGGCCAGTGCGACATGGCGATCGCCGGCGGCGCGTCGATCACGCTGCCCCAGGGGGCGTACCGGCACCTGCCGGGGCTGATGATGTCGCCACGCGGGCGCTGCCGAACCTTCGACGCCGCCGCCGACGGCACGGTTCCCGGCAACGGCGCCGGGCTGGTGGTGTTGAAACCCTTGGCCCGCGCCCTGGCGGATGGCGACCCGATCCGCGCGGTGATCCGCGGCTCGGCGGCGAACAACGACGGCGCGGTCAAGGCCGACTACCTCGCCCCCAGCGTGAGCGGTCAGGCCCTGGCGGTCGGCGAGGCGCTGGCCGTCTCCGGGCTCGATCCCGCGGAGATCGGCTATGTCGAGGCGCATGCCACCGGAACCCGCCTGGGCGACCCGATCGAAGTGCAGGCGCTGTCCCATGTCTTCGCCGACCTGCCGCGGGACAGCATTGCGCTCGGTTCGGTCAAGGCATCGATCGGCCATCTGAACGCGGCCAGCGGCATCGCCGGCCTGATCAAGGCGGTGCTGGCGCTGGAGCATGCCACCCTGCCGCCGGTACCGGGCTTCGAGACTCCCAACCCCGAGATCCTGTTCGCCGAGACCCCGTTCCGTGTTCCCGCCGCCGCCGAACCCTGGCCCCGTGGCGCCGGCCCGCGGGCCGCGGGGGTCAGTTCCTTCGGCTTCGGCGGCACCAACGTGCACGTGGTGCTGCAGGAGGCGCCGCCGCCCGCACCGCGCGCCAAGCCGACCGATGGACCCGTCGTGCTGGCGCTGTCGGCGCTGACCGAGGAGCGGCTGACGGTGCTCGGGGCGGCGCTGGCCGAGGCGCTGGCGGCCGATCCGGACCTGCGGCTGGACGACATGGCTCTGACTCTGGCGGCCGGTCGCCGGGCGCTGCCGGTCCGCCGGGTCGCCGTCGTCGCGGACCGGGCGGCGGCGATCGCCTGGCTGCACGGCACCGGCAGCGGCGTGGACCTGCCACCGGCGGTCCGGCGCTGGCTGGACGGTGAGACCGCCGACCTCGCGATCGCCGACCTCGCGCTGGCCGCGCCGGCCGGCGCCCGGCGGGTGGCGCTGCCGGGCTATCCGTTCGCGCCGCAGCGCCACTGGTGCGACCTCGTCGGCCGGATGCCGGCGGCGACCGGCCTCGCCTGGATGGACGGCACCGACGTTGTGGCGAAAGGCGCGGCGGCTCCGGCCCTCGTCGCCGCTGGCGATCCCGGTCGCTCGCCCCGCCAGGCGGCCCAGGACCTGGCGGTCGGGCTGATGGCCGAGGCGCTCGGCCGCGACGGGGCGGAGATCGATCCGGCGGCGCCGCTGGCGTCCTTCGCCCTGGACTCGCTGCTGACGGTCGGGATCACCAACCGGCTGAAGGAGCGCTTCCCGGCGCTGCGGGATACCGCGCTGTTCGAGCAGGAGAGCCTCGAAAGCCTGGCGGCCCACTTGGCCGATGCCTTCCCGGTCGAGGCCGGGGCCCTGCCCGCCGGCGGCGGCGGGGACACCCCGGCCCCGGCGCCGGCGGTCCCGGACTCGGCGCGGTCGCGGCCGGCCGAGGGCGGGCCGATCGCGGTGATCGCCATGGCCGGGCGCTATCCCGACGCGCCGGACCTTGACCGGTTCTGGGAAAACCTCCGGGAAGGCCGCAGCGCGCTGCGTGACGTGCCCGCCGACCGGTGGTCCGCCGATGATTTCACCGATGCCGGCCGCGCCGACCGCTCCACCGTGAGGACCGGCGGTTTCCTGGCCGATGTCGATCGCTTCGAGCCGGTGTTCTTCGGCATCGCGCCGAAGGAGGCGCGGCTCATGGACCCGCAGCAGCGGCTGTTCCTGGAGGTCGCCTGGCAGGCGATCGAGGAGGCCGGGTACACCCCCGCCGCGCTCAAGGCCGCCGGCGCCGCCGGAACCATGGGCAATGTCGGGGTCTTCGTCGGCGCCATGAACCAGCCCTACCGCCTGATCGGGCTGCCGGCGACCGCCGCCGGCAAGGTGGTGCAGAGCGGCCACTGGTCGGTCGCCAACCGGCTCAGCTACCACCTGGACCTGACCGGTCCGAGCCTCGCCGTCGACACCGCCTGCTCGGCCTCGCTGACCGCCGTTCACCTCGCCTGCGCCAGCCTGGCGCGCGGCGAGTGCGGGGTGGCGATCGCCGGCGGCGTCAACCTGGTGCTGCACCCGCTGCAGCAGCTCGAACTGGCGCGCATGGGCATGCTGTCGCCGAGCGATCTCTGCCGGCCCTTCGCCGACGGCGCCGACGGCACGCTGCAGGGCGAGGGGGTGGGGGCGGTCGTCCTGAAGCCGCTGGACCGGGCGGTGGCGGATGGCGACGTGATCCGCGCGGTGATCCGGGGCTCGGCGATCGACGCCGGCGGCCGCACCGCCGGCTACACCGTGCCGAACCCGAACGCTCAGCGCCGGGCGATCGAGGTGGCTTTGGGCGACGCCGGAATCGATCCGGCGACGATCGCCCATGTGGAGTGCCACGGCACCGGCACCGACCTGGGCGACCCAATCGAGGCCAACGCCCTCGCCGATGCCCTCGGCCCCGACCGGGAGACCGTGCTGATCGCCTCGGTGAAGGGCAATATCGGCCACCTGGAATCCGCCGCCGGCATCGCCGGGCTGAGCAAGCTGGTGCTGGAGATCGAGGCCGGCGAGGTCGCGCCCAACGTCACCGGCGGCGCGCCGAGCGCCCGCATCGACTTCGCCCGGCAGCGCCTGCTTGTGTGCGACCGGCGCCAGCCCTGGCCGGCCCGCCGCGATCCGGCCGGCGACGAGCTTCCCCGGCGCGGCGGCGTCAGTTCCTTCGGGGCCGGCGGCGCCAACGCCCATGTGGTGGTCGAGCAGGCACCGGCCGCGCCGCCCCGCGCCGCCGCCCCGCCCGGACCGATCCCGCTGCTGCTCATGGCCCGCGACCCGGCGCGGTTGCCGGTGATCGCCGCGCGACTGGCCGACCGGATCGAGATCTTGGTCGCCGGAGAGGCCGCCGGCGAGACCGCCCACGAGGTCGCCGGCCGGGCGCTGCTGGCCGACATCGCCTTCACCCTGGCGGTCGGGCGGGTCGCGCACGAACATCGGGCCCTGGTTTCGGCCGAGGGCGTGGCCGACGCGATTGCCCGCCTGCGGGCGTTCGACACCGAGGTCGTCACGGCCACGCCGGACGAGATCGCCGCCGGACTCGGGGCGGGACGGCGGCGGGTGGCGCTGCCGGGGTATCCGTTCGCCGGCGCCTCCTACTGGGTCGAGGGTGCGGCGCGTCCGGTGCCGATCCCGGCGGACGGAGCGGTCCTGCCGGGCGCCGTGCCGCTGGCGACCGGGGAGGCGGAGAGCGGGTCGCGCCTGCGGATCGCGGCGGACGCGCCGGTGATCGATCAGCACCGGGTGCGCGGGCGGCCGACCCTGCCCGGCGTCGCCTCGGTCCTGGCGGCGATGCGGGCGGCCGGCAAGGGCGTCACGGGCGCGCGGGACGTGGTCTGGCTGCGGCCGCTGACCGCCGCGGACGGCGGTCTGGAGGTGTCCCTGTCCACCGAGGGCGACCGCTTCGAGCTGCACGGGCCGGACGGCCTGGCCTGCCGGGGCCGCCTGTCGATGCCGGCGATGCCGCCAGCCCCGGACCTGCCGGCCGGCGGCGAGACGCTGGCCTCGGACGAATTCTACGACCGGCTGCTGGAGACCGGGCTCGACTATCGCGGCGCCTACCGGCCGGTCACCTCGGTCCGCGTGTCGGCGGACGCGGTGGCGGCGACTTTGTCGCCGGCGGTGGTCGGCGACGGGTTCCACGACTGGCCGCTGCCGCCGCCGCTGCTCGACGCCGCGCTGCAGGCCGCCGCCGCCCTGACCCTGCCGCGCGATGGCGCGGCGTCTCGGACCCTGGTGCCGTTCAGCGCCGGCGCCATCGACCTGGCGCCGGATTCCGGCATCCGCTGGCGCGCGGCGACGACGATCCTCGCCCGCCGGGCGGAGGGCGAGGTGGGCGACCGGACCGAGAGATATGACGCGGCGATCCTGACGGGCGACGGCCGGATGCTGGCCAGTGTGCGCGGCCTGGTCGCCCGTGCCGCCGGGAAGGGCGCGCCGACGGCGGAAACGCCCAATCTGGAAACGCCCGCACCGGAGACTCCCGCGCCACCGGCGACCGCGATCGGGGACTGGGCGTTCCGGCCGGTCTGGCGGGCGGTGCCGCTGGCGGCCGGTCCGGTGCCGGCCCGGGCCGTGGTGATCGCCGGTGCCGGCGGGCACGCGCTGGCCGGGCGGCTGGCCAGCCGCATCGCCCGCGCCGACGTGCGGTCCCTGGACGGCGATCCGCGGGAGCTGGCGGCGGCGGTGAGCGCCGCCGGGCATCTCGTTCTGGCGGTCGGTCCGTCGGGCGATGGCAGTGCGCCGCCGCTGGCCGAGCTCGCGCTGCTCCGGGCGCTGAAGTCGGCGGCCCTGCTCGACCCGATCGCGCTGCGCCTCGTGACCGTGGGAGGCGAGCATCCGTCGGTGGCGGCGGTGACCGGGCTCGTCCGGGTGGCGGCGCAGGAGGCCCGGCGCTGGTCCGTGGCCTGCGTCGCGGTCGAGGCCGGGGCGGAGGCGGCGGTGCTCGACGCCGCGCTCGGCGATCCCGGCGATCCGGCCGGCCGCGAGATCCGGTACGTCGCCGCCGGCCGCGAGATTGCCCGGCTGGAACGGGTGACGCTGCCGTCGCCGGCAGCGCCGGTCTGGCGGGCGGGCGGGCATGTGGCAATCCTCGGCGGCGCCGGCGGCGTCGGGGCGGCCCTCGCCGAGAGCCTTGCCGCACGCTTCCAGGCGCGGCTCACCCTGATCGGCCGCTCAGCGGAGAACGACGACATCCGGGCGCTTCTCGCCCGCATCGCGGCGGCCGGCGGGGCCGCGGTCTACGTTTCCGCCGATGCCGGCGAGCCGGGGGCGCTGGCGGCGGCGCTGGCCGAGGGCCGGGCGGCGAACGGGCCGGTGCGGGCGGCGGTCCATTCGGCCATCGTCATGGACGACCGCGCGCTCGAGCGGATGGACGACGACACCTTCACCCGCGCCTTCGCGGTCAAGGCGGCCGGCACCCTGGCGCTGGCCAACGCGACGCGGGAGGATCCGCTCGACGTCCTGGCCCTGTTCTCCTCCGCCAATTCCTTCGCCGCGATGCCGGGGCAGGCGAATTACGTCGCCGGCTGCCTGGCCAAGGACGCGATCGGCCACCGGCTGGCGGCGGCGGGCCGCCCGGTCCTGATCGTCAACTGGGGCTTCTGGGGCGAGGTCGGCCGGGTCGCCACCCCGGACTATCGAGCGCGCCTGCAGAAGTCCGGGGTCGAGCCGCTGACCACCGCCGAGGGCCTGGACGCGATCGACCGGGCGCTCTCCGGCCCCGTGGTGGGTAGTGCGGAGGGCGGCGGCGCGGCGGGACAGGTCCTGGTGCTGAAGGCGACCGACGAGACCCTGGCGAAGCTCGGTGTCGAGACCGGGCCGGCGCGTGAGACGAACGCCGCTCTCGGTGGCGATCTCGCCAAGGCCGGGGCCGAGTACGACGCCCTCGACCGCATCGCCCGTGACACGGTGGCCCGCTGGCTCGCCGACCAGGGTGTGCTCGGCGCCGTCGGGAGCCGGTTCCGGCTGGCGGCGCTGGAGGAGACGCTGCGTCCGGCGGCGCGGCACTCCCGGCTGGTGGACGCGCTGGTCGACATGCTGGCACGCGACGGCACGCTGGCGGTCGCCGGCGGCGGGCTGAGCGTGGCGAAGCCGATCCCCGAGGCCGCCGCGATCGAGCGCGACCGCGAGGCTCAGCTGTCGGCCCGCCCGGCCTACCGCGCCCATCTCGACCTGCTCGACGCCTGCCTGGCGGCCTACGGGGCGGTGCTGCGCGACGAGCGGCCGGCGACCGAGGTGCTGTTCCCCGGCGGCGGGCTCGACCTGGTCTCGCCGATGTATGTCGGCAACCCGATGGTCGACGCGTTCAACGCCCGCGCGGCCGAGGCCTGTGTCGGCGCGCTCGCCGGTGGCGGCCGGGGCAGCGTTCTGGAGTTCGGCGGCGGCACCGGCAGCCTGACCTCGGCCCTGATCCCGCGCCTGGACGCCATCGGTGGGATCGCCCGCTACCGGTTCACCGACCTGTCGCTCGGGTTCTGCCGGGCGGCGGAGGCGCGGTTCGCCGCCGGTCGGCCGTGGCTGGAGACCGGATTGCTGGACATCTCCCGGGACCCCGGCGACCAGGGCACCGCGACCGGCGCCTTCGACGTGGTGGTCGGCGCCAACGTGATCCACGCCACACCGTCGATCGCCGACAGCTTGGCCAATGCCAGGGCGCTGCTGAAACCGGGCGGCACCCTGGTGCTGTACGAGATGATGACGGCCCATGACTTCGTGACCGTCACCTTCGGCCTGCTCGATGGCTGGTGGGCGGCCGCCGACGCCCGCCTGCCGCACACGCCGCTGCTCGACGCCGATCTCTGGCGTACCGCGCTGACCGGGGCCGGGTTCGAGGCGGTGGAGATCATCGATGGCAGCCGCCACGGCGTGGCGGTCGCCCGCGTGCCGGCGGCGGCCTCGCGCGTCGAGGTGCCGGCCGCAGTGCCACCCGCCGCGCCGGCGCCGCGACCGGAGACCTCCCGCAATCCATTGATCCGCAAGCGCGAGGGACGACGGGCCGAACGCGCGGTGCCGGCCGCGTCCGGCACCGACACCCTGACCCGGGCCGCCGAGGCGGTCATCGCCGATGCGCTGGCCGATGCGCTGGAACTGCCGGCCCAGGAAATCCGGCCGGACCGGGCCTTCGCCGATCTCGGCACCGACTCGATCCTCAGCGTCGACGTCGTCGCCGCCCTGAACGACCGGCTCGGGATCGAGCTGAAGCCGACCATCCTGTTCTCCCACACCACCGTCGCGGCGCTGGCCAGCCATCTGGCGGAGATCGCCGCCGACGCGCTGGGCGGCACGGAGGCGAGGGTGGCGGAGATCCCGGCCCCGGCCCAGGCGCCGCTCGTGTCCACCTCGGCGGCGCCCGCCGTGCCTGACGACGCCATCGCCATCATCGGCATGTCCGGTCGCTTCCCTGGGTCGGACGGTCTCGACGGGTTCTGGGACGATCTGGCGACCGGCCGCGACCGGGTCGGCCCGGTGCCGCGGACGCGGTGGGATCATGCCGCCCTGCTGGCCGCCAGCCCGGCGCCTGACGGCCGCACCGACTGCCCGGACGGCGGCTTCCTCGACGGGATCGAGCTGTTCGATCCGCTGTTCTTCGGCCTGTCGCCGTCGGAGGCGACCGCCATGGACCCGCAGCAGCGGCTGCTTCTGGAGGAGGCGTGGCGGGCGCTGGAGGACGCCGGCCGTGCGGGCGAGGGGCTGGCCGGGTCCGATACCGCTGCGTTCGTCGGCACGGTCGCCGGCGATTACGGATCGGTGCTGCGCGCCGCCGGGCAGCCGGCGGACGCCCACGCCTTCATGGGCAATGCCGCCTCGATGACGGCGGCGCGGGTCGCCTATCACCTCGACCTGCAGGGGCCGACCCTGTCGATCGACACCGCCTGCTCGTCCTCCCTGGTGGCGGTGCATCAGGCGGCGGACAGCCTGCGCGCCGGCGCCTGCGACACCGCGTTGGCGGGGGGCGTGGCGGTGATGTGCTCGCCCGATTTCTACGTCGCCGCCGCCAGCGCCGGGATGCTGTCGCCGACCGGGCGCTGCCGCACGCTGGATGCCGCCGCCGACGGCTTCGTGCCGGGCGAGGGGGTGGGCGTGTTCGTGCTCCGCCGCCTCGCCGACGCGCTGGCCGACGGCGACCCGATCCGCGCCGTCATCCGGGCGTCGGGGGTCAACCAGGACGGCGCGAGCAACGGCATCACCGCGCCGAACGGGGCGGCCCAGACCGCCCTGCTGCGGCGGGTCTACGAGACCGCCGGGGTCGACCCGTCGACCGTCGGCCTGGTCGAGCTGCACGGCACCGGCACCCGGCTTGGCGATCCGATCGAGATGGAGGCGCTGGAGGCGGCCTTCGCCGGCGCGGCGCCGCCGGAGGGCGGATGGCCGGTCGGCTCGGCCAAGTCCAACATCGGCCACGCCCTGCCGGCGGCCGGGGCGGCGGGCCTTGCCAAGCTGGTTCTGGCGCTGCAACACGCGACCCGGCCGCCGAGCCTGCATCTGACCCGCGTCAATCCGCTGCTGCCGGCTCTCGGAGACCGGTTCCGGGCGGTGACCCGGGCCGAGCCCTGGCCGGCGGCGTCGGGACCGCGCCGGGGGGCGGTGAGCTCCTTCGGCTTTGGCGGCACCAACGCCCATGTGGTGGTCGAGGAGGCGCCGGCCGCCGCCGCCGCGCCGTCCTGGACCGGCCCGGTCGCCGTCGTGCTCTCCGCCGCCTCGGCGCCGGCCCTCGCCGCGTATCGGACGGCGCTCGCCGACTGGCTGGAGGGGGCGGGGCGCGCGGTCGCCCTTGGCGACCTGGCGTTCACCCTGGCGACCGGACGCAAGGCGCTGCGCCATCGCGCCGCCTTCGTGGTGCGGGATATCGATGGCCTGCGCCTTGCGCTGCGAGATGGCTCGGCGGGCGCGGCGGCGACTGGGTCGGACCCGTGGCACCGGCATGCCGCCGCCTTCCTGGCCGGCGCGCCGGTCGACTGGGCCTCGGCCTTCGCCGGCAGCGGCGCGCGGCGGGTTCACGCGCCGACGACCCGGTTCGAGCGCCGCCGCTGCTGGCCCGGCGACGCTGTCGCACCCGCCCGATCCGCGGGGCCGGCGGGTTGCGGCCGGGCGCGGGCGATCACCCGGGACCTGGACAATCCGCGCTACGCCGTGGCCCCGATCCGGGAGGCCGGCGAATGAGCGCCCCCGGCACCGATCCCTTCGCCATCCTCGACCGGCTGGCGCGCGCGCTGCTCGGCGAGGTCGCGCGGCGCGCCGGTTGGACGTCGGGCGCGGTCGCCGCCGGCACCGCGCTCGCCCGGCACCGCCGCCTGGCCGAGGGACTGGACGCGGCGCTCGCCGACGGGCCGGCTGCCGAGGCGCCGGACGCGGTCGCGGCGGAGATCCGCGCCGCCGCGCCGACGCTGACCCCGCATGTGGCACTGCTGACGCGCTGCGCCGAGGCGCTGCCCCGGGTGCTGGCGGGCGAGGTGGCGGGCACCGACCTGATGTTCCCCGGCGGCTCGATGGAGCTGGTGGCGCCGATCTACGACGGCAGTGACTGGGCCGACCGCTTCAACCGCCGCGCTGCCGAGGCGGTGGCCCGCGCCGCCGCCGCCATCGCCGTCGAGCGGACCGGACCGGTGCGCATCCTCGAGATCGGCGCCGGCACCGGTGGCACCAGCGGCCACGTCCTGCCGGCGCTGGACCGGCCGCGGCGGGACGCGGGGCTCGACCTCACCTATCACTACACCGACATCTCCGCCGGCTTCCTCGCCCATGGCCGGCGCCGGTTCGCCGCCGATCACCCGTTCGTCCGCTTCGCCACCCTCGACATCGAGCGCGATCCGGTCGCCCAGGGCTTCGCCGCCGGGTCCGTCGACATCGTCGTCGCCACCAACGTGCTGCACGCCACCGCCCGCATCGCCGACACCCTGGCGCATGTGGCGGCGCTCACCGCGCCCGGCGGGATGGTGGTGGTGAACGAGGTCACCCGGGCCAGCCTGTTCGCCACCCTGACCTTCGGCCTGCTCGACGGCTGGTGGCGGTTCGAGGATGGCGACGCGCGCCTGGCCCACAGCCCGCTGCTCGACATCGCAGGCTGGGGCCGGGCCCTGGCGGCGGCCGGGTTCGAGGCGCCGGTGGCGTTCGGCTGGGACGGCGAGGCGGCGGACGACTTCCAGGCGCTGCTCATCGCCGACCGGCCCGCCACCGTGTCCCATCCCGCCGTTATGGAACCGGCGACCGACCCATCACCCTCCCGATCGTCCTCCCCCGCGCCAGCGGCATCCGCCAGCGACCTCGAGGCGGTGGTTGCCGAGACCGTCGCCGCCGCCCTCGGTCTGGCGGTGGACGAGATCGAGACTGACCGGCCGCTCGCCGAACTCGGGGTCGATTCCATCGTCGCCGGGCAGTTGGCGACGGCGCTGACCGAACGGCTCGCCGTGGCGATCCCCGCGTCTGCCCTGTTCGACCATGCCACCGTGGCGGCGTTGAGCCGGCATGCGGCAGGCCTCGGCGCCGCGCCGCCCACTGGAACGCCAGCCGCGCCGCCCGCAAATCCAACCGCCGTGGCGACGCCAAGCGCCACGGACGACATCGCCGTCATCGGCCTCGCCTGCCGGTTCCCGGGGGCCGGCGACCTGGAGGCGTTCTGGCGCAACCTGGTCGACGGCGTCGACGCGATCACCGAGATCCCCGAGGACCGCTTTGACTGGCGCGCCACCTGGGGCGAGAGCGGCAGGAGCGTCAGCCGGTGGGGCGGCTTCCTGGCCGATCACGATGCCTTCGACCCGGAGGCGTTCCGCCTGACGCCGAGCGAGGCGGCGGCGATGAGCCCGCAGCAGCGGGTGTTCCTGGAATGCGCCTGGCACGCGCTGGAGCATGCCGGATACGGCCGGCAGGAGCTGTCCGAGCGCCCGGTCGGGGTCTATGTCGGTGTCGCTCCCGATGGTTACGGCGACGGCCGGTCGGACGCCCGCTCCTCGCTCGGCGACAGCAACGCGATCCTCTCGGCCCGGCTCGCCTACACCCTCGACCTCAAGGGCCCGTGCCTGCCGATCGACACCGCCTGCTCCTCGTCGCTGGTGGCGGTGCACATGGCGGCCCGCGCGGTGGCGACCGGCGAGGCGGAGATGGCGTTGGCCGGCGGCGTGTCGATCTTCATGCGCGGTCCGCGGCTGCACGAGTTCCTGTCGGACAGTGGCATGGCCTCACCGACCGGGCGCTGCCACACCTTCGACGCCGCCGCCGACGGTTTCGTGCCGGGCGAGGGCGTCGGGGTCGCCGTGCTCAAGCGCCTCGACCGGGCGCTGGCCGACGGCGACCATGTGATCGCCGTGCTCAAGGGGTCCGGCGTGAACCATGACGGGCGGACCAGCGGCATCACCGCGCCGAGCGGTCGGGCCCAGACCGCGCTGATCTCCGAGGTGACGGGCCGCGCCAGCGTCGACCCGGCGACCATCGGCTATGTCGAGGCGCACGGCACCGGCACCCGTCTCGGCGACCCGATCGAGGTCAACGCGCTGGCCCGCGCCTACGGCCCGGCCGATACGCCCACCTGGATCGGCTCGGTGAAGACCAATATCGGCCACGCCCTGACCGCGGCCGGCATCGCCGGGTTCATCAAGGCGGCGCTGGCGGTGGAGCGGGGCGTCGTCCCGCCAAGTCTGCATTACCGCACGGCCAATCCGGAGCTCAATCTGCAGACCGGCCGGTTCCGTGTGCCGGTCGCCGCCGAGCCGTGGACGCCGTCCCCCGGTCGGCCGCGCCGCGCCGCGGTCAGTTCCTTCGGCTTCAGCGGCACCAACGCCCACGCGGTGCTCGAGCAGCCGCCCGAGCGCGCGCTACCGCCGGAGACCGGCGCGGCGCTACCGGTCTTCTTCTCCGCCCGCTCGGAGGCGGCGCTGGACGCGCTGCTGGATCAGACCGCCGGGGCGCTGGCCGAGCTTGCGCCGCCGTTTGCTGCAGTCGCTTTCACCCTGACCGCCGGGCGCAGCCATTTCGATCACCGCGCCGCCCTGACCGCGTCCTCGATCGCCGAGCTGCGAGCCGGCATCGCCGCGCTTCGGGCCCTGCGCTCCGGCGAGCGGGCCGCCGGGCGCGGTCGGGCGGTGGCGCCGGCGCGACCGGCGACGGTCGGTGCGGGCGATCCGGTGGCCGATTTCCTCGACGGCGTGGAGATCGATCTGGTCGGCCTGTTCCCGGCGGCCGCGCGGCGCCGGGTGCCGCTGCCGGGCTATCCTTTCCAGCATGCGCGGTTCACGCCGCCCGACCCGGTGCCGCTGCCCGAGGCGCGCCCGGACCTGCATCCGCTGATCGCCGAGAACCTGTCCGACGCGTCGGGCCTGCGCTGGCGGCTCTCCGGGGCGTGGCCGGCGCTCGGCGACCACCGCAGCGCCGGCACCGCGATCCTGGCGGCGGCGGCGATGGTCGAGATCGTCGAGACCGCCGGGCGGCTCGCCCTGGGCGAGGGACGGTTCGAGATCGCCGATCTCGCCTTCCACGCCCCGCTGCCGGTTGCCGGGATGGCGGCGGCGATGGTGACCGTCGAGGCCGACGGCGCCGACTGGCGGGTCCGGATCATCGACGGCGCCGGCCGCGACTGCGCCCGGGCGGTCCTGACCACCAGGGTCGAGGCGGTGGCGCAGGAGACGCTGGACATCGCGCTCGACGGGCGGGTGATGGATGCCGACGCGGTCTACCGGACGCTGGCGGAGGTCGGCTTCGACTACGGGCCCGCGTTCCGCACGGTCGCGCGGCTGGTGACCGCCGGCGATCGGGTTCTCGCCGATCTCACATCGGCCGGCGACGCGCCGTTCGCCTGGCCGCCGGCGCTGGTCGATGGCGCGATCCAGTCGGCGGTCGGCCTCGCCCTCGACCGGTTCGCCGGCGCCCGGGTGACGGTGATCCCGGCCGGGCTGGCCCGGGCGCGGCGCTTCGGCGACCTCGGCGACGCCCGCCACGCGGTGGTGGTCGAGCGCCCCGGTGGAGACTCCGACCGGATCCTTCTCGACATCGCGCTGACCGACGGCGACGGCAGGGTCCTTGCCCGTCTCGATGGCTTGGCGGCGGCGATCTTGAGCGGGGCGGGTGACGATGCCGTCCTCGCCTTCGCGCCGCGCTGGGCGCCGGTCGAGAGCGCGCCGCAGGAGCCGCCGGGCCGTCAGATCCTGGTCGTCGCCCGTGGACAGACGGTGCCGCCCGGTCTCGACGGGCCGGCGAAGGAGACGTCCGAGGACTGGCAGCCCGAGGATTGGGAAACGGCGCTCCGACGCCTCGATCCGGTGCCGGATCGGTTGCTCGACCTGCGGGGCTTACGACGGGACGGGTGCCCGACCGCCGACACCGTCGCGCTGCTGGCCGGATGGCTGCGGGCGCGGCCGGGGCTGCCGCTGTCGATCCTGCGCGTGCATGACGAGGATGGCCGGATCGACCCGGACGAGGCGGCGCTGGAGGGGCTGGCGGTCACCCTGCCGCACGAGGCGCCGGAGGTGTCGCTGCGGCTGCTGGCGCTCGGCCGCGGCGCCGGGCCGCTGGCCGAGGCCGTCGAGGAGGAGTGGCGTTGCTCAGCACCGGGTCCGCTGGTCCGCCGCGTCGCCGGCCGCCGTCTCGGTCGCGTTTGGGAACCGCTGATCTGGGAGCCGCTGACCGAAAAACCGGCAGACGCGGATCTGCCGCCGGCGCCGGTGGTGCTGCTGACCGGCGCCCATGGCGGCCTCGGCGCGGCGGTCGCGCGGCACCTGGCGGCCACCCGTGGGGCGCGGCTGGTGCTGGTCGGACGCAGCGAACGCGGGCCCGAGTCCGCCCTGTCCCGCGCGGTGGCGGACGCCGGCGGCGAGGCCATCGACGTCGCCGCCGATATCGCGACGGCGGCGGGGGCCGAGCGGGCGGTCGCCGCCGGACGGGCCGCCTTCGGGCGGATCGACGCCATCGTTCACGCCGCCGGAATCACCGGCGACCAGCTCCTGCGCAACCAGACGCCGGAGGGTGTCGCCCGCGTCCTCGCCGCGAAGATCGACGGCGCCCGGGCGCTGATCCAGGCCGCCGCCGCCGAGCCGTTGCGCGCCTTGGTCTGTTTCGGCTCGCTCGCCGGCCGGTTCGGCAATGCCGGGCAGGGCGTCTACGCCGCCGCCAACGCCGCGCTCGGCGCGCTGGCCGAACGCGAGGGCGCGCCGATCCGGACGATCGACTGGCCGTACTGGCGGGCCGGCGGCATGGCGGCGCGGGACGACAGCGACGCCCGCCTGCGGGCCGCCACCGGCAGCCGCTGGATCACCGAGGCGGAAGGCCTGGCCCTGCTCGACCGGGCCCTGCTCGACCAAGCCCTGGCGCTGGACGTGCCGCGGATCGCGGTCGCGGCCGGTGATCCGGCGCGGCTCACGGCGGCGTTCGGCGCCGCGACGACGGGCGAGGCGACGCCCGCGCGCGCCGAGGTGCCGGCCGATCCGGAGCACGCCCTGGCGGCGTTGCAGCGGGTCCTGTCCGAGGTGACCGGCCTCGCCGCCGAGCGGCTGGCGCCGGAGCGCGCGATCGAGGATCTCGGTCTTGATTCCATGCATGTGACGACCCTGAACGAGCGCCTGGAGACGGCTTTCGCCGGGGTGCCGCCGACCCTGTTCTATGCCCATCGCACGCTGGGTGAGGCGGCGACGGCGCTGGCCGCGCTGCCGCGAGCGAGCGACCCGCAGGTTATCTCCTCGGCTCCCGATCCTGTCATCCCTGCGCCGGTGGCCCTGACGCCGGAACCCCGCCGCCCGGCGGGCGGGCCCGCCGAGCCGATCGCCATCATCGGCATCGCCGGCCGCTTCCCCGGCGCGCCCGACCTCGACCGTTTCTGGGACCTGCTGCGCGACGGCCGCGACGCGGTGACCGAGATCCCGGCGGAGCGTTGGGATGTCGCGCGCTATCACGATGACCGGCCGGGCCATCCCGGCCGCAGCTACAGCCGCTGGGGCGGGTTCGTCGACGGGGTCGATCTGTTCGATCCGGTGCATTTCGGCATCGCCCCCGCCGACGCCCTGCGCATGGACCCGCAGGAGCGGTTGATCCTGGAGACCGCCGCCGCGGCGCTGGAGGATGCCGGCCTGACCCGTGCGACCCTGGCGCCCGACCCGGCACGGCTCGGCTCCGTCTATGTCGGCGTCATGTATGGCGATTATCAGATGCTCGGGGCGGACCAGCACGCCCGCGGCAACCCGATCGCCGCCTCGGCGCCGTACTGGTCGATCGCCAACCGGCTGTCCTACTGGCTCGACCTGCACGGGCCAAGCTTCGCGGTCGACAGTGCCTGCTCCTCGTCGCTGACCGCGATCCATCTGGCGTGTCAGGCGCTGTGGAGCGGCGAGGCGGGGGTGGCGCTGGCCGGCGGCGTGAATCTCAGCCTGCATCCGCTGAAATATGTCGGCCTCAGCCAGGGCCGGTTCGCGTCGACCGACGGCCGCTGCCGCAGCTTCGCCGAGGGCGGCGACGGCTACGTCCCGGGCGAGGGCGTGGCGATGGTCGTGCTCAAGCCGCTCGCCGAGGCGCGGGCGGCGGGCGATCCGATCCACGGCGTGATCCGGGGTTCGGCGGTGACCCATGGCGGGCGGACCAACGGCTACACGGTGCCGAGCCCGGACGCCCAGGCCTCGGCGATCACCGCCGCCCTGGCGCGCGCCGGGCTGCCGGCCGACCGGCTCGGCTACCTCGAGGCGCACGGCACCGGCACCGCGCTCGGCGACCCGATCGAGCTCGACGGCATCGCCCGGGCGACGACGGGGCGGAGGACGCCGCTGCCGATCGGCACGGTGAAGGCGTCGATCGGCCACCTGGAGGCGGCGGCCGGGATCGCCGGCCTCGCCAAGGTGCTGCTGCAGTTCCGCCACGACATGTTGGCGCCGACCCTGCTGCACGGACCCGCGAGCCGGGCGCTGACCGCCGCCGCCGACCGGGTCCGTCTGGTCACCCAGGCCGAGCCCTGGTCGTCCGGCGCGGCGCCGCGCCTCGCCGGGATCAGCTCCTTCGGGGCGGGTGGCGCCAACGCCCATCTGCTGGTCGAGGAACCGCCGGAAGCGCCGGCGCGCGGCGCCCCGCCGGCCGGACCGTTCGTCTTCGTGTTCTCCGGGCGCAACCGGGCGCAACTGGAGGCCGAGATCCGGGGATTGCTGCCGCTGCTGCGGGCCGGGGGCGGTCCGTGGCGCGCGGCCGATCTCGCCCGCACCCTGCAGGTGGGCCGTGAGTCGCTGGCCCATCGGTTGGCGATCCTGGCGGAAACGGGGCCGGACGCGGCGGCGGAGTTGAGCGCCTGGCTCGACGGCGAAGGGGCTGGCGGCGAAGTGGTGGTCGGCGCGTGGGCCGGTGCGCCCGACGAGGAGGCTGTCCCCGCCGGGGTTCCGATACCACCGGCGGACG
>JGI12316J15310_10000048_pt60 | contig 18818 bp, 20 predicted proteins | sample MarCyaLeptolynsp_FD_15310 | JGI IMG/M metagenome (IMG submission 15310)
AGGCGGAGCACGTTTCTCAGGTAATGCGCCTGGTCCTGGCCGAGTGTGACCGCTGCCCCAGCAGCGAGCGGCGCGTCGACGAACAGACGCGTTTCGATGCCGTCCTTCATGGACGCGGTGTAAACGGGGGCCGAAAGAACCGCAACCACCACCCGGTCGCAATGTCATCCCGGGAGCGCGTCAGTGCTGCCCGAGACCCAGGGCGACGGTGCGGCTGGGTCCCGGCCTCCGCCGGGATGACAAGGTGCGGAGGTCGTTTCAATCCTAGATCCGCTCGACCCATTCGGACCGGTCATAGGGCGCCACGCCGACATCGGCGAAATACTCCTCCGCGCCGAGGATCTTGCCGCCCATGACACGGTAGAAGCCGATCGCGTAGAGGGAGACATCATCCGTGGTGCTGGCGATATGGACGCGGGCGACCGCCCCCTCCGCCGTGGCGTCGACCGTTTTGACGGTGATGACCCAGTTGCCGGGATAGTTCCGGTTCAACCCAATGTACTGTGCCGGGCTCGGGATCCGCTCACTGGTCTGCGGCCAGACGGCCTGGAACCCGCCATCCAGCAGCCGGGAAATCCCTTCCCAGTCCTTGTGGTGCATCCGCTCCCACAGGGCGCGGACGGGTTCGGTCGGATCGGAAATCATGGTTGCCAGCATGAGGACCTCGCATTGCCAAGGGCCGGGAATGTTCTTTTTTTGTTCCAGCCTTGTCAAGCGCGATTGCGGCCTTGATCGCGCGGGGGCGGGCGCGTAGGGTCCGCCCCCGTTTTCCACGATCGACACCGCCCAGAGGAGAGGCCCGCCATGTCGGACACGTCCGCCACCGAGACCGGAGCCCCCGCCGCCGCCAGCAGCGAGAGCGAGTCGCCCTATATCGGCGGCATCAACGCCGGCCAGCTCGAATCCTTCATCCAGCGCATCGAGAACCTGGAGGAGGAGAAGGCCAACCTGATGGCCGACATCCGCGAGATCTTCGCCGAGGCCAAGGCCCAGGGCTACGACGTCAAGATCATGCGCCAAGTCCTGAAGCTGCGGAAGATGGAGCAGGACGACCGCGACGAGCAGGAGACCCTGCTCGAGGTCTACAAGCGCGCGCTCGGCATGGGGTGAGGTGCTTCCCTCACCACCTCACTCATTCCGCCGCCTTCTTCGCCGCGTCGGGGTTGCGGAGCTGCTCCTCCAGCGCCTTGACCTTGGCCTCGGCCCGCTCGACATGGGCCTCCTTCACGTGGCCGTAGCCGCGGATCTGCTCCGGCACCAGGGCCAGGTCGACCGCCACCGCATGGGTCTCCGCCGTCAGCCCGTCGGCCAGCCGCTCCATCCGCGCGATGTACTCGTCGCGCAGCCGGCGCTCCATCTTCCGCTCGTCGGTCTTGCCGAAGATGTCGAAGGCGCCGCCGCGCAGGCCCTTCAGCTTCGCCAGCCCGCGAAACGCGGTCAGCATCCACGGCCCGTACACCGCCTTCTTCAGCTTTCCCGTCTCCGGGTCGCGCTGGGCGAACAGCGGCGGGGCGAGGTTGAACTGCAGCTTGAAGTCGCCCTCGAAGCTCTCGTTCAGGTGCTTCAGGAACGTGCCGTCGGTGTACAGCCGCGCGACCTCGTACTCGTCCTTGATCGCCATCAGCTTGAAGGCGTAGCGCGCCACCGCCCGGGCCAGCGCGTCGCTGCCGGGCACCGCCCTGGACTCCGCCGCTTCGACCTTGTCGACAAGCGCCTTATAGCGCCCGGCATACGCACTATCCTGGTAGTCGGTTAGAATACCGACGCGTCGGGCCACCATCTCCTCGAGGGTATCCGGCGCGGTCCGCGTCGGCGCCTCCGTCTTCGGCGTGATGATGCGCTCCACCACCTCGCGGTCATGGGCGGTGCGGCGGCCCCACAGGAAGGCCTGCTTGTTGAAGGCGACCGCGACGCCGTTCAGCTCGATCGCCCGCTCGATCGCGGCGGCCGAGAGCGGCACCAGCCCCTGCTGATAGGCGTAGCCGAGCATGAACAGGTTGGAGGCGATGCTGTCGCCCAGCAGCTTGGTGGCGATGCGGTTGGCATCGACGAAATCGGCCGAATTGTCGCCGGCCATCTCGCGGATCTGCGCCTTCATGGTCTCGGACGGGAAGTGCAGGTCCGGGTTCTGGGTGAAGGCGCCGGTCATGGTCTCCTGGGTATTCACCACGGCGCGGGTGCGCTCGCGGCTCATCGCCTTGAGACCGTCCTTGGACACCGCCGTGGCGATGTCGCAGGCCAGCATCAGGTCGGCCGATCCGGTGGCGACGCGCGGGGCATGCACCGCCTCCGGTGTGCGGGCCACCTTCACATGACTGATCACCGCCCCACCCTTCTGGGCGAGACCGGTCATGTCCAGGATGCTGGTGCCCTTGCCCTCAAGGTGAGCCGCCATGCCGATCAGCGCGCCGATCGTCACCACGCCGGTGCCGCCGATGCCGGTGACGAGAATACCGTACGGCTCGTCGAGCTTCGGCTGCTGCGGCTCCGGCAACGCCTCGAACACCGGCGGCGGGGTGTCGGACTTGCCTGCCTGCCCCGCGCTCTTGCGGACCTTGCCGCCGATCACGTTGACAAAGCTCGGGCAGAACCCCTTCACGCAGGAATAGTCCTTGTTGCAGTTCGACTGGTCGATCTGGCGCTTGCGGCCGAACTCGGTCTCGACCGGCTGGATCGACACGCAGTTCGACTGCACGCCGCAATCGCCGCAGCCCTCGCAGACCTGCTCGTTGATGAAGATCCGCTTGTTCGGATCCTCCATCAGGCCGCGCTTGCGCCGTCGGCGCTTCTCCGCCGCGCAGGTCTGGTCGTAGATCAGCACCGTGACCCCCAGCGTCTCCCGCAGCTCGCGCTGCAGGGCGTCGAGGGTATCGCGATGATGCACCTTTGTGCCGTCGGGCCAGATGCTGTCGGACGGGTACTTGTCGGGATCGTCGGTCACCACGTCGACCCGTGCCACCCCCTCGGCCGCCACCATGCGGGCGATCATCCACGGGGTGAGTTGGTTGTCGGACGGCTGGCCGCCGGTCATGGCAACGGCGTCGTTGAACAGGATCTTGTAGGTCATGTTCGCCTTGGCGGCGACCGCCTGGCGGATGGCGAGGGAGCCGGAGTGGTTGAACGTCCCGTCGCCCAGGTTGGCGAACAGATGCGGTGTCTCGGTGAACGGCGCCATGCCGACCCAGGGCACCCCCTCGCCGCCCATCTGCGTGAAGGTCTCGGTGCTGCGCGGCATCCAGGACGCCAGGAAGTGACAGCCGATGCCGGCCATGGCGCGCGAGCCGTCCGGCACCTGGGTCGAGGTGTTGTGCGGGCAGCCGGAGCAGAAGTACGGCGTGCGCGCGAAGTCGGACGGCTTGGCCACCTCCGACTTCATGCGCTGCTCGACCAGGGCACGGCGCGCCTTGATGCGGTCGAGATCGGCGATCTCCAGCACCCGGTCGGCGATGGCCAGCGCGATCTCGTTGGCGAACAGCTCGCCGTTGACCCGGAACAGCGGCTTGCCGTCGATTGTCTTCTTGCCCTCGATCTTCGGCTGCCGGCCGTGCGGCTGGTCGTACAGGATCTCCTTGAGCTGCCACTCGATCAGCGACCGCTTTTCCTCGACCACCAGCACCTTCTCGGCCCCGGCGGTGGCCGCGACCGCGCCGGACGGCTCCAGCGGCCAGGACATGCCGACCTTGTAGACCCGCAGGCCGATGTCGCGGGCCAGCTCGGCGTCGATACCGAGATCGTCCAGGGCCTGTCGCACGTCCAGATACGATTTGCCGGTGGTGACGATGACGAGGCGCGGCGTATCGGTGTCGTACACCACCCGGTCGAAGGCGTTGGCCCTGGCGAAGGCCCGGACCGCCGGTAGCTTGAAATCCTGCAGCCGGTGCTCCTGGACGAGCCAGTCGTCCGGCCAGCGGATGTTCAACCCACCCGGCGGCATGTCGAACTCGGGGATGGCGACCGCGACGGAGTCCGGATCGGCGTCGACCGAGGCCGTGCTGTCCATGATCTCGGCGGTGGTCTTGAAGCCGACCCAGCAGCCGGAGAACCGGCCGAGCGCGATTCCGAGCAGGCCGAAATCCAGGGTGTCCTGGACGCCGGCCGGGTTCAGCACCGGGATGGAGGCATCGACGAAGGCGTATTCGCTCTGATGCGGCACGGTCGAGGACTTGGCGACATGGTCGTCGCCGGCGAACAGCAGCACGCCGCCAAGCGCCGAGGTACCGGCGAAGTTGCCATGCTTGAACACATCGCCGGAGCGGTCGACGCCCGGCCCCTTGCCGTACCACAGACCGACCACGCCATCGGCCGTCGCGCCCTGGAACAGGCCCGGCTGCTGCGAGCCCCAGACGGAGGTTGCCGCCAGTTCCTCGTTCACGCCCGGCTGGAAGTGGATGCGGTGTTCCTTCAGGAGCTTGCCCGCGCGCCAGAGCTGCTGGTCGTAGCCGCCCAGGGGCGAACCGCGGTAGCCGGAGATGAAGGTCGCGGTGTCGTGGCCCGCGGCCTTATCGATCCTGCGCTGGATCATCGGCAGCCGCACAAGGGCCTGGACGCCGGTCAGGAAGATCCGACCGCGGTCGAGCGTGTACTTGTCGTCAAGCGATACCGCCGCCAGCGGCTGGGTTGCCTGAGCCATCTAGTCGCCTCCCGACCCGCTTGATTGACGTCGCAGCTTGATGCGCCGATGCGAGCCTCTGCGAGAAAGGTAAGCCGCGCTGACCTAACAGACAAGGTCAGCGGCACGCCCCGATTAGGACAGAGCGCGCGTCGGCACACAAGATGCCGGGTCGGCATCGGTGTGTGGCCGAGTGGCACCGAAGGCCCGCGGTTAACGTCGACTCAGGGCTGTCGCCGGCCCGACACGGTCAGGCACCACGAACGGAGCGTGCTCAGAGATCGGCGAGCGCCAAGGTGCCGATGAAGCTGTAGGTATAATGTGGAGGCTCCGGCCCGTCGGCCATCGCGTCATAATGCGACTGGTCGACCGTCCCGATCAGGTAGCGCGGGCGTCCGGTCTCGTCCGTCAGGGGCACAAGGAGGCGCCTGGCGAAGTAGATCGCCCGGTCGCCGCGCAACACGTCGCCCTCGCTGAATTCCACGCGCTGCTCGTCAAGGATCCGATCGTAGCGGGCGCTGATCAGGTCATAGACATCGCCGGCGAACACATCGCGCAGGTAGCGGCCCTTGATCGGTGCCGCGAAGTACTTGCGGACCCCCTCCCCAGCCAGCCGGTAGAAACAGTCTCCAGCGTCGTCGCGTTCGACGACCCAGAGGTAGGGCATCAAGCCGGCCTTCGCGAGCAGGATGGGGTCGACGTCCGCTTTCGCCGGCAGGCGTGGGACGCCGCAGCGGGTCTCGTTCCAGATGCCGAACAGGCCACGGCATTTCACCGATAGCGCGATCCTGCGCAGAACCTCATCGGGTGGCCCGTCCCACTCGTCGCACACTTCGAAACTGGCCAAAACAGTCCCCCACCAAGTGAATACAAGCGTATCAAGTCGGTGAGGGCATTTCGAGCCAAACTTTAATATTATTCATCTTTTGATGAACTGATGGTCGCTCGTCGGTTCCGAGTAAAGGTCGCGATCCGTGTGGAGAAGCCGCCTTATCACCGCAAAGCAGGTAGCGTGGGTGACTTTCCGTTCCGCGTCGGAGTAGTTTCCGGATATCAGGGGGGAAGCTTCATGATCGAGGAATGGGACGGTCCCACAGGGGCGATCGTCGAGCGCATCCTGGCGACGCAAAACTGCCGTGCCCTGTTCGAGATCTGGCGGGACGCGCGCCCGGACCGGTCCGCGATTCCCCGGAAGTCGGCAATCGATCCGGTGATCCTGGCCGGCGCCGGGCTGCTGCCCCGGGTCTGGCTGGTTGAGCGGGATGGCGACGGATTTCGCTACCGCCTTGTCAGCGAGCACCTGCGGCCGCTCTACATGCAATCCCTTCTCGGCCGCCGCCTCGAAGAGGTTCATGACGGCGAGGCGCTGTCAGCTTTGAGTACGCTCTATCGCCGGACGGTCGCCGATGAGGGGGTACACTTCAGCGTCGGGCCGGTGTTCTCCGGCGACACCCACGCCTATGACGCCGTACGCATCCTGCTCCCCCTGGCAGACGACGACGGCCAGTCTCGCTATGCGATCGGCACCACGGACGAGACCGATGTCCGCCGGTTCGTGAGGGTCGAGAGCAATCCGCGTTTTGAGTTCGACTTCCTGGCCTGGGTGTCGTCGGAATCACTGCGCGCAACCGCCCTCGACGACAGCAACGCGAGACGGTAAGCAGGGCGCGCCGATCGCGCGATCCACTCGGGAGATCCGTCACATGACCGTCCTCGTCACCGGCGCCGCCGGCTTTATCGGCATGCACACCGTGCGCGCGCTGCTCGACCGCGGTGACCGGGTGATCGGTATCGACAACCTGAACAGCTACTACGACCCGGCGCTCAAGCGCGCCCGGTTGGCGGAAATCGAGGGCCGCAACGGATTCACGTTCGAGACCGTGGATTTCTCCGACCGCGCCGCGATGGCGGCGTTCGACGCCCGCCATCCCGAGATCGATCGGATCATCCATCTCGGCGCCCAGGCTGGCGTGCGCTATTCGATCCAGCAGCCCTTCGACTACGCCCAGGCCAACCTGGTCGGCCATCTGGTGATGATGGAGATCGCGCGCGGGCGCATCGACACGGGTCTGCGCCACTTCGTCTACGCGTCGTCCTCAAGCGTGTATGGCGCCAATCGCGACATCCCGTTCTCGATCGAGGACCGGGTCGATCGGCCGGTGTCGTTCTATGGCGCCACCAAGAAGGCCAATGAGGTGATGACCCACAGCTATGCCAGCCTGTACGGCATTCCCTCGACCGGGTTGCGCTTCTTCACGGTCTACGGCCCCTGGGGCCGGCCGGACATGTCGCCCTGGCTGTTCGCCGACCGGATCCTGCGCGGCGAGCCGATCCAGGTCTTCAACCACGGCCAGATGCGGCGCGACTTCACCTTCGTGGACGACATCGTCGCGGGGGTGATCGCGGCCCTCGACCATCCGCCGGCCGGCGCGGAAGGGACACCGCCGAACGCGGTGTACAACCTCGGCAACAACCAGCCGGTCGCCCTGCTCGACTACATCCGGGTGATCGAGGCGGCCTGCGGGCGCGAGGCCAAGCTCGACATGAAGGAGATGCAGCCGGGCGACGTGCTGGAGACCTATGCCGACATCGACGCCAGCACCCGCGACCTCGGCTACCGGCCGACCACCTCCATCGAGGTCGGGATCCCGAAATTCGTCGACTGGTTCCGCCGCTACCACGGCCTCTGAGGGCGACCTACTCCGCCGCCCCTTCGTCGGCCCGCACACCCCAGATGTCGCCACGGCGCAGCCAGCCGTCGATGCCGGCGACCTCGACTTCGCACCAACCGTCGCGGCAGACCTCGAGCCAGGCGATCACCCCGGGTTCGAGCCGCGCCATCGGGGCGGCGCCCTCCGACGGTTCGCGGCGGAGCAACCGCACGGCCTGCATCACGATCACCGTGCGGCGTCCGGACAGCATCGATTGGTGCACCCAACCTTCGGTCCCCTCGAAGTCGCGGATCTTGCGCCAGGTGTCGAACTCGGCGACGACCTCGACCGGCAGGTTCGGGCGCTGGAACACCCAGTCGATCGGATAGCGCACGCCGGGCCCGGTACGCACGTTCACCTCGCGCGCCCGCAGCGTGACGTAGCGCGGGATCGGCAGCCCCGTCTCCGTGCCGATACTGGTCAGCGCCGAGGATCGGCCGCCGGATTGCGCGCTCGCCGGCGCCGCCGTCAGGGACAGCAGCAACACGGCAAAAAGAAGCGGGAACAAGGCGCGCATCGGAACGTCCGAGGGTCGCGGGCGACGAGGGATCATCCGGCCTTATACCGCTATCCATGGCGCTCGTTAAGGCCGCGCACTACAATATACGTCATGGCGCGGGGGGTGGCACCGAAAGCGCGACGGCACGGGTGACAGCGCGGCGCGACCCTGCTACCCCACCGCCGAACGCGGGTGGTCCGACCCGGACGGACGGACCGAACGCCGGGAGGAGAGCATGCCGCATTCCAAGAAGCGCGTCGTCGTGACACGAAAGCTTCCCGATCCGGTCGAGACCCGGATGATGGAGCTGTTTTCCACCGTGCTGAACCTGTCGGACGAGCCGATGAGCCGCGATCAGCTGGCCAAGGCGATGCAGGAGTGTGACGTCCTGGTCCCGACGGTCACGGACAGGATCGACGGCGCGCTGATCGAGCAGGCCGGCGACCAGCTGAAGCTGATCGCCTCGTTCGGCACCGGCGTCGATCATATCGACCTGCGCGCGGCCAAGGCCCGGGGCATCACCGTCACCAACACGCCGGGCGTCCTGACCGAGGACACCGCCGACATGGTCATGGCCCTGATCCTGGCCGTGCCGCGCCGGGTGGTCGAGGGCAACGCGCTGATCACCGCCGGCAAATGGCGGGGCTGGTCGCCGACCGGGATGCTCGGCCACCGCATCCACGGCAAGCGCCTGGGTATCGTCGGCATGGGACGGATCGGCCAGGCCGTGGCGCGCCGGGCGCGCGGTTTTGGGCTGTCAGTTCACTATCACAACCGCAAGCCCGTGCACGCCGACATCGAAGCCGAGCTCGAGGCGACCTACTGGGACAACCTAGACCAGATGGTCGCGCGCATGGACATCCTGTCACTGAACTGCCCGCACACGCCGGCGACCTATCATCTGCTGAACCGCCGCCGGTTCGCCCTGATGCAGCCGCACGCCTACATCGTGAACACCGCCCGCGGCGAGGTCATCGATCAGGAAGCCCTGGTCGAGGCTCTGCGGGAGCGCCGCATCGCCGGCGCCGGCCTCGACGTCTACGAGCACGAGCCGGAGGTGGCGACCGGGCTGCTCGATCTCGACAACGTCGTGCTGCTGCCGCACATGGGCAGCGCCACGATCGAGGGCCGCCAGGACATGGGTGACAAGGTGATCATCAACGTCAAGACCTTCGTCGACGGCCATACGCCGCCGGACCGCGTCGTCGAGACGATGTTCTAGGTAGCCGCCAACGGATCCGGGCCGGCCGGTCCGGAGTCCGGCATTCACAAGTCGGACGTCGCCCGGGAGTCCTTGGAAAGATGGTGCCAATTGATCAGCTGCTGGGGGACGAGGCCCCGACCGCGCTTCGCGAATTCGTCGACTACTGGGCGTCGCGACGCGGCGGCGGACTCATGCCGTCCTACAGCGATATCGATCCGATCGACATTCCCTGGGCCCTTCCGCATCTCTACATCGTCGAGGTTCGGGGTGACGATTTCGTGTTTCGGCTGGCGGGCGAGGCCGTGGCTGAGCGCTACAATCGCCCGATGAAAGGGGTCAGGATCAGCGACCTCTTCACCAGCAGCAGTTCGAGCGAGATCCTCGGGCGCTGGCGCCGGGTGGTCAGCAAGCCGTCCGCCTATTACTCCTACACCCAGCATGAGACCGTCCGCGGCATCGCCGTGCGGGCTCGGCGGATCCTGCTGCCGCTCGGCGCGGACCGGAAGTCCGCGGATCACCTGATCGGCTTCACGGTGTACGAGGAAACCCAGGGCAACACCGAGGCGTTCAGCGACGGGATGACCACCCGCGACGTGCGTTGGGCCGACCTGACGCTGTAATACGCCTGTTCGGAGCGCCGTCTTGATCTCTCTCGCCCTGTCGTTCCTGCCGTCCAACGCCCCCGAGCTTCTGCACCGCCTCGTCGCCTATTGGGAGACCAAGCGCGGGGATCGCCTGATGCCGGCATTCGACGACATCGACCCCGCCGAGATTCCCTGGGCGCTCAGCCGTCTATACGTCCTGCGCGTCGTTCCGGGCGGGGAGTTCGTCTATCGGCTCGCCGGCTCGGAGGTCGAGCGGCCGTACGGGCGGCCGTTGAAGGGCGAGCGGATCAGCGCGCTGTATCCGCCGAACAGCGCCCGGGTGATTCAGGAGCGCTGGACCCGTGTCGCCACCGAACCCGCCTGCTGCTTCACCAACACCGAGCACCCCTCACCCCATGACACCTATATCGCCGCGCAACGCGTGACGATGCCATTGGGGCAGGACGGCAAGACAGCTGATCATATTCTAGGAATTGCGACTTTCGGCTCGATACTCTTGGATGAAGAACCTCTTGTCGGCGGCGCGGTTATCCGCGGCGTCACCTGGGCCACGCTTGGCCCGCGGCACTCTAGCCCTGACGCATCGGCGCCGGGTCGGTGATGGCGCGGATCGCCTCGATCACGGCGGCGAGCACGGGCTCGCGCACGGTGCCAGCGGGGGTGATCGCGGCGACCTCACTCGGGGTCATGTAGCCGGTCACGTCGAGGCGCTCCAGCGGTCGGGCATCGAAAGGCATGGACTGAAACTCCGTAACTTTCCCTCGCCTCATCTAAGCGAGCCCGCGTAAAAAAACGCTTAACGCCTCCAGGGATTTGCCAACACCGAGGACTCCTCGCCCGCGATGACCGTTGACCAGATCACCACCCTCTCGCTCCTCGCCGTCGTGGTCGCCCTGTTCGTCTGGGGGCGCTGGCGGGTCGACGCGGTGGCCATGCTGGCCCTCATGGCGTCGGTGCTGCTTGGCCTGGTTCCGGCCCCGGATGCGTTCGCCGGGTTCGGTCATCCGGCCGTCATAACGGTGGCAGCCGTGCTCGCGCTGTCGACCGCGCTCGCCCGATCCGGCGTCGTCGACCTGATCGCACAGTGGATCGAGCGCTTCGCCGCCACCCGCCTGACCCAGCTCACAGCGCTGTCGACACTGGGGGGGGCGATGTCGGGGTTCATGAACAATGTCGGCGCGCTGGCCCTACTGATGCCGGTGGCGATCTCGATGGCGCGGCGCACCGGCTACTCCGCCTCCCTCGTGCTGATGCCGCTGTCCTTCGCGACGATCCTCGGCGGTTTGGTGACCTTGATCGGCACACCGCCCAACATCCTGATCGCCGACTACCACAAGCGGGTCAGCGGCCACGCCTTCGAGCTGTTCGACTTCGCCTGGACCGGCGTGCCCCTGGCGCTCGCCGGCATCCTGTTCCTGACCGTGATCGGCTGGCGCCTGCTGCCGACCTCGGGTCCGAGCCGTGGCGAGGGCGACGCCCCGTTCGACATCGACGGCTACGTCACCGAGCTCGTCGTCCCGGAAGGCGCCAAGGTGATCGGCCGCACCGTCGCCGAGATCACCGCGGAGCTCGACGCGCCGCCGCAGATTGACGGGATCGTGCGCGGCCGCGACCGGGTGATCCGGCGTCTGCACCGTGCCAAACTGGTGGCCGGCGACGTCCTGCTGGTGCACGGCGAGACCGAGGCGATCGAGGAATTGGTCGCCAAGGGCCTGCAGATGGTCGCCGCCAAGAACCTTCGGGGCGGCGAGGGCGAGGCCGCGATCGACACCAAGGCCCTGGCGGTGGCAGAGGCGGTCGTCATGCCGCGTTCCTGGCTCGAGGGCCGCACGCCCGCCCTGATCACTCTGCGCTCGCGCTACGGGATCAACCTGCTCGCCATCGCGCGCTCCGGCGAGCCGGTCCGCAGCCGCCTGCGCGATGCCCGCTTCCGGGCCGGTGACGTGCTGCTGCTGCAGGGCGCCCGCGACCAGCTGACCGACACCGTGCGGGCCCTCGGCTGCCTGCCCCTGGCGTCCCGTCATCTGGCGCTGGAACCGCGCCGCGCCCTGGTGCCGATCCTGGTCTTCATCGCCGCGATCGCCGCCACGGCGACGGGGTTCGTTCCGGCGGCGATCGCGCTGACGGCCGGCGTGGTCGCCCTGGTCTTCCTCAAGTCGCTCACCATGCGCGAGGTCTACGAGGCGGTCGACTGGCAGGTCATCGTTCTCCTCGCCGCGATGATCCCGGTCGGCGGCGCGCTGGAGACGTCGGGGGCGGCGCAGCTCGTCGCTGACACCATCGCCGCCGTGGCCGGCACCGCCGACCCGCATGTCATGATCGCCCTGGTCCTGATCGTGACCATGACCCTCAGCGACATCATGAATAACGCCGCGACCGCCGTCGTCATGGCCCCGGTCTCCGTCGGCCTGGCCCAGGCGATCGGGGTGAACCCGGACCCGATGCTGATGGCCGTCGCCGTCGGCGCCTCGTCGGCCTTCCTCACGCCGATTGGCCACCAGAACAACTTGCTGGTCATGGGGCCGGGCGGGTACAGGTTCGGCGACTACTGGCGCATGGGCCTGCCGCTGGAGATCCTGCTGGTCGCGATCGGCGTCTGGCTGATCCCCTGGGTCTGGCCTTTCTGACGCCGCCCCTTCCCGCCGCCCAGGACACGCGGACCATGAGCACGACGCCGACCGACCGCCCCCTCGTCTCCGTCGACTGGGACACGCCCGGAACGCCGCGACCGGGCGAGCCGCGGCTGACCTGGCGGCTGTCCGAACCGATCCCGCTGCCGACAACGCCCGGCACCGACCGCCCATGGGATCGCGCGTCGGTGCTCGCGCGGATCCTGCGCTGCCCGTCCTGCCATGCCGATGACCGCCTGACCTGGACATCGCAAGCCGTCACCTGTCCGTCCTGCGGCGCCGCCTTCCGCCGCCTGGACAACGGCGTCGTCGATTTGATCTCCGAGGCCTCGGCGGCGGCGGCCGAGCTGGTGTCGACCGACGCGGTGTCGCGCCATACCTACGACGTCGCCGCCCGCCCCCTGATCGACGCGGTGCGGGCGCGCGGCGGCACCGTCCTCGACTGCGGCGCCGGCGCCCATGATCGGGCCTGGGACAACGTGGTGCGGATCGAGATCGAACCCTACGACTTCACCGACTGCCTTGCGGTGAACCAGAACCTGCCGTTTCGCGACGCCTCGTTCGATGTGGTCTTCTCGCTCAACGTGCTCGAGCATGTGAACGATCCGTGGTGCTGCGCCGACGAGATCATGCGGGTGCTGAAACCGGGCGGGATCGTCTACGCCGTCGTACCGTTCTTGCAGCCGGTGCACGGCTACCCCGAGCACTACTTCAACATGACGCCGTCCGGCCTTCGGCGCCTGTTCCAGGCCAAGGGCGCGGTCGAGATGCAGTTCATCCCGGCCGCCGGCCAGCCGATCTTCACCCTGGACTGGTTCCTGCGCTCCTATCTGAACGGCCTGCCGCCCGAGGCGGCGGAGCGGTTCGCGGCCATGAGCGTGCGCGAGATCCTCGACGCCGGTGTGCTCACCCACCTGGACGCCGATTATGTCCGCGGCCTGGCCGAGGGCACCCGCGTCGAGCTGGCCAGCACGACCGCCGCCTTCGTGCGCAAGCCGGCCTGACGGCGGCAGCGGGTGAGCGCTACCGACTCCACGCCGCCGTGGCGGCACCCGCTTCTCCTGCTGCTGCTCCTGGGCAACCTGTGGGGCCTGTCGTTCTCGCTGTCGAAGCTGGCGGTGACCGGCGGTATCCACCCCTTCGCCTATATCTGGATGCAATCGACCGGGGCGACACTGTTTCTGTTTCTGCTGTGCCGGCGCTCGGGCGTGCGGATCCCGACCAGCCGCCGGCATCTGCTCCTCTACGCCGTCACCGGAACCGCCGGCATGGTGCTGCCCAGCATCACCATCGTCACCGCCGCCCTTCACCTGCCGGCCGGCATCATCTCGACACTGGTGACGACGGTGCCGATGATGACCTTCGGCCTCGCCGTCGCGACCGGCATGCAGCGTTTCGACTGGATCGCCTTCGCCGGCCTGGCGCTCGGCCTGATCGGCGTGTTGTTCCTGGTGTTGCCGGACTCCAGCCTGCCGAGCGCCGAGATGGTGCCCTGGGTACTGTTTGGCATGCTGACGCCGGCGTTCTACGCGATCAACGGCGTGATGGCCGCGCGGCTGCGCCCGCCGGGCACCTCGTCGCTGGCGGCCGCCCTCGGGATGGTGGCCACCGCCTCGATCGCCAGCCTGCCGATCATGCTGGCGCTGGGCGTGTTCCACCCGCTGTTCGCGACCGGTCTCGCCATCCATGACCTGGCCATGGCAGGGCAGATCGCCGTGACCTGCGTCGCCTACATCATGTATTTCGAGATCATCGAGCGCGCCGGCCCGGTCTATGTCAGCCAGGTCAGCTACGTGGTCAACGTCAGCGGGCTGTTCTGGGGCTTCGCGATCTTCGCGGAGGTGCCGTCGCCCTGGCTCTGGGCGACGGTCCTGTTCGTACTTGCCGGCGTGTACCTGGTGAACCGCCGGATCCGGTGAGCCTCAGGCGGCCATCGCCGGCAGCTGGAAATTCACCTTGGCCATGTCGGCGACCAGCGCCTCGGCCTTGTCCGCCGGCAGCGGCAGGAACGGCGCCCGCACGTTGCGCCAGGACGCCTTGCCGCTCTCGCGGGCCAGCAGCTCCTTCAGGCCGGCCGCCGCCGGGTAGTTCTGCAGCGCCAGGCGCTGGGCCGTCAGCTGCTCCTGCAGGCCGGCGGCATCCGGCGCGCCGGCCTTCCAGGCGGCATACACGGCGCCGCACATCACCGAGGTGCAGTTGCCGGTCGCGGTGATCGTTCCGACCCCGCCGACCTTGAGAACGTCGAGCAGGTAGCGCTCGGTCCCGGCGAAAACGTCGAAGCCGTCGAACGTCTCGGCCATCGCCTTCATGTTCTCGAAATCGCCGGAGCTGTCCTTGACGCCGCAGAAGGTGCCGGGGAAGTCGGCCAGCAGCCGGCCGATCAGGTCGTGGCTGAAGGGGACCGCCGACATCTGCGGGAAGTGGTAGAGGTAGACCTTCAGACGACTGTCGCCCACCGCCTCCAGGACCCGGGCGAAATGGGCGTAGAGGCCGTCATCGCTCGGGTTCTTGTAGTAGAACGGCGGCAGCATCAGGGCCGACTCGATGCCGATCTCCAGCGTCTTCCTGGTCAGGTCGACGGTATCCGGCAGCGCGCAGCAGCCGGTGCCGATCATCATCTTGTCCATCGGCAGGTCCGAGGCGCCCAGCGCGTCGAGGAAATCGAGCCGCTCCTTCAGCGACAGCGAGTTGGCCTCGCCGGTGGTGCCGAACAGCAGCACGCCGTCGCAGCCGTTGGCGAGCAGCCATTTGCTGTGGTCCAGGGTTCCCTGGACATCGATCGACAGGTCGTCGTTGAACGCGGTCAGGCCGGCCGCCATCACGCCTTTGATGCGCTCGCTCATCGGATCCTCCGGGCGATTAAGTTGAGGAGCCGAACATATTGCGACCGCCCCGGCCGATCAAGCCACCGACGGGCGGTGGAACGTGGCCTCAGCCCTGAATCCGCGCGCGCAGCGTCTCCGCCATCTGTTCGGGCGTCGCGGCGTGGCCGAAATGGGTGACGTAGTTACCCTGCGGGTCCATCAGGTAGGTGATGGTTGAGTGATCCATCAGATACTCGGTCGACTCCTCGCTCTCGGCCCGCGCGTAGTAGACTCGGTACTCCCGCGCCACGTCCTGGATCTGCTCGGTCGTGCCGGTCAGCATCGCGAAGCGCGGATGGAAGTACTCGTGGTAGCCGGCGAGCTGCTCCACCGTGTCGCGCTCGGGATCGATGGTGATGAAGATCGGCGACACCTGATCGGCCAGTGGGCCTAGGTCGTCAAGGGCTGCGGTGACCGTCGTGAGCGTGGTCGGACAGATGTCCGGGCAGAAGGTGTAGCCGAAGAAGACGATCTGCCACGTGCCTTCGTAGCTCTCCTCCGTCACCGTCGCCCCGGTCTGATCGACCAGCGTGAACGGGCCGCCGACATCGACCTGACCGCCGCTGCGGGCCTGCCAGATGAAGTAACCGGCGGTGACGGTGCCCGCCATCGTTGCGGCCAGCAGGGTGACGACGAAGAAGAAGACACGCGAGGACATAGGGGGCTCTCGTTCGGTAGCGCGCGGCCTCTCGTATATGGGTTCACCGGTCGCCAGAAAAAGACGCATCGCCGCGCTGTGATGTCGCAAGCGGGGTGCCGGCGGGCCCGACCGCGATCGCGCCAGGGCCTGTTGCGCCAGCCGCCGGTTTCCCGCATTACGGAGCGACCCGGGACTTAACCCACCAGAGCCTGCGACATGAACCAAAACGCCGTCCTCCAGCAGCTCTTGGCGGACACCGCCCCGGCGGTGAAAGCCTCCGTCACTCAGGCCTTCTCCCTGATCGGGCGCGGTGACACCGGTCCGGCTGTGACAGTTCTTCGCGAGTGCCTGAAAGACGCGCCAGCCGGCCAGGATGGCCATCGCCTCGTCCTCGCATCGATCGTCTCCGTGATCGCGGCGAGCCGGCTGGGGGACGGACCACCGGCCGAGCTCCTGGTCCGCGAGTATCCGGCCGGCAAGAACGTGTCGAGCATCCGGCGCTCCACCGTGGAGATGGCCACGCGCTGGCTGGCGGACGCCGCCCGGCGAGCCATCCAGGCCGGCACCACGTGCCCGAACTGCGGATCCGCCGCGTCCAGCGTCGTGGGGAACGCGACCTTGTCCGGCGGGGCGGCGATGACTGACATCGCGACGGCCGGCATCCTGTTTGATATCCGCGCCCTGCAGGCCGCCATGCCCCAGGACCCGCCGGTCACGGTCCGCGGCTGGGGCACGATCGCCAGCCGGCTCGTCCAGTCCATGAGTCTGACGGCGCCCGCGCGGCAATGCGAGGAGTGCGGCCTCCTGTACCTGCAATGGCCGATGGACCGCGAGCGCGTCGCCCAGTACTACGTCGACTTCGCCGAACCGTCTTCGACGCTCCAAGGCACCGAAGTCACCGGACAGTCCGAGAACCTTCGGGCGACCTATGTGAAGGCCAAGTTCCCCGAGTTCGTGCGCAAGCTGTTGGGCGACCTGTCCGGACGCCGGGTCCTGGACCTGGGTTGTGGCGAGGGAACGATGCTCGCCTGCCTGCGGGAGTATGGCGCGAAGCCCATCGGCTTCGACCTGGACGTCAAACGCGCGCGATACGCCGCGCTCGCGCTGGGGCTGCCGGACATGACCTTCGAGGCGGAGCGCTTCCACGCGCTGCCCGACAGCGTCGTCGACGTGGTGGTTTCGTTCCATGCGCTAGAGCACATCCCGGAGGTCGACCGCACCCTTGCGAACGTGGCGCGGATTCTGCGGCCTGGTGGCCGTGTCGCCTTCGCCGTGCCGCGCGCCATTCCCTCGGACGGCAAGGTCCTCGGCATGGGCGGCGATCATCTCATCGGGTTCACGCCGCTGTGCCTGAAGAATTTCTTCGAGCGGCAAGGGATCACCGTCAATCTGCTCGCCGCCGGCCCCGACCAGAACCCCATGCACGCGGATCCGAGCGGCCACGCCCGGTGGTCCGGAATGAAGGACGACATGATCCTGGTCGGCACGAAGTCCGCCTCCTAGAGCAAATCATGTCTTGACGCGATCGCCAGCGATCGCGGCTTGGCATGGGAATTTGCTCTATCTAATTGAAGAAGAGCATAATTCACGTCCAAGCCGTCATCGCGAAGCGATTCCGTCCTAGACGATCATGCTCTAGGATACCCGGATGACAGGGGCGCAGGGCATCCGGATCTTCGTCGGCACCGCCGAGGGCAGCCGCCTGGCCGAACGGCTGGCGGACGCGTTCGCCCCACATGTCCGGATTCTCGTCACCCTGCACGATGGCGCCCGCCCGCCGCGGGGATGCAGCGTCGACCGGATCGGCGACACCGCGATCGGTGACGCGATCGCCGTGATCGACGCGCTGGACCCGTTCGACCGGCACACCATCCAGGCGCTGCGCGAGGCGGCGCGGCACCGGGCAGTGGCCCGCCTCACCTACCGGCCGCGCGGATGGGAGCGGCACCCGCTGGACCGCTGGGTCGAGGTCCGCGACCTGGCGGGCGCGGTCGGCGCGATCGCCTCTGTGGCGCGGACAGCCCTGCTCTCGCTGCCGCCGCGCGACGTGGCCGCGTTCGAGACGATTGGCGGCCTGCGCTTTCCGACCCGCCTGGCGCGGCTGCCGGCGACCTGGTCGCTGCCCGCCCGGTTCGAACCGCTCATCGTCCCGCCGCCGTACAGCGTGGCCGGCGATACGCTGCTGCTGCGGCGAACCGAGGCACAGGCCGTCGTGATGCGGGCGACCGGCGCGGCGCAGGATGCTCCCCTGGTGCGCGCCGCCCGCGGACTCGACCTGCCGATCGTGATGATCCGTCGGCCGGTCGAGCGGGGCGAGGTCCCGGCCCGGTCCGTCGACGTGGCCGTCGATTGGGTGGATTCGATCGTCAACCCGCCCGACTACGTCAGAACCGCCAGGGAGTGGCATTGACGAACACGACGGCGGCCTGACCGTCGGGATACAGGTCGATCCGGGTGACCGACACCGTCTCGGCATGGAACGACAGGGCCCGCTCCGGCGGCAGCGCCAGTGCATGGGCCAGGGCCGCGCGAATCGAGCCGCCATGCATCACCGCCACGATATCGCGGTCCGGCGCCTGCGCGCTCCAGTCCAGCAGCGCCGCGCGCACCCGGTCCACCACGTCCACGAAACTCTCCCCGTTGGGCGCGCGTTCGTCGGCGGGAGCCAGCCAGAACCGGCGATAAGCCTCCGGGTGACGCGCCCTGATCGCCTCGCGGTCGCCGCCCTGCCAGTCGCCGAAGCTCTGCTCGATCAGGCGCGGCTCGTCGATCGGATCCGGCCCCTCCGCTCCCGCCGCCTTCAACGCCGCCGCCGTCTTGCGGGTGCGGGTCAACGGCGACTGCAGCCACAATGCGTCGCGCGGCAGGTTGGCGGCGACCGCGCCGAAGACGCGGTCGTCCGAGACGTCGCAGTCGATGTCCCGTTGGCCGTAGATCGCCCCGCTCGGGTTGATCACGGGGGCGTGGCGGACGAGCCACCAGCGGGTCGGGCTTGGCATGGGGTCTCCTTGGTCAGGCGGCGAGATAGGCGGTGATGGCGGCCAGGGCGGCGATCT
>JGI12316J15310_10000052_pt18 | contig 18805 bp, 11 predicted proteins | sample MarCyaLeptolynsp_FD_15310 | JGI IMG/M metagenome (IMG submission 15310)
AGCTCCGGCGACCGAGAAACCGCTGCGTCCATCACCTCGAGCAACTCGTCGTTCATCGGGCGTTCGCGGCCGCGCTCGCTCTGGTGCCTCAGCAGCATTCGAAAGGCGCAAACCCGAAGCCAGGTGGCGAGCTCACCCCGGCCCGCGAATGCGGCGAGCATCGGCTCTGCATCGCTGCGCCCCACGACCACGTCTTCTCGCAGGCGCGAAAGGACTTCTTCGATCTCCGCGTCGGTGCCCCCACGCCGACGCAGCGCGGAGGGCAGCACACCAAATCCATCGCGCTCGAGATGTTCGAGGGCAGCGCGATCCCGCTGCAGACACGCGTGCGCCAGGTACAGATCCTCGATCTGCAATGCTTCACTCGCAGGCACGACGTCGTCGCCGCCAAAGTCCACCCCAAGCCGTGCGCAGAGCTTGGTCGCCACGAAGGCGACAAACGGGGCGGGTGCCACGCTGATACCAGGCCACTTCCGGCGCCCCGCCTGGAGCCACGCCGAGAGCACCGACTCGAGCTCGCGTCCCTGCTCGACCTGCTCGACCGTTTCAGGGGAACACGCCGATCGAAGGCCCTCCAAGAACGCGGGCACGAGCGCTGCGGTCAGCGGTGACCCCCTCTTGGGCAGCATGTCGGACCGTTCCGATGCCGTGCGATTCGTTAGTCTGTCACGGTGGCCTGCCTGACGCCAGACCGGGCGCAGGCGTTCGTCTTCGGGGACGCCAGCGAGACCGAGCGGGACGAGACGCGAGCGCATCTCGCCAACTGTCGCGCCTGCCGACAGTGGGTCTCGGCGCTGGTGTCCCAAGCAGGCCCCGAGACGACGTCACCGCCCCCACAAGAGCTGGCGCCGGACGTCCACGCCGGAGATCAGTTGGGTCGCTACACGATCGTGCGATTCATCGGTGAAGGCGGCATGGGTGACGTGTTCGTCGGCCACGATCCGAAGCTCGATCGGGAGGTCGCACTGAAGCTCCTTCACCGAGACGTGCACCTGTCCACCGCGCGCTTGAAGGCCGAGGCGCAGACGCTGGCACAGATCCGCGATCCCCACATCGTCGAGGTCTACGACGTCGGCGACAGTCCGTCGGGCGCCTACGTCGTCATGGAGCTGATCGCTGGGGTGTCGCTGCACCAATGGCTGCAGACCCCCCACCCGCTTCGAGCCGTGCAAGAGGCCTTCGCCTACGCTGCTTCCGGCCTCGCAAGCGCGCATCGGCACGGCATCGTGCACGGAGACTTCAAGGCGGCCAACGTCGTCATGGGCGACGACGGACGCGTCTGCGTCGTCGACTTCGGACTCGCGGCCCCGGTCCCGGACCCGAGCGTTTCGACTCCGCCAGCCACGGCAGTCGCCGGAACACCGGGCTACCTCGCGCCCGAGCTCCTCGACGGCAGCGTGCCGAGTCCAGCCACCGATCAATACGCGTTCTGCGTGGCGCTGCGGCGTGCCTTCGATGCCCCCTCGTGTCAGGGTCGGCCTTCGATGCCCGTTCGTCGGGCTGTCGCCCGCGGCCTTCACCCCGATCCACAGGAGCGTTGGCCAACGATGGATGCACTGGAGCGCGCGCTTCGTCCCGGTCGCACGTCGCGGCACCGGCTGGGCCTGTTGGCGCTCGGGGTGGCGATGACCGCAACAACCGTCGCCGTCTGGCCCAGCGGTCCAACCTGCGCCGAGGCAGCTCGCCCGACGCTGGCGTGGGACATGCCAGCGCAGGCTTCGTTTCGGGATCATCTCGAGGCCTCGGGGCACCCGTGGGCATCGCGTGCCGCGGATCGCTCGACCGCGCGTTTGGATGCGTTCGCGGAGGAGTGGAACCGCTCGTACGAAGAGGCATGCGCCGACCGCCGACCCGCTGCCGATGCGGCTCGACTCGATTGCTTGGCGGCGCAGGCGGAGCGATTCAACGGCTCGCTCGAGCTCGTGGCCGAGTTGGAACCCGTCGATCCGACGCTGCTCGATACGCTGCTCGATCTCCCGCGCCCCGGATCCTGCGCCCGCGTTGCCGGGTCCGTAGACTCGACGGCCGTTGCATCGCTCGGCCTGCCCATGGCGCGCCTCGAGGGTCTGGCCGACGCGGGGTACCTCGAGGCGTCGTCGCGTCTTGCCACAGAGCTCGCACCGCAGGTCGAATCCTCGGGTTCACCCCAACTCGCCGCACGGCTGGCACTGGTCGAAGCGTCCGTCTCCGCCGCGCGCCGAGCCCCGAACGCCCTCACGCAGCTCGAGCGAGCGTCGTCCCTGGCATCGGACGCAGACGACGACCACCTCCAGGCCCGGGCCGCGCTCGTCGTGGCGGAGTCGCTCGCGTTGTATGAGCTCGGTCGGGGCGATGCCGTCACCCGAGCGCTCGCGCAGGCCGAAGCGCTGCTCGCCCGGATCGACGCCGATGCACCGCTCCACCGTCGCTTCGTCCGCGTCAAGGCAGCCGCGCGTGCGAACGCCGGGGACTACGAGGGCGCGCTGGCGTTGTTCGAGCAGGCGGCTCGCCTCAACGCCGAGGTGTTCGGAGCAGACGCGCCGCGGGTCGCCATCGTGCAGCTCGACGTTGCCGCGATCGTCCATCAGCTCGGCGAGCCCGAGCGCGCGGAGCAGATCTGCCGCAGCGCACTGGAGCTCTTGCAGCAGTCGCTCGGCTCGGACCACCCCAGTGTCGCGGGGGCGTTCGAGCACCTCGGAAGCACGCTGCTCGCCCAGGGTCGGAATGCCGAAGCGTCGGACGCATTCGCACAGACGCTACGGATCCGCGAGCTCGTCGACGGCCCCGACGCCGGTTCCGTCTCGGTTGCGCTGGGCAATCTCGCCGGAGCACTGATGATGGAGGGCCGCGTCGACGAGGCTGTTCCGGCCCTCGAGCGCGCGGTGACTCTCGAACAGGGATCGGATCCCCACCAACCGCGCCAAATTCCCCTGCTCAACCACCTGGGCAATGCGTATCGCCTCTCTGGGCGCCTCGAGGACGCCGAGCGAGCCTATGCGCGGGGTGTGGTCGTCGGCGAAGTCTCTTTGGGACCCGACCATCCCGATCTCGGCGTACTGCTCGGTGGCCTGGCCGCCGTGCAGCTCGAGACCCAACCGGCGTCCTCACTCCAGACGGCCCAGCGGGCTCTGAAGATCCGCCGGGCATCACTCGGTGCCGAGCACCCAGCGGTTGCGTTCAACCTCCTCATGGTCGGGCATGCGCAAGCTCGCGTCGACGATGTCGACGCGGCGGTGGCGACCCTGCGCGACGCAGAGAGATTGGCTACAGATCACCCCGCCGCCGCGCGGTTGCTTCCCGACATTCGCTTCGGCCTTGCGCAGGTCCTGTACGACGCCGGGCGACCGGGGGCCCGTCCGCTCGCCGAGTCCGCTGCGCTGCTGTGGACGGAGGCGGGCGATCAGGCTGCTTCCGCGGAGGTTCAGGCGTGGCTGCTCGAGACCAAGGGTGCGGACCCGAAAAAATCTTCGCCCGCCGACGCTACAGTCCCCCAGATGTCGTCACCGTAAGGTGATGGCCTACCGTTCACGGCTCCGACGCACCTTCCTCGCCTCTGCTCTGCCGCTCGCCCTCGCGGCCGGATGTGGCACCCAGACCCCGCCGAACACGGGACCCGGCCCTTCCGCGGATCCCGCCGACGGCCGGGGCAAGGCCGACCGCAAGCTCTACGGATCGTGCGAGGACGCCTGCGGAAGCCACGCCATCGAGGGCACGTGCTGGTGCGACGAGTACTGCTCGACCTACGGCGACTGCTGCGAGGACTTCGACGCAGAGTGCGTTTCGTGCGGCGGCGAGCTGCTTCCGAGTGACGAGGCCAGTTGCGCACCGGTCGAGCGCATCGGCGATCCGATCGAGGTGTGCAGCGGGTCTCCGCGTTTTGGCACGCCGACGCTTGCCGCGAGCACAACCGGCTTCGTCGTCGGGTGCGAACCGATCTCTCATTGGGCTACGGTCGAGCGGTATGCCGCGCTGTTCGACGTCGACGGCCAGTCGATCGCGGAGGTCACGACCCGCAACGGCCCACACCAACGGCAGTACCGCAGCCCCTTGGGGCTCTACGCCCATGGCGGCGGCTATCAGCTGATCTACGACTACGACTGCACGAGCAGCGAGTCCCTGGAAACAGGTCACGGACAGAGCTGCATCCAGCTGCAGCGTTTCGACCTCGAAGGGCGCGAGACCTCGGCGCCAGTGAACTTTGCCTCCCCGGGATGGAACGACCACCCCGCGCTGGGGTTCGACGGGAGCTCGCTGCTCGCGACGTGGTCGAACAATCAACGGGCCGTGGTCCGCACCTTCGAGCTCGATGGCGAAGACGGCGGACCGCAACTCGAGGTGTGGCCAGGGCCGGGTGCCCTGCACTCGAACGACCTGGCAGCGAGGACCACGCTGGTCTGGAACGGGGATGGCTACGGAATGTTCCGAGTCGAGCGCACCGACTTGTACTTCGGCGAAGTCTCAGCCGAGGGCGAGGTCATCCGGCCCCTGACGCGCGTCGAGTCCCCCCGCTACTACGCGGATGCCTTCAACGGGGCGATCGAGGCCGTCTACGACCGCGGCCGCTACGTGCTGCTGGCAGCGCGCAACTCCTCGACCTGGCCCGGCACGATGGACCGCGTATCGCTCGAGGCGCTCGAAGACGGCGAGGTCGTCGACGGGATCGAGATTGAAACGCCACTGTCTCGCTTTCCCACCATGGTCCACCAAGATGGCCGATTTTTCGTGTTCACCACCGACGGGAGCAACCTCGTCATGACCGGCATCGACGACGCCTTCGACATCGACGAGGACCGAAGCGCGGTGCTCGAGATGCCGACCGGATACCTCGCCGGCAAGGCGGCTCTCACCGCCGATGGCGACGTCTTGCTGGCCTACATCGACGGCACCTGGCAGGTGTCGAGCGACAACGCCGTCTACGTGCAGCGTCTGCGGCTGGCCCACTGATCGATAGGCGCTGCACTGATGCTCGCGACTCTCTTGGTGCTCTGCTTTTCGATGCTCCCCCCGCCCCAAGCCGTACCGAAGCCCACCGTTGCCGGGCTCACCGTCGGCTCGGCCTTTGGGTTCGCGGCGGGCGCAACCATGATGGGCTTGTCGTACGAGAAGGCCACTCCGCGACTCTCACGGGGCGGGCGCATCGCGCTGTTCTCCAGCGGCGCTGTCGTCGGCGCGGCGAGCCTAGGCCTGTTCGCCACGGGTCTGACCTACGCAATCGGCCGAGGAACCACCGACGACGGCCTCGACCACCGTCGCAAGCTCCGCCGACGCGGAATTGGCATGCTGGCGGTCTCGGGGCTCGGCGCCGCCACGGGGATCGGATGCGGCGCAGCCACGGTCTTCGGGCGCGAGTGTCCACTCGGACTCAGCGTCGGTGGGGCCTCGCTCGCCGTGTCGGGCGCGTTGTTCGGCGGACTCCTGCTCGGCCTGTCGTTGCGTCAGCCCTCGCAGCGCGACATCTCGGTCGGTGCGTTCTCGCTTTCTGGCCGGTTTTGAGACCATCCACGTGCGCTCGTGCGTTGGGCTATCCTCGCGCGAGCGCATGGAAGCAACGCAACCAGCGCGCCGGCTCCGTTCGGCCTACATCGTCAAGGCCTGGTACGACTGGCTGTTCTTCCTCGGCCCGCCGGTGGCTGCCCTCGTCCTGGGATGGTGGGTTTCGACCAGCCGAGCCGCGAACGAGCCTTTCTTGTGGTCCGAGCAGAACGTCACGCCGTCAGGGCTGATGCTGGGCGTCTTCATCCACGCGCACCTCGTCATCGTCCTGTTCCGCAGCCACGCCAACCGCAGGGTCCTGCTCGAGCACCCCTATCGCTTCTCGTTGGTGCCGGCATGCGTGCTCGTCGGGATGATGATCTCGCCGTGGGTCGCGGTGATCTGTTCGGTGCTCGCGACGTTCTGGGACGTCTACCACTCGGGCGCGCAGACCTTCGGCTTCGGACGCATCTACGACGCCAAGGCGGGCAACGATCCGCTCGGCGGACGCAAGCTCGACTTTGCGGTCAACCAGCTCCTCTACGCCGGCCCGATCGTCGCCGGCGCAACGATGATGGACCACTTCGAGGACTTCTACGAGTTCCGCTCGGTGAAGTCCGTGTTCTTCACGAACGTGCCCGCGTTCATGGAGAACAACCAAGCGATCTTCGCCAAGGCCGTCGTCGCGGGTGGTGTCGCTCTGGTCGCCTTCTACCTGCTGTACAACGTCCGGTTGTACCGCCAGGGTCGCAACGTCTCGTGGCAAAAGGTCTGGCTGCTGGGGAGCACCGGCGTCGTCTCGGTTTTCACCTGGGGCTACAACACCTGGGGCGAAGCCTTCCTCATCATGAACTTCTTCCACGCGCTGCAGTACTTCGGCATCGTGTGGGCCTCCGAGCACCGGAACATGCGCAAGATGTTTCGGCTGGACAAGCTCCGCGGAGGCAAGTTCGCCACGTGGGCGCTGTTCGTGTCACTCGCCTTCGCCTACGGCACCTGCGTCGAGGCATTCGGTGATGGACGCTCCGAGCTGTGGTGGTCGATGACGATCGTCATCTCGCTGATGCACTTCTGGTACGACGGCTTCATCTGGTCCGTACGCAAGCCGAAGTCCTGAGGGTCGCCCTCACGGGTTGGACAGGTACACGCGCGTCGGGCACGTCGACAGGCCCGGCGTCAGGCACGTCGCGACCAGATCCGGCACACCATCTTCGTTGAGGTCGCCGGCTTCGACCGAGTACGGGTCGAGCAGGAACGACCCTCCAACGGGAACGGGGTCGAGGAACAGTCCACTCCCGTCGTTGGGCAGGATCGCCAGCGCTCCGTCGTCGAAGTTCTCGCTGAGCGTGGCCAGGTCGAGATCTCCGTCGAGGTCGAAGTCGGCCAGCGTTGCCGCCGTGCCCAGCTCGCCGCCGATGGGGAACTCGAACGACATCGGGGAGAGCGTTCCGGGACCGGTGCCCAACCGAACGCCCGCGGTCGCGGGCCCAAAGTTGCCGTCGAACAACGGGCTGACGAGGTCCAGGATGCCGTCACCGCTGATGTCTTCGAAGATCGCTTCTCGGGGTGGGTGCTCGAACTCGATCCCGTACACCCCGGCCTCGTCGAAGAACCCTCCGCCCGTTGCGGGGAGCACGATGACCTCGGAGTGGAAGAACTGCGACGCGTAGATGTCCAGGTCGCCATCGACGTCGACGTCGGCGACCCCGATCCGACTGAGGCTCGCGTCCGGTGGAATGTCGTAGCCGATCAACGCGCCGAACGTGCCGCTGCCGTTGTTGAGTCGGACCCCGATGATGTCGTCGGTCTGGTCGGAGAAGGCCAGATCGAGGTCGCCATCGGCATCGAGGTCGACGAGCTCCACCCCGTAGGTCGCGCCGTATCCGGCCAACTCCGTCGTCGTAGGGAAGGTTCCGTCGCCGGCCCCCCATGCGATCAGCACGCCATCGCTGTCGTTGACCGCGACGTCGAGGGTGCCGTCCCCGTTCGCATCACCGATCCCGAAGTCGAGTGCGAAGAACACCGAAGCCCCAGCCGTGTAGGTGAAGTTCCCCGTCCCATCCCCGAGCCAGGTCGTAAAGCCATCGATGTTGCCAACGACGATGTCCAGGTGACCGTCGCCGTCCATGTCTTCGATCGCGAGTCCCACGCCATCGGTCGTGGCCAGGGTCGACTCCTCGTAGCAGAGCTCGCCCACGGCAACGAGGCCATCACCACACTGGATCGGGGCGGTGCAGGCCGAGACCTCGAATGCGCACCCGCTCGTGCACGATAGCGAACCTGCGCTGTAGCCCAGGCCTTCGCAGGTACTGCCGCCGAGCTGGTCACCGTCGCAGTCTTCGGCGCCATCGACGACGTCGTTGCCGCAAACGCCACAGCCGCTGAAGACGTGGGTGCACGTGCCGGAGCAACCGAGGCTGCCGGAGTCGTACCCCAGCGTCGAGCAGCTCCCACCGAGCTGAGCCCCGTCGCAGGCCTCGGTGCCCTCTTGCACGCCGTCGCCACACACGGCGAGCTGGCAGTCGTTGGGGCACGCGTCGAAGTTGTCGCCGTTGGCGTCGTCACACGTCTCGGCGCCTGCCTGGATGAAGCCATCGCCGCAGCTGGGCAGCTGGCAGGTACTCAGACAAGCGTCGGTATTGTCGGCATTGCCGTCGTCGCAGGCTTCGCCGTCCTGGACGATTCCGTCGCCGCACCCGGGCGTGGCGCACGCGTTGGTGCAGTCATCGCCATCGTCGTCGTTGCCGTCGTCGCATGCTTCCACGCCTTCCCACAGCACACCGTCGCCGCAGGTGGCCGCGACGCAGTCGGTCAGACACGCGTCGGCATTGCTGTCGTTGCCGTCGTCGCAGGCTTCTTCGCCCTGCCACACGATGCCGTCACCGCACGATGCCGCCACGCAGCTCGGAAGGCAGGCGTCGTCGTTGCTCGCGTTGGCATCGTCGCACTCCTCCTGACCGGCCCACACGATGCCATCGCCACAGGAGGCGACCACGCAGGTGCTCAGGCAGTCGTCGGTATCGTCGGCGTTGCCGTCGTCGCAACCTTCGCCGTCCTGCAACCGCCCGTCGCCGCAGCTGGCGAGGGCGCATGCGTTGGTGCACGCGTCGTCGTCGATGGCGTTGCCGTCATCACAGCCTTCCCCGGGCTGGACAATTCCATCGCCGCACTCCGGGGCCGTGCACGCGTTGGTGCACGTGTCACCGTCGATGCCATTGCCGTCGTCACAGTCCTCGCCGGGCTCGACGATGCCGTTGCCGCAGTTGCCCGCGCACACGCCCGCGTCGCAGGTCAGCCCATCGTCGCAGTCTTCGGTGTCCTCGCAGGCGCAGCCCGGCTCGCCGCAGTCGGTCTCGCCGTCGGTGTCGTCGTCGCTGCCGGTGTCGCCATAGTCGGAGCCTCCGTCCCCAGTACCTGCATCAGGGTCGGGCGATCCGTCGCCGGACCCGGTGTCTCCCGTGTCCGCGACAGGCACACCGCCCGTGGCTCCGTCGTCCTCCGAATCGGTACCATCGCCGGATTGGGCGGTGTTCGTGGGGTCAGTGCAGGCGAGCGCTGGGCACAAGGCAACGAGCGCAGCGAGTCTGTAGATCTGGCGCACGGCCGGGGAGGCGCGCCGGCGTCGAAAGTGATCCTCGCCGCGGTCGCGAGTTTTCTCCCGTTCGCGGGAGGCGCTGCGTTCCCTCGGCCCGCTGCACACCAGTCCGCAAAAAGGTGCGAAGCGGAGCGCACCGCTCTCGGGCAAGCCCGCGAAAGTCCGCGGTGGCACGTCCGCTGCACCGAAGAAGGCCATGCAGACCCTGCCGCGTGGCATCTTCGTTCTCACATGCGCCCTGTCGATTTCCTGTAATCAGGACGCGGCTGGAGGTACGGACACCGATGCCGAAGGCTCGACCGGCGGCACGACCGACGCGGCGACCACCAACTCGGACCCGAGCACGACTGCCAACGACGCCAGTGGCGACGGCACCGGTTCACCCGGTTCGACGGGCGCCGACGAGAGCACCGGTGGCGACGACGACGATGACGACGACGACACCGGGTCGTCGACGGGCGACATGCCCGCCGCCTGCGAGGACCACGGCCAGTACGACGTCGCCTTCAGCACGTACTTTGGCGGCGCCGAAGACTGGGAGCACACGCGCGGCATCACCTTCGACGACGAGGGCTCGATCTACATCGTAGGTGGCACGGCCTCCAACGACTTTCCGACGACGGCGGGTGCCTACGACGAGACGTTCAACGGCAACGTCGACGTCTTCGTCGCCAAGTTCACCCCCGACGGTGACCTCGAGTGGTCGACGCTGTTCGGCGGACCCAACTACGATCGCGCCTACACGATCCGAGTCGACGGAAACGGGGATGTGTACTTCGGAGGTCGCGGCGGGCAAGGGCTGCCCACGACTCCCGGCGCGCTCCAGCCCAACTTCGCCGGGTTCAACACCGGTGCGGCGTACGGGCAGCAAAACGCATTCATGGCCAAGATTTCCGGAGACGGTGGCGAGCTGCTGTGGGCCACGTACGTCGGCGTCGGTGCCCTCGTGCGCACCTTCGACGTCGACGACCAAGGTGACATCTACGCGAGCCTCTCGATTCAGGCGCAGTCTCCGGGAAACCAGCCCGCGTGGATGGATACCGCCTTCGACAATGCGTATCAGCCCGCGCCGGGCAGCGCCGAAGACAACGGCGTGGTCAAGCTCGATACCGACGGCGGCAGCGTCGAGTGGGCGAGCTGGCTGGGCGGCAACGGCGACGAACGACCGCGATCCACCGTTCGCGTGGACGACGAGGGCCGCGCGTACGTTCTCGTGCCCACGACCTCGAACGATCTCGAGACCACGCCCGGTGCGTGGCAGCCGAGCTACCAAGGTAACGAGGACCTCTACCTCGCTCGGCTGTCCGCGGACGGGAGCGCGCTCGAGCTCGGCACGTACATCGGCGGTACGGACTTCGACGAGATCGAGACGCACGGGCTCGGGCTGTCCGACGACTCGATCTACGTCGGCTTCTACACCGCGAGCACCGACATCGAAACCACACCGGGCGCATTTCAACCCAGCTACGGGGGCGGCAATCTGGACACGATGGTCGCTCGGCTCGACCTCGATGGTTCGCTGCTGGCGTCGACCTACGTCGGCGGTGATGGGGTCGACGGCTCGGATGGCTTTGATGTCTCGCCTAGTGGCGAAGTGGTGCTCGTGGGCGAGAGCAACTCATCCAACTTTCCCGTGACCCCCGATGCCCACCAGATGACCAACGCCGGTCAGCTCGACGGCACCGTCGTTCGCCTCAGCGCCGACCTCTCGACCCTCGTCTACGGCAGCTACTTCGGCGGCCCGGGCCGCGACAACCTGCGCAACAGCGCGATCGACGGGGACTGCACGGTGCTCATCGCTGGCGCGTCCGATGGACCGGGCTTTCCCACCGTCAACGCGATGCAGCCCAACTTCGCCGGGGGCTCGGCGGACTTCGGCAACGGGGACAACGTTCTCATCCGGCTGGTGTCGACGCAGTAGCGACCACGACATGACCTCCGGGGTCATGGCCGCCTTGGGACGCGGGGTGCACGCTTGGTCGTATGCTGTCCCCGATGAGCACCGTGTCGTCGTTCGGCAACCTGCTGCGACAGTGGCGTAGCACCCGGAAGCTGACGCAGCTCGCCCTGGCCGAGGAAGCGGAGGTGTCGACCCGGCACATCAGCTTCATGGAGACCGGGCGCAGCAAACCCAGCCGCGAGATGGTGCTCGTGCTCGCGAGCGTGCTCGAGCTTCCGCTCCGCGACCGCAACGCGCTGCTGCTCGCCGCCGGCTACGCGCCCGCGTACCACGAGGGCAACCTCGACGCACCGGAGATGCGACCCGTCGTCCGGGCGCTGAAGTTCATGCTCGCGCAAGCCAACCCCTACGGAGCGGTGGTGCTCGACGGGGCGTGGGACATCCTGATGAGCAACGACGCCGCGACCCGGTTCACGCAGCGCCTGGTCCGCGATCCGGCGACGTTGCTCGCGGCGGGCAACCTCAACATGCTGCGCTTGCTGTTCCACCCGGCGGGGATTCGGCACGCGATCGTGAACTGGGAAGACGTCGCCCGGTCGACGATTGGTCGGGTCCACCGGGACCTGCACCATCGAGCGGACGATCGGCGCATGGCGGCGCTGCTCGACGAGGTCCTGACGTACCCGGATGTGCCGCGGGACTTCCGGCAGCTGGATCTCTCGGAGCACCCGAGCCTGTTGATCGACGTGCACTTCCGGCACGAGGAGTTCGAAGCTCGCACCTTCAGTACGATCACGACGCTCGGGACGGCTCAGGACGTCACGCTGCAGGAAATCGCGATCGAGGTCTTCTTTCCGTCGGACGACGCCAGCGATGCGGTGATGAAGGCGCTGGCTGAGGCCTGACGTCAGCAGTCGTAGCCGATGCGGCAGCCATCGCTCACATCCGCGCATCATCGGTCCAAGGTTTGACGGGTCGGCGTGGGTATGGGCTCATTCGTTGTGCGCCGCCTCGCCGCAGTCTCATCGGTGCTGATCATCGCCCTCGCCGGTTGCCCGCGGGAGCCGGACGAGCCGAGCGACTCGGGCAGTCCCGCCGCCGAGGATGGCGGGCAAAGCCCCGACAAGCCCGACAAGCCCGACCCCGTCAACCCGGACTCCCCGGACCCGGACCAGCCGGACGCGCCCTCTCCCGAGGAAGCCCGCCAAGCGATCGTCGACGGCGGCAAGAACGTCTCGCTCGAGGTCGACGCCGCAGGCAACGTCATCGCCGGTTCGGGGTCCATGCGTTTTCCTCGGGGGGCCAGGGGCGACGTTGGCGACAAGGCGGTCGCCTTCATGCAGGCCCACGCCCCCGCGCTCGGGCTGCCGAGCGACCAAGCCACGACCGTCATCGACGTCGTCGTCGCGGGCGCCAGCAGCATCGCGCACCTCGACGTCCGATACCGAGACGTGCCGGTGCTCGGCGCCGGCGTCACGCTTCGCGGCCAAGGGGGTCAGCTGCGTACCTTCGTCTCGCGCCTGCCCGGACCACTGTCGCTCGACGTCGAGGCCAAGGCGTCCAAGCCCAGCGACACCAGCCGCCTCGTCATCGTCGTCCCCGAGCTGCTCGGAGCCGGCCCCGGCGAGCCGAAGCTCGCCTGGGAAACCACGGTCGAGGAGAGCTGGGAGGAAGCGTACATCGAGTACACCGACGCGGTCTCCGGAAGCGCGCTGTTCTCCGTCCCGGACGGCGACGACTTCGGGCCGCCGCAGACCCAGACCTTCGAGACCTGCGAAGCATTCGGCACGGTGTGCCGCAAGAAGTGGTTCACCGAGGCCGGCAAGGTACTGCCCGAAGAGCCACCCGCCGAGGTTGCCCAAGCGCACGAGCACGCCCAGAACGTCGCGAACTACCTGCTCGAGACGTTCAAGCGCCGAAGCTGGGACGGCGGCGGCGCGCTCATCAAGACCTACGTGACCCCCATGCGTCGCAAAGCCTTTTGGCGACAATCGACGGGCACGCTCTTCGTTCAGCCGCAGTGGGTTGCCTACGACGTCTTGGCCCACGAGCTCGGGCACGGCATCGTCCGCACCCACGCACCGCGCCTGCTCAGCGGCGGCTACGGCGGGGCGGTCAACGAGGCGTTCGCGGACATCTTCGCCTTCGGAGCGGACGACAACTGGACCCTCGGCGAAGACGTTCGAACGCTGCGCGACCTCGCCGTCAAGCGGCATCGCACCGACTGGGTCACCGTGCCGATGTCGCGCTGGAATCGGAACGGCGGCGATGGGAAGACCCACGACAACGGCACAATCATCGGGCACGCGTTTCATCTGATGGCGGAAGGCTGCCCGCGCGCCGGAGGGCAACCTGCCGAGTACTGCAAGAGCGTCGGGTACGGCATGGGCGCCAAGAAGACCCTGACGCTCGCCTACAAGCTCGTCACCGAGATGCTCACTCCGACCAACGATCTCGACGGACTGCGGGCCGCCGCGGTCGCTGCGTGCCGCGACAAGCTCCGCGGCATGTACCGCCTCCAACCGCGCGACTGCGGCGTGGTGATCAATGCCTTTCACGCGATCGGCGTCGGGCGCGAAGACGAGGACCTCGACGGCATCGAGAACGGCAAGGACAACTGCAGCAACGTCTACAACCCCAAGCAGGTGCCGAGCAAAGGCGATCCGGGGATCGGTGAAGCGTGCGTCAGTGACGACGGATCGAAGGTCGTCTCCGGCGACGACGGGGAGTTCGCCGTCGCGCGCATCGAGGTCAAGACGATGCGCACCGCAGCCATGTGCAACCAGGCCCCCGATGCGCAGATCGAGGTCAAAACCTCGCACGTCGTGCGCATCCTTCACGGCGAAAAGCGCTATCTGCAGGTTCACCTCGACAAGGCGAACAAGGCCAAGCCGAGCGAGAAGTTCCAGAACGACCCGTCGGTGACGATCAAAGGCCTCAACTGCATCTGGCGCCGGGTTGTCTCCTCTCAGGGCTCGTACGTGAGTGAAGGGCTCTCCAAGGAGGCCTCGATCGTGGTCTCCGAGCGCATGCAGCGAAAGGAAAAGGGCAAGCTCGTCGACGGCTTCTACCAGCAGGAAGACCACGACACGGTCACGACGATGACGGCCGCGCAGATCTGGGGCAAGGAGCCATGACCGGCATCGGGGCGGGCAATCGCGCTACTCTGCCGACGATGGGGATGCGCAGGATTGTCGGTCTCGTTTGGCTCGGGGCGCTCGCTGGGCCCGGGTGCGCCGGCGACGATACGCAGTCCACTCCGGACACCGAGACGGAGGGGACGTCCGCCGGCGATGCCGCAGTGACAACCTCCATGCCGAGTACATCCGGCCCCACGAGCGGGCAGGACTCCAGCACGTCGGGCGATCCGGACACGACCGCCGGCTCGAGCACCAGCGCCGACGATACCGGCACGAGCACGGGGGACCTGCCGGTCGACGGCCAAGTCCGGTTGATCATCACCGACGATCTCGAGACGCGTGGGCTCAACGAGATTTTCCGGCTCGACTACGCGGACGGCACACTCGGCGACTTGGTCAAGATCAGCGGCCCCGCCGGAGATGGCGTGGTGCAGCCCGCTGTATCGCCCATGGAGACGATGCTGTTCTACCGGCCGCTCGACAGCACCGGGATGACCCTCGAGTACGAGTACATCCCGCTGGCTGACGGCGAAGCCGGCCCAACATCTCCGATGCACCAGGCGCCCGCCCCCGACCCGGGTGTGTTCTCGCGCCCGACGATCCTCGAGAACGAAACCCGCATCGTCTATTGGGGCGCCCCCGACTCGATGGGACCGGAGGCGATCTACCTCGCCGACGTCGGTGCAGCCGGGATCGAGACTCCCGAGGTCGCGATCAACGGTCCCGTCGGCGCCAACATCAGCGTGGGCACCACAGAGGATTGGCTGTCGTTTCAGCGCGACGCGGACGGAGCGCTCAACGCGTTCGTGATCCCCATCGATACCCTCGATCCCGAGGGCGCAGTCCAGGTCAGCGACCTCGACCAAGCCAACCAGAGCGTGCTCGGATCGCCGATCTTCGTGCCCGGTGACGAAGCCGTCTGGTACCGAGCCGACCGCGACACGGACCAAGTCGACGAGATCTTCTTCGTCGACATCAGCGGCACGACGCCCGAAGCCCCGATCAAGGTCAATGACCCGGTTCCGCCGGGCGACGACCTGCAGCCGGTGCGGTTGTCACCCAACCGCGACCAACTCGCGTACTTCGTCGGAGCCGACCTCGCGGGCGAAATCTACTTGGTCACCTTCGACGGCCCCACGGTGTCGATGCCGGTCGAGCTCAGCACGCTGGGCGATCGGCAGGCGTTCCCTGCCCAAATCGGATGGTCGGGCGACGGCACCTGGCTTGCCTACCTCGGGGAGCACGAGCAGGAAGGTGCCTCCGACCTCTATATCGTCGACACGTCCGGCCCGACGCCATCGGCACCGATGCTGGTCACCGCTCCTGGGGTGGTGCCCGACGCCCCGGGCATCCTGGCGTATCGCTTCGACCAAACCGGGCAGTGGCTGTACGTGATCGCATCGATCGACCAGGTGGCACCGGAGCTGTACCGCACCGACCTCTCCGGCGGCATGCCGGGCGCGCTGCAGAAGGTGAGCGCAGAGCTCCCCGACGGAGGTTTTCTGCCCGGCACGATCATCTTGTCCCACGACGCCAACTGGGTGCTGTACCACCTCGATGCCGATCCGCAGACGCTGTGGATGGTCGACGTCTCGGGCGACACCCCGGGCACGCCGCAACTGGTCAACGGTCCGCTCGGGCGAGGCGAGGAGGTCTCGTTTTCGGCGTGGTGGTCCAACGACGACAGCGTGATCCTGTATCGCACGCAGACGGGATCGAACGCATCACGGCCGCTTCTCCTCGTCGAGCGTGACAAGCTCGAGATGCCGCTGGTCGTCGCCGAAGACCCCGAGGGTGTGATCGTCCTCGGCGAGTGAGTCCAATGGAGAACGAGCTCGACGCCGCGGTTGCCGAAGTCCGACCGAGCCAGTCCGATCTGGTGGCGGCTCGGTTGCGTGCATCGCTGCGCGAACGGATTGCTGGCGTGTCGGCCCCGGTGCGGCTCGGTCCGTACACGATCGGTCGGTGCCTCGGTCAAGGCGGCATGGGAGTGGTCCACGAGGCCGTCGACGAGCGGCTCGGTCGACGGGTCGCGATCAAAGTCCTGCGGACGGGAACCCACGACGCCGCGGCAGCGCTTCGACGCGAGGGGCGCTTGCTCGCCCAGATCTCGCATCCGAACGTGGTGCGGATCTTCGACTTTCGCGTCGATGCTTCGGCCGGGCAGACCTGGTTTGCGATGGAGTTGGTCGAGGGGGACAACCTTCGTCACTGGCTGCAGAAGACCGAGCGCACGCTCGACGAAATCTTGGACGTGCTGCTCGCCGCCGGCACGGGTCTGGTGGCCATGCACGAGGCCGGACTGAGCCACGGGGACTTCAAGCCGGAGAACGTTCTCGTGGGGCCCGACGGAGTCAAAGTCGCCGACTTCGGGCTCGCGCGACTCTTCGAGGTCGAGCTCGAGACGGACTCGCAGCACCCGTTCGCAACCCCGAGTGGCGACCACGCCAGTACGTGTCGTGGCGGAACGTTCGGGTACATGCCCACGGAGCGGCTCGACGGGTCTTCCGCGGACCCGGCTGGAGATCAGTTCGCGTTTGCGGTGACGCTCTACGAGGCGACGCAGGGCCAGGCTCCATTCGAGGACGAGGAAGCCCTGCGCCTCGGTCGGGTCCGTCAGTTCCCGGTATCCGTTCCGCCCCGCGTGAGCGCGACGATCCGACGAGGGTTGCATCCGGACCCCGCTGACCGCTTCGAGTCGATGCAGGCGCTCCTCGACGCGCTCGCCGTTCCTCGCCGCCCCTGGGTCTGGGGGGCGCTCGCAGCGAGCGGCGCGATGCTGGCACTCGCCGGTGCGGCGTGGCCCGACGATCAAGCGCGCTCCTGTGCGCTCGAGACCTCGCCGCTCGGCGACTTTGGCGACCGGAGTGACCTGCTTCAGCGGGCGCTCGCTGCCGATACCGGGCCCGCGGGTCTGGTCCGCGTACGCCTCGACGACTACGTCACCGGCTGGACCGAACGATGGGAGCAGGCCTGTGCCGCTGCTCCCACGCCCGAGCACGACAAGACGCTGGCGTGCCTCGATCTCCAGGCACAGAGGCTGACCGTCGTCGTCGACGGGCTCATCGAAGACCCCGACGCAACTCGAGCGATCCAGGTCGTCGCCGGCTTGGACGAGCCCGGCACGTGCAACGAGGCGCTGCACCGCCTTCCCGAGTCGCTGGCTGGGCTGCTCGTTCGCGCGGACGGCCTGCACAAGGCGGCACGGTTCGAAGACTCGCTCGCAACCTCCCGCGAGCTCATCGAGCGCGGCAAAGAGCTCGACGACGCAGCCGCCCGGGCCGCCGGAGGGCTCATCGCCGGCGCATCGCTGCGCAGCCTCGGTCGGTTCGAGGAAGCCGCCGAGACCTTCGATACGGCGCTCTGGGAAGCCTACGCCGCGCGGGACCACAAGCGGACGAAGGAGATCGCCCTGCAGTTCGTCGTCCTTCAGGCGCTCGAGCTCGCCGACCCGGAGGGCGCCCGCCGAAGCCTCGACCTCGCGGCGGTTGGACTCGAGCGCATGGGCAAGCAGCCGGGCGACTCGGAGAAGTACCTCCAAGCCCAGAGCACACTCTTGTATCGCGAGGGTGACGTTGCCGGTGGCTACCGGGCAGCCTCGAGAGCCGCCGAGATCGTGGACAGAAACGGGGGGTCGGATGCCGATCGAGCCACCGCCCAGTTCGCCGTCGCCGGACTCGCACTCGCAGCCAATCGCCCCGAAGACGCGCTCGAGCCCGCGGAGGCCGCCCGAAGACTCTTCACCAACGTGTTCGGGCCAGCGCACCCTCGCGTCGCGAGCAGCATTCAGTTGCTGGGCGCGGCCGCGAAGCTGCACGGGGATCTCGAGCGTGCCGAGGAGCACTACGAGCAGGCGGCCCAGATCTACGCCGCGATCGATCCCAACCATGCCGAGCTGTATCGGATCTCGGAAGACTTGGCGCAGGTCGCTCGCATGAGCGGGCGCTACGACGAGGCGCGTGGGCATCTGCGGGACGCCAAGGCGATCGCCGACGCGACCTTGCCCGCCGACCACCCCGACCATGCGGATATCGAGACGTCTCTCGGCCTGGTCGCGCACATGGAGGCGGACTGGCCCACCGCCACGACGCACTACGAGAACGCACTGAGGCTCAAAGAGCAGTCGGTCGGTCCGACGCATTCATCGCTGTGGCCGATCATCGGCAACCTCGCCTTGGTCGCAGCCGAGCACCGCGACCACGACAAGGCACTCACGATGTACGAGCGCAGCCGCGACATCGTCCTCGCCGGAGGAGATCCGAACGACCGGGACCTCGCCGCTCCCGAGCACGGAATCGGCCGTGCCCTCGCCGGCCTCGGGCGCTTCGAGGAAGCCGAGCCCCACCTGCTGCGCGCCCTCGAGCTCGGCAAGCTGCCCGGCGCGCCGACGCACTTGGGCGACATCCAGTTGTCACTGGCGCAGGTCCAGCTCCGGCTCGGGCGCGACTACGACGAAGCGATGGCGCTAGCCCGCGCCGCGCTCGCGAGCTACGACACCGGGGAGGCCCGGTTCGCGACTTCGCTCGGGCACGCCAACGAGTTCATCGCTGCCGCGGAGGCGGCGACAGACAAGACCGCGGTCGCGCTCGTTGGACTGTGACCATCGGCTAAAATCGTCCCGACAACCCGACCATGACGCCGCGCCTCGATGGCGCGAGGCTCGGAGCGAGCGTGAGACGGTTCGACTCCAGCCAGCGATTGTATCGAGATCGGCGAATG
>JGI12316J15310_10000746_pt3 | contig 18799 bp, 14 predicted proteins | sample MarCyaLeptolynsp_FD_15310 | JGI IMG/M metagenome (IMG submission 15310)
CGCCGGACGAGGACGCGCGCGCCGAGATCCCCGATCTCGAGCGCGTTCGCTATCGCGACCCGAGCGGTAGGCGCGAGATCTGGCTGGGCGCCGAGCTCGGCGGGATCGCGCTGCCGCAGTCGTTGGGCCTGTTCTCGCGCCGGGTGTGGACCGTGCACGGCACGCCCGCGTGGTCGGTCGCGCTGCTGCCGTGGCTCGCCATCGGCGGGCGGCACGCGATGGTGTTCTACGACGCGGTCAACATTCGACTGCGCGCCCACGATCACCAGCTCGAGCTGTCCGCGCAGACGCTGGCGTTGCGGTCCAAGCCGCGCCGCTTCGTCGACCGGGTCGCGATCGGCGTGGCCACGCACGCGATCAAGAAGACCGATGTCGACGGCCTCGAGTTCAAGCCGGGCGGTCTGGGCGACGTCATCGTCTACGCCGGCTACGGCCTGTCGCACGACCTCGGACGTCGCTGGCGGCTGGACTGGCAGGTCCAAGGGCGATGGGCTTGGGTGTTTCTCGACACCCAGCGCCACGTTCGAGCCGCCGCCCGAGCGAGTGTGTATCTCGCCCGCCAGCACCGCCTCGCGGGGGAGCTGGTTGGCTTTTACGTCAATCGCGACGCGACCCAGGCTGGCAACCCGCTGCCCCGCAACGCGGTCTACGGACAGATGTCGGGCGAGTACACCTGGATGTCGCGCGTCGGCGTGGGCCCGCTTGTTCGGCTGCGGCTGTTGTCGTCGTTTCGCAGCGGCGAGGCGCCGGCCTACGAGATCCGCGAGGAGGCGCTCAACGCCACCTACGGCGAGGTCATCGTGGGCGTGCGCGGGATCTGGCGCTAGCGCGGGCTACACGGCGTAGGGGCGACCTTCACGGGTCGGGCGATGCAGGTCGCTGCCGACTTCGTCGATCAGGTCGCGCTCCATGAGCCACGCGAGCATGCGACCGCGGCCGCCGACGCCCGGCCGATTGACCTTGCCCACGGTGCGGTTGCACTGAAAGCGCGCCCCGGCGGCACGGAGATCTTCGACGATCTCGTGGCCTTCGTCGTCGCGAAGGTACGCATAGCGCTCGATGTGCGCCACGAGCGGCACAAACCCGCGGTCCCGAAGCTCGTGCACGGCCTCGAGCAGGTTGGGGGGCGCATGGGCCGACGTCGTGGTCTCGAACAGCACGTATTTCTCGGGCCCGAACGCGAGCAGCTGACCGGCGCGGATCCGATCGACGAAGCCGGCGTCGAGGTAGTGCTCCGCGCCCAGCTGCAGCGCGATCTCGATGCCGGCGGCTTCGCGCGCCTGCTCGAGGGCTTCGAAGCCGCGACGCAGATCGTCGGGCGTGTTGTCGAAGCGGCCGGGATACATGTGCGAGGTCGCGACGACGGTCCGCGCGCCCTCCTTGCGCAGCAGCCGGAGCATCTCGAGCGACTCCTCCATCGTGCGGCTGCCGTCGTCCACGCCCGGGATCACGTGGCTGTGGCAATCGCGGTCGCGCAGCGCGACGCCGTCGTCGCCCTTGCCGATCGCCTTTTTGATCCAGCCCAGCATCAGATAATCACGCACAGACGGGTGGAGCCCACCGCGAACTCGTCCTCGGGCCCGAGCTCCACCGGAGACTCGATGACGCGGTCGTTGACCGATACGAGACCGTCTTCCCCGAGGGGCCGCAGGTGCGGTCGGTTGGGGACCCCGCTCCATTCGAGCACGGCATGAGCACTGGGCACGCTGTCGTCCCGTAGCTTGATCTCGCAGCGCTCGCCCGACCCGATTCGGTACGAGCCCGGCAAGAAGATGCGATCGTCGAGCGACTCGTCGGGGTGAAGCATTCGGATCTTGGCTGCGACCGGGATCCCCATGTCGCGGTGCAGCACCATGCCCAGGATGTTCGCGAAGGCGCCCGCGTTGGGGGGGCGGCTCTCCGGGTCCTTGTTGAGCGCGCGGGCAAGTCCGCGGACCAGCCCGGTCGGCAGATCGCGGCACGAGGGTAGGTTGCAGATCGGCTCGGGGTCGACCATGACGTGGGCCTTGAGCCACGACGTCGGATCTGCGCGAAGCTCCTCCTTGACCGTCAGCAGCGGTCGGTCGGCGAACAACGGCGAGCGCGATGCGAGCAACTCGTAGAGGATGGTCGCGAGCGAGTAGACGTCGCTGGCCGGAGTCAGCACGCGCGTCTTGAGCTGCTCGGGCTGGCTGTAGTGCGGCGTGCCGACGACCATATGGTTTTCGGTCGCGTTGACGCCGACGACGGGACGACCGTCCCACGAGCGCGCGAGCCCGAAGTCGAGCAGCTTGATCTGACCATCGCGCTCGATGAAGATGTTCTCCGGCTTGACGTCGCGGTGGACGACGCCCATCGCGTGGGCCTCGGCCAAACCGAGACACGCCTGATGGACGATGGTCACCGCCTGCGCCGGATGCAGCGGCTCGGTGAAGTCGTGCCACTCGTCGAGGGTGCACCCCTGGAGCAGGTCCATCAGCAGGTAGATGTGACCATCCGGACGTAGGCCGGCGTCGAAGGTCCGGACCACGTGCGGGTTGGTGAGCGAGCGCAAGATCGTGATCTCGCGGAGGGCTCGCTGCGCATGCTCGTTCGCAGTGACCGGCTCACGTGTGAGCTTGAGCGCCAACGGCCGGTCAAAGCCGGGCGCGTCTACCTCGTAGACTCTGGCGAAGGACCCGACGCCCAGCACGCCGCGAATGCGGATTGCGTCGGCGTACACGTCTCCGGGCTGGAGATCGAGGGGCATCGCGGCAAACGGGCCTCACCCTACCACGGGGGCACGTCCGTCGCGTAGTCTCCCGGCCGCACCCCAATCCAGCCCCTTTTTTCGAGCGACCACCGCAGATCCAAAGCGACGAATAGGAAGGCCACTGCCATGCGTATCGGTGTCCCCAAGGAGATCAAGACCCACGAATACCGCGTCGGCCTCAACCCCGAGGGCGCGCGTCAGCTCGTTGCCGCCGGGCACGAGGTTGTCGTCCAGGCTGGTGCCGGCATCAGCTCGGGCTTTTCCGACGATGCGTTCGTGGCGACCGGAGCCAAGATCGTGCCCACCGCAGCCGATGCGTGGGGGGCCGACATGGTCATCAAGGTCAAGGAGCCGCTCCCGGCGGAGTTCGGTTTCTTTCGCGAGAACCTGATCCTCTACACGTACCTGCACCTTGCTGCGTTTCCCGAGCTGACCCGCGAGCTGCTCGACAAGAAGGTCAGCGGTGTCGCCTACGAGACGATCACCGACGACGCGGGCGCGCTGCCGCTGCTGCGACCGATGAGCGAGATCGCCGGACGCATGTCCGCGCAGGTCGGGGCGACCCACCTGGAGCGCGAAAAGGGCGGTAAAGGCATCCTAATGGGCGGAATTCCGGGAACGCCCCGCGGCAACGTCGTCATTCTCGGCGGCGGAATCGTGGGCACGGCTGCGGCCCGGATCGCGATCGGCCTCGGTGCGCGCGTCACCGTGCTCGACATCGATGCCAACCGGATGCACTACCTCGAGGACGTCTTCGGCAACAGCATCGAGACGCTGTACTCCAACCCGGGCAACATCGATCACGAGCTGCGCGAGGCCGACTTGGTCATCGGGGCGGTGCTCCTTCCCGGGGGCGCGGCGCCCAAGCTCGTCACCCGCAAGCACCTCGAGACGATGGAGCCGGGCACGGTCATCGTCGATGTTGCAGTCGACCAGGGCGGATGCATCGAGACGTGTCGCGCGACCACGCACGACGATCCGACCTTCGTGGTCGACGGCGTCGTGCACTACTGCGTCGCGAACATGCCGGGCGCGGTGCCGCGGACCTCGACGATCGCGTTGACCAACGCGACGCTGCCGTGGGCGCTCGCGATCGCTTCGCAAGGCGTGACGGCCGCAGCCAAGGGATCGATCCACCTCGCCCGGGGACTGAACACCATGGCGGGTGCGTGCGTTTGCGCTCCGGTCGCCGAGGCCCACGGGCTCGAGTACACACCTTTGGAGAAGCTGCTGTAGCTCAGTCCTCGCTTCGCTCGACCTTTCCCAGCCCCGGGGCCGCTCCGGCGGGGTCCGGCGCGGGTCCGTTGGCGCTCTTGAATCGGGGTGGGGTGCGGCTCACCCAAACCCTCGGCCCCTTCGGTGGGTCCAAGGCGTGCAGGTTCCGGGGCTTCCGGTAAGCTGCCCACGAGTTCGCGCCCCATGGTCCGTGTGCCGACAAATTCCCACCGACGGTGGTCGCAGGGGCTGACTGTGAGCGCGATCACTGCGCTGCTCGCTGTGGCGTCGGCGTGTCAGCCCCAGGCCTCCGCCGACGAGGACGTGGCCAAGGGCAGCGACGACGAAGAGGTCACCACGCCGGTCGTGGTGTCCGCGGTCAAGGCCGGGCCGATCGAGGCAACGATCGAGGCCGCGAGCACGATCGAGCCCGAGCGCATGGTGACGGTCCACGCGGAATCGACCGGCCGGGTGACGCTGCTCGAGATCGAGGAAGGCGACGACATCGCCGAGGGCAAGCTGATCGCGAAGATCAAGCAGGACGTCCAGCGCAGCGGACTGGACCGCGCCAAGACGAGCCTGTCGCAGGTCAAAGCCGAGCTCGAGGTGGTCGAGCGTCTGTTTGCGGCCGGCGCCGCGTCGAGCGACGAGCTGCGCCAGGCCCAAAACGCGTACGACACCGCCAAGATCGACGTCCGCGACCGCAAGCGCGACGTGGCCAACACGCGAATCACCGCGCCGCTGTCGGGCAAGGTCACCGAGCGCTTCGTCGCGCAAGGAGCCTACGTCGCCGCGGGAGCGCAGCTGGCCACCATCGTCGACTTCTCGAGCCTGGTCGCGCGGGTCTACGTGCCCGAGCGCGAGCTCGACCGGATCGCAGTGGGGCAGCCGGCGCAGATCGTCGGCAAGGCCGCGACCGACCGGCACGGTGAAGGCAAGGTGCTGCGCATCGCCCCGGTCGTGGATGCCACGACGGGCACGGTCAAGGTCACGGTCGCGCTGCCCGAAGCGCTCGCCGGCGGAGCACAGGGCTTTTTGCCGGGCATGTACGCCGAGGTCACGCTCACGACGCAGAGCCGGGAGCGCGCGACGCTGGTCGACAAGCAAGCGCTGGTCTACCGCAACGAAGCGCCGTTCGTGTTCGTCGTGGACGGCGAGCGCGTTGCGGAGCGCGCGGTGAAGCTGGGCCTGACCGACGCGGACCACGCAGAGGTGCTGGAGGGACTCGAGCTCGGCGACGAGGTCGTCGTCAGCGGTCAGTCCGGGCTCGAAGACCAAGCGCTGGTGCAGCGCGTGGATCCGACGGGCAAGCCGCTGCCCGAGGATGGGCCCCCGAGCGCGACCGTCTCCGAGCGCGCGGCAGCGGACGCCGGAGGAGCATGAGCGGCCCCGGGGCGACGCGCCCCCCGACCGAGGCCGACGGGCGTAGCGCGTCCGGCCTGGGCGAAGGCATGCCGGAGGCCCTGGGCTCGGGCGTCCGCCGCCGGACCCAACGATGGATCGCCGTCACGACCTCGCGTCCCGTCGCGGTGCTGATGGTCTTCGTTGCGGTGATGGTCTTCGGTGGGTTTTCGATCCGGCTGCTGCCGGTCAACCTGATGCCGGACATCTCGTACCCCAAGCTGACGGTGCGCACGACCTATCCGGGCGCCGCTCCGGCCGAGGTCGAGAACAACGTGTCGCGACCGCTCGAGGAGATGCTCGGCGTGGTCACGGGGCTGACGCGGATCGAGAGTGTCTCGCGGACGGCGAGCAGCGACGTAGTGCTCGAGTTCGCGTGGGACACGGACATGGACAAGGCCGGGCAGGACGTGCTCGAGGCCATCGACAAAGTGGAGCCGCTGTTCCCCGACGGGGTCGAGCAGCCGCTCATCCTGCGCTACGACCCGACGCTCGACCCGGTGATCACGCTGACGGTGTCGGGGGAGGGGACCCGCTTTTCCGGCACTGATGGCCTCAAGCTGCTGCGCCGGCTCGCCGATCGGGACATTCGAAGGCTGCTGGAGCCGATCGCCGGGGTCGCTGCCGTGAAGGTCAAGGGCGGCATCGAGGAAGAGGTCGAGGTGCGGCTCATCGAGGAGCAGCTGCGCCGCACTGGGCTGTCGGCCGACGCCGTGGCGCAGCGGCTCGAGGCCGAGAACGTCAACCTCGCCGGGGGGACGATGCGCGACGGCAAGACGCGCTACCTGGTGCGGACGGTCAACGAGCTCCGCGACCTGTCCGACATTGCCGACGTGGTGGTCGTGCATCGGGACGGCCGAGACGTCCACCTGCGAGACATCGCCGTCATCGACGACACGCCCGAGTACCGCGGGGACGCCGAGATTACCCGCGTGGACGGGGTCGAGGCGGTCGAGATCGAGGTCTACAAGGAAGCCGACGCGAACATCGTCGCGATGGCCGAGCGGGTACGGGCACGGATCGACGCCAAGATCGCGCCCGAGATGAAGAAAACGGCCGGGGCGCTGGTGGCGGTGTCCTCGGATCGCTCCGGGTTCATCGAGTCGAGCATCGCCGAGGTTCGCAACACGGCGATCGTGGGCGGTTTGCTGGCCGTCGGCATGCTGTTCATCTTTCTCCGAGACCTGCGAAGCACGCTGATCGTCGCGATCTCGATCCCGGTCTCGGTGCTGGTCACGTTCGCCCCACTGTCGATTGCGGGCGTCTCACTCAACATCATGTCGCTGGGCGGGTTGGCGATGGGCATCGGCATGCTCGTCGACAACTCGATCGTCGTGCTGGAGTCGATTCACCGCTGCCGGCAGGAGGGCGACGACGTGATCGCGGCAACGTTGCGCGGGACCTCCGAGGTGGGCAGCGCGGTGATGGCCTCGACGTTGACGACGATTGCGGTGTTCTTCCCGATGGTCTTCGTCGAGGGAATCGCCGGTCAGATGTTCGGCGACCTCGGGCTGGCGGTGGTGTTTTCGCTCTTGGCGTCGTTGGCGGTGGCGCTGTTTCTGATCCCCATGCTCGCGTCGCGGCAGGGGCTCGGAGAAGCGACGACCAAGCGCGGCTTGCTCGGAGGATTTGTCGAGACGTGGACGCGCTGGGCGAGCGTGTCGGCGTTGATCGAGTCGGTGAAGGGCTGGCGCGGCCACTGGTGGCGGGTGATTGGTCTGCCGTGGGTCTTGGTCCGGCTCGTGCTGCACCTGATGTTCGAGGGGATCGGCAAGGTGCTGCTGACCGCGGTGGTGCTGGTCCTGGCCGTGGTCTTGGCGGTGGGGTGGGTGATCGGCAAGGGGCTGGGTCTGCTCGTGCGCCCGCTGCTGTGGGTGTTCGCTGGCCTGCTGACGATTCTCGAGCGCGCCTATCCGCCGCTGATTCGTGCGTGCCTGCGCAACCGCGTGATCGTCTATGCGGCGTTCGTGGCTTCGCTGGGCTTCATCGGGTGGGGGCTCGGGCGCGTCGACACCGAGCTCATTCCGCAGCTTCACCAAGGCGAGTTCACCGTGGAGCTGCGCCTGCCGGTGGGGACCGCGGCCTCCCAGACCGAACAGGTCGTTGCGCCGCTCGAAAAGGCGATCGCGGAGACGGTGCCGCACGTCGAGCGCGTGACGGCGACGATTGCCGACGAGCCCGACGATGCCGACACGTCCGAGCGCGGTGACCACACGGCGCGGCTGCGAATTCGGTTGGCCGGGGCGGACTTCGACCTGACCATGGGCGAGCGAATCGCCGCGTGGTTTTCCGGGGGCGCGACCGCGGAGGACGAGGAACGCGAGGCGCTGGCGGCGATTCGGGAAGTGGTGGCCGACGTACCCGACCTGCGGGTTGCGGTGTCGCGGCCGGTGCTCTTTTCGTTCAAGACGCCGGTCGAGGTGGAGATCCAGGGGCACGACCTGGACGATCTGGCCGAGGCGACCTCGATCGTGGCGGCGCGAATCGACGCGCTGCCGGGCGTGCGGGACGTGGAGCCCTCGATTCAGCCGGGCTCGCCCGAGGTGCACGTGATCTACGACCGCGATGCGCTGGCGCGGCAGGGACTCGACATTCGCACGGTGGCCGAGCAGCTGCGCAACAACCTCGAGGGGCGTGCCACCACCAAGATGACCCGCGGCGACCGAAAGCTCGACATCGTCGTGCGGTTCGCAGGGGCGCTGGACCGCAGTCTCGCGGAGATCGAGAACATCGTCGTCAATCCTGGTGCGACGCGGCCAGTGCCGCTGTCCGCGGTGGCGGAGCTGGTGGTTTCGCGGGGGCCCAACGAGATTCGGCGGATCGGGCAGCAGCGGGTCGGGCTGGTCCGGGCGAACGTCGAGGGCGTGGCGCTCGGCGGGGTTGCGGCGCAGATCGAGGACGAACTGGTGGACCTCGAGCTGCCGCGGACGGTGACGACCGAGGTGACGGGGCAGAGCGAGGAGTGGGAGGTCTCGTCGCGCTCGATGCTGATGGCCTTGGCGCTGTCGGTGTTTCTCGTCTACGTCATCATGGCCTCGCAGTTCGAGAGCCTGGTCTACCCGCTGGTGATTCTGATCTCGATCCCGCTGGCGCTGGTCGGTGTGGTCGGGACGCTGCTGGTGACTGGGATTCCGGTGAGCGTGGTGGTGTTCTTGGGCGCGATCATGCTGGCCGGGATCGTGGTCAACAATGCGATCGTGCTGGTGGACTACACGGGGCGGCTCAAGGCGCGGGGCATGTCGACCGCCGATGCGTTGGAGATGGCGGGGCGGGTGCGCCTGCGTCCGATCCTGATGACGACGCTGACGACCATGCTCGGGCTGTTCCCGATGGCGCTCGGGCTGGGCGACGGGGCGGAGATTCGCTCGCCGATGGCGGTGACGGTGATCGCTGGTCTGGGACTGTCGACGTTGCTCACGCTCGTGGTGATCCCGACGCTGTACGCGGCCGTGGACGGGCTTGCCGGGGGGCGCCGGCTCGGGGATCGGATCAACGAGGGGCTCGAACAGGACATCGCCCAAGTGACCGCGGAGCAGCTGGCCCCCGAGGTCGGGGACGCGGTGGGGTCTTCGCCCGAGGTGGACGAGGCTGGCTCGGAGCCTGACTCGGAGCCCGAGGCTTTGCCCGATGAAGGGGGCGACAAGTGAAGCCCACCGTCTCCGAGAACCCGATCGTGCGGTTTTCGCTGCGGCGCCCGATCACGGTCATCATGATCCTGCTGTCGGCGGCCGTGCTGGGCTTCGTCTCGCTCGCCCGTATTCCGCTGGAGCTGATCCCGTCGGGGTTTTCGGCGCCGTTCATGTCGGTGTCCGTCGAGTATCCGGACGCTACGGCGAAGGACGTCGAGGAGAAGATCACGCTTCCGATCGAGCAGGCCGTCGCGACGACGCCCGGGATCCTGCGCCTGCAGGCGACGTCGACGAGCGGCTCGTCGCGCGTGACGATGATCTTCAAGAGCGACACGTCGATGGACGTGGCCTATCGCGAGGTTCGGGATCGGATCAGCCGCATACGCAGCGACCTTCCCGAGGACGTTCGCGAGGTCAACATTCGCAAGGAGTCGGCGGACAGCCTACCGGTCGCGATCTATGCGCTGGTGTGGGAGCCGGACGTCGTGGACCCGTACGGGATCATCGAACGGCGAATCAAGCGACCGCTCGAGCGCATCGACGGGGTCGGGCTCGTCAACATCTGGGGCGAGACCAAGGAGCAGGTCTACATCGAAGTCGATCGTGCGCTGGCCGAGGCCTACGGCATCGACATCTTTTCGCTCGTGTCGCAGCTGCGCGAAGACAACTTCGCGATGGGGCAGGGAACGGTTCGCGATGGGTCCGACGTGTACCTGCTGCGGACGGTCGCGTTGTGGGAGTCGCCCGAGGAGATAGCGAACCTCGTGGTGGGCCAGCGGCCGGGAGCGGGCGGAGACCTGCGCCTGTCGGACATCGCGAAGGTGGAGCTGCGGCGTCCAGACGTGACGCGGTACGACCGCTACAACGGGCGCCCCTCGCTGATCTTCGGCGTGGTCAAGGAGTCGCAGGCCAATACCGTCGAGGTGTCCGATCGCATCAAGGACGCGATCGAGGAGGCGGGGCTCAGCCCGGAGCTGTCGCAGTTTCACATCGAGAAGGTCTTCGTTCAGGGCGACACGATTCGCTATTCGTTGTCGCAGGTGGTGGACTCGGGCAAGCAGGGCGGACTGATCGCGCTGCTGGTGCTGCTGTTTTTTCTGCGGCGGCTGCGGCTGACGATGCTGATCGCGCTGGCGATCCCGCTGTCGCTGTTTCTGTCGCTGCCCGTGATGTACTTCTCCGGGCAGTCGATCAACTTGGTGTCGCTGATCGGGCTGATGATCTGCATCGGGTTGGTGGTCGACAACTCGGTCGTCGTGGCGGAGAACATTGCCCGGTTTCGCAAGCGAGGCCTGGGGCCGTTTGCGTCCGCGGTGCAGGGGACGGGGGAGGTGGCGCTCGCCATCACTCTGGCGACGATGACGACGGTGGTGGTGTTCCTGCCGGCGGCGCTGCTGTCGAACGGAACGACGCAGTTTTTCATGGTCCGGATGGTGACGCCGGTGTGCGTGTCGCTGCTGATGAGCCTGTTTGTCGCGGTGGTGCTCGTGCCGCTGGCGAGCGCGACGGTGCTGCGCGACGCGACGGTGGATCTGTCGCGGGCTGGAGGACTGGGGCGGGTGATTCACCGGCTCGACGCGCTGTGGAAGGCGGTGCTGGAGCGGGCGTACGAGTCCACGCTGGGGGCGCTCAATCGCGGCTACGCGCGCCTGCTGCGGGTGTCGCTGCGGCGGCGAATGGATGTGGTGATGGTGGCGCTGCTGGCTCTGGGCAGCAGTGTGTTTCCGATGACGCAGGTCCGATGCGCATCGGGCAATAACTTCGGCACGCGCAACGTGACGATCCACTACTCGATGCCGTCGAACACGACGCTCGAGGAGGCGAATGCGTTTTTTCTCGAAGTGGAGGGGATGCTCGAGGGCAAGGCCGACGAGTTGAACATCCAGGGGCAGTACGTCGGGTTCGACGATACGTCGGGGCGGGTGCAGGTGTTCTTCGACAAGCCGGCGCCGGGGCAGCCGAGCTTCAAGGAGATGGCGCAGGACGTCATCGCGATCATGCCGGAGCGGCCGGGCTGGGAGATGCGGAGCCAGCTCGGGGAGAGCGATGGGGCGAAGGACGACACGCTGCGATTCGCGATCTACGGCAGCGAACACGATGCGGTGCAGAAGGCTCGGGAGGACCTCGAGTCGAAGATCGTGCATGTGGAGGGGGTGCTGGGGATTCACCAGGAAGGTGGCGACACGCGGCGGCGCGACGAGCTCGCGCTGCGGATCGAGCGGGACATGTCGCAGCGCTTCGGGGTGCCGGCGCAGGTGGTGGCGAATACGGTCGCGTGGTCGATCCGTGGGGCGCCGCTGCCCCGCTATCACACGGACGAGCGCGAGATCGACGTGCTGATCCGGTATGACGCCGCGGACCGGACCGACGTGGGCGACGTCATGAAGTACACGGTGCCGTCGGAGCGGGGCGGGCGGATTGCGATCGAGACGGTCGCGGGCAAGGCGGTGGCGGAAGGGCAGTCGCGGTTGTCTCGTTACAACAAGCGGGTCAGCGGCGTCGTTGCGCTCGACATTGCGGATGACGACCGGCCGGCGACGATCGATCGACTGCGGAAGTTCTTGGGGGGATACAAGCTGCCCGAAGGGCTGAGCTTCGACGCCGACGACAGCGTGCGCGAGCTGGACGAGATGCAGCGCGACCTGATGGGGGCGCTGGGGCTCGGCACGATCTTCATCTTGCTGATCATGGGCTTTTTGTTCGAGTCGTTTGTGCTGCCGCTGTCGGTGCTGCCGTCGATTCCCTTGTCGTTCGTGGGCGTGTACTGGTTTTTGTACGCGACGAAAGAGAATATCGACGGGCTGGCGGGCATCGGCATGGTGCTGCTGCTGGGGGTGGTGGTGAACAATGCGATCGTGTTGGTCGATTTCATCAACCAGGCCCGCCGCATGGGGCTGTCCCGGGTCGATGCGGTGGTCGAGGCGGGGAACCTGCGGTTTCGCCCGATCATGATGACGGCGTTGACGACGATTGGCGGGATGCTGCCGCTGGCGTTCACGCAGCACACGGGCGAGGGCATTCCCTACGGCCCGTTCGGCAAGACCCTGGTGGGCGGGATGATCACCGCCACCATCCTGACCCTGCTCGTTGTCCCGGTCATGTACACGCTGCTCGACGACCTCCGCCAAACCGCCATCACCTGGTGGCACCGCCTCCGGTTCCGTACCAGGTAGAGCCGGGGGCTGAGAGGGCGGCCGTTGGGCCGAAGGTGGGGCCGGCCGTTGGGCCGGCCCGGCGTTGGGGGCAGAGCGGGTCGGGTTGAGCGTGAGTGGGTGCTGTCGCGGGTGTTTTCATGGGTCGAGAGCCGGCGGGTGGGGCTGGGAACCAATGCGGCGGCTAGCCGTCCTGGGGCGGGCGGCCCTGCGGAGGCACTGTCAGACGTCAGTGCAGCGACTCGCAGCGACACCCGTGGTACCGGACCATCGCCCAGGTGCCCGGTGGGAAGACGACGTCACGGTCGCCGCTGCGCCATGCCTCGAGGGCCTCGCGGTACGCGAGCTCGAACGCCCGTTTCCGCTCAGCGGCCTCGATACGCGCCTGCTCGTCCCCGGCCGCGAACGTCGGGTCGAGCCGCTGCCGCTTCTCACGCGTACGTGGCTGGTCGAACGGGTTCTGTGCCAAGACTCGTCCCACGCCGGCGAACTTCGTCGGGCCGTCCACTCGTTGCTTCATCGAGCGCCGCCGGCGAAGGCGGAGCAGGCGTTGCATCGCCTTTTCGCGCCGTTGCACACGCTCTGCCACGGCTTCGTCGGCCTGTGCGTTGCTCATGCCCGGGGGCGGAACCAGCTCGAGCGTCGCGAACTCTTCCCACTCTGCGCCGGTCAAGTACTTGCAGTCCGGCTTTCGGAACGTCTTCGCTTCACCGTAGGCCCAGTTCGCCGACGTCACGCCCGGCCATTGATCTGAGTGCTTGACCCGACCGGCAGTCACCGGGTTCGTGATGGTGTACGCGATTTTGGCAACGATCGTCGGTGTGCCGATGAGCTCTACGCGAGAGTATCGGCGCTGTTCCCAAAAGCCGCCCCAGCGCCCGATCTCGGCGCCAACGGCTTTGGATGTTTGCAGCACGAGAAAGTGCATGGCCTCGGGCAGTAGCCCGTCGACATCGGTGAGCACGAGATGAATGTGATTCGACATCACGACCCATCCATGGAATTGCAGCCGATAGCGACTGGCGGCGAGCCCGAGTAGGTAGGTCACGATCTTGTTGGTGACCGGACTCGGTCGCAAGAAGAACCGACGGTCGGAGCATCGTCGGGTGACGAGATAGGTCTTGTTCTTGAAGACGGGGCGAGGTGGCATCGACCGTCAGGTCGACCGTGACCATCGGCTGTTGCATGAAAAGCGGGGCTGATTCGGTGAATGGGCGGGCTGGCCGGTCGGCCCGCCGCAATCGAGGCAGAGCAGCGGAACGGTCGAGCGCGCGGTTCGGGCGGCGGCGCAGCCCGGGCAATCCGGGAGAGGATTCAACGGAAGTGGAGGGCTACGTCGTGCAGGCGAAGTCTGGCGAGCCAAGGTCTACCTGGTACCGTCCCGCACGACCCGGTACCGGCTCACGACCTCCTGAGGTGTACCGGTAGCGTCCCGCCCCCACCCGTGCACCCGCGCGGAGGTCTACCTGGTACCGTCCCGCGCCACCCGGCAACGCCGCGACCGGAGGTCTACCCGGTACCGTCCCGCACCCGGGCTATAGTGACCCCGATGGCCGAGCCTCGGCGCACGGCCCGGATCGCGACGCTGGCGGTGCTGGGCACGCTGTACACCGCCCAGGGCCTCGTCGCGGGCTTCGCTGGCTTCGTCCTCGTGCCGAGCCTGGCTGCCGCGGACGTCTCGCTCGAAGCCCAGACCGGACTGCTCGCCCTCGCCGGGCTGCCCTGGGTGCTCAAGATCCTCTGGGGGCCGCTTCTCGACCGCGTCGGAGCGCGCACCGGCGGCCGCGCTCGCTTCATCGTCTCGGCGGCCATGCTCGGCGTGGCCGCGACCTTGGCCTGGATGGCCTCCGGTCTGGCCGACGGCGAGACCCTCAGCCGCGCCGTCGGCCGCATCCAGCTGCAGTGGTTCGTTCTGTCCGTGCTGCTGTCGCTGCAAGACGTCGCGACCGATGCGCTCGCGCTCGATCGCGTCGAGCCGGCCGATCGCGGACTCGCCAACGGCGTCATGCTCGGGGGCCACCACGTCGGCACCGAGGGAATCGGCGGGCTCGCGCTCGGGGCCACCGTCGTCGCACTCGGCATCGCATCGGGCCTGTGGGCCATGGCCGCCGTGTTCGGCGTCTTCGCAGTCGCGCCGCTGCTGTTGCCCGCCGCCGCGAGCAGCGAGGACAGTGCGCACATCGACTTCGTCGCGGCCGTGCGCGCGATGGTTCGGACTCCGGCTGCACGCGCCGCCGCGGGGCTGGCCGTCGTCGTCATGGTCGGGGATGTCGTCACCTCCGCCGTCAGCGGGCACTTCTGGGTGCAGCGCCTCGGCTGGTCCGTGCAGCGCGTGAGCACCGAGCTCCCGCCGCTGCTCCTGGCCGCCAACCTCGCCGGCTATGCGATCGCGGCGGCGGCCGTCGATCGGCTCGGCCACGCCAAGGCCACTGCGGTCGGTGCGATCGCCCTCGGTGTCCTGTGGATCGGCTTCGGGGCGGCCGAAACCGCGTGGACCGACGAGACCTTCCTGCGCGGCTTCGTCGTCGCCCAGGGCCTCGCCACCGCCCTGATGTACGTCGGCGTGCATGCCCTGCTCATGGACGCGGCCGTGCCGAGCATTCGCGCCACCCACTTCACGCTGCTGATGGCCCTGCTCAATCTCCCACGTGCCGTGGCCCCGCGCTTGGCCCCCGACCTGCTTGCCGAGCTCGGCTTCGCGGGGCTGTTCTTCGTCTGCGGAGTTGGTCAGGTCCTCGTGGGACTTGCGGTGACGCGGCTGCGACGTCAGCCTGCGGCGTCCGTCGAGCCTTGAGTCGCCAGGCCGATCCCCGTCAGCGTCGCGAAGGCGCCCGACGTAATCCACTCGTCGAGATGCTTGGCGCGCATGATCGGAAACGGATGCGTGCGAAAGGCGGTGATCAGGATTTTGTACGCCTTGTTGAGCGTCGACTCGTCCGCATCCTCGTAGGCCCGGATCTGTCGCATGAACTCGTCCTGCTGCATCTCGCCGTACAGACTCTCCGATCCCCCGGCGAGCTTCATGAACGTTCGAAACGGAACGTCGCGGTCCTGCACGCACAGCAGCGCTGCCCGGTCCGCCGACAGCTCCGCCTTGCGATACCAATCCAAGAGCGGCAGCGCGAGCCCCGTGCCCAGCAGCGCGCCCAACCCGAGCGTCGCCCGCCCGATCAGCTCCACCACCGTCTTGAGGTTCTCCGCGAGCACCGTGTACAGCACGTGGGCGCACTTGATGTGCCCCAGCTCGTGCCCGATGACGTACAGCCGCTCCTGTCCGTCGAGCATGTCGACCAGGCCCGAGGTCAGTACGATGAACGGCCGCTTGTGCCCATACGTGTACGCGTTGGGCTCGGGCGTCATGTTGACGTACATCTCCGGCTCTTCGACGCCGAGGATCTTGCAGCCCCACTGCAGCGACTGGTAAAGGCGCGGGAACATCTTGGGCCCCACCCGCACGTTGTCGGCGACATTTTCGAGGTAGAGCACGCGCTCGAGGCCGTACTCCATGATCTTCTTGGTGACGGCCTCGAAGCCCGGCACCCGTCCCAGCGCCCGCGTTGCTTTGAGGTCCCACGGATGCATCAGGTCTTCCGCGGGCAAGTTCGGAAACGTCTTGAGCTTGCGGCGTGTGCCGCCAGAGTCCTCGGTCATCGGCTGTCCTCGGCGCCCTCGGACTTGACCTCGGGCGTGTGCTTCGCTGCCGCGGTGACGGCGTCGACGAGCAAGTCGGTGAGGTCGCGGCGCACCGGCGGTGGAATCGCGTGCGGCACCCCTTCGTAGGTCTTGAGCGTCACGGGGAACGACAGCTCCGTCAGCTTGTCGACGGCCGCTTTGGTCGGCTCGTACCGCACCGCGGCATCCGCCGTGCCGTGCAGCGCGACCACCGAAGGTCCTTCGGTTTCCGGTTCGGCTTTCGGCCACAGCGGCGGCGGAAGCCATCCGCCCACCGGCACCGCGTACCCCACGACGTCCGGGTGATGGATCGCGAGCGTGAACGCCAGCATGCCCCCCTGCGAAAACCCGGTCACGATCGGCTTGCCCTGGGTCGGCCGCGCCTCGACGAGCGTCTCGAGCCCCTTGGCGATCACGTCCGCCGCCTGGCCGATTCCACGCGCGAGCTTTTCGACGTCCGGGTCGCGGGCACGCGTGGGAAACCACGAAAAGCCTCCCTCGTAGTCGTCGATGCCCCGCGGCAGGATCAGCCTCGCCGGCTCGGGAAAGGCGTCCAGCAGGTGCGAGAACGACTCCGGTCGATCGCCCAGCCCGTGGATTGCCACCAGCATCGGCAACGCCGTGTTCGGATCCCCACCGCCCGTCACGACCTCGAGGTAGTGCAGCTCGCCCGCCTTGGCGTACTGGACCTGCGCGGGGGCAGGCTCGGCCGCGGTGGGGGCAGGGGTCGTCGCCGCGGAAGCCGGCTCCGCAGGCTGAGCCTGGCTGTTGTCGCCGTCCTCTGGCGATCCGTCCGCGGCGTCTCCGCGAGCATCTGACGCGGGCGCCTGCGTGCGGTCACATGCCGTCGGCCACGGCGTCAAACCGGCGAGGGACAGCCCCAAACACAATGCGCGAGCGTTGGTGGGCACGTGCGCAGGGTAGCGAAAAAAGCCGGCTTGCAGGGCCAGCGGGGCCGCTCGATGATGCCGCCATGCTCCGCTTCATCGTGTGCGCGTCGCTGTCGACGCTCGTCTGCACCTCCGCCTGTGATCTCGGCGGCGACACCGAGGCGCTCTCCAAACGGATCGACGAGCTCGAGGCTGCGAGCAACAAGCACGACAAAGCACTGGCGACCGTCGCGGAGTCCGACAAGGCCCGCGAAGACATGAAGGCCCGGCTCGAGGCGGCCGACACCGCGCGCGCGAAGTCCGAAGAGACGATCGTGTCGCTGGAAAAGTCGCTCACCGAGCTTCAAGGACGGATCACGCAGCTCGAGACCGCGGTTGCGGATGCAACGGCGGCCGCCGGCAAGGAACCCCCATCGACCGACACCGATCCGTCGGAGATCCCCGAGGTCGTCGGCATTCCCGAGTGCGACGAGTACCTGTTCAAGTACCGTCGCTGCATCGAGGCGAAGATGCCCGAAGCGAGCAAGTCAGCGGTGATGGATGCGCTCGACAAGTCGGTCGAGGCCTGGAAGACCGTCGCCGAAGGTCCGGGCCGCAGCGCTCTCGCCGAGACGTGCAAGACCGCGTCCGAGGCCGCCAAGCGGGCGACCGAGGCGATGGGTTGCACCTGGTGAGGTCGACGTGCGCTCGACCCGAGCGCTACTTGGGCACCACGCGATACAGCCGACTCGGCGGCGGCGCGCTCTCGTCCAGGCCGGCCGTCTCGCACTGTCCGAACGTGCTGACGTAGATGAAGCCGTCCGGCGCCTCGTCCCAGCTCGTCGGCAGGCGCAGGTGTCCGAGATGACGATCCTCGGCGACCTCGCCCGCGGTGTTGACCGAAAGGCCGCGCACGAAGCCTTGGCAGTAGTCGCCGAACAGCACCGTTCCGGTCAGCTCGCCCTCGTAGCGATCGCCGTACTGCCCGGAGTACTGCAGGCCCACGTAGGCCACGCGAGCGTTCGTCGGTGACACCTCCGGATCGTCGAGCTGGTACGGATGCGTGCCCTCGTGCGCCCACCAGGCCACCGGTTGCACCACCCCGGCGCAGTCCTCCTCGCACGGACCCTCGTGGGCTGCCCACCCGAAGTTGTCGCCGGGCGCAGTGACCAGATCGATCTCCTCGACCCCATTGGCGCCGACGTCCCCGAACCACCAGCGACCGAGGGCGTCATAGGTGCCGCGCCACGGCGAGCGCAGCCCCACCGCGAAGACGTTGGGACTGCCGCCGCGGCCGTCGGCGAACGGGTTGTTGTCCGCCGGCGTGTGCCCGCTGCCGTCCGGCTCCCGGTTGGGAACGATCCGGATCAACGCGGACAAGTCGTTGCTCGCGTCCTGTCCATTGCTGGCCACCCGCTTGTCGCCGTAGAGCGCCCACAGGTTGCCCTGCGCGTCGAAGCCGATCTGCCCGACGTTGTGCCACGGCTTGGGCGCCTCGTCGTCGCCCGCGGCGTGGATCTCCGCCATCGAGTCCGCGATCGTCCCGTAGTCGCTCGGGTCGAAGGTGACCCGCACGATCGCGCTGTGCGTCTGGCTGGTGCACGTGGACAGAAACAACAGCCTGTTGCGCTCGAAGTCCGGGTCGAACGCAGCGGACAGCAGTCCGCAGTCCAGGTCGCTGTACACGCCGGGCAGCGTGAAGCCGCCCAGGCGATTTGCGGCGTCACCATCGAGTCGATAGTGATCGACCTCGCCGGTCTTGCTCAGGGCGATGAACTCCATCGTGCCGGGCACGAAACGAATCTCGGTCGTCAGCGCGAGGCCGTCCTCGACGGCAAGCTCGACGAAGTCCAGGCCGAACGTCGGTTCGGTTGCGGTGTCGGTTGCGTCGTCCGCCGTGCCGGTGTCGGTCGCGGCGCTCGTGCTCGTCCCCGACGTCGTCGCGGCGCCGGTGCCGGTGTCCTCCGCGGCGGGGGCCGGCGACTCGTCGCGGCACCCCACCAACGCCAGGCAGACCAGCCACCCCGTCGGTACGCGGCTCACGAGCCCTCCAGGGCGACGATGAATGCTCGCAGGCGCTCGATGGCCGCGGTATCGCGTTGGTCGAGTGCCACCGGCGGCATCGGCTCG
>JGI12316J15310_10000771_pt1 | contig 18677 bp, 16 predicted proteins | sample MarCyaLeptolynsp_FD_15310 | JGI IMG/M metagenome (IMG submission 15310)
GTGGTCGCGTGGGCTTCGATTTCGAACCAGATGCGGAACTTGGTTTCCGGCGACCAGATGGCGGCCATTTCCGGGCGCGAATAGCGGGGAATCATGGGCATTTCCAATGTGAGAGGTGTCCGGCGATGTCTTATCGGGGGACGGTGCCGAGATCAACCGGGCACAGTGCAGCGGTCGCGGTTTTGCGCAGGCAATGCACATCGCGAGACCGGTCAGGCCGGGGTCAAAGCTCCCGCGACCATTTGCAGAACAGGACGGAGACGCCGACCAGCACGCCGAGGCCGAGCGGAAAGATGTATTGCACGGCGGACACCATGAACAGATAGACCGCCGCCGCGCCGGTGAAGGCGATCTGCCAGAACCAGATCTCCGAAAAGGCCGGGCCGTGCCACTGGGAATAATACAGGCGATATTGCAGGAAAAAGATGAAGGCCGTGGCCAGCGGCACGCAGACCGCATTGGCGACGATGGCGGCGGAAAACCGCGCGCTTGCCGGCCTGCCGCGCGCAACGAGAGCGGCCAGAATCCAGGCGACGAACCCGCCGCAGCACCCGCCGATGAAAAAGATCACGAAGGCGATCGCCGCGCGCTCACCGAGATATTGTTCGAGCCACCAGGTGTGGACCGGAACCAGGAGCGCGAACACAAGCGCGAACCCCGGAACGATCCGGCAGGCAGCGCGCGCAGCGTGAACCAGGCGGCCCGGGAGCCCGGCCGACACGGTTTGCCCGGGAGACACCCGCACGGGGGCGTCACCGGCAAAGCTGTCGGGTACGCTGATCTGGTCGCTCAAACTCATGCGAAAAGGCGTAGCACAGGAGGCTTGAGGAATCGTTTCACCCCGCGCCTGTCGCCATTCAGCCCTTTGAAAACAGTTTCCTCGGATAGTCCGCGAACGTCCTTGCGCCGGTTTCCGTCACCACGAAGGACTCGCTGATGACCAGGCCGTAGTCTTCGAGCCAGATTGCCGGGATGCAGTGAAAGGTCATGTTCGGCTCCAGCACCGTCCGGTCGCCCTTGCGCAGGCTGCAGGTGAGTTCGCCCCAGGTCGGCGGATAGCCGATGCCGATCGGATAACCGATGCGCGAATCCTTTTCCACGCCGTGGCGGGCAATGGTCTCGCCCCAGGCTTCGGCCAGTTCGCCGAGCGTGTTGCCGGGCCTGACCTTGTCGAGCACGGCTTCCAGCCCTTCGGCGATGACCGCGGAAATGCGCAGCATGCGCTCGCTCGGCTTGCCGAGATAAAGGCAGCGCGACAGGGGCGAGTGATAGCGGTGCCGCACGCCGCCCTGTTCGATATAGAACATCTCGTCGGGCTTGAGCGGCGCCTCGGTCCAGCTCAGATGCGGCGCGGCGCAATAGTCCCCGACCATGGCATTGGGCGGCTTGCAGGTGAAGGTTCCGCCGAATTCGGGCGTGCCGGCCGTCGTCACCCGGTTCAGTTCCGCAATCACATCGCATTGCCGCACGCCGGGTTCGGCCTTGTCCATGGCCGCCTGCATGGCTGCCGCAGAGATCGTGCCGGCCTGGGTCAGATACTCGATTTCGCGCTCGGACTTGCGCAGCCGCGCCCAGTTGACCAGGAGGAACGCATCCTCGAAGCGGGCCGACGGCAGGCCGGAGGTCAGGATCTGGTGCCAGCGCGCGGTGTAATAATAATCGTCCATTTCCACGCCGATGCGCGCCCGGTCCCAGCCGTTTTCCGCGATCAGTTTCACCAGCGCCTGCATGGGATGCCGTTCCGCCGAGGCGACGTAGGAATCGGCATAGGGAACGATCCGCGACTGATCCATGAAGGCGGTGAATTCCGCGCCGACCGCGTCCATCTTGCGGCCGAACCAGATCGGCTCTTCCTCATCCAGCGCCACGACCACCATTTGCGGCGTGTAGAACGACCATCCGTCATATCCCGTGAGGTAGAACTGGTTGGCCGGGCTTGCGACCAGGAGCAGATCGAGACCCCGTTCGGACATGGTCTTTTTGACCCGCGCGATGCGGCTCAGATATTCCTCGCGCTCAAACAGCATGCGCGGCTGGCGCTTGGGTTTGTCACCGGTTTCCGTCATCGTCCCCTCTCCTTCACACTTTCCGTTCTCTTCAAGGATCCGGCGTCCCCGCCGCTGGCGATCTGCCGGCAAGGGCGGCGGCAATCTTCGCCGCCACCCGGGCATTGTTCTTGACCAGCGCAATGTTGGTGGCGATCGACCGGCCGTCCGTCAGCTCCGCGATCCGGCCGAGAATGTAGGGCGTGACGGCCTTGCCGAGAACGGCGTTGGCATCGGCATCGGCCTGCGCGGCATCGATGAAGTGCGCCATTTCGGCAAACGGGATTTCGTCGGCCTCCGGCACCGGGTTGGCGACGAGGATACCGGCCGGCATCCGCATCCGGCGCTGCATCGCCAGGATATCGGCGATTTCGTCGGCGCTGTCGGCGCGCAAGGGCGCATCGAGCCCCGTCGTCCGCGACCAGAAGCCGGGAAACGCGTCCGTGCCGTACCCGACCACCGGCACGCCTCTTGTTTCCAGCACTTCCAGCGTTTTCGGCAGATCCAGGATCGCCTTGGCGCCGGCCGAGACGATCACGATCGAGGTCCGCGCCAGCTCGTCGAGATCGGCGGAAATGTCGAAGGACGTTTCCGCACCCCTGTGCACCCCGCCGATGCCGCCGGTGGCGAACACGTCGATACCCGCCGCGCGGGCGGCGATCGCGGTCGCGGCGACGGTTGTCGACCCGACCCGGCCGGCGGCAAGGGTCGCCGCAAAATCGGCGCGCGACACTTTCTGCGGCGCTTCGGCCTCGGCAATCAGGCACAGATCCGCATCGCTCAGTCCGATCCGGATCCTTCCGTCGAGAAGGGCGATGGTCGCGGGCACCGCGCCCGCCTCGCGAACGGTTTTTTCCACCGCCCGCGCCGTTTCCAGGTTCTGCGGAGTGGGCAATCCGTGGGTGATGATGGTCGATTCAAGCGCGACCACCGGCGCGCCCTCGCGTCGTGCGGCCGCAACCTCGTCGGAAAAAACCAGCAAGTCTGAAACCATGGGCGGATTATCCCTTCAAGGCTCTGGTGATGGCGCCGATCCGGTCGGGCGGCAGTCCGGACCCCGTGCTTTCGATGCACGAACGGGCGGCCGCGACGCCGACATGAATGGCATTGGCAAGGTCCCGTCCGTTTAGCAGACCAAAGAGCGTCCCGGCAATCAGCGCATCTCCGGCGCCGGTTTCGTCCACCGGCCGTGCCGGCGGCACCGGCACCGTCAAGACCTCTTCGCCCCTTTGAGCAAGGGCAATCGGCGCTGCACCGTGCGAAACGATCGCCGCCCCTGCCCCCCTTTCGCAGAGGGTCGCGGCGCAGCCGGCCGCATCCCCCGGCTCGGTTTCGCCGCCGGCAGCGAGCGCTGACGCCTCGTCGCGATTGGTGAACAGCACATCGATCCGATCGATGATCGCATCGAGCCGCGACGCCTTGGCAACGGACACCGTGTTGGCGATGAGAAGGCCCACGCGATCCATGTCGGCGATCCGGCGCAAGGTTTCCGGCGGCAGGTTGGCGTCGACAAACACGATCCCGGCCCCGGCAATCCGTGCGGCAAGCGGCGTCACATGCGCTTCGGTGAGCGTCTCGTAGATCTCCATGTCGGCAACGGCGCCGAGCAGCGTGCCGTCGGCATTGATGATTGCGTGGTAGGAAGCGGTCGCCCGGTCCGGGACCACCGACACCAGCGCCGTTCCGACCGAGCGCGATCCGAGGTCGCGCAGGAGATCGCGCCCGTCCGGATCCGACCCGACGGCACTGACAAGCTCGCCACTTTCTCCGAGCGCCGCCAGGCCGGTGGCGACATTATAGCCGACCCCGCCAAAGCTTCGCCGCACCCGGCCGGGCGCCGATGTCGCATTTGCCGCGACCGACGCAAACCCGATTCTGTCGATATGGGCGGCTCCGAAAATGATCGCGCTCACCTTTGCCCCGCTTGCAATGGATGGCCGATGGACAACACGGCCGCTCGTCGAACGGACGCAATGGGAGACCGATTGTCAACCTGGCGGACGCGGGCATTTGCGGCGGTCCGCCGTATCGGAAAAAATCCGCCGATTCGGATCGTGGCGGACGCAGGGCCGGGATTTTGCCGGCAGCCCGGACCGCAACAGACGTTTTCCCGCGTGAACATAAATTGAACATTTTCATTTTTATCCCGCCTTCTCAATAGCTTGAAGGTCTATTGCAAAAACGGAACAAACCATGTACATTCTTCGCCATTGAATGTCAGTGCCAGCCGTGAAATATGGAGATGACCAAATGGCTCAAGCAACATTACGCCTTGTCGAGGACTCCACGATGGACAAAACCAAAGCATTGGACGCTGCGCTCTCGCAGATCGAGCGCGCCTTCGGCAAGGGATCGATCATGAAGCTTGGCCAGGGCCAGGTTGTCGAGATCGAGACCGTCTCCACCGGTTCGCTCGGACTGGACATCGGGTTGGGCATTGGCGGGCTTCCAAAGGGCCGCATCGTTGAAATCTACGGGCCGGAATCCTCCGGCAAGACCACGATGGCGCTGCACACGGTTGCGGAGTCGCAAAAGGCCGGCGGCGTCTGCGCCTTCGTCGACGCGGAACATGCGCTCGACCCGATCTATGCCCGCAAGCTCGGCGTCAATCTCGACGAATTGCTGATCTCGCAGCCGGATGCCGGCGAACAGGCGCTTGAGATCGCCGACACGCTTGTGCGTTCCGGCGCCATCGACGTTCTGGTGATCGATTCCGTCGCCGCGCTGACCCCGCGCGCCGAGCTTGACGGGGAAATGGGCGATTCGCTTCCCGGCCTGCAGGCCCGGCTGATGAGCCAGGCGCTGCGCAAGCTGACGGCCTCGATTTCCAAGTCGAAGACGATGGTCATCTTCATCAACCAGATCCGCATGAAGATCGGCGTCATGTTCGGCAGCCCGGAAACCACCACCGGCGGCAACGCGCTGAAATTCTACGCCTCGGTCCGCCTCGACATTCGCCGTATCGGCGCGATCAAGGACCGCGACGAGGTCGTCGGCAACCAGACCCGGGTCAAGGTGGTCAAGAACAAGCTGGCGCCGCCGTTCAAGCAGATCGAATTCGACATTATGTATGGCGAGGGCATTTCCAAGACCGGCGAACTGCTCGACCTCGGCGTCAAGGCGGGCATTGTCGAGAAATCCGGATCCTGGTTTTCCTATGACAGTCAGCGGCTGGGCCAGGGCCGCGAAAACGCCAAGACCTTCCTGCGCGAAAATCCGGACCTCGCCGACAAGATCGAACACGCGATCCGCCAGAATGCCGGCCTGATCGCCGACCAGCTCCTGGAGGCCGAGCCCGAGGACGACGATGATGACGAGCAGGGATGATCGCCTGATCTGATCGCTTGATCTGGTTGCGGGTGCGATCCGCACGTGCCGATTCACCCCCCCTTCCCGCCTGCGCGGGCATGACGTGTCGGGGGATTGCCGGAACCCGGGAATGGCGAACGGCGCGCTCGCCGTTTCACGCAGCCATCCCACCCAGGATGCCGCACCGGGCCTGATCCAGCGCCCGGGAGATCGCGGGGTGCCGCGGTTCGACAATTGCCCGGGAGTGCGCCCGTCCTGTGGTTCCCGGATCAAGTCCGGGAAGGCATCTGGGATGGGTGAAGGCACTCAATGGCCTGCGGTGGCCCATTCCACATTTCCCGATTTTGATCCCGCGCTCGTCCCAACCTCGTCATGGCCGGTCTTGTACCGGCCACCCACCGGCGAGCAAACAAATCACGATCCCGATTTGAGGCGGCATGGTGGGTGGCCGGGCCATACAACAAGCCGCGGCCAAGACGTGTGGGGGTCGGTCACGCCCGACATGGACGGGCGGCGCATTCGCCATGTCACGCCGCCATCCCACCCAGGATGCCTCGCCGGACTTGATCCGGCGCCCAGGAGATCGCCGGGTGCCAAGGCTCAAAAATCGCTTCGCCACGCCCCCGTCATGGGGTTCCCGGATCAAGTCCGGGAAGGCATCTGGGATGGTCGGGAACACTCAATGGCCTGTGGTAGCCCGTTCCACAGTTCCCGATTTTGCTCTCCCGCACTTACCCAACCTCGTCATGGCCGGTCTTGTACCGGCCACCCACCGGCGAGCAAACAAATCACGATCCCGATTTGAGGCGGCATGGTGGGTGGCCGGGCCATACAACAAGCCGTGGCCATGACGTGTGGGGGGTCGGTCGCGCCCGACATGGACGGGCGGCGCATTCGCCATGTCACGCCGCCATCCCACCCAAGGTGCCGCGCCGGACTTGATCCGGCGCCCAGGAGATCGCGGGGTGGCAAGGCTCAAAAACCGCTTCACCGCGCGCCCGTCCTGTGGTTCCCGGATCAAGTCCGGAAAGGCATCTGGGATGGGTGGGCGCGCTCAATGGCCTGTGGTGGCCCATGCCACATTTCCCGATTTTTGCTCTCACCCTTACCCCACCAACGTCGTGGGTGGACGGCGCATTTGCCATGTAACACCCCAATTCCCCAACGTGCCGCGACGTGCGACAATGGCGCCATCGCTTCTCCGACTCCTGAAAGGACGGCATCATGACACACCAATTGAAATCCCGTCGCAGCTTGCTTGCGGGCGTAGCAGGGTTGGTGGGCATCGGCGCGCTGGCCGGCCGGGCTTCCGCGGCTTCGCTCACACCCGCCGCCTCGGAAGGGCCGTTTTATCCGACCCCGGCGATGCGGACGCCTGATATCGACAACGATCTGGTCAAAATCAGGGGACTTGTGGAGAAAGCCGGCGGTGAAGTCTTTACGTTGCGAGGGGCCCTCACCAACGCCGCCGGTCAACCCCTTGCAGGCTATCGGATCGAAATCTGGCAATGCGACGTCGACGGCAATTACATGCATCCAGCCGATCGCCGCAGCGCCAGGTTTGACCGGGCGTTCCAGGGCTTCGGACATGACATCACCGATGACAGCGGGACCTATTCGTTTCGCACGATCAAACCGACCGTCTATCCCGGCCGCACACCCCATATTCACGTGAAGATATTCAAGGGGGATCGCGAGGTCCTGACTACGCAATTCTATATCAAGGACCATCCCGACAATGCGCGCGACGGATTGTTCAGACGCATGTCACGCGCCGAGGCCGACACAGTATCCATGGCGTTCGTGGAAGGCGAAAACGGACTTGAGGCGACCGTTGACGTTGTCGTTTGAAGCCGATCTTTTGATTGCCTGCATCGTAAACTCAATTGACGAACAAATTCAAAGGCCCATAAGCCGCTCTAAAGATCCAATTGCACAACAATGATCATTTTCCGCACCCTCATCCTGAGGTGCTCGACAAAGTCGAGCCTCGAAGGACGGATGTCGGGCACTGGATCGTCCTTCGAGGCTCCACTTCGTTTCGCACCTCAGGATGAGGTCGGTGGATTTCAAATCTCTGAAATAGCTGGCGAAATTCTTCTCAAACAGGTTGGTTCAAATCCTGTTCTGCCACGTGCTGATAAGGCGACAGGGTCCTGAATTTGTGACGCAGTCAAATGAAAGCATGTTGCAACTAATCCGTCACAGATCGAACGACAAAACCTTGCGTCAGCCACGGCTTAAAGCCCATCCGGTGACTCCGATTCAACGCAACGTGCTTTAGGCCAAACCATAATGTTTATCCATGCAATGTCCGGCCCGGTCGTTACGGGCACCGCTCCTTGCGGGGCTGCGGCAACGGCCTCGGCAAAGCGGCAGGCCACGCTCGTCCAAAGACACGACACCAAGGTGAAATGGGCTGGACGTCGTAAACCAGGACCAGCGCCGGCACCCGATTTCGTCGGAGCGGTCTTCAGAGAAACAAGGCAGGTCCGGGAATCCGCATCGCAAACCTGAACCGTTTCCCGCCTGAACTCCTTTTGGGCGACAGGGTGCGGATGACCGGGAACGATGACGTGAGGAAGACGGGCCATGCCTGCAGTCGCTCCTCAACGTGTCCCTGTCCCTGTCAAATACACTGTCATGGTCACTCCCGCCGGTTCCATAGACGTCGTCAAAACAGATCTGCCGGACGGCGGGTTCACGGGGAGGCGGATGTGTCCGCAGTTCGGGTCACTGACCGGATGGCATCTTTCCTCAGGGCCATACGATCGGCGAGTCCGACCCGCGTCCCCGTTTCGGCCACGTCGCGCGGCCCCGCCGCGTCCCCCGGCGCGGCAACCGGGTTTCAATGTGAAATCCTCTCAAGGCAACGCGGAAAGCCTGTCGATTGCCTCGATCATTCGATGCGTCGTTACCCGTCCAGCCCGCATATCGGCAGGGACGTTTTCGAAGCGTCGCCAAAGCGGCGTGAAACCCGCCGGGGCGGCCTGCATCGCTCCGCGAAGAAAGCCGATCCAATTTGCCATGCCGCCGTTCGCGCGTTCGCGATTGTGCGGCGTGTGGGTCTGCCTTGTCGCCGAAAAGCTCCAGTTCGTGAGGAAATGCGCGCGTGTCGGCACGGTGGGTTGACCGCCCCATTGGAACTCAAATTGACCGGCCCCGTACGGCACCGTCGCAGAGTTCGGATTCTGTCCGAAATATTCAAACAGGGCCAATGCTTCTATGTCGGTGTCTCTCGGCACGCCATTGGTTGAAAAGATATTGTGCCCGAAGACGTCCCGGCCCTCAAAGATCAGCTTTCCGCCAAATCTCTTTATGCCCTCGCGGATGATCTTGGACATCTCCTTCGTACCGGATTGGCCGTATCTGGTTGTTGTGCGGGGGTTGTCGTTCCATCCTTCGGTTGCGTTGGGATAGGCCCGTTCGAAGGCGCGCCAACCCGGTTCATTCGCATCGAAAGCCACCGGGTTCCGCCCATTGTGGAAGCCCATCACATAGTGGACGAACTCGGCGATGACAACATTGCGATGACGCCAGAACTGGTTGCGGTTTTTTCCATGCATACCATAATACATGTCCATCATCTGATAGCCGTTGCGAATATATTCCCGCGTTCTGGGTCCCGGATCGTACGTGCTTTTTCGACGCGCAATGTCACGGAAAAATCTCTGAACGACCTTCGCGTCCTCCTGCTTCTTGTAATCCTCGTACGCTTGGTCAGGCTGACCAGCGAAATCTGCTCTTGTACGGCGCGGTGTCTTCGGCTCAACCCGCGTGAGCCTGGTCATTTCATATATGCCCCGCACGAGCGCGCTTGATCCCGAACCGCCGTAATGCATCGGGTCTGCGCCAACCGTGCCGTAAATGAACGGTGTTTGTTTGAACGCATTTTCAAGCAGGACCTTGTTCTTGGCTTGTTGAACCGCTGCGACCCCGGGCGTGGGATTGGCGCCCGCTGCCTGATTGCCAGCATGAACCCGGCAGAAATGCTCAAGCCCCTCACGCCATCTGTTTTCAAAATTGGTCTCGTTTATGATCGAAGTGACGCCAGGCATGATAAATCTCCCTTATGATGGTTTCCGGACCGCGTCCGGTTTCCGGCCGTCCGTCGCCAACCGCACGAAACGCCTTTCGTGTCGCTGGTTCCCTATGGAATGGCCGAAGTCTTCAGTGGGTGGCGAGGGTCATCCGGTCGGCTTGCAGCCCTTTGATGTTTCGCCTTGTGTCTGTCTGTTCTCAGAACATATCAATTCTGATGCATCCAACGTGTGTTGGGCGTCACAGCAAAACACGCGATTGTGAAAAACGGGGTTGGCAGGGGTGAGGCCATTGCCGATCGGGCGGGTGGGTAAACTGGCCCTATTAAGTATACTGTCACTATAACCAAAATTCGCCGAAAAAAGGAATCCCCAATTAGTCAGCAATTTCGGCCGCTGGTATGAGGCGGAAGCCCTGAAAGACTCCTCCAAAGATTGAATCCGTGCTTTGATCGCCCCGAAAGGCAGGTAGGCGATGGTCAATCCTTGGGACCCCTTCCCTTTTCCGGCGACTGCCGACCCGAATGAAAGTGATACCTACTACGGTGTCGGTGAAGTCCTGTCGCAATGGGAGTTCCTCGAATTCACTTTGGCTCGCATGTACAGCGTATTTGTTGGCGCTCCTGACACGGCGCGCGTCCAGGAATACGGCAGGGGAAACATTTTCAGAACCCGCATTGGCCCCTTGGTAATGGAGGCAGATCAGTATTTTACCCACTCACCAAACCAAGCAAAAGAGGCTGAGTTTGATCGCATTATCGCCATTGCTCTTTTCTACTCGCATCGCCGGAACGAGGTGGCTCATTCTATCGTGATGGATGTAGTCGATCTTCCGTACTTCAGAGGAAAGGTCCCCTTCCTCAAATCCGGGGTGAAACAGTGCCTTCTCGTACCGCCGTTTCACTCAATGAAGAAGCACATAAACGGCCTGCCTTCCTATGCGTACAACAAGAAGCAATTGATGGTTCTCGCTCGGAACATCTTCGCGCATAAGGAGCGCGCAGTTGAATTCCTCACCGATATCAGTTCTTAGCTCCGAGCAAAGACAACGCCTCCTCTCTCTAGGCAACTTTGACACTCTCCAGAATGACTCATTACGAAGCCGGCGGGGCCTCCATCCCATTACGTAATTGGACTTGATTCGACCCTTGTTATTGCCATGGAGGAAACACGTTGAAGGTTCTGAAGCCGATTAAACCGTTTTGGTGAGCGCATGACACCCGTCAGTATCAGCTTTCGTCTTCAGCTTTTTGATTTCTGGAAATCGTCGCGTCCACTTCCGTCTTACTACGAAAATCAGCGGGATAGTGAGTTGCTAATGTTCGAATTGGCATTGGCAAATGGAGATCGCGGTAATCATTATAACCATGATTGGCAAAAAATGTTATATCCAACAAGGCGTCATCTGGTGGCTCAGATTCTCCGACAGTCAATATGTAACCGAAAGGTGGAAACGCAAACTCGGCGAAGGTGTACCTGCTCGTTCCACTAAACATAGCAGTTAATCCGGATTGTCTACTGTACTTGCTGCCTCGGTCAATTATGTAGCAGTAGAGTCGGAGTTTATCGGGAATTCCCTGAGTATCTCTATTAAGGACAAGTGCTCGAAGAAACGGCGTTGCTTCAAAGAAACCGTAGCCGCATGTGCACGCAAAGATTGCCAGAATTTGCTTATAAACCCTGGCAGGCAGAATATGGAATGGCAATGCGATAGAATTTGCATCGCTCAAATTTTCGCGAAAATGACTACCCTGAGCCGCCCATGCCGCGTAGTCCCTAACATACCATGCGCCGGTGTTGTTGTTACACCTCTGGCAGAGATAGTAACCCCCACTCCCTCTTGGACGTTTCATTCGCCGCATTGATTCAATCGATGGTTTTTTACCGGCCTTCAAGTCCTCAATGTACTGTTGCACATTCAGCTCTATACCCATTGGGTTATTGCCTGCCGCCGCAGGAGGTACGTGTTCGAATGTTAGTTTCCCGTGCTCGCCACAAATGCGGCAATTGCCCCGGTTCTTTTTGGCCATGATCGAAAGAGATCCGTATTTCATAGACAACAACCGTGTTCATATGAACACACTCGGATTGTCGCGAGTTGTTGCATCGCGCATTCTATTTTGGATTGGTAACATCGAGAAGCGCAAGGGCAGCAAGCAAGGCGTCTATGAATCTAGGGGCTATTCAAATCAATAGATTCGAGCTGGCCATGCGGGCACTCATGATAGATCACTTACTGCCGAGTTCGCTCACTTTGCCGAAACCGTTTCACGTAAGCCGAATCTTTCATATCATCTGGGGCGAGATCCAAGATACAGTTCATGAGCGCCGCAACTGATTTATCCGTCAACCGAAAATCTGAAGGGAGAAAACCATTGCTCCGTTTCGTATTTTGATCGATGCCTTCGTAAAATGCTCTAAGGAACTCCGCGAGTGATCCACGTGGGCCAGTAATTGCCGCCGCAGTTATTTTATCCGAGGCGTAAACCTTAGCCTCCTGGGCATCCCGCGCCACCTCATCCAAAAACTCCGGGAGGCTTGGCCAGTATTTATAGTCAAATCGATGAAATAACTGCTTAAATTGTTCTTGCACCCAAGATTCGTACGAAAAATTCCCGGATCCGGCTGCGTCCAGAATTTCGCATACCCCGCCATACGTATCACTATAAAAGCTGGATGTGTTATTAAGCTCAGACCTTGCTTCCAGCAAAACAGCCAGTTCAGATGCGGTGTCGGCTATCTGCCCATTGACATCCTTTAATTCATTTCTCTCTTCCCTCGCTGCCTTGTTTTTATCGGGGTTCCAGTAAGCTGCACACGAGAATACGATATCAAAGAATACCCATAGTGCCTCTGGCTCTGTGTCTAACTGACAATAAAGCTCCCGATATAGCTCAGCCAACTCGTTACGCCTGTCCAGCATGCAGTCCGCGATTCTTACGCACCCGGGCAATATTTTTTTCTCGATATTGTATTTTCTATGTTCATGGATGACCGACTCACAACGGGTCACCACCATGTCGTCTTTATGTGCCTTCATAAGCTGTTCTCCTAGCAAATTCACCGGAAGCGTATTTGCACGGAATTGTTCTGTCGGTACCTGAACCGCAGATTTTTCTAGGCGCTTCAGGTACCTGGGGTGGAGTTACCCTACTTCTTCGCCGGACTCGGAACTCCAGTGCCAGTAGCGTATATACATAAATTTTTTCGAGACAGCCCACCCTTTTGCTTCGGCCAAACCATTATAGTTATCTATAACATGACCGGCCCAATAGTTTCGGACATTGGCCCTTGCGGGGCTCCGGAGAAGGGCGGCGGCAACGCGGCAAGCCATCAGCGTCCAAAGGCACGATAACAATGTGGAAATGGTTGGGCATCAGCAACCAAGAGCAATTCCGGCCGCCTGATTTCATCGTAGCAGCTCTCGGAGGATCAAGGTAGGCCCGAGAATCCGCATCCCAGAACAAACCGATTCCATCCTGCTGTTTTTTGGGTGACATGGTGCGGATGACCGGGAACGACGACGCCGGCAAGACTGGCCATGCCTTTAGTCGTTCATCAACTTATCCTTGGCCTTATTAAATATATTATCACGGTAAATGGATCTTCCTAAGAGTGCTTTCTGGGTAACCTACCGATATAGAAACACGTTCCACGTCATTGGTTGCTTTTTTGATGGATCAGCATCACTCGGATTTCGTGTCGTCACCAATTGCTGATTTTGATTCTGGCCATGCCATTGATGTTAGTTGCTTACGTATACCGCTACCAGAGACCTTAACTTGTAGTTCTCTGACCTGACTGATAGCGTAAGATATCGGTTTGATAGTGTAATCGACAGTTGAAAATTTGGCGACGTATTTTTCTAGGATCGTGATGAAGACTACCGTGGTTACTGAAGAAGAAATTGAGGAGATCGCGGACAAGCTTCGCGAAATTTGGGAGGAAATCTCACTTGCGAATAGCGATTATGACTTTGACGACAAAAATGAACAAAAATTGTTTGTGTCCGCATTAGGACTGTCAGAAACTCACATTGGCGACATACTTGCTGAAATAGAGGGCATTCAGGAGCGCTTTACCCCCAACGACAGCGGATCTAGTGACCCTCCCGACCAACGCGATTTGCAAATTGACCAACGCAGACTGCTGGCAGGCAGCAAATATGCACTTCTTGCAGCACTAAATTCCCTGGACGGAGTGCGGGGTCACGACACGACTTCTCCCCTCGACAACAACAAAACTGAAATACCAATATCGCACTCTGAACTATCAACGATGAGATCGTTATTAAAAGGCGCCATCGAGCTCCACGGAACTGATCTAAACTCGAACTACGTTCAACTTGCACTCTCGGAATTGCTCAAATTTCTACGGGAAATCTACGAGAAATTGAAAACATTGGCCGCAGTCGCCGTTGCTGGCTCGATTTTGTATTCTTTGGTGAAGCTGTTCGAGAATGCGGTACATGCGCTTGGAACTCTTCTTACAGGCGTTCAATTCATTGTAGGTTAAATAACAGCTACAAAGGCGGCATTAAATTCACAACAACGACTCTCTCGCATCTCAAATTCTTGGTTGCTTACCTTCCAATAAGATTCACACTAATTGTCAATCAAGTACATTACGTCCGCTCTGCACATTGGGCAGCCAATCATTCACCTACCCCAATTGGTTATTGATGAATGCCAGCATTATTGATTTGCTGCGCATATCTTTTGTTTTGCCAGAAGGAAATTTTGAATTACGGTGACAGTCGCATAAATACGGTAATTTTTGCGGGATAGCCTGCCCATTTTTCTAGGCCAATCCATTGTTGCTATCCATAAACTGTCCGGACAGGCCGTTTCGGGCATTGTTCCTTGCGAGGCTGCGGAGGCGGGCGTCGACAAAGCGGCGCGCCATCCATGTCCAAAGGCGCGACATGGAGTTGACCCGTTTTTATAGACACAACCGCACCACATGGATAAAACGCCCCTACCTTGGCTTCCAACAGGATCGGCGCGCGCTGAGGCGCGCAGGGCCGGCCGCATTCAGGATCAGCAATGACGGGCGTAAACGACATCCGATCGGCGTTTTTGTCGTATTTTCAGAAAAACGGTCACGAACCCGTGGACTCCAGCCCGCTGGTTCCGCGCAACGACCCGACATTGATGTTCGTCAATGCCGGCATGGTGCAGTTCAAGAATGTGTTTACCGGGCTGGAATCCCGGCCCTATTCCCGCGCCGCGACCTCGCAGAAATGTGTGCGCGCCGGCGGCAAGCACAACGACCTCGACAATGTCGGCTACACCGCCCGCCACCACACCTTCTTTGAAATGCTCGGCAATTTCTCCTTCGGCGACTATTTCAAGGACAATGCCATCGAACTCGCCTGGACCCTGATCACCAAGGAGTTCGGCCTGCCCAAGGACCGGCTGCTGGTCACGGTCTATTCCGAGGACGACGAGGCCTTCGACCTTTGGAAGAAGATCGGCGGCCTGTCCGAAGACAGGATCATCCGCATACCGACATCGGACAATTTCTGGGCGATGGGCGATACCGGGCCCTGCGGCCCCTGTTCGGAAATCTTCTACGACCACGGCGACCATATCTGGGGTGGTCCGCCCGGATCACCGGAAGAGGACGGCGACCGGTTCATCGAGATCTGGAACCTGGTCTTCATGCAATATGAGCAGGTGACGAAGGACGAACGCATCAACCTGCCGCGCCCCTCGATCGATACCGGCATGGGCCTGGAACGGATCGCCGCCGTCCTGCAGAACGTGCACGACAATTACGATATCGATCTGTTCAGGTCGCTGATCCGGGCCTCCGAAGAGGCGACCGGCACCGAAGCCTCCGGCGAGCGCACCGCCAGCCACCGGGTGATCGCCGATCACCTGCGCGCGACCAGCTTTCTGATTGCCGACGGTGTCCTGCCCTCCAACGAGGGCCGGGGCTATGTGCTGCGCCGGATCATGCGCCGCGGCATGCGCCATGCCCGCCTGCTCGGCGCGTCGGAACCCTTGATGTGGAAACTGGTGCCGGCCCTGGTGCGGGAAATGGGCCAGGCCTATCCGGATCTGGTGCGGGCCGAGCCGATGATCACCGAGACCCTGAAGCTCGAAGAGACCCGGTTCCGCAAGACCCTCGATCGCGGCCTGTCCCTGCTCGACGACGCGACCGAGGGCTTCGAGGAGGGCCAGCAGCTCGACGGCGAAACCGCCTTCAAACTCTACGACACATACGGCTTTCCGCTCGATCTCACCGAGGACGCCCTGCGCGGCCGCAATCTCGGCGTCGACACGGACGGCTTCAAGGTCGCCATGGAACGCCAGCGCGCCGAGGCCCGCGCCGCCTGGTCCGGCTCCGGCGAAGCGGCGACGGAAACCGTCTGGTTCGCGATCAAGGAAAAGGTCGGGGCGACCGAATTCCTCGGCTATTCCTCCGAACACAATGAGGCCGTGGTCACGGCGCTGGTCGTCGACGGCGCCGAGACCGCGTCGCTTGCCAGCGGCCAGGAGGCCGCCCTGATCGTCAACCAGACCTCGTTTTACGGCGAATCCGGCGGCCAGGTCGGCGATTGCGGCGAAATCCGCGCCGATGGCGCCCTGTTCCGCGTCACCGACACCAAGAAGAAGGCCGACGGCGTCTTCGTGCATTTCGGCGTGCTTGAATCCGGCGAGATGAATGTCGGGCAGGAAGTCGAGATGGTCGTCGACGGCAAGCGCCGCTCCGAAATCCGCGCCAACCATTCCGCGACCCACCTCTTACACGAGGCGCTGCGCACCGTGCTCGGCACCCATGTCGCCCAGAAGGGCTCGCTTGTCGCGCCGGAGCGGCTGCGCTTCGACTTCTCCCATCCCAAACCCGTGGATGCCGCCGAAATCGAACAGGTGGAGACGCTTGCCAACGAAATCGTCCAGCAGAACGGACCGGTGACCACCCGGCTGATGGCCGTCGACGACGCGATCGAGGCCGGCGCAATGGCGCTGTTCGGCGAGAAATACGGCGAGGAAGTGCGGGTCGTCTCCATGGGAACCGCGCTGCACGGCGACAAGGAAGGCACCACTTACTCTCTGGAATTATGCGGCGGCACCCATGTCCAGCGCACCGGCGATATCGGCCTGGTGACCGTCGTCCAGGAAGGCGCCGTCGCCTCCGGCGTGCGCCGCCTGGAGGCGCTCTCAGGCGAAGCCGCGCGCGCCTATCTGCGCGAACAGGACAAAAGGGTTCGCGACGCCGCCAACGCCCTGAAGACGACGCCCGACGACCTCGTCACCCGGGTGGCGGCACTTGTCGAGGAACGCCGCAAGCTCGACCGGGATCTGGCGGACGCCCGCAAGAAACTGGCCATGGCGGGCGGCGGAAGCGGTTCGCAATCCGGAAGCGACGTCCGCGACATCGGCGGGGTGAAGTTCCTCGGCCGCGTGGTCGAGGGCATCGCGACCAAGGAGCTCAAGGGCCTGGTCGACGAAAGCAAGACCGCCGTCGGCTCCGGCGTCGTGGCGCTGATCGGCGTCGGCGACGACGGCAAGGCCGGCATTGTCGTCGGGGTCACCGACGATCTCACCGACCGCTTCAACGCGGTCGATCTCGTGCGCGCGGCCTCGACCGCGCTCGGCGGCCGCGGCGGCGGCGGACGCCCGGACATGGCCCAGGCCGGCGGCCCGGACGGCAACAGGGCCGCGGAGGCGATTTCCGCCCTGGAGGAGGCCATCGGTTCGTAGATCGGATTTCTAATTCGGTCTCGTCTTGTAGAATGGGATGCTCTTCTCGCGCCTTGAATTAGCATTCGATTTTACAAACGGCAATTTCCTTGGTATCCGAGTCGTCGCTCCCGGCGATCCCTTTCCTGTGGGATTGTCCGGGGACCTCACGACCAACCCGGGAGAATTGCCGATGAGCCTGCACAAACTGATGACCGAACACCCCAAATCGGTCGGAGAATCCTATTTCGGTCACATGCTGTTCGCCCTCAACATGTCGCGTCTGATGCTGCTTGCGGGCGGCGCCGCCTTTGTCCATGCTCTGCTGCCGTTCCTGTTCGAAACGACAGCGAGCGGTATGATGGCGCAACTCAACGACGCGATGCAGCATCGCGGCGACGAAGAAACGGACCGGACCGATGTGCAGATGGGCAGCCTATAGCGGCAACGAAATTTATCTGGAAGACGTGGTCAGCGCACCGAGGCAGTCTCTCATCCGCCAGAGCCAGTTCGCCCTTGAAGCAAAGACCGAAACCAACGGCGACGGTTTCGGCATTGCCTGGTACCATGACCGCGACAGGCCGGGCCTCTACCGCGACGTTCTGCCGGCCTGGAACGACACCAACCTGATCAGCCTGGCGCACCAGGTGCGCTCACGCCTGTTCTTCGCCCATGTCCGGGCCTCGACCGGTACCGAGACCAACCGCAGCAATTGCCATCCGTTCGCGGTCGGTCCGTGGACCTTCATGCACAACGGACAGATCGGCCATTACGACAAGCTGCGCCCCAAGCTCGACGCCCTGATCCCGGACGATCTCTATGCGCATCGCACCGGCACCACGGATTCCGAGGCCCTGTTCCTGCTGGCGCTCGGCTACGGTCTTGCCGACGCTCCGGCGGCGGCGCTGCAAAAAACGGTTGAGACGGTATCGGGACTGGCGGACGCCGCCGGCCTGCCGTTTGCCTTTCGCTTCACCGCGGCCCTTTCCAACGGCAGGACGATCTACGGCGTTCGCCACGCGAGCGACAATTTCGCGCCGACCCTCTATCACCGGGCCATGCCGGAAACCGACGGCCGCGTCCTTGCCTCCGAGCCGCTCGACACCGACGATGCGGGCTGGACGTCCATTCCCGCGAACAGTTTTGTCACCATGAACGGGTGCGAGATTGCGGTTGAGCCGTTTTTGTGAGGGGTGAGCGCTTTTCAGCTCGGCCTCGGGGGCGACTTGTCTGGCTTTCCTGGGACGATTTCCCCGACACGTCCTCCCCGCGCTTGTCTCGGTTACCTCGGAGTTGACCCCGTTTCGTGGAAATCCGACAACCGTCCACGGAAACGGGGCAAGTCCACTGATCACCTCACGCCATGTCATGGCCGCGGCCTGTCCCGGCCACCCACCGCACCGCCTCAATTCGGGATCGTGATTTGCTTCCCGCCCGGTGGGTGGCCGGGACAGGACCGGCCATGACGTGGATGGGGTTTTTCGTGTCGCTTTCCCTGAAATCGCGGACCGCCGCCGCCCCGGTCCCCACACCCGATTGTCCGCCTCCCGATCACACCACTCCACGTCATGGCCGTGGCCTGTCCCGGCCAC
>JGI12316J15310_10000125_pt18 | contig 18647 bp, 18 predicted proteins | sample MarCyaLeptolynsp_FD_15310 | JGI IMG/M metagenome (IMG submission 15310)
TTCGGCGGCTTGTTGTCGGCGAAGGGTTCGGGCGGGATCGCTGCGCGGGTCTCGGACCAATTGTCGTCGTCGGGAAGGTTGTTGATCAGGTCCGGCAGCTCCGTCACCGGCTGCCAGCCGCTCGAAACGTCCTTGGTGGAGAGCCAGGATTTCTCGTCGCGCAGGAAGAACTCTCCCGTGTCGTCAACCTTGAGAATATCCCAGTTGGTGTTGACCACGAAGCTCAGTCCCTGATCGCCTTTTACTGGCGCCAGGATCGGTGCGCCTTCGGTCTGGACCAGGATCGACGGCTCGGTCTCAACGAAAATCGGCGGAGCTTCCGCATTCAGCCCCTCGACGTCTTCCATGCGCTGGTACTCGGCGAGGCCCGCGGTAATCCTGTCCTCCTTCACCGTGATCGTCCCGGTTGGCATGATCTTGCCGACCTGAAGCGTCAGGTCAGTCAGCGAACTCCGGTCCAGCGAGGAAAAGTCAAGCTGGGTGACCTGAATGTCACTGACTGCTACTTCGCCATTTTGAGGATCCGCCACGGTGTTGCCGCTGACACCGATCACGCCGAAGACGGGCTTGGCGTCCTTGTCCTTGACATATTCGGCAGCGACCAGCGCCTTGAGCGTTTTAAAGTCATTCCATTCCGTGAATTGCGGCTGGTAAAGAATGAGGGTCGCGCCACCATCCGTTTCGAAAGATCTCGGCCAGCCCGTCGCCTGCTCGGGCTCGCTCAGTTGAAGATACTGACCGCTTACGAACCCGTTCTGCCCATTGTAGCTGATCGAACACCAGGCGCCGGTGTCATCGCAGTTTTCCAATTCCACCTGCGTTCCGTTCGGAACCGTGCCAAGCGTTCCGAAACCGGTGCCAGGCCCCTGGCGGAAATTCACGTTGGCGGTTGTCACTGCCGGCGCGGCGAACGCACCATTCACAAATACGGTCTGCACAATCAATGCTGAAGACAGAATAACCGAAATAGTCTTGCGCATCTGGCCCTCCCAAAGGCGGAAAATGCTTTAGAACCCATTTGAATGATATGCAGCTCCTGGCTGAATTTCCAGAACCCACAACCATTTTCAAAGAGCCTCCGTCGCCGCAGTCATTGCCTGTGTCTTGCGTCACAGGTGCACAAGCGTGCGCAGCGTTAGTTTTGCTCTCACACCACCATGACACAGATTGTGAAGCCCTGTAAGGCTAGGAGGTTTTGACAATGTTCTCAGGAAAATTCGCCTTGAAAACCAGCTTGTTCGGTGCCGGTTTTGCCTTGTTCGCCGCGGCGTTTTCGCCGTCTCCGGCATCCGCAGAAACTTTCATCTGCGAGAGCACGCAAACACCCGACGGCACAGCGAAATACTGCAACTTCCTTCTCTTTGACACCAGCTTCAGGCGCCACAGCCAGATCATTCTCGCGCAAGGAGCCCGGAAAAGGGTCGCCATCAACGGCCGCTACGATTTGTTCTGTGTTCTCGTGCAGGACCACAAGGGTGTGCCCAACAACCTCGCGCTTCGCACCCAGCAGTGCAAGAACACGCACAACGGGCGCGAATACAAGGTCGCGATCAAGGAATTCAATTTGCGCCGCGGACGAAACGGTTACAGCACAAATTCAGCCCCCCTCGTGCGTGCCGTCGACCAGTGGTAGCAAATACGGACCGGCGCGTCCGCATTCGCGCCGGTCCGTTCAAAATCCGGGTGTGGAAGTCTGATATGTCACGGGCTTCAAGATCGCGCCGTGCCCAAACCCAGCACCGCTCCTTAGCAGGCGACAGATGAAACGCCCGGCGAAGACAGGGTCACGACCTGACCCGTGCGCGCCGACTGCTGTGCGGCAAGCCCCATTTCAACGGCGCGTCGACCGTCCTCCAATGTGACTTCCGGCAATTCGATCTCGCCGCGCACGACCGCCACGAACCTTTCGTGCTGGTAGAAGGTCGAGCCGTTGTGATCGCCCGCGTCAAGCAGGGCCGGGTCAACCGGGATTTCAAGCGTGCGCGGTCCTTTCGGCCGGCGCGGCGACACGACAAGCTGAGCCACCGGCGGTTCGCCAAGGTCCTCTGGCCAGAACCGGCCGGGTCCCGGCACGAAGGCCTCGATCTTTCCGGTCGGACCGACCGCAACAACTTCTTCCTGATATCTGGACCCTTCAGCGAACATGCAAAGATCGAGCAGCGCGCGAGATCCGTTTTCGAAATCGACTATCACGTAGCCGTTGTCGAGAATGTCCGGCTGTTCGCCGTCATAGGTCTCATCCTTGTGGTTCGCATCCTGTCCGGCCGAGGCCATGACGCGAACGGGTTCGGACTTCATGATCAGGCGCATCAGGTCGAAGAAATGGCAGCATTTCTCGACAAAGGTGCCACCAGAATACCTGTTGAAGCGGTTCCAGGCGCCGACCTTTTCCAGAAACGGGAACCTGTGCTCGCGGATCGTCAGCATCTTGATGCCGCCGGTTGCCGCTTCCACCTGATCAATCAGTGCGGCGATAGCGGGCATGTACCGGTATTCCATCGCCACCCAGATGGGCGCAGGATAGGCTGCCTTGAAGGCCTCAAGCTCGGCCTGTTCCTTCGGATCGGTGAAAAGCGGCTTTTCAACCAAAAGCGGCAAAGGCCGCTTCTGCCGGATTTCCTGCATCTGAGGGACATGGCAGTGGTTCGGGCTCGCTATCAGAATGCAGTCGAGTTCCGGAACGTCGAGCAATTCGGACACTGACGAAACCAGCTTTGCTCCCGGCGTGATCTGGGCCGCCTTTTCCGCCATTTCCGAGTCAGGCTCGAAAATCACAGTCACTTCCGTATCGGGAAGAAGGGCAATGTTGCGCAGGTGTTCCTGCCCCATCATGCCGCAGCCAATAACCCCGTATCTCACCTTTGCAGGCATCAAAGTCTCCTTCTCGGCAGATTTCTTCCGATCTGCCTATTTCAAACGCTGTACATAGTGCGCCCTGGCCGTGTCGAACCAGGTGCGTGAATATTCCACAGGCTCGGGGCCGTCCGCCCAGCTGAACCTTTCAATGAATCCTGTGACCGTTCCCGGTTGGAGCGTGAACGGTTCCGGCGCCCACTCCGGAACGGCGTCAATGGTGACGCGGTCCTCGGCCCGCACAATCCAGAAGCCGAGATGTTTCTGGTAGAACCGGTAGAGCGAGTCAGACAGCAGCTCGCGTTTCACATGGCCGGCATCGCCGTCGAGCCAGATTTCCTCGACCGCGATGATGACATCATTCAGATATCTCAACCGTCGAATGCGGGTGCCTTCCCCGCTCGTTCCAAAGGCCGGAAAGTGTTCCGGTTTGCGTGTGCGCTCAACGTTGAGGATGTCGGCGCGTGGCAAGCCGCCACCGGACAGCAGCTCAAGACGGAACATCGCGTAGATGCTTTCATGGGTCCCGGCCTGGCGTATGTAGTTTCCCGAGCCCTGAATCCGCTCCAGTAAGCCTTTTTCCGTAAGATCGGCGAGCGCCTTGCGCAATGTGCCGATGGAAATTCCCAATTCGTCGGCCATGTCCCGCTCAGGCGGCAGACGCTCCCCGTCAATCAGCCGTCCAGCGGCGATATCCCTGATCAAAAGCTCGCTGATCTGCAAATACAGCGGCAGCGCATTCGAGGTCTGCGACGATGTTTGCATGGTGGTCAGGGGCTCTGATTTTTAAAATTGATACACTATTGATTTACATCAAACTGGATGATAAGCAAGAATAAATCGACGGTAAAGTGAAGCTGTTCGAAATCAAACGAAAGTTCGATCCCCGGCGGAGATCTCTCCAAGAGGCTCATTCGGACAAAGCTGATCGAAATGAAGGTGTTAGGGCTTGTGTCCGTTCGGACACTCCCAAGGAGGAAATTCATGACAGTTGTCCCAGTGACATCGCCGGATCTGGATGCAGCAGAGGTTTCTTGGTTCTCTGCGCTGTGTTCCGACGATTATCAGTTCCTGGGCGTTCCGGAGGGCGATCTGCGTTCCTCGTGGGACCACTGCTCGCAGATTGTAAAGACCGCCGAGGAACAGGGCTTCCGCAACATACTGTGCCCGTCCTCGTACCAGGTTGGCCAGGACACGCTGTCCTTTGTCGCCGGGTGCGCGCCAATCACTGAGAAGATCAACCTGCTGGCTGCCGTGCGCTGCGGCGAGATGCAGCCGATCATGCTCGCCAGAACGATCGCGACGCTTGACCACATGCTCAAGGGCCGTCTGACCGTCAACATCATTTCTTCCGACTTTCCGGGCGAACAGGCGGACAGCGGTTACCGCTACCAGCGGTCGCGCGAAGTTGTCGAAATCCTGAAACAGGCCTGGACGCAGGACGAGATCAACTATCAGGGCGAGGTCTACAATTTCGCCGGTCTGACGACCGATCCCGCCAGACCCTACCAGACGGGCGGCCCGCTGCTTTACTTCGGCGGCTACTCTCCGGCGGCGCTGGACCTGTGCGGCCAGCACTGCGATGTCTACCTGATGTGGCCGGAAAAGGTTGATGAACTGGAAGGCCGCATGAAGGCCGTGAACACCGTTGCCGAGAAATACGACCGCACGCTGGACTACGGTCTGCGCGTCCACATGATCGTGCGCGACACGGAAAAGGAAGCCCAGGAATACGCCGACTATATCGTTTCCAAGCTTGACGATGACCAGGGCACGGCCATTCGCGAGCGGGCGCTTGACGCCAAGTCGCTCGGGGTCAGCCATCAGGCCAAGAACCGTGAAGTCGCCGACGAATTCGGATACATCGAGCCGAACCTGTGGACCGGTGTCGGGCGGGCCCGTTCCGGCTGTGGCGCAGCGCTCGTCGGCTCGACCGATCAGGTCATGACCAAGATCGAAGGCTACCAGAAGATGGGCATCCGGGCCTTCATCTTCTCCGGTTACCCGCACATTGAAGAGGCAAAGCATTTCGGGGCGCGCGTGCTGCCAAACCTGAAGACCTGTTCCCTGCCCCACGCCTACGGCCGCGTTCCGGCCGACACACCAGCAACGCCGCTTGGCAATGGAGTCCGCCGCTAATGGAACGTGTCAAACTCTCCGACACTCTGGAATTTTCCCGCCTGATCTATGGTATGTGGCGGCTTGGAGACGATTCCGATACGTCCGCGGCGTATGTGGAGAAAAAGATCCAGATCTGCCTTGATCAGGGCATTACCACATTCGACCAGGCCGACATCTATGGCGGCTATGCAGCCGAGGCTGTTCTGGGCGGTGCGCTGAAAGCCAATCCGGCCCTGCGCAACAGCATGGAAATCGTCACCAAATGCGACATCGTCGCCCCGGTCGGCCGATACGCCGACGCCAAGGTGAAATACTACGATACGTCACGTGCGCATATCGAGAAATCGGTCGAGACATCCCTGAGCGATATGGGCATCGACACGATCGATCTCCTGCTCATCCACCGTCCGGACCCGCTCATGGATCACCATGAAACCGGCGCCGCACTCGACGATCTCGTCAAAAGCGGCAAAGTGCGGAACATCGGCGTTTCCAATTTCCGTCCATGGGACTGGGATTTGCTGCAGTCGGCGATGTCCAACACGCTCGTGACCAACCAGATCGAGATCTCGCTTGCCGAGATTTCACCCTTCACCAATGGCGACCTCGCCTTTCACCAGCGGCTCGGCACCAAGCTCATGGCCTGGTCTCCACTTGGCGGCGGCACCCTGATCTCGGAAACCGGCAAGCTCGGTGCGGTCATGGATGAACTTGCCGGAGCATCTGGCGTCGACAGGTCCGCCGTTGCGATTGCGTTCCTGCTGGCCCACCCGGCCAAGCTTCTGCCCGTCATGGGCACGAACAACCCTGAGCGCATCTCGAAGATTTCCGATGCGCTCAAAGTCACACTGGATCGTGAAACCTGGTACCGGCTCTACGAAGCCGCCCTTGGAAACGAGGTACCCTGATGACCATGCAAAACGCCAATCATCCCGTTACCTTTGCACCGCACACGGACAATACCCGTCTCCTGCGTGATGCATTCGGCCGATTTGCAACGGGTGTCACCGTTGTAACGACGGGCTCGGACGACGGCCCGGTCGGGATCACAGCGAACAGCTTCTCTTCGGTCTCCCTCGACCCGCCGCTCGTGCTGTGGATGCCCGACAAGGGATCGCGCCGGTTCCAGTATTTCGAAACGGCAGAAAACTACGCGATCCATGTTCTTAGCCATCATCAGGCCGAGGTGTGCAACGGTTTCGTCAGAAACGCCCACGCTTTCGACCAGCTGCCGCACACGATCGACGAGAATGGCGTGCCGCTGCTGGAACATTGCCTGGCTCGATTCGAGTGCAAACGTTTCGCCGCCTATGAGGGTGGCGATCACCTGATCGTTCTGGGACAGGTCATGCAGGCAGAAATGCGTCACGGGGAGGCGCTGACATTTTTTGCGGGCAAACTCGGACAAATCGCTCCAGAATAGGAGCCCAACGCCGGGCGGCCTTCCGCCCGGTTCAAAAAGACGTATTAGGGAGGAGCCCGAATGGGGGCATTGCTGGCGGTTCTTGCACCGCTCGCTTTCGTCAATTCGCAGCTTTTGCGAATAGGACGGGCGATAGGCATCGTTGCCGTGGCCTTGATGGTCGTAGCGATCCTGATCCAGGTGGTATTCCGTTACGTGTTCAACAACGCGCTGCCCTGGCCTGACGAGGCGGCGCGTTTTTGCATGTTGTGGATGACGGGCCTGATGGCGCCAACCGCCTTCCGGCGCGGTGGTTTCGTGGCAATCGACATGCTCGGCCACGCCCTGCCCCAGTCGATCGGAAAGCTGCTCTCGCTGTTTCTCCTCCTGATTTCGCTGCTGGTTCTCGTGATTGCAGTCCAGATCGGCTACGCCGAGGTGACAGGTTTCGGCGGCAAGTTCGCCACTGCGTCTCTTTATGTGCCCGGCAGCTTCACGCTCACGGAGTGGATCCGCGTGCCGAGGAGCTGGATGATGACGTCTCTCTTTGTCGGGGTCATCCTGCTCACGCTGGTCAATATAGAACTCATCCTGCGCAGCGTGATCTCGATTGTCGGCGGCAACGATCGCCTGCCGGACATTCCCGACGCAGACATGGCGGGGGCTGACTGATGCTGATCTGGTTCCTTCCTGTCTTCCTGTTCTTCCTGATGATCGGTTTGCCGGTCTTTTTCGGCCTGCTCGCAGCGCCGGGTATTCTGCTCTGGATGAGTGGACAGGAACGCGACATCACCCTTCTATACCGTAACGTTTACAACGGTATGGACAGTTTTCCTCTAATGGCGATTCCGTTTTTCATGCTTGCCGGCGAGCTCATGAACAAGGGGGGCATCACGACCCGTCTGGTGGAATTCAGCCAGGCGCTCATGGGCCATCTGCGTGGCGGTCTTGCCCATGTGAACATCCTGTCGTCCATGCTGTTCGCGGGCCTGTCGGGATCGGCGGTCGCCGATACATCCGCGCTTGGTTCCATGCTCATACCGGCCATGGAAAAGCAGGGTTACACGCGCCGTTTCGCTGCAGCCGTGACAGCAGCCTCCTCCGTTATCGGGCCGATCATTCCACCGTCGGGCATCATGATCATCTACGCCTATGTGATGGGCGAGAGCGTCGCCGCGCTGTTCCTGGCGGGTATCGTGCCGGGGGTCATGGTCGGCATCGGGCTGATGCTCGTGGTGCGGCTCATGGCGGACAAGTACGATCTGCCCAAGGCGCAGCGGATCGTGAACCCGGGCCAGAAAATGGCGACCGTGGAATACTGGGTCTCGTTCGCACTTCTTAGGATCAACCTGGCGTCGGTGCTGCTGGCCATCTCCTTTGCGATTGCGGGCCAGATGTCACTTGAACTGACCGGCGGCACGACGGCAATCCTGTTCGTAGCGCTTCTGGCGATATCGCACTTCATCCTGATGGGACTGCGCGGGGCCGTTTCCGACGACTTCAGAATGGTGTGTAAGAAGGCGGTTGCGCCGCTTCAAACGCCGATCATCATCCTCGGCGGTATCCTGATCGGCGTTTTCACACCGACGGAAGCCGCGGCGGTGGCCGTCGCATATGCCCTCATCATCGGGTTCTTCGTCCTGCATTCCATCAAGATGAAGGAAATTCCGGGCATCCTGAACAGGGCCGGCATCACGTCTGCCGTCGTTCTGCTGCTCGTTGGCGCAGCGATGGCGTTCAAGACCGTCGTCAGTCTCAGCTACGCGCCGCAGATCATGGCGGACTTCGTGCTGTCGCTTTCCGAAAACCCGCTGATCCTGCTGTTTCTGATCAATCTGCTGCTCTTCGTTGTCGGCATGTTCCTGGATGCAGGGCCCGCGATCATCATTCTCGGACCGATCCTGGGTCCGATTTTCGTGGAACTGGGTGTTGATCCCATCCATTTTGCCATCATCATGAGCGTGAACCTGACCATCGGTCTTGCCACGCCACCCATGGGACTGGTGTTATTCGTTGCCGCATCGGTTTCAAAAGAAAGGGTTGAAACCATTGCCAAAGCTATTCTGCCGTTCCTGGCGGTAGAAATCGCGGTGATCTTTTTGATCACCTACATACCGGCACTTTCGATGACGATCCCGCGATTGACCGGATTTGCCAACTGATCTTGAGCTTAATATGGGAGGTACCTGATGCTCAAATCTGCCCTGAAAACACTCACCGTCGCGGCAATGCTTGCCGGATCGTCGCTGAGTGCGGTTGCCGCGGACTATACGCTGCGCGCAACAGCCAACTCCAACGAGAACGACGAGGACTATGACGGTCTTGTCGTTTTCAAGAACTTCGTTGAAGCCGCCTCCAACGGCGCGATCGAAGTCGAACTCTTCATCGGCACGCAGCTTTGCTCCAACGGCGCAGAATGCCTTCAGGGTGTCGCCGGCGGCGCAATCGACATCTACATCTCAACATCGGGTGGTGCTTCCGGCATCTTCCCGTATGTTCAGGTTCTCGATCTGCCTTACATGATGTCCGACGACCGGATTGCGGAGCATGTACTTTCCGGTGATTTCGTTCGCACCATGCGGGCGATGGCGCTTGAAGACTCCGACAACACAATCCGCCTGATGACAGTCGGCAACACCGGTGGCTGGCGGAACTTTGCCAACACCAAGCGCCGTGTGGCCGCCCCTGCCGACATGGAAGGCCTGAAGATCCGCACCGTTGTCGCCGACCTGCCGCAGGAACTGGTGAAGGCACTCGGTGCATCTCCGACGCCGATTCCGTGGCCGGAGCTGTTCACCTCCTTCCAGACCGGCGTTGTTGAAGGCTCCAAGAACGGTATCACCGACATCATGGGCATGAAATTCCCGGATGCCGGCCTGCAATATGTCACACTCGACGGTCACGCCTACATGGGCGCGCTGTGGTGGATGAGCAACGAAAAGTTCCTGGCCATGCCGGAAGACATGCGCCGCGTCGTTGTCGACGGGTTCTATGCCCTGCAGCAGGCGACTTTCGCATCTCCGAAGCGCAAGTCCATCCAAGCTTATGAAGACTTCGTTGCCGGTGGCGGCGATCTCTACGTGCCGACGCCTGAAGAAAAGGCCGCCTTCAAGGAAGCCGCCTCCCCGGTTTACGACTGGTTCAAGTCCAATGTCGGCCGTGGCGGGGAAATCTTCGGTGCGCTTGAAGAAGCCGTCAAGGCAGCTGAAACCGATATCAACGGCGCCCGCGACGCCGACGTGAACTAAGCTTTAATAGACCTGACGCCACGCCCGTTTCGACCGGGCGTGGCGTCGAACCTGCGCCTGATTGTCATCGCAGGGCGTGGATCCAGTGGTCAGGCCATGGACTGACTTGCGGCAGATGCCGGGATTGATTGCCGCAAAGGCTGAAGCGACCGGCAACCTTACCGAAACGGATACATCCAGACCTTGTAGTCATCGACAAGAATATGCGCCTTATCAATTTCTTCCTTGGTCATTTTCTTCACGACCTCTTCCAGCGAGATCGCGGCGTCAGGGTCGCCGCCGATGGCGGACAGCGTGTACCACATGTAGGCCCGCACAAGATCGGGCGCAGGCATGCCGCGGCCGACCTCATAATACCAGCCGACGCCGGACTGCGCGCCGGGATGGCCCTTCATGGCGCTCCTGAGATACCATTCGAAAGCCCGCTGGTCGTCCCGCTCAACACCAAGCCCCATGGCGTACATCACGCCGATCAGTTCCTCGGCATCCGCATTGCCGGATCGCGCGGCGGGCCAAAGCTGCTCCTTGGCCTCTTCAAACTGCCCCGCCTCCATAAGATCGCGCGCCGCCTCAATCTCGGCATGGACGGGTGTCGCCATCAGAACAAGGCCAAAAAAGGCGGCTTCAAGCGTCTTTTTCATGTGCTTCGGTCATTCCCTCTTGTTGTTCTTATGTCGGCACCGGCCATTTCGGCTGAATTGCCGGCACCGCTCGACGCGGATGATTTCATCGTCTTCGACAGGAAACAGGCCGCGCTCGGTCAGCTTCTCTTTTACGACAAGATCCTCTCGGGCAACAGGAATATTGCCTGCGCCACGTGCCATCATCCGACGCTGGGAACCGGTGACGGGCTTTCGCTGGGGATCGGGGAAGGCGGCGAAGGCCTCGGACGGAACCGGACGGCCCTCGTTACGGAAAACCGGATTAAGAAACGGATTCCGCGAAACGCGCCAGGTCTCTGGAATCTCGGGGCAAAAGAGCTTCACACCCTGTTTCACGACGGCCGCCTTTCCATTTCGGACGACTACGAAAACGGCTTCAACTCACCAGCCGAAGAATGGCTGCCCGAGGGACTGGAAACGCTGCTCGGTGCCCAAGCGATCTTTCCCCTGGTCGCCCAGTTCGAGATGGCAGGAAATCCGAAGGAAAACGAGATTGCCGGTGCCGTCCACGACCGGATCGACGCCTCCTGGCCGATCCTTGCCAAGCGGGTCCGTGTGATCCCCGAATACGGACAGATGTTCGTCGAGGCATTCGCCCATATTGAGGAACCGGAACAGGTCACGATCGCCGAAGTCGCCAACGCGCTTGCCGCGTTCCAAGCCATTGAGTGGACGAGCTTCGACAGCCCTTTCGACCAATATCTTGCCGGTGACGACAAAGCGCTTGCCGCCGACCAGAAGCGCGGTCTGGATCTCTTCTACGGCAAGGCAAACTGCGCAAGCTGCCATTCCGGCCAGCTTCTCAGCGATCAGGAGTTCCATGCGCTTGGCCTGCCCCCTTTTGGACCAGGCCGCACCCGCCGGTTCGACCCGATGGTGCGTGACGTCGGGCGCATGGGAGAGAGCGACCGCCTGGAAGACGCCTACAGGTTCCGGACCCCGATGCTGCGCAATGTCGAGCTGACAGCCCCTTACGGCCACAATGGTGCCTATCCGACGCTTGAGGGCATCGTGCGCCATCATCTTGACCCGGACGGGATGTTGGCCCGATGGGCGCCGGAAAAGGCTGCGCTTCCTGACGCACCCTGGCTGGAAGCCATTGACTTCGTCGTCTGGAACGACAAACGTGAGATGGCTAGACAGGCCCTTTTCCGGGATGTCGAGCCGACTGCCCTCACCGACCGCGAAGTCTCCGACCTTGTTGCGTTTTTGAAAGCCCTGACGGGAACGTCCTCCGTTTCCCAGCCACCTTTCGGGATCCCCGACAGCGTTCCTAGCGGACTTCCGGTCGACCGACCCTGAACAGGACACCCATGCTGGATTCCCTAAAACACCGGGCGAACGCGCTGTTCCCCGGCATAGCCATCGCCGGGCTCGTTGCCATTTCGGCGCAGTTTCTGAACGAGCATTACGGTGCCCCCGCCATGTTGATGGCGATTCTGCTTGGCATGCCGCTGAACTTTCTGTCCGACGAGCAGCGTACCTCGGAGGGCATTGCCTTTGCCGCCAGAACGCTGTTGCGCATCGGTGTTGCGCTTCTGGGTGTGCGCATCAGCATCGAAATGGTCGAAGCCCTCGGCCTCCCCTTTCTGCTGCTGGTCATTCTGGGCGTTCTGGCAACCATCGCCTTTTCGCTGATGATCGGAAACCTCTTCGGCAAGGACCGGCTGTTTGCCTTCCTCTCTGGCGGTGCGGTGGCCATTTGCGGGGCGTCGGCTGCCATGGCGATCGGCTCGATCCTGCCCAAACGCAAACACGCCGAACGGGATCTCGCCTTCACCGTCATTACGGTGACGGTCCTCTCCACCCTTGCGATGATCGTCTACCCGATCCTGACCTCAAATCTCGGCCTGTCGCTCGATGCCACCAGCGTCTTTCTGGGCGGTACCATTCACGATGTTGCCCAGGTGGTCGGCGCCGGTTTCTCTGTTTCCGAGGAAACCGGTGATCTTTCAACACTCGTCAAGCTTATCCGCGTGACCCTGCTGGCGCCGATTGTTCTTGTTGCAGCGCTGATCCTGCGTGGCAGCGCAGAGCCAGGTTCCGCGCGCCCTCCCTTGATGCCGGCTTTCGTGGTCGCCTTTCTGGTCCTTGCCGCCTTCAACTCCTTTGGCCTCGTGCCGGACACCGCGAAGGATCTGGCGGGACAGGTTTCCCGTTGGGCGCTCCTCGCTGCGATCGCGGCCGTCGGCATGAAGACCTCACTCCCGAAACTGCTGGAAGTTGGTGGCCCGGCCATCTGGATGGTCGTCACTCAGACGGTGTTCCTGGCGCTGTTTGTTCTCGCCGGGATCTGGATGATCGGGTAACGGCGTTTGGCCCCATCGCTCTCTGCCTGATGCCGGGGCGCTTTGGCGCGGCGGACCAAATTCGTTAGCCCACGGGTTTTCATCCCGGTTTGGCGCTTAAGCGGCAAGACCGGGACCCAGTACTCGTTTGGACAGCAATTGTTCATGACGGTCAGACAAGCGAACACTGGATCCCCGCCTTCGCGGGGATGACAAGCGAGAGAACAACGGCCTTTCGATTGAGACCTCGGAGTTCGTACCTTTTTGTCGTCTCCCCCGGATCTTCGCTGCGCTGGGTCCGGGTTGACGCAGGAACGGATAGCGGTTTTTGGTCCCTTCGCGCGCTGGCTGATCCTGGTGGGTGCGGTGGACCAAAAAGGAAGCGTTTGGGTTGTCATCCCGGTTTGGCGCGCAGGCGGCAAGACCGGAACATTGCCTTTCGGCCCGCAAACCCCACATTGACGCTTGAAACCCGGCCCGGGGGTTTCCTTGATCCCTTGAGTGTGAAATATAGCCACGGTCCCGATGTCGGGACCGCATCAATGGGCGTGCGGCGCGTTCAAAACAACGGTCGCCTGCAACGCCAAGGAACTTCGAAAGCGTTTGGATGAAAAGCTACATCACGACCCCGATCTACTACGTCAACGGTTCTCCGCATATCGGTCACGCCTTCACCTCCGTGATGGCCGATATCCTGAAGCGCAACCGCCAGGCGCTGGGATGCGACGTGATGCTGTCCACCGGCGTTGACGAGCATGGCCAGAAGAACCAGGAAGCCGCCGCAGACCTCGGCATGGGCTACCAGGAATTTCTCGACATGCGCGGCAAGGAATTCCGCGAGGTCTTCGACCTTGTCGGGATCTCGTATGACTACTTCGTGAGAACAAGCCGCGAGGGTCACAAGTCCGCCGTTGCCGAAATGGAGCAGTCGATCTTCGACAAGGACCTGATCGTCAAGAAGAACTATACCGGCACCTACTGCAAGGGCTGCGAGGAGTTCAAGAAGGAATCAGACCTGACCGAGGACGGCCAGTGCCCGCTGCATCCGACCATGCAGGTGGAGCAGACGGAAGAGACCAACTACTTCCTGAAGATGGAGCCGTTTCGCGAACGGCTTCTGCAGCATATTGCCGACCATCCGGACTTCGTGCAGCCCGAGGCGTTTCGCAACGAACTCAAACAGATGCTTGCCGAACCGCTGGAGGATCTGTGCATATCCCGGCCGAAGTCGCGCGTGACGCTCGGTGTCGATCTGCCGTTCGATCCGGACTTCGTGACCTATGTCTGGTTCGACGCGCTGACGAACTACCTCACCAATATCGACTGGCCGAAGGAAGGCTACGAGAGCTGGTGGGCGGAGTGCGAGCACCTGATCGGCAAGGACATCCTGAAACCGCACGGCGTCTACTGGCCGATCATGCTAATGGCCGCCGGACTGCCGCTGCCGAAGAAACTTTCGGTGCACAGCCACTGGGTCGGTGCTGGCGGGGTCAAGATGTCGAAGTCGATCGGCAATGTCGTCGACCCGATCGAGGTTGTCGAAAAGCTCGGCGTGGATGCGCTGCGCTGGTACCTGGCGCGGCACATGCGTGCCGACAGCGACAGCCAGATCTCGGTCGAGCTGATCACTCAGACCTATAACAGCGAGCTGGGCAACAAGATCGGCAACCTCCTGTCGCGCGTCGCCAAGTTCTCCAACAAGAATTTCGGCGGCAAGGTTCCGGCACCCGGACCATTGAGCGCGGAAGACGAGGCCTTGCGCAAGTCGGTTGTCGAGGCGACCTCCGGCTTCAGCCGCTGGATCGACCTTCAGGACATACCGGCGCGCGCTCAAGCCATCGTCACGCTGGCCGAGGAGATGAACGAGTACATCGACAAACAGGCGCCCTGGACGCTGTTCAAGAACGAGGACACCCGCGAACGCTGCCAAACGGTGATCTACGTGACCCTCGACTGTCTGCGCGTGATCATGGAAGCCCTGCAGCAGGTCATCCCAGGCTCCGCCGACAAGGCGCTTGCCATGTTGAACGCGCCCGCAGCGCCCAGTCCCTGGACACCCGTCCTGGACAGGCTTGAGGGCAACGGCAATCTCGGAGAGATCGAGTCCCTGTTCCCGCGCGTTCAATAAGCGGGACGTCACCGTACCAATTGGAAGGCGTCCCACCGGGCGCCTTTCTTTTTGTCTGCTCCCGGGAAGAGATCTTCTTTCTCCGTCGTTGTCCCGACCAGGCGTAGTGTGACTGGATTTTTTCCAGGTCAGCCGGGTCCTGACATGACTTGTTCATGGCATCCATGCCGACACGCTGGCCCAGGTATTGGGGAGAAGCAATGCCATGGATTGCAGGGTCAAGCCCGCTGCTTTCCGGTTTGGCCCGAAATGGATAAAGTGAGGTGATCACCGGTCATTGATCGTGTCATTCCGGCTGAAGCGCAGCGGAGGGCTGGAACCCAGTAACCATCTGTTTCTCCTCCCTCTTCTAATTTCAGCCACACACAGCGCACTAGTTCCCGGTCTTGCCGCGCGCGCGACAAACCGGGACGACAAGTCCGGGAAACAATCCTGTGTCCCGGTTTGGCATCGCCAGAAATTATGCCGCTCGTGGGGCGCACATTTCCCGCGATCACCAAGTCGGGATGCGGTATCTATTTCCGGAGTTTGTCGTCCCGGTTTGCTGCCCTTAAGCCGTGCGACGACACGGCGAAATCTCCATTCTGCCCACCATTCACGCTGCAAGGAACTCCAGCCGCTCATCCAACCTTGCCGGGGTGATTTCAAGGATCTCTGCACGCACAACGCCTTCAGCAACGAACGGGTCAGTCGCGACGAAACTTTCCAGGTCTTCCAGGCTCGTATTGTGGGCGATAATGCCGCCGCCCCTGTTCGGCTGAAGGCTGCCGACCATCAGGAACAGCCCTTGATCGAAACCGCTTTTGATCCAGGCCTTGTGCCCTTCCATCAGGTCGCCTGCACGGGCCTTGTTGTCCGAAAATTTCAGTGTCACGACAAACATTTTCATTCTCCTCGAGATCGTTGTTGAAGATAAGCCAGGTGCCGGCCTGACGTGTCTCTGGGTTTCAGGTATTCTGCGAGACCTCGTCGACCCAGGCGAGGATCTGGTCGACTTCCCGCGCGACGAACGCCTCGTCCTTGAAAGCCTGTGCAAGTGTCGCGACGCCCTGGCTCCAGCTCAGTACGTGAAGTGCGTGAGCACCGGCATCTGCGCCGCAGCCGAGTTCGCTGAACTGACGGGTCAACCAGTCCCTGAACAGTGCCAAGATCCCGTTCGCCTTGTCCCTTGCTGTGTGGTCCAGCTTGGCAAGCTCAGTCGTCAGCGTTCCGACCGGGCAGCCATAGGCGATAATCCTGGTCTGATTGACAATCAGGATACGGACAAAGCAGGCGATCCGACTTGCCGGGTCTGAAGAGAGCCCGTCCCAGTCCTTGAGCATTGTTTCCCTGTCGGACAGGCGTTTTTCTATCACCGCGTCGAGGATCTCGTCCTTGGTTCTGAAGTGATAGTAGAAATTCCCGCGCGAGATGCTGACCGCTTTCGCTATATCGGCGAACGAGGTCTCGCCGAACCCTTGCGCATAGAAGAGTTCATCCGCCGCGTCGACAATCTGCTGCCTCTTGGAACTCGGTTTCATCTTCGTTTTCTCTGCTTGTTCGCTGCCTGGAACCTGTGCCTACAGAACACTAGGACAATTGACCTAATGCAAAATTAGGACAATTGCCCTAGATCGTCAATTCCGATTTACGGGTCCTGCCAAAATGGTGCATGCGCTTCAGGTCGGCCGTGCTTCAAGACACAGCCCATGGTTGCCACCCTCGCCCGCTCACACCTTTGTGAAGCCCGTTGTCAAACAATCCTGACAGACAGCTGTCAGGAAGGGTGCATTACTCATGTCGGCATCGACAGCAGCCAAGTGGGAGACACGGACACGCTTTTTCGCGTCCGATTTCAACGGCTTGCTGAATAAATCTAAAATGGTGCCAATAACGATGAATTCCGGAACACTGATGTTTTTCATCAACACGCGGAGTGCGCGTGTCAGCAGTGCGCATTTTTGCACCGGTGCGGTGCGAATTGCCCCGTTGGAATCGCGTCTTCGATCCCTACCTTCAATCCGCTTGGTGGCAGTCACAGGGCCAGCGGAAGGCAACGATGCTGATGCCCGTGTGGAGGGAAAGATATGACTTATGTGGATGAACGGAACGAACCGTCTTCCGACACCGACCTTTTGGATTTTTTCTACGATACGAGGACACAGACAGAAAGCCTGACAGCGCCGCTCAGCGACGAAGACATGGGGCTCCAGTCCATGGAAGACGCCAGCCCGCCGAAGTGGCACCTGGCACATACGACATGGTTTTTCGAGGAATTCATCCTCAAGCCCCATCTGCCCGGTTACAGGCCCCGGGACGAGCGCTTCGCCATTTTGTTCAATTCCTACTATGTCCAGGCAGGGCCGCGTCACACCCGGTCCAAACGAGGACTGCTGTCTCGCCCAAGCGTAACGGAAGTCACCTCGTATAGGGCCCATGTGGAAGACGCGCTTCGCGAAGGCATGATCTACGGCAAGTTCGCGCTAGATCAGACTAAGCTGGACGCACTGATCACGCTCGGGTGCCACCACGAGATGCAACATCAGGAGCTTCTGGTTACGGATCTCCTTCACGCTCTCTCCCACAACCCTCTCCTGCCCGCCTACACGCCGTCCCAGCCGGAAGCCGTCCGGGAGGTTCCGGACCAGAGCTGGACACGCCACGAAGGCGGCCTTGTTGAAATCGGACATGACGGCAACGGGTTCGCCTATGACTGCGAAGGCCCGCGGCACAAGGTCTGGCTGGAGCCTTACAGGCTTGCGGACCGTCCGGTGACCAATGGCGAATGGATCGCCTTCATGGAAGACGGTGGATATGACAACCAGACGCTTTGGCTGATGGAAGGCTGGGCGGTCCGGGAGCAGAACGGCTGGGACTCGCCGCTTTACTGGTGGCAACAGGATGATCAGTGGTGGACCTTCACGCTCCAGGGTCCGCGTCCCGTCGACCTCTCTGCTCCGGTTGTTCACGTCAGCTACTATGAAGCCGACGCCTTTGCCAGGTGGGCGGGACACCGCCTGCCGACAGAGGGGGAATGGGAGGCAGCGGCCCAGCACACCGACATTGCCGGAAACTTTCTGGAAAGCGGCGCCTTCATGCCGCTTGGCCGCGACGCCGGATTGTGGGGCGATGTCTGGCAGTGGACCAGCAGCGCGTTCTCGCCCTATCCGGGTTTCCGGCCACCGGAAGGCGCGATTGGTGAATACAACGGCAAATTCATGGTGAACCAGATGGTTCTGCGCGGCGGGTCCTGTGCAACCCCAAGGCTCCAGATGCGTTCTTCTTATCGAACCTTCTTCTATCCAAACCAGCGTTGGCAGATGCTGGGACTGAGACTGGCGGCAGACCAATGACCAAACACGTACCTCCCGTACCGCAGGACATGGATTTTCGGTCGGAGATCCTTGAAGGCCTGACCGCTGACCAAAAGGCCATCAGCAGCAAGTGGCTCTACGATGATGTCGGATCGCATCTGTTTGAAGCCATTACGGAACTGGATGCCTATTATCCGACACGCACCGAGCTTGGAATTCTGGAAGGTCAGCTGCGCAAATATGCGCAGCTGCCGGGAGCCCGCGGTGCGATGGTGGAACTCGGCAGCGGATCCAGCCGCAAGACCAACCTGCTCCTCGGCGCCTTTCCCGATCTGTCGGTCTACATGCCAATCGACATTTCCGCCAACCATCTGAAAGAAGCTGCGGCGCGGGTTCGCCGCGCCTATCCGTCGCTGGCCGTGATACCGGTCGCGGCCGATTTCACCCAGCCGCTCGGAAAACTGCCACTTCTGCCCGAGCTTCCGGTGCTGGTGTTCTTTCCCGGTTCAACCATCGGCAATTTCGAAAAGAGCGAGGCGGTTGCGCTTTTGAAGAGCATTCGGGACGCAATGCCCGATGCGCATATGATCATTGGCGTTGACCGGCCCAAGGACGAGGCGGTGCTGGTGGAGGCCTATGACGACCCGGCGGG
>JGI12316J15310_10000050_pt12 | contig 18635 bp, 20 predicted proteins | sample MarCyaLeptolynsp_FD_15310 | JGI IMG/M metagenome (IMG submission 15310)
AGTCACCGAGTTGTGACCCTCCGCGAGCCGTTTTTGCCGGAAATTCGGGCGCGATTCCGGCATTCTAGCGGGATGAGGCCGATTACATTCATCGTGTCGCTGATTGGCATGGCCTGCGCGGCGGCCCTTGCCATGATCGCATTTTCGGTGCCAAGCCGGGCCCAACCACCCGCGCCGGCAGCCGATGACTCCCCTGTCCTGATCGAGCTGTTCACCAGCCAGGGATGTTCGTCGTGCCCGCCAGCCGATGCCCTGCTCTACGAGTATCGCGATAAGCCCGGCGTGATCACGCTGTCCTTCTCGGTGGATTATTGGAATTATCTCGGGTGGCACGACACGCTGTCGAGCCCGGAAAACAGCGAACGCCAGCGCGACTACGCGCTCGCCCGCGGCGACGGCAAGGTCTATACGCCTCAGGTGGTGGTGGACGGCATTATGCACGTCAATGGTGCTAACGAAGCCGCTATCGAGATGGCCATTCGGCGGACCGCTCGGCGGCTCAAGGACGTCAAGGTGCCGATGGCGATGCGGGCCGACGGGAACAGTCTGGTGGTCGAGATTGGCGATGCGCCCGAGACGTCCGATATGCGCGAGGCCACGGTGTGGCTGGCGGTTGCCAAGGACAAGGAAACCGTCGCCATCAGCCGGGGCGAAAACCGCGGCAAGGAGATCACCTACTCGCACCCGGTCCGGGAGTTCATGCCGATCGGCATGTGGAAGGGCGAGAAGATGGAGCTTCGCTTGCCGCTGAAGGATCTGCGCACCATTGGGGGCGATTGCCTGGTGGCGATGCTGCAAGTCGAAGGCGCCGGCCCGATCCTCGGTGCCGCGGCCTACGAGGAACACTAGCCACATCCCTCGCCACTACGACAAAAGGGCCGGCTTTCGCCGACCCTTTTGAGCTGCCTCTTCAATGAACTGGCCCGGTCCTAGAGAAGACCCCGGGGGGCTGGGGGGCTGAGATTCCGAAGCCTCTCGAAATGGACCGGGCCGAAAGGCAACACTGGTAACCATAAGGTTCTTTGGGGCGCGCCCTTGACTGAACTGGGGCGAAACCGTGAATTATGTTGCGGATTGTTACAGGACGTGGGTGCCCCGCGCCGCTTGAATTTCCGCAGGCCAGCCGTCATCATGAAGGTTCCGTTACAGGAGGCGCGTGTTGAGCGAAACGGAGCCCATAGTCTTGCCGCTGGCCCGCATGGCCGGCGGTTCCCAAAGCTCCTCCGAAGGGGCCTCCCGGCGCGATGAGATTTACTTCGATCGCCAGGAGCTCTCTCAAATCCTCAATGTCTATGGCCGGAAGGTCGCCAGCGGCGAATGGCGGGATTACGCCATCGATACGCTGAAGGAAAAAGCCGTGTTCTCGGTGTTCCGGCGCTCCTCCGAGATGCCGCTCTACCGCATCGAGAAGGCGCCGAAGCTGGCGCGCCGCCAAGGCGCTTATAGCGTGATCGCAGCGACGGGCCTGATCCTCAAGCGCGGCCACGACCTCGCCCGGGTATTGCGGGCCCTGGACAAGGGGCTTCGCCTCGTCGAGGCCTAATTCGTTAAGCCTAATGGACAAGAGAGAAGCCCCGGAGACGGGGGGACTCGGGGCTTCTCCGGTTCCTTCTGGGGGGAACCTCGTGACGGGGAGGGAAGACCCGTCACGCTTCGAATCTGGCGATGCCGCGTCGATTTTCAACCCATTGCGGCGGCGTTGGCCGGCAGCGACATGACACCGAAACGAGCGCAGCAAAAGGCCCCGGCGGAGACCGCCGGGGCCTTGTTTCTCTTGGGACGCATCCCGCGCCGGGACGCGTTCCGCTCGGCTAGCTGCGGTTTTGGCCGAAGAGCTGCAGCAGCATCAAGAACAGGTTGATGAAGTCCAGATACAGCCGCAGCGCGCCCATGATCGATTTCTGTCCTCTGACCGTGCCGTCGTCGTTGGCGCTGTACATCTCCTTGATCTGCTGGGTGTCGTAAGCGGTGAGGCCGGCGAACACCAAGACGCCGATCACGGAGATGGCGAATTGCAGGGCCGTCGAGCCGATGAATAGGTTCACCAGCGCCGCGATGATGATGCCGATCAGGCCCATGAAGAGGAACGAGCCCCAGCCGGACAGGTCCTTCTTCGTGGTGTAGCCCCAGAGGGACAACGCGCCGAAGGCTGCCGCGGTGATGAAGAACACCCGCGCGATGCTCTCGCCCGCATAGACCAAGAAGATCGATGAAATCGACGCCCCCATGAGGGCCGCGAAGAGCCAGAAGGATATTTGGGCCGCACCCAAACTCATGGAGCCGATGCGCATCGACAGGAAGAACACCATGGCGAGCGGCGCAAAGATCACGACCCACTTGAAGCCGCTGGCATACATGAAGTTGCCGAATGCTGTCAGCTCCAGACCGCCGGCACCCTGCTGCACGGCCATCGAGTAGATCGCATAGGCGACCACGCCCGTGATGGCGACACCTGCCGCCATGTAGTTGTAGACGCGGATCATATAGGCGCGCAGGCCCTGGTCGATTACGCCGGCGTCCGCGCGGTCGACCGTCTGCCCATAACGTCTTTCGAGTTCCGCCATGTAAGAGAATCCCTTTCTTTGCCTAGTCAGAAGCTCACTTTGCTCTGAAATATGGTGATTTCAGGCTATTTCCGCAAGATGAAGAGAGCGTGTCCGGCTAAATCGGAAACGCCTATCTGCAAGAGGGCAATTGTCTATCCTACCTATTCCGCCCGCAGGTAGGGCGCAGCCTTGACGGACAGGACCCGCCAGGTGGTGAACGCGCCTGCGGCGAGGACGAGCGCCAGCGCCAGCGCGATGGTGCCCGCAGCCGCCCCTGGGGCGAACACGAAGGCGATGTCGAAGGCGAATGTGCACAGGGCCCAGGCGGTGACGGTGGCGATGAGGATGGCGAGCAGGGACGTGGCTAGCCCCAAGGCGGCGAACTCGAGGAGCTCGGCGCGGACGATGAGCCCGCGGGTAGCACCGAGCGTCTTGTAGAGGACCGCCCGGTACGTCCGGCGTTGCTGACCGGCCGAGACCGCGCCCGCCAGCACCGCAGCCCCGATCATCAGCGTGAAACCGGCCGTCGCCTGGATGGCGCTCATGAGCTTGGCGAGCATGGACTTGGCCGCATCGACGATGTCGCCGATCTTGATGGCGGTGACGAGGGGGAAGCGCTCCGCCAGCGCTTGGATGATCTTGGCCTCCTGGGCCCGGTCGGTGCCCTTGGGCAGTTCGAGCGTGGTGACGAGCCGGTGCGGTGCTCCTTCTAAGGTGTTGGGCGAGAACACCATGACGAAGTTGATGGCGAGCGACTCCCAATCGATCTTGCGCAAGGACGCGATCTCCGCCTCCACGTTGCGGCCAAGAATGTTCACGGTGAGCTTGTCGCCGAGCTCTAGCCCCAAGCCTTTCGCGAGCTCGCCGTCGAAGGAGACAAGCGGCGGCCCGTCATAGTCCTTCGGCCACCAGGCGCCTTCCTCCACTGTGGACGCGCCGGGCACCTCATCGGTGTAGGTGAGCCCGCGGTCGCCCGCGAGCACCCAACGGGTATCGGGTGAGACCTCCGCCTCGTCGACGGAAACGCCATTCAGCTCGACGATACGCCCACGCAGCATCGGCGCGCTGTCCGTCTTCGCCTCCGGCTCGATCACCTTGGCGGTCTGCTCGAATGTCGCCAAGTCGCCGGGCTCCACATCCAAGAAGTAATAGGCGGGAGCGTCCACCTCCACATGGCTCTCGATCTCGGTGAGCAGGGAGCGGTGGATCAGCGCCACGGCGATGAGCAGCCCGAGCCCCAATCCGAGCGATACGGCGATGGACCGGGCGAGCGAGCCCGGCGCGCCGATGCTGGCGACCGCAAGGCCCCAGGCCGGCGGTTTCGTGCGGCGATGGCGGGCCGCGAAGCGTTGCACGAGGACGCCGAAGCCCAGCAGAAGTCCGAAGGCCACGAGAATGCCGAGCGAGATCGCCGCGGTGACCAGGCGCTCTTCCGACGCGGCGATGGCGAGGACGAACAACGCCAATCCCGCGGCGCCCGAGGCGAGGGCAAAGGGGGTCGCCGACCGTTCGCGTTCCTCGGTGAGATGCGCGCGCATCAGCACTGCGGGCGAGATCCGGCTGGCGCGTCCCAGCGGCCACAGCACGAACAGCACCATGGTCAAAAGGCCGGCGAGCGCGGCCACGATGAGCGGGATGGGATGCGGCTCGATGGCAAGCGTGATCGGCAGCGTGTCTTCGTAGAGCGTGGCGACGGCAACCGGCGCGAACGCGCCCAGCACGAGACCCATGGCGATCCCGATCCCGGCCAGCATCAAGGCTTGGATCAGATAAACGTTGAGGACGAGACGGCTTGTGGCGCCGACGCATTTGAAGGTGGCGATGATATCGCGCTTCTTCGCCATGTAGCTTTGGATGGCGTTGCCGACGCCGATGCCGCCGAGCAGGAGCGCGGTCAGCCCGACAAAGTTGATGAACTGGGTAAAACGCTGGGCATCACGCCGCAGGGATGGCGCCGGGTCCGTCCAATCGCGAATGGCGAAACCGCTTTGCGGGAACTCCGCCTCCATGTCCTTGCGCGCTTCTGTCAGCTTCTCGCGGTCGACGCCGGCGTCACCCGGCATCTTGACCCGGTATGTCCAGCGAATGAGGCTGCCGGGCTGAATAAGCCCCGTCTTGTCGAGCGTGTCGCGCGACATCAGCAGTTTTGGACCGTAGGACAGCCGGTCGGCGAGGCGGTCGGGCTGATCGCCAAGGACCCCGCCAATGGTGACCTCTGTTTCGCCGATCTTCAGGGGATCGCCGATCTCCAAGCCGAGGCGGTCGAGGAGTATCTGCTGGGCAAGCACGGTGTCCGGCTGACGCCATAGAGGGCCGGCGTCGGCCGGCTCCAGCACCGACACCTCGCCGTAAAGTGGAAACCGCTCGTCGACGGCCTTGACCTCGACGAGCGCGCTGCCGCCGTCTCGCGCGCGCGCCATGGCGCGGAAGCCAGCCGATTGGCTGACCTCTCCCAGATCGTTGAGCGCCGCCAGCTCTTCGGCGCGCGCTTGCCGGTGGATCACCTCGAAAGACAGATCGCCGCCGATGAGAAGCCGGCCCTGATTGGCGAGCGCCTTGTCGAAGGCCGCCGCGAGCGACCCGATGGCGGCCACGGCAGCAACGCCAAGCGCGATACACAGGACGAAGACCGTCAGTCCGCCAGCGCCGGCACGCAGCTCGCGCAAGGCGATCGACAAAGCAAGTGCACGGCGTGCGGCGCGGGGCGCGGGGCGCGTGTCTGTCGCGGCGGTGGCGGTCATGACGCCGCCACGGGGTGATCGCTATCCTCCACGATCTTGCCGTCGGCGAGACTCACGATGCGGTCGCAACGTTTGGCGAGATCGCTGTCGTGGGTGATGAGAAGTAAGGTCGCGCCGGTGCGCTCCTTCAGCTCGAACAAGAGATCCATGACCGCGGCGCCGGTGGCCTGATCGAGGTTGCCGGTCGGCTCATCTGCGAGGATCAGCGAGGGGCTGGTGGACAAGGCGCGGGCGATGGCAACGCGTTGTTGCTCGCCGCCGGAGAGCTGGCCGGGGAAATGGTCCTCGCGATGGGAGAGCCCGACTTCGTCCAAGGCCTCCTTGGCCACTGCGAAGGCATCGTCTTCGCCGAGAAACTCCATGGGCAGCGCCACGTTCTCGATGGCCGTCATGGTGGGAACCAAGTGGAAGGACTGGAACACGATGCCGATCTTCGCGGCCCGCAGCTTCGCCAACCCGTCCTCATCAAGGGCGCTGTAATCCGTGCCCACCACCGTCACCTTGCCGGCGGTGGCCCGTTCCAGGCCGCCGATGACCATGAGGAGCGTGGATTTTCCGGAGCCGCTGGGACCCACCACCGCCACAGCTTCACCCGATGACACCACTAGATCGATGCCGCGCAGAATGGCGACGGCACCGGCGCGCGACGGTAACGTGACATGCACGCCGTCAAGCTCTATGGCGGGGCGTTGCTTCAGGGGCTGGTCCATGGCGGGGAATCACCGATCGGTCGTATGTTTGAGACCCTAACCGCTATAGAGAAGGGCAAACAGGTCGAAAAAATGAAACTTCGCCGCAACCTCCTGAGCCTTCTCGCCGCAGCCCTGATTGGGCTTTGCGCGCACAGCGTGCAGGCGGAGCCCGATGAGACCGTGATAGTCGCACTCGGCGATAGCCTCGTCGCCGGGTTCGGTTTGCCGCAGGATCAGTCCTTCCCGGCGCAGCTGGAAGCCGCGTTGACGGCGCGGGGGTCCGCTGTCCGCGTGGTCAATGCCGGCGTTTCAGGCGACACGGCCCGCGCCGCGCTGCAGCGGCTCGACTGGGCGTTGCCGGACGATGCGGACGCGGTCATCGTCGAACTGGGGGGCAACGACGCTCTGCAAGGCCTGCCGCCCGAGGCGACCAAGGCGGCTCTCGCCGAGATCATCGAGAAGGTCCAGGCCAGGGGACTTCCCGTGTTGCTGGCCGGCATGGAGGCGCCGCGCAATCTGGGTCCGGAATATGTGGAGGCGTTCGGTGCGATGTATCCGGCGCTTGCCGACCAATACGGCGTGATCCTCTATCCGTTCTTTCTGGAGGGCGCCGCACTCAACGCGGAGCTGATGCAGAAGGACGGCATCCACCCCAACGGCAAAGGGGTCGCCGTCATGGTGGAGAATATCCTGCCGAAGGTGGAGGCACTCTTGGTGCAGGTTCGCGGCGAGCGCGGGCGGCGCCAAGATGAAGGCTAGGCGACCGGAGACACTCTTCCGTCAGTTGGCGCCGAACGGATTGCCGCCTTCGACCAGCCCCATGATGAGAAAGGCGCAAGCGAGCAGCGTCGTAACCGTGCGCACATGATTCCATGCCGACCAGGCCGCCGGGACGCTCTTCCATAGGATGATGCCGTCGATGGAATCCGGCGAGACGGCCGCAATCTTTGCATTGAGCGGCACATGCCGCACCATCGTGACGAGAAACGATCCCAAGAGGAAGAGCAATGATCCAGTAAGCCAATAGGCGGACTGAGGCTGACCCCATTGAAAGAGGGCCAGGACGACGAGCACGGCGCACAAGGCGTCGGTGCCGAAGAACACAATGACGAACGGACGTTTCTTGATCGCCTTGGTGATGGCCTGCATGGCGACGATGCCGCGCTCAGGCGACAGGCCGCGAATCGCCGTCATCAGATAAGCGGAAAACGCGAAAAAGTTGCCGGCAAGGATGGCCGTCCCCAATGCCGCGAGGAACGCGACGACGAATGTCAGCTGCTCCAAGCTCAGCTCCCCCTCCCCTTGTTCTTAGGCACAGCCGAGGCGCGTGCTACCAATCCGGGTTGGTGCACTTCACGCCTCTGGTGTTGGCCTTGGTGATCTTGCCGGGCTCGATCTTGGGGGGCGCCTCGGCCCCGTCGCCTGCTTCGCCGGTTTCCGTTGGGGCATCGGCTTCGGTTTCGGCTTCGGGGTCGGGCGGTTGCTCGACAGCGATCTCCCAGGCGCGGCGCACCTCGCTCCACCACTCCTTGGCTGCGGGCCCCCGCGCATCGCCGATAAAGCGCAAGGTGAAGTCCTCGCCTTGGGTGCAGGCGATGGAGATCACGTAACCTTTCCATGGCTTGGAGATGATCAACGCGTCGGTTACCGAATAGGTGCTGCCCGACAGCTTGCTCGTCAGGACCAACGAGGTTCCATCTTCGCGCCGGTACAAGTTCACGTAAATCGGCGGCGCGACCAGGCCGCCGCCGTAGTTGGTCCAGCCTTCCAGATCAAGGTCGCCGGTATAGGACGTGCCGACGAGACCGCTAGCGAAGCTCTCGTCCGTGACCTCCTCCTCTGCCGCCGGGTCCTCAGGTTCGGCCCAGACACTGCCTGGGAACGCCAAAACGGCCCCAAGGGCAAAAAGGGCGATGAGTAGGGTCCGATACATCGGTATGGCACGATACATTGGCGCCTCGTTCAAGCTACTGTCGTCCGTCGCGTCGCGCGCCAGTCTATTCACAATCGCGGCAAATTTGATCCCTAAACCTGACCGCCATGCGCACCAGCCGTCTCATCATTCCGCGCCTCGTGTCGGCGGCGCTTTTGGTCCTCGGCACCACGTGCGCCGCGGCGGCGATGTCCAGCACGCCGGAGCCTGCGTCTTGCGAAACGCCTGAGCTCCATCGCATGGCCGGGCAACTGATCATGGTCGGATTCCAGGGCGATGACGAGAACGACGAAGGTGTTCGGGCTGTCCGTGCGCAGCTCAATGCGGGAACGATCGGCGGCGTTGTTCTGTTCCCGGAGAACGTCACCGCGCCCCGGCAGCTGAAACACCTCATCGCGTTCTTGCGCAACGCGAGGTCAAACCCGCGTCCCTTCATCGCCGTCGATCAGGAGGGCGGTGCCGTGCAACGGCTTAATCGGCGGACCGGCCATGCGCGGTTTCCATCGGCGCAGAATGTGGGCCGCAGTCCCAGCTTCGCCGAACCGGGAGCCGCCGAGCAGCTCTACGGCGAGATGGCGACGGAGTTAGCGGAGGCCGGGTTCAACATGAATCTCGGTCCCGTCGTGGACCTCAACACCAATCCGTGGAACCCCGTCATCGGCGCGCGTGGGCGGAGTTTCGGCGCCGATCCCGACACGGTGACCGCGCGGGCGGCGGCGTTCATCAAGGCGCATCGCGCCAGCAATATCGCGACCGTCGCAAAACACTTTCCGGGACACGGCTCAAGCCGTGTGGATAGTCACGATCGGCTTGCGGACGTCTCGGCCACGTGGCGCGAGGTGGAGCTTGAGCCCTATCGCCGGCTGGCCAGTGAGGGGCTGCTCGATGGAGTGATGCTCGGTCATCTCTACCACCCGCGCTTCAGCGATCTGGAGCAGCGGCCGGCCTCGCTCTCGCTCAAGGCGGTTCAGGCGCTGCGCAACCAGCACTGGCTCGGCTTCGACGGCATCATCGTCAGCGACGACATGCAGATGGGCGCGGTACGCGACGACCTATCGCCGGAGGAGCTAGCGGTAACCGCGATCAAGACGGGCACCGACATCGTCCTGTTCTCCAATATCGAGGACAGCGATCCGGATCTCGGCGTGAAGCTCAACCGCGCTCTCGTCACCGCAGTGTGCGAGGGCAAGCTATCGCGCGGGCGCGTGAAGGAGGCCTACGACACCGTGATGCGGCTGAAGACACGTCTGCAGAACAAGACGTTGGCCGAGGCTAGTGATACGCGTCGCTCGAAGGCGTTTCCCACAGGACGTAGTATGAGTACGCCGTATAACCCAGGATGACGGGCAGAAGCGGAATGGCGCCATACAGCATGAAGAGCTGCGAATCGGGTGCTGCTGCTGCTTGCCAGATGGTGATGTCGGGCGGGATGATGAAAGGGAAGAGGCTCACGGCGAGCCCCGTGTAGCACAGCAGGAAAATCGCGGCCCCCCATAGAAACGGCGCGAAGCGCTGGCGCTTCTCGATGCCCCTCCAGAGGCTGTAGACGGCGAACGCGGTCAACAGTGGCACAGGCGCGAACATCACCATATTGCCGGGGTGGAACCAACGCGCCGCGATGTCTGGATGCTGCAGCGGTGTCCAAACGCTGAAGACCACCACGAAAAACGTAACGGCTATGAGCGCGTACCGGGCAACGCCATAGGACCACTCGCGCAGCGCTTCATCCGCCTTCATGATCAGCCAGCCGGCGGAGAGCAGCACATAGCCCGCAAGCACGGCGACCGCGGTGACGAGGGAGAACGGCGTCAACCAGTCAAACGGGCCCCCGGAGTACATGTTGTCGGTGACCGCAAAGCCCTGGACGAACGCGCCGATCGTGACGCCTTGCATGAGGGCTGCGAGAATGGATCCGCCGGCGAACGCAGTGTCCCAAGCCCACCGTGACCGGGTCGACTTGAAGCGGAACTCGAACGCGACGCCACGGAGGATGAGGCCGAGCAACATCAGGATGAGCGGCATATAGAGCGCGGGCAGCATGACGGAATAGGCGAGCGGAAAGGCCGCGAAGAGGCCGCCCCCACCAAGCACCAGCCACGTCTCATTGCCGTCCCAGAACGGCGCGACGGAGCCCATCATGGAGTCACGGTCTTCATTAGACGGTGCCAACGGGAACAGCACGCCAAGGCCAAGATCGTATCCGCCAAGCAGGACGTAGAGAAAGACGCCGAGCGCGAGGATTGCCGCCCACACGAGCGGCAGGAGCACCGGCAACACTTGGCTCAATTCGATGGCTGGGGTCATCGCGCCGCCCTCATGGAGTGCCTCATGGGTTCCCGGCCGCCGCAAGGGGCCTATGCGAAAGATCCGCGTCGGGCACGGGCGGTGTCTTATCAGGCCCGCGCCCAATGAGCTTGGCGATGTAGTAGACACCGGCGCCGAACACGATTCCGTAGACGACGACAAACAAGATGAGAGAGGTGAGGACCTTGCCGCCGGCAACCGGCGACACGGCGTCCGCAGTCCGAAGCACGTTGTAGACGACCCAGGGCTGGCGGCCCACCTCGGCCACGAACCACCCGGCGAGCACCGCGATGAAGCCCAAGGGAATGGACCAGGTCATGGCATGCAGGAACCAGCGCGTTGTGTAGAGCCGCCCCATCAGCCACAGCACGGCCCCGGCCAAACCAAGCGCGATCATGATGAAGCCGATTCCGACCATGATGCGGAAGGAGAAGAACGGAATGATTGGGTTCGGTCGATCCTCCGGCGGAAAGGACTTGAGCCCCCGCACCTCGCCGTCCCAGTCGTGGGTCAACACGTAGCTCCCGAGCTTCGGGATCGCGATCTCGTATTTGTTGCTCTCGGTCTCGACGTCCGGCCAAGCGAACAGGACGAGCGGCGCCCCGCGCATTGTCTCCCAGTGGGCCTCGACGGCTGCGATCTTTGCGGGCTGATGCTCGCGGGCGTTCAGTCCGTGCAAGTCGCCGATGACGAGTTGGAGCGGTGCGAGCCACACGATGATGCACAACGCCATGCCGAGCATGATGCGGCCGTGCGGGACGCTCCTGTCCCGCAAGATGTACCAAGCCCCGACACCGCCGACGACAAAGGCCGTTGTCAGATAGGCCGCCGCCATCATGTGCGTGAAGCGGTAGGGGAAGGAGGGATTGAAGATCACCTCCCACCAACTGGTGACATGAAGCACGCCCAGATCGTCGATGCGGAACCCTTGGGGCGTCTGCATCCAGCTGTTTGCGGACAAGATCCAAAAGGCCGAGATGGCGGTGCCGAGCGCCACCATGCAGGTGGCGAAGAAGTGCACGCCTTTCGGCACTTTTTCGCGGCCGAACAGCATGATGCCGAGGAAGCCGGCCTCGAGGAAAAAGGCGGTCAGCACCTCGTACGACAGGAGCGGGCCGATGACGTTGCCGCCGCGCCGCGAAAGTTCGCTCCAGTTGGTGCCGAACTCGTAGGACAAGACCACGCCGGAGACGACGCCCATGCCGAAAGATACGGCGAAGATCTTGATCCAATGGCGGGAGATCTCCGCGTAGATCGGCTTTCCTGTCTTGAGCCACAGCGCCTCGAGAACGACGAGCCAGGCGGCCAAGCCGATGGTGAAGGATGGAAAGATGATGTGGAAGGAAACCGTGAAGGCGAATTGGATGCGCGAGAGAAGAAGCGGATCGAGCTCGGACATCATCCTTCGTTACCCCCTTGGCCCAGCATGGGGTGGCCGCCATCACGGGCGACTCGTCGTTGTTGATGGCACACTAGCCGTCTTCGGCGTGGAAGACTAGGAGCCCCTCGCCACAGGACTCTCGATATCCCCACAGCTAGGCGCGCTTGATGGTCTCGAAAGCGGCGAGAGCCCGTTGCCGTGCAGCGCCATGGTCGACGATCGGCTGTGGATAGGTGTGGCCGAGCGTCACGCCGGCTTGCGCGAGAATCAGGTCGGGCACCTCCCAGGGCGCGTGAATGTCGGATGCCGACAGTCCGCGCAGCTCTGGAACCCACTGGCGCACATAGTCGCCATCGGGATCGAACTTTCGGCCCTGAAGGATGGGATTGAACACGCGGAAATAGGGTGCGGCATCCATGCCGCAGCCCGCGACCCACTGCCAACTGGCGGCGTTGTTGGCGGGATCGGCATCGACAAGCGTGTCCCAGAACCACGCTTCGCCCGATTGCCAGGGCACCAGCAGGTGTTTCACGAGGAAGGACGCGACGATCATGCGCGCCCGGCCCGGAAGCCAGCCTGTGTGCCACAGCTGGCGCATGGCGGCGTCGACGACCGGATAGCCCGTGCGCCCTCGCTGCCAGGCGAGGAGGGCGTCGTCATCGTTCCGCCAAGGGAAGTCCGCGAACTCCGGCCGCAGCGGTTTGTCCGCAATGTCTGGAAAATCGTGCAGGAGGTGGTAGGAGAAATCGCGCCACCCGAGTTCCCTCAAGAACGCATCGGCGCCCCGGCTCGCGCCAGGCTTTGCGGCCGCTGCATGCCGTACCGCGTGCCACACTTGGTGCGGGCTGATCTCCCCAAAATGAAGATAGGGCGACAAGCGCGAAGTCGGATCGCCGAACAGATCGTTGCGGCCGTCCGCGTAGTCCGCGAGGGGGCCGTCGATGAAGTCGGCAAGCCGTTCGCGTGCCGCCTCCTCGCCAGGCTGCCAGGCCTCGCGCAGCCCGCCGGCCCAGTCGGGTTTGGCGGGGAGAAGCGACAGGCTGTCGAGGGGCTCGCCGCCAACGCCGGTCGCGAATGCTCCGAGTGCCGGCGCCGGCATCGGTGCGCGCGGTTCAGGCGCCGCAAGGCACGCCTTCCAGAACGGCGTGAACACGCGGTAGGGCTTGTTGTCCTTCGTACCGATCGTGCCTGGCGCGAAGAGCATACCGTCCGGATGCAACTGGAGCGCGGCGCCGGTCTCTCTACACAGCGACGCTACGTCCCGCTCGACGGCTTTGTCCCAAGGGGCATGGCCTTGGGAGGCGTGGATCGCGCTGGCATTCGTTTCCCGGAGCAGCGCGGCAAGCTCTTCGGGCGCTCGCCCTTTGCGCAGGACGAGATACCCTCCAAGGGCCTGTAGCGCGCTGTCGAGAGAGGCAAGGCTGCCGTGCAGCCACCAGCGGGAGGCGCCGCCCATCCGCCATCGGGCCGGCGCATCGTCGTCCAAAACGTAGACGGGCAGCAGTGGTGCTCCGGTCTTGGCCGCAGCCGCAAGCGCTGGGTTGTCGGACAGGCGCAAGTCCTGGCGAAACCAGACGATGACCGGCGACTGAGATGATCTCATGCGCGCCCGTCTTGCGGCGCCGTTGCGGCAAATGCGGCTTCGTGCAAGGCGCGGGAGTCCTCGCCAAAGCAGCAGAAGACGACGCGCTCTACGTTGGGGACTTCGGGCAAAGTCTCGCGCACGGTGCGCACTGCGATCAGCGCGGCGCGGTCGGGCGGGAATCCGTAGATGCCTGTCGAGATTGCGGGGAAGGCGATGGACGCCAAGCCGTGCGCGCCGGCCAGGAGCAGCGCGTTGCGGTAGCAGCCCGCGAGCAAGTGGCCTTCGTTGCGTTCCCCGCCGCCCCAAACCGGTCCCACCGCATGGATGACATGGCGTGCGGGCAGACCGAAGCCGGGCGTGATCTTTGCCTTGCCTGTGGCGCAGCCGCCAAGTCCTGCGCAGGCCGCCGCCAACTCTGGCCCTGCTTTGCTGTGAATGGCGCCGCAGACCCCGCCGCCCGGGGCGAGTGCTTCGTTGGCGGCGTTGACGATGGCGTCGACGTCAAGCGTGGTGATGTCGCCGTCGATGATCTCAATGCGCTCCGGCATGCCGTATTGCATGCCGGAAGTCTCAGACGATCAAGTCCCTAGATGGTGTTGGCAGCGGGTCGGGCCGCGTGCCGTGTTGGCTAGGAACCGCCAGACACCGGGTACGGCTTGTCGCCAGGCTTGGTGTACGTATTGACCGACCAAATCCAGGCGATCATCTTCCACATGTCGTCGTTGGATTTGATGATCGTACCGAACGGCGGCATCGGACCTTTCACGAGCTCGCTGCGCTGACGCGTGTAATCCTGCTCCTCGATCCCCTTGGTGCCGAGCGCGATCAGGCGAAACAGCGTGTCACCGTCATTGCCGTACACCCAGACGGGGTTCGTGAGGGGTGGCCCCATGCCGCCGCCGCCCGTGCCGCCGTGGCATCCGTTGCACCCGGCGGCCATATAAATCTTGCGCCCATCCTTGGCGACGGCCTCGATGTCGTCCTGGTACGGGTTGACGAGCGTCCCGGGCGCGGCTGCCTTCGCGGTTTCGAGGGGATTTCCGGCAGGATCCACGTCACCTGCGGGCGCGGCGCTTGCGTCCGTCTCGGTCGCCGCACCGGTGTCGGCTTCGGCCAGCTTGACCGGTTCCGCCGGCTTGGCGGCCTCAGGTTTGGCGGGCTCTGCGGCCGCTGTCTCCTCAGGCTTGGTCTCGGCCGGTGCCGGCGTGCTCGGCTTGGCCTCAGGTTTGGGATCGGCCGGTTTGGCCGGCTCTTGCTTCGGGGGTTCCGCCTTGGCGGCCACTTTCGCGGGGGCCTTGTCCTTCTCTTCGGTGGCCATCGCCGAGGTGATCCATTCCTGGCCGCCGGCCATGACGAAGTACGACCACGCGATGAACACGAGACTGGCGGCAACGCCGGCAACTGTAATCGCTCTGAGCATTCTGACTTGTTTCCTTGGGTTTCTTCAGGTCCTTGGGTCTCGTAGACGTACCAATAGCGGCCGAAGCGTTCTCATAGGAAGAAGGGACAAATTCGATAGGTTCCCGGCTGAGTCCGGGAAAGAGTTCCGCTTGACGCGCCGCAGAGCCGTTATGTTATATCAATTAGGTATGACTGCGGCGCATCATCATGCGGGGCCGAAGCTGTCGCGCAATCAGAGCGAGATTCTCGCTTGTCTGCGGAAGACGGGTACGCCGATGAGCGCCTACGCCATCCTCGATCAGGTGCGGGAAGCGGGTATCTCCCATCCGCCGACGGTCTACCGGGCCCTGAACGATCTCATGAAGAAGGGCATGGTCCACCGGCTCCAGTCCCGCGCGGCCTTCATTGCCTGTGACCACGGCGTTTGCGATGGCAAGTTTGCCTTCGCCATCTGCCGCGGCTGCGATGCGGTCCGGGAAATTGCCCTGTCGGACAAGGACCAGGCGGCGCTGTTGGGATTGGCGCCGGAGGATATCGTACCCGACCACGTGACCGTGGAGATCGCAGGACTTTGCAGCCGGTGCCGGCCGGTTGAGGCCAACGCCGCTTCGGAGGGGTCTGGTCCGTGACGTCGCAAGAGGCAGCGGAACGAGAGCTTGCATCGGCGCGGGGCGAGCCGCCGTTTTCTTTGCTTCTGGTATCCTTGCGTGCGCGCCTTAGCCTCGTGGCCGTCGCGGTCGCCGCGCTGTGGCTTGCCGTCTACTGGGCGCTGACATGACGACGTCCGCGCCCACCCCGGCCATCACCTTTCGCAATCTGACCCTTGGCTATGACCGGCATCCGGCGGTCCATCACATCACGGGAGAGGTGGAAGGCGGCCAATTGCTGGCGGTCGTCGGGCCGAACGGGGCTGGCAAGTCGACTTTGCTGAAAGGCCTCGTGGGCGAGCTGAAGCCTCTGGGCGGCAGTCTTGATCTGCACGGTCTCGAAAAGCGCGACATCGCATACCTGCCACAGGTCGCAGAGATCGACCGGACGTTCCCGATCTCGGTGTTCGATTGTGTCTCCATGGGGCTGTGGCGGAGGATTGGCGTCTGGCGGGCAATCGGCCGGCAAGGCGCCAAGGACGTTGTCCGCGCCCTTGAAATGCTCGGACTTGGCGCAGTGGCCAGCCGGCCCGTGGGGTCGCTCTCCGGGGGACAATTCCAACGCGTTCTCTTCGCGCGGCTGCTCCTTCAAGATGCCAGGGTCATCTTGCTCGATGAGCCGTTCAGAGCCGTCGACACCAAGACCGTGGATGACCTCATCCAGTTGATCCAACGCTGGCACCGGGAGGGTCGCACCGTGCTCGCGGCCCTTCATGACATCGAGCAGGTACGCGCGCACTTTCCGACGACGCTCCTCATGGCGCGCGAAGTCGTCGCTTGGGGCGACACCCTGCAAGTGCTGACGCCGGCCAACTTGGCGAAGTCCCGCGAGATCACCGGAGCCTTCGATGCTCATGCGGTAGTTTGCGAGCGCGATGAAGTCTTGGAGCGCGAGCCGGCATGATCGACGCGCTGGTCGGGCCGTTTGTCGAATTTTCCTTCATGCGCCGCGCGCTGGTGGGCTGTCTGGCGATTTCGCTCACCGCGCCGCCGATCGGCGTGTTCCTTGTCTTGCGGCGCATGAGTCTCATGGGCGACGCCATGGGCCATGCCATCCTGCCAGGGGCCGCGATCGGCTATCTGCTCGCCGGGCTCTCGCTCGTCGCCATGAGCCTCGGCGGACTGGCCGCGGGGCTCGCGGTCGCGCTCGCCGCGGGGCTCGTCGCGCGGTCCACGGTGATCCGGGAAGACGCCAGCCTGGCCGGCTTCTATCTGATGGCGCTGGCGTTCGGTGTCTTGATCATTTCGGTGGCGGGCAGCAACGTGGACTTGCTCCACGTGTTGTTCGGATCCGTGCTGGCGCTCGACAATGCCGCCTTGGCGTTGATCGCAGGGATCGCCACGGTTTCGCTCGTCACGCTCGCGGTGATCTACAGACCGCTCGTGCTTGAGTGCTTCGACACACAGTTCCTGCGGTCTGTGAGCACTTGGAGTTCGCCAACGCACCTCATCTTCCTCGTGCTGGTCGTGCTCAATCTGGTGGCGGGCTTTCAGGCGCTGGGGACGCTGATGGCCGTCGGCATCATGCTGCTGCCGGCCGTGGCGGCGCGGTTCTGGGCCGAGGACGTCGCGGGGATGATCGGCGTTGCGGTCGCGTCCGCCGGCGCTTCAAGCGTCACCGGCCTGCTGGTCTCCTATCATTTCGACGTACCGACGGGGCCGGCCGTCATTCTCGCCTGCGGCGCGTTCTATCTCATCTCGATGCTTGTGGGTGTCCGGGGCGGTGCCATCTGGGGATTGATGCCGCGCAAGCATCTGGAGGCGTAGCCCCCTGCAATACTCGGAGTCTCAAACAAATGCGGAAAAGTCTCACCCTCGTCTTCGGCCTGACGCTCATCGTTCTCTGCCCTTCGACGACGGCACACGCCGCCGACAAGCTCAAGGCCGTCGCGTCGTTCAGCATTCTCGGCGATATGGTTCAGACGGTGGGAGGCGACAGGGTCGAAGTCACGATGCTGGTCGGACCCGACGGCGATGCGCATACGTTCAGCCCCACGCCCGCTGACGCCAGGACGCTCGCCTCGGCTGATGTCTTCTTCGTGAACGGGCTCGGGTTCGAAGGATGGATGCAGCGTCTCGAAAAATCATCGGGCTTCAAAGGCAAGACGATTGTGGCGAGCAAAGGCGTGACGCCGCTCGAGATGATCGGCGGGCATCACCATCATCACGGCGCCGAGGCTCACGGCGACCACCACGACGATCACGCGAAGCACGATGACCATGACGATCATGCGGGACGCAACCACGATGCGCACGCCAAGGAAGAAGCGCACGGCCACCACCATGATCACGACGACGGCCACGATCATGACGGCCATGCCGCCGCAGAAGCCGATGACATGGAGACCGACCCGCATGCCTGGCAGAGCCTCGCCAATGGGGCGATTTATGTCGCGAACATCCGTGACGGGCTGATCGCCGCGGACCCCGAAGGCAAAGCCGTCTATGAAGCGAACGCGGAGAAGTACCTTGCCGCGCTGAAGAAGGAGGACGAGGCGGCCAAGGCCGCCATCGCCAAACTCCCGGAGTCGCGCCGGAAGATCATCACCTCCCATGACGCCTTCGGCTATTTCGCCAAGGCCTATGGCATCGAGGTGATCTCGCCCCAGGGCGGGAGCACCGAGAGCGAGGCGTCGGCGCAAGACGTGGCAAAGATCATCCGGCAAATCCGCAAAGACGATATCGCTGCCGCCTTCATCGAGAACGTCACCGACCGGCGCCTGATCGATCAGATCACGCGCGAGACCGACGCGAAGGTCGGCGGTGTCCTCTATTCCGACGCGTTGTCGGGTAGAGACGGGCCCGCGCCGACCTATCTCGACATGTTCCGCCACAATGTCGGGGTGCTGACGTCGGCGTTGTCGTCTTAACGCGGGATCGGCGTGTTCGCCGGCCGCACAGCGTTGTGGTGGCTCTTGGCGGCATGCGGCGCCGTCATTGTCTACGCGACGCTGGGGCCGGCGGACTGGCAGGTGCGGCTTGGGCTCCACTGGCTGATCGAGCACTTTCTGGTCTTCTTCGTGCTCACGCTGCTGGTGTGCCTGCTCTGGCCGCGCCCGATGCTGGTCGCCGCGCTGATGCTGCCCGTCGCCGTTGGGCTGGAGGCCGCGCAAGGCTTGACCCCGGATCGGACGCCAGATGTGGCCACGGCGCTGGTTGCGGCGGCAGCCGTTGCTGCGGCGGCGCTCCTCGCCGATCTGGGCTTGCGGCTGCGTCAAAAAGGGCGCAGCGCTTAAGGGCGCCGCCCTGGCGCGGCCCCAAGAAATCTGATGTAGACTGTCACCATGGAGATCAAACCCCGCAAGCGGACCGTCCCGGTCAGGATCGGCAACGTCGTCATGGGTGGAACTGCGCCCATTGTCGTGCAGTCCATGACCAATACCGATACGGCGGATGTGGAGCAGA
>JGI12316J15310_10000593_pt9 | contig 18617 bp, 13 predicted proteins | sample MarCyaLeptolynsp_FD_15310 | JGI IMG/M metagenome (IMG submission 15310)
AACCGACGCCTACCACGTCTGGGTCGTTCGTCCGTTCGAGACGGCGCTGTACCGGACCGCGGTTCCGATCGAACGCTCGGCGCGCGCGAAGAGTCTGGGCCGGCTCGAACGTCGGCTGTCGAGCATCGCGAAGGCGCTGCAAACCGACGACGGGCTACCGATGGCGCGCGTCGAGCTCGACCCCGATCGCGAGCCGGAGGCATGGCCCAGCTTTTCGGTCACCCCGCTGCGTGCGCTGACCCCGATCGAGACGAAGGCCGAGCCTCCGACGGAGTCCACCCCGGCCGAGCCGCACGCAGTCGCCGAACGCGGGACCCTGCGCATCGCCGCGGCATACGCCGGGACGACGCTCGCGCGATCGCCTGCGTGGCAGTCCGGGCTCGCGTTTGCGGCCGCTTGGTTGACCCGCCCCGGTGCGACGGTCGAGATCGGCTACACGGCCTACCAGCGCGTCGCCGTACCGCTGCCCGGGCGCGTGCTCGAGCTGGTACGGCACCCGGTGCACGTCGGCCTCGGGTACGAGCTCGCGCTCGACCGCTGGCTGCTGGGGGTCGATGGGGCGTTCATCGTCGACGTGACCGAGCGGACCGATTGGCAGCCGCACGGCGCGGACCTTCGTGGCGACCACCGGGTCTCCGCTGGCGTCGCGCTTGCGCCCCGGGGCCGAGTCGGGTTTTCCGCGACCGAGCGCGTCGAGCTGTTCACGATGCTCTGCGCCGAGCTGTGGCTGCGGACCGTCGAATATCGCGTGTCCAACGAGTCCGGTGCAGCGCAGGTGGTGTTCGCATCCCGACGCGCGCGCGCAACCCCGACCGCGGGCGTGGCGCTCCGGCTTTGACTTGACCCGACCAGTCGGTGTTCCAATAATCCCCGGCCGTGAGCGACTTGGATCCGATCGCCACGATCACGGTGCTGAGCGGGTTTTTGGGCGCGGGCAAGACGACGCTGCTCAACCATCTGCTCGCGACGATGCCGCCTGAGCAAGGGCAGCACGTCGGGGTCATCGTCAACGACTTCGGGGCGCTCAACGTGGACGCCGATCTCGTCGTCGGGGTGCAGGGCGAGACCGTCGAGCTGTCCAACGGTTGTGTGTGCTGCAGCATTCGTGAGGACTTGATGGTCGCGCTGCAGCAGCTGCTGTCGCGGCCCAATCCACCGCGTCACGTCCTGCTCGAAACCAGTGGCATCTCCGATCCCCGGGCGGTCGTGCAGACCCTGGAGACCGCGGAGTCGACCGGATGGGTTCGCCTCGACGCCGTGCTCGTTGTCGTCGATGCAGAGCAGTACGGCGCGTTGTCGCGGCGCGATCGGATCCAGGCACACGGACAGGTGCTCGCGGCGGATCTGATCGTGCTCAACAAGGCGGACCTGGTCGAGCCCGAGACGCTCGCAGAGGTCGAGGAGCGGCTGCGAAAAAAGGCGCCGCGGGCCAGGATCCTGCCCACCTCGTTCGGCAAGGTCGCGCCGGAGTTGTTGCTGGGGATCGCGGCGCACGAGCCGGCGGACGAGGACCCGCAGGCGGACGGCGAAGAGCATCGGCACGAACACGAGCACGCGCACGAGCACGCGCACGAGCACGAGCACGAGCACGGGCACGAACACGATCACGACCGGGAGTACTGGACGTGGTCTTGGACTTCGGATCGGCCCCTGTCGTCGCGCAAGCTCCGGCGCGCGGTGAACCGGTTGCCGACCAACATCTACCGAGCCAAGGGCACGGTGCAGCTGGTGGGTCGACGCGAGCACCGAGCGGTCCTGCACGTCGTCGGCCGCCGCGCGGAGCTCAACCTCGGCGATCCCTGGGGCGCCAACGCGCCTCGCACGCAGATCGTCGTCATCGGGTCGGGCGATCGGCCCACGGATGCCGCCCTGGCCGAGGCCTTCGAGGCGTGCGAGGTCGATGGCACCGCCCCGGGCCCGGTCCAGGCCGTGCTTCGCTGGGTGCGGGGCACCTGAGACCGCCCCCGCGCGACGTTGCTCCTCGCCTCGTGGCGTTGCAGCTTGCGACGCCGCGCGAGGGTGTGGCTGCGCAGATAGGGGGCTTTTGCTCCGGCACCGTGCCTGCATAGGATCGGCACGGGAGGTGGTGATGTTCGGACACGAGCCGAGGACGATGCGGATCGCCGCGGGGATCATTTTGGTTGCGCTTTGCGGGACGGGGTGCCCGGCGGATGACGGCGCCGGCGGGACCGAGGGCGAGACCGAGACCGAAGGTGCGGACGACACCGGCGGCATGACGATGACGATGACGATGACCACGGCCGGGTCAGATTCCGGGTCGTCGGACGATGGCCTGGACGACACGACCACGGGCGGGCCGATGTCCGACGTGCTCGAGCCCTGCGACCCGCGCGATGACGAGCCGTGCGACGTGGGGGTGTGTTCGGGGTCCGGTGCAGCCGGCTACTACTGCCGGCCCGCCTGCTCAGCCATGGCGGAGCCCGGCGACTCCTGCGGGGCCGACGACGTGTGTCTGCCCGACGGATTCTCCGACCAGCTCGCCTGCTTCGATGTCGACGGCTGTGATTTCCTCAGCGGCGATCCGTGCGGGCCGGGTTCGACCTGCGGGGTGGTGTCGTTGGATCCCGTGCGCACCCAGTGCGTGCCCAGCCCGGGCGGTGGGCTCGGCATGCAGTGCGGGCCCGCGGGCGCCCTCGAGTGCGATCCCGGGGCAGGTTGCCTGGGCACCGACCTCGACGGCGACGACCCCGGCTCGTGTCAGGCCTGGTGTCTGCCCGGTGGCGAGCTGCCCGATGGCTGCGCGCAGTGCATCCCGCTCAACGACGAGATCGGCACGTGTTCCGAGTGCAGCGTGCTCGAGCAGGACTGCCCCGAGGGGCAGGGGTGCCAGCTCATCAACGAGGCGCTCGGCGGCTTTTGTGTCGACCATGGCCCGAACGGACCAGGGGAGCAGTGCAACCCGTTCGAGGCGGGGCAGTCGTGCGTGGAGGGCAGCCTGTGCCTCGAGACCGCGGAAGACGACGTCTTCGGGTGCGTGGCGACCTGCGATCCGGCCGCGCCGATGTGCGCCGATACCGAGTCGTGCGTCGACATCGGTGCGATCGTCCCCGGGGCGGAGACCGGTGAGCTCGGTCTGTGCCTCGAGGGGGGCACCGTATTCTGCGACCCGGAGATGGACCCGACCGGCTGCACCGGTGGCGACATCTGTCTGGCGATCGACGTCGGTCTGGGGATCTGCGGAGCGGGCTGCGACCCGACGACCGGCGACGCCGCGTGCGAAGGCAATGCCGCGTGCTTGCCGGCGACGGAGGAGGACGTGTTCAACGTCGAGCCGTTCGCGGAGGGCAACGGCGCGTGCGGAGTCGGCTGCAGCAACGACGGCGAGTGCGGCGGCGGAACCTGCCTGCTGCTCGACGGGGTCGAGAGCGACGGCATCTGCGGAGTGACGTGCACGCCGCCGATGGGCGCCGAGTGCCAACCAGGTGAGACGTGCGTGCCGACGCCGGGCGACCCCGGGGTGGGTGCCTGTGTCCCGGGCGGGGAAAGCTGCGACGACGCGATGATCGGCGGCTGCCCGGGCCCCGCCGCATGCGTCGTCCTCGACGGGGGCGCGGATGCGGTCTGCATGACCCCCTGCTTCGAGCAGGACCCCAACGCGTGCGGCGGCACGTCCGAGCTGTGTCAGGTCAAGACCGACGCCCGGTGGCACGCCGGGGTCTGCATTGGCGGCGGGCCGGCCTGCGATCCGATCATGCAGGACTGCCCGGACGGGGGGACCTGCAACGTCATCGGCGGCGAAGCAATCGGTGGCATCTCCTACCAGTGCGAGGAGCCTGGTGCCTTGCCCGAGAACGCCGACTGCTCGATGGGGGAGTGCGCCGCCGGTCTGGCGTGCTTCGATGATGTCTGCCGGGTCTACTGCGACCCGGACAACGACGACTGCGCAATGGGAACGTGCACCGATGTCAGCGCGGTGCTGTACCAGCCCGCCGGGACGCTCGGCGTGTGCATCTAGCCGTCGCGCCGACGTAGAAACGACATGAGGTGTTCGAGCTGTGGCCCGAGCACCTCGTCGGACTCGTAGCGCTCTCGCACGAGCTCGACCATCTCCGGCCACGGGTAGCGGTAGGCGCAGCGAACGGCTGCCCGGCGAACCGCCACGTTGTCGTGCGACAGCAGCCGTCGGACCGCATCGAGGTGGCGAGCGTCGCAGGTGTCGGGCCGGCATTCGGCGAGCTTGCCCGCGAGTCGGATGAGCCCGCCGGGGGCGGCGCGCAGCTGGGCGGCCTCGATCAGCGCCGCACGACCCTCGTGGGGGACGATGTCGCGTAGCTCGGCTGCGATCGTGGAGACCCGCCGTGCATCGCCCTCGATCCGTACCGAACGAACCCCTGTCGTGTGGTTTTCGACCCACGTCACCGCCGTCCCGACGTCGTCGGTCCACTGCTCGGACGCCATGACGAGGTGGCCACGGTCGGTGATTCCCGTGCGGCTCCAGCCACTGTCATGGGCGACCGCCCGCATGCGTGAGCGCGGGACGTCATCGTCCAGCACGATGACCTCGACCGTCTTCACGGCTCGAACACCTCCGAGATCTCGGCTTGGATCGACTCCGAGGGGTCGGGCGAGGGCGGCGCAATGCCTTCGTCGAGGACGGCCTCGATCTCCGCGCGCAGCTCCGGATCGGGCTCCGATACGCTGACGAGCTCGAGCAAGGCCTCGAAGTTGTACGCCGCGGCAATGGTGCAGATCGTTGCGCGGACGTTGGGGTCGCCGTGCTGCGCGTACTTGCGCAGCAGCGCGTGAGCATCGAGGTCGCTGTGGCGGAGCGCCGAGATCACCATCAGCAGGCCGGAGATTTCGGCGGGGTCGCTGCTGCTGACCAGGCGGCCCTCGAGGTCGTTGCTGCTGTCGAACTGAAAGCCCAGCAGGGCCCCAACGGCATCGACCGGAAGGTCGAGCGGATAGTCGGTCCCAAAGTGCCCGTTGACGGCCAAGATCGTGCGCCGGTGATTGGCCGGCACGTAGCGAACGATGGCGGTGAAGACCTCGCCGTGGTGGCGCTCGAACGACAGGTAACCCCGTGAGTGTCGTAGCCGCCGCGTCATGGACCACACCGCGCCGTGGGCCTGCTCGGCCAACTCGCGACGGCGCCGCTCGATCTTGAGGACCACGCCCGGCTGATCGGGAATCTCGTCCGGCCACGGGTCGTCGGTGTGGGCGCTGCCCCAGCCGGCGGACTCCACGAACGGATTGAGGGTGAAGTAGCGGTCGAGCTCGACTTCGCCGGCCGGCTCGAGGTGACCGGACTTGGGGTTGGGGACCACGATGCGCTCGCGGTACCCGATGAAGCCTCGGACCTCGGCGGTCATGTCGACGCGTTGCAGCTGCGGCCGCGGGTGAAGCTCGTCGAGTACCCGGCACAGCGAGCTCGCATCACGTCCCGCCGGCAACCACAGAAACGGGGGATAGGCGTCCGAGGGCGCGACCCACAGCTCGCCGTAGGGACTGGGGTCGAGCGCGATCAGCAGGCGATCCTCCGCGCCTTCGCGGGTGGGCAGACTCGGGCCGCGCGCGATGATCTCGCGGCTCTCGAGCAGGAGCGTTGCGTGCTCGAGCGTCGCGGCCGAGTGCATCGTGCCGATCGGTCCGCGACGGTGCTCGTCCCGGAAACGGTCGTGAATGCGGCGCGATTCGGTTCGGTCGAGCCACTCGACAGGGTGACGCTTGCGGTTGTCCGAGCGCTGCATTGCGTAGCGCAGCGCGCTGATCCACCCGGCGAGCTCATCCATCCACGAGGGGTCGGCGGGCGGCGGGGGCTCGAGCAGACGAGCCACCGAGGGATGCACGCGCACCGAAGACAGTCGCGGCTCGACCGCGAGAGACTCGCGGCGACTCGGCGCGAGGTGCAGAGCCTTTTCGATCCAGTCCGCCACCGCGTCGGCGCGACCGAGGGCCGCGTCGGCGAAGGCCTGGAGAACCATCGCAACGTCGTCGGAGGGGTCGAGGGTCAGCGCCCGTCCCAGTGCCGAGGCCGCTTCGTCGGCGCGCGACAGCTCGATCAACAGCGAGCCCTTGTCGCGCCAGCGTGCCGCCGATCCATCGTCGAGCGACAGTCCGTGGTTGACGTGGACGAGGGCGTCGTCGGGGCGCCCCGCCTCCCACTCGGCCAAACCACGCGCGTGGGCGATCTCGGCTTCCGGGATGCGACCGTCCTGTTGGGTTGCCCGCTCCGCCGCGTCGAGCGCCTCGCCGGAAACTGCGGTCCGTCCCGCCCGCGACAGCAAACGCGCGCGAAGGTAGTGCACCTCCGACAGGCCGTTGGCGCCGCGCTCCGCCGCTCGATCGAGGTCCGTCAGCGCTTCGTCCAACCGACCCGATCGGACTCGGAGCACCGCGCGGAGCAGCAGCTCGTCGGCGCTCGGCGACGCCGCAGGCCGTTCGAGGGCGGTGAGCAGATCGCGGTCGTCGCCGAGATCGAATCCCCGCACCGACGAGATCGTGGCCTCGAAGAACGGGTCATCCATCGGCAGGACGAGAGTAGCCCGAGGTCGGCGCGACGCGACAGCCCGTCGCCCGGCTCAGTCGGGGTGGTGTCGGGGTAGGCGTCGGGGTGGGTGTCGCCGCGGCTGGATCAGCGCCCGTCCGGTCGACGTCGCACGGTGCGTTCGCGATGGTGCTCGTGAATGTCCGCGCGCGGAATCGGCACTCGCCGTCCCTGGGTCACCCGGGTCAGCGTTCGCACCTGCTCGAATGTCAGGGCGAGGTCGTCGGGGATGGGTGCCAGGATCTGGTACGAGTCCGGGGTGTCGGGCAGGGGCGCAACTCGGGCGGCAATCTCCCGGGTCGAGCCGTCGTCGAGGGTCATCTCGATCGACTCGCCCTCGACGAGCGGCTGACCGGCGAGACCGCCGGGCACGGTGCTCCACAGGTGGTTGCCGTCTGCGTCGACCCAGCCCATCAGCAGCGAGCCCGAGTACGGATCGTCGTCGAGCGGCTTGCCGTTGCCGGGGAAGTCCGCGTCCCACTCCGACAGCCCGAGAATGGTCGGATACACCTTGTTCCAGCCCCAGTTGCCGACCCACGTCGGGTGGCAGTAGGTCATGTAATCCTTGTTGACCGTGGGGTGTCGCAGCGTGAAGTCGATCACGCCAAAGCCCCACTCGTTGACGACCCCGCCGTCGTGCGGGTAGCTCGGGTCCGGGCCGCCTTCTTCACCGTTGCAGAACACGTGGGCGCGGCCCTGCGAGTGCCCGATCTCGTGAACGATCGTCTCGCGCGAGAAATCGAGGTCGATCCACAGGCCCGACGACACACGCGCGTGGGCGACGTCCGGGTTGACCGGGTCGGGCGGGATGCCGTTGGCCTGACCACCGGCGCCGCCGAGGCCGCCCATGCACACGTCGATGAGTCCGTAGTAGTAGGTCTCCGGCAGCGCACCCTCCTCGAAGCGAAGGTCGACGAGGATCTGGTTGAGCTGCCCGAAGGCGGTGGCTTCCCCGGAGAAGCTCAGCGGCTCGTGCAGCTCGTACTCGATGCGGTCGAGCGGGTTCTGCATGTAGATGTGGTCCTCGAACGCCTGCATCGTCTCCGGTGAGGTGTCCGGCGAGGTCACGCAGCCGCCGTTGTCGTAGTTGAACGGCACCACGACGACCTTCATCACCTGGTAGGAGTTCTCGATCCCGAACAGCTCGAAGCCCTCGCCCTGGGGCACGCTCGGCGGGGGATCGGGCTCGGCCGTGTCGGCCATGGCGTCGTCGACCTCGAACAAGTCGACCCGGAACTCGAGTCCGGGCACCATCTTCTCGGCTTCCACGCCCCAGAAGAACGCGCGGTCGAGATCGCCGATGAACGCCTCGTCGGCGATCTCCTTGCGGTCGACCTTGGTCTCGGTGGTGCCGTCGGGGTAGCGCAGCTCGAGGTGCGCCTCGATCTCGCGAGCCTCCCAGCCGCCGCCGAGCACGTACAGCGCGCGGACCAGCGCGACGCGGTTCTGCAGAATCGGCGCCTGCCGCTCGGCCGGTCCGAGCCAGGTCCCCTCACGGGCGAGGTCGACGGCCACGCCCTGGTTGGCCTCGACGAGATCGATGCTGATGTTGCGCGCGGGCAGCAGCATGTCCTCGCCGCCCGACGTGTCGGCCTGGCCACTTCCGCCGAACGTGCCGCCTTCCCCGGACGCTGTTCCGTGGCCGGTCGTGTCGTTTCCGGTCTCGCCGCCACCGCCGCCGTCGCCGTCCTCGGCGGGGTCGGCAGGACAGCCCGGCAGCACGGCCAGGGCCAGCGTGGCCACGGTTGCAAGCGGGCCAAACGGGGCAAACCAAGGACTGCGCATGGCGGCTAGAATATCAGGACATCGGAAAAGTCGGTTCTCGAACACGAAGTGGGCGAGGAACGCCGCTTTTCCCGCATGTCCGTGAAGACGGGGAGCAGGTCATCGGACTTCTCCGATGACCTGCGATCATTGCAAGGGTCGTGCTGGTTGATGGCGTTGGCCCCGCCGTGGTATCGCGGCGAGCCACCCTGCGATGGGCGTTTGGGAACGGTTCGGCACCCTCCTTGCTGGCGGGGCCAAGGTCGAGATCGAGCTCGATGCAGATCGGGTTGCCGGCGGCGGCTTCCTGTCGGGCTACGCAGTGGTCTCGGGTGGTCGCAAAGGCCTCGAGGTTGCCGGCTTGCACGTCAGCCTCGTGCGCACGGCGGTGCGACCCCCGGGCAGCTCAACGACCTCCGAGATCACGCAACGAACCGTCGTTGACAACACGATCGGATCGGGCCTTCGGCTCGAGCCACGCGAGACTCGGCGGTTACAGTTTTCGTTTCGCGTGCCCAAGGACGCCGAGCCGAGCGACGACGACACGTCCTACCGGGTGCGCGTCGAGGCGGAGAGCAGCGCCGGTCGAGCGCCCAAGGCCTACCACCCGGTGCGGGTCGTCGACGCGGCAGCGGGCCGGCCGACGCTCGAGGCGATTGTCGAGCGCTTCCCCGGCCTCGACCCCGCCGGCCGCTCCGATGCGTCGGACGAGGGTCGACTCGACGGACTGCTCGATGCGTTGGCCGAGCTGCGCTGGGCCCACGACGCGCAAGACCCCGAGCGGGACTTTCTCGCCGCCGAGCCACGCTTGGCCTCGCTGGTGGGCGACGGTCAGGGGCGGGTCCGCTCGGTCGCGCTGGAGGCGTGGTCGTCGGTCATCGCGGGACGCGTCGGGGATGACCATGTTCGCTTGCTCGAGACCCTGACCGCGGATCAGGACGCCGAGTCCGAGCTTCTCGTGGCGGTGGCCGAGGCGGCCGGACGCATGACCTCTGCGCGCGGACTCGTGGTGCTGCGGCAGCTCGCCGACCGGGATGCGGCGGTGGTCCGACGCGCGGCAGCGGCCGCCGCGGCATCGATCGATGATGCCCGCGGTCGTCTCGGGCTACTACAGGACATGCGCGACGACGCCGAAGCATCGGTGCGAGCGGTCGTCTATCGCGGGCTGGTGGAGTACGCCGACGAGCCCGCCGTGGTGCAACAGGTCGCGGCACACACCGAAGCGGAGACCGAAGCCGAGGTGCTGGCCGAGTGTGTGGCCGTGCTCGCGGAGGCGGTCGGGCGCGGTCACGCCGACTCGGTGCGTCCGGTGTTCGAGCGCCTCGCCAGCCATGGGGACCCGAGCGTTCGCGTGGCGCTTGCCCGTGCCTTGTACTTCGCCGAGCAGGACGAGGCATCGTCTCCGGTCGCGGTCGCTTTGCTCGCGGACGAGGACATCGAGGTTCGCTACACGACGGCCGCCGAGCTCCGCAATCTGCCCAAGCGGGGGGCGGCACTGCTCGACCAGCTCCGCGAGATGGCCCGGAGCGACACGGCCGCCCGCGCGCGTCGAGGTGCTCTGACGTCGCTGCCGGAGTTCGTGCCCGCCGATGAGCTGGCGCCGGAGCTCGAGCAGATCGTCGCGGAGTCCACCGACACGGAGGTCATTCGCGGCGTCATCGACGGGATCGAGTTCCGGCACGAGCCCCCGTACCAGGCGCTGCTCGAGGCATTGGCAGAGCACGCCGACGAAGACGTCGCGGCCCAGGCCAAGGCGGCGCTCGAGCGCAAGTAGCTCGGTGCGCCAGCCTGCGAGCCAGCCTGCTCAGTAGCGGACTTCGCCGCGGAGCCACAGGCCGAAGACGGCCCCGTCGACGCCCCGGTCGCCGTGAACGAAGGCGGGCCCGGGGAAGAAGACGGCCGTCTGCAGTCCCGCTTGCATCCACGCCCCGCCCAGCTCGTAGCGACTGCGAATGCCGAGGTCCAGCTCGGTCCCCAGGGAGCGCGAGTCGGGTCGACCGCCCAACGCGTTGACGATGTCGCCGCCTTCGAGGCGGGCCACGAACGGATCGACCAGCGGCACCGCCGAGGCCGCGACGAGCGGTCCGCCCCACACCTCGAAGTGTTCCTGCCACGCCCAGCGCAGCTTGGGGTGCAGGAAGACCGCGTTGCTGACCGAGCCGTTGGTGGGAATGTACTGCGTGCCGTTGGGCGGTACCCCGAGCAGCTCCGGGTCCTCGGCGAGCAGCTGAGAGCGGGCGCTCTGCCAGCCCTGGTAGTACTGAAAGAGGATCAGTCCCGCGGTGTAGCCGGGCGCTGCCGAGAAGTCGTTGATCTGATCGTCGTCGGGGTTGGCGTCGCCGGAGGCGAACCCGGCGTCGAAGCCAGCCAACCATGACTCGGGGCGGCCGAAGAAGCCACGGACCGCGGCGCCCGCCTGCAGGACGCGATGCGACGCGTCATCGCCCGAGGCGAAGGTCGTGCGGCCCATGATCGCCGCCGTCTCGAACGCTCCGATGAGGGCGAAGCCCTCCGCGTTCTCGATCGATCCCTGACCCGCCACGTCGAGCACACCGACTTCGAGGTCGTTGTCGTCGGGGTAGACATCCCCGTCGTCGGCGCTGCGCTGGCGTCGGTAGGCGGCGTAGGCCCCGAGCGAGTTGTCGGGGCGATGCTCGGGCTGCCAGCGCACGACCATCAGGGCTTGGCCCGCGAGGTCGCCCTGGCGCAGGTCGGCGTTGGGGTCGCGGTACACGAGGTCCGCGCCGAGGGCGACGATGATGTCCTTGCCCGGACCGCCGACGCGCGCGAGCGGCTTGGTGCCGAACAGGATGCGCTCGATGAGCGAGCCGTCGCCGTCGTTTCCGAAGCGCAGGTCGCCGAAACGGTCCATGTTGTTGCCATCGTTGGCGACGAGGCCCTGGCCCCACGTGAAGGACATTTGCCCGGCACGCAGCTGGCCGAAGCGGGTCGTCCACTGCACGTAGAGCTCGCGGGGATCGACGTAGCGGATGTCGGTGGCGATCGGCGGCTGGCCCTGATCGATGATCTCCTGGACCTCGGGGCGAGCGGCGCTGCGCGGGGCCCAGCGTCCGTTGACCGCGTCGAGCATGCCGACGATCTGAACCTGCTGCTGGCGGCCGAAGCTCAGCGCGGGACGCCAGCGGATTCGGCCCCCGGATTCGATCCCCTCGATGTACTGCGCGCCTTCGCGGTCGAGCGTGAACTCGGAGACGGCGCCGACCCGGGCGCGAACCTGGAGGTCGGGGGTGAAGGTGACCGGTACACGGCGCGCCTCGAAGCGCTTCTGCTCGTCCGCTCGATGGCCGTAGAGGGTGGTGAGGACCCGCGGTCCCACCACGACCTCGGGCTCATCTTCCGCAGACTCCGCAGTCGTCGCAGTCGTCGCAGTCGGCGTCTCGGGCTCGTACGGCGGTGCCGGCTCGGGGTACAGGACCGGGGCGGTTCCGTCCGTGAAGGAGCGATCACCACTGTTGTTCGCAGCGTTCCGCGGTTCACTGTTTGCACGCGCTGCGGCGGGTGGGGTCCAACCCGACAGGGCAAACAGCACAGCGACGGCAGGAGCCAGCGGCATTCGCGGGGGACGCTACCACCCCACGGGGGCGGTTTTGGGTTTTTTGCGCTGAGGACAGCGTGTAGCATGCGGCCAAATGCGGGTACGAAACACTTTGCTTGTCAGTTCTGCGGCTTGCCTTGCGCTCGTGGTCACGGGTTGCCCCGACGAGGACTCGGGGGACGACGGTGCCACCACGATGCCGATGACCACCACCGGCGACGACGACGATGACGACGATGACGACGATGATGACGACGACGACGTCGACACCACCGCCGGCGACGACGACGACGACGACGACGACGACGACGATGACGACGACGACGACGACGACGATGACGACGACGACATGATGGGGGACGCCGCGGTGTTCCGCTTCGCGTCGCTCAACGTCCGCGACCCGCACTTTTGGGCGGACACCATCGTCGGTTGCACCGACGTCACCGACGAGACGCCGATCGACGCCAACGGCGGCGTCAACGATCTGTTCAACGCGTCGATCAACATGGACCTCGGCCCGGATGACACCCCGGACGGGTTTCTCGACCTGAGCCTCGTCCTGCTGTTCCGCCCGCTCGACCAGGCCGACGGCGCGATGGGTGACATGGACTTTGCCAACGGTCAGTGCCCGGCTCCCAACGGCGACTGCGATCTGCTGCCCGCGACGATGCTCTACCCGGCGCAGTACACGGTCTCGATGGCCGGTCCGTGCGAGAACGTGGTCGCGAGCGAGCTCGGCGGCTACGACCCGGCGCCCGGCACCACGCCTGGCCCGTGCTTCTCGGCGGGTCCGACCAACGTCGAGATCGTGACCTCGTCGTTCACGCTCCAGCTCGAGAACACCGAGATCGCGGGCACGTTCCAGGGCGATCCGGCCACCTCGCTGATGACCGGTACCCTGCGCGGCTTCCTCACCACGGCCGCGGCCGAGGCCACGGCGCTTCCGCCCGACCTCGAGATGGACACGGGGGCGGCGAACGTCGCCGGCTTGCTCGCCGGGCATCCGACCTCGTGCGCCAACGGCGACGACACCGATGGTGACGGCTGGTGGTTCTACGCGGACTTCACCGCCCTGTCCGCCGGCTGGGCCGGGGACTGATCGACCCGCTGGTCGTCGAGGGGGCCCGTGGCGAAGCGTGACGATCCGTTCGCCGAGGTGGCCCCCCACTTCACGCCCGAGGTGTTGGCGCGATCGCGCGAGCTCCTCGGGCGTGGTCGTATCGAGCTAACGACGCTCGAGCCCGGTCGCGCGGTGGCGTCGGTCCAGGGCTCGCGCCGCCGGCCGTACCGAACCGAGGTCGCCTTCGAGCGCGATGCCGACGGCAAGCTGGTGACGCTACGCGGCTGGTGTGGATGCCCGGTAGGCCATCGGTGCAAACACGTCGCGGCGGTGGCCCTGATGATCGCGGAGCGCGAGGGTGGGGGACCGACCACCGTCGCTGCGCGCAACCGGGAAGCGATGCTGCGCTGGGCCGAAGGGCAGGTGGTGCGCGACGGGGCGGCCAACGTGCCCCATGCTCAGCGCCGCAGCCGTCGCGAGCTTCGCTTCATCCTCGATGGTGACGATGCCGGCGGCTCGCCCCCGGTGATCCACACCGTGTCGGTCAGTCCCTCGGCAAAGGGTCCGGTGCGCGAGCGGGCCGTCGATCTGGACACCAAGCCCAAGCTCATTCCGCGCTGGATCGGCATCGACGATCGACTGCTCTACCTCGAGCTGCGGGCGCGGGAGCGCGACAGCTACGGCTACGGCCACCTCGCGCCGCGCCTGCCCCCCGACGAGACGGGCCCGAAGATCCTCGAGCAGCTCGTCAAGACCGGGCGAACGCATTTGGCCCGGGTCGGCTCGCCCGCGCTGCGCTGGACCAAAGGCAAGCGCGCCGAGGTCGGCTGGCAGCTCGACCATCGCGGGACCCAGCGGCCGGCCTTGCTCGGTTTGCCCAAGGGCGCGGTGATTCTCGCGCTGCGGCCCCCGCACTTCATCGACCCCGCCACCGGCGCGTGCGGCCCGGTGCTCACCGAGCTGTCGCCCGCGGCGGCGCAGGCGGTGCTGCGCGCCCCGGAGCTGACCGCCGAAGCCGCGGACGGTTTGCCACAAGGCGCGTGGCCCGAAGCCTCCGGGGTGCCGCCGCCGCGCCGTCTTCGGGTGGTCACGCGCGATGGCGCCTCGCTCCGACCGGTCTTGTCGCTGGACGGCAACGGGCGCAAAGGATGGGCCGAGCTGTCGTTTCGCTACGGCGAGGCGATCTGCGATCCTGACGAGCCGCACGACGAAGCCTCGATCGTCTCGGCAGCGACGACGGTGGTTCGCATTCGTCGCGACCGCGCCGCCGAGTCCGAGTACGCGGCCCGCCTCGCCGCCCTGGGCCTGTCGACGCACGAGGCGGCGGACGCCGACTCCGAAGGACGCTGGCGATCGCGCTGGACCTTCGCCGACGCCAGGACCACCGAGGACGCCGAAGAAGCGTGGCTGGATTTTTCCGCCGATGCGGTACCTTCGCTGGCCGCCGATGGCTGGCTCGTCGAGCGCGAGCCCGGCTTTGCCTGGACGCTCGCGGCGGTCGACGGCTGGTACGCGGAGATCGAGGCCGAGGAAGATGGCGAGTGGTTTGCGCTGTCGGTCGGCGTCGAAGTCGACGGCGCGCGCGTGGGTCTGCTGCCCGCGATCAAGCGCGCGCTGGCCAGCGGACGCATGGGGCCCGACGTGCCTGCGCGCGGCGTGCTGCTCGAGCTGCCCGACGGTCGGCGCGTGCGGCTGCCCCCCGAGCGCCTGAAAACCATCCTGGCGGTCCTGCTCGAGCTGTTCGAGGGCCGGCCGTTCGACGCCAGCGGTCGGCTGCGACTGCCCCGGGCGGCGGCGTCTCGACTGGTCGAGCTCGATCCTCGCCAGGACCTGCGCTGGTACGGACCGGTCAAGCTGCGCCGGCTGGGCGAAAGCCTGCAGGAGGCGGCCGGTGGCCAGATACCGGATGTGGCGACCCCGGCCGCATGCCGGGCCACCCTGCGCCGCTACCAGAGCGAGGGGCTGGCGTGGCTGCAGTTCCTGCGCACCTACGCCCTGGGTGGGGTGCTCGCCGACGACATGGGGCTGGGCAAGACCGTCCAGACCCTGGCGCATCTGCTCGTCGAGCAGCAGGCCGGACGCCTCGATCGTCCGTGCCTGGTGGTCGCGCCGACGAGCGTGCTGCCGGTGTGGCGCGACGAGGCCGAGCGCTTTGCCCCGTCGCTGTCGGTGCTCGTGCACCACGGTCCGCGGCGCGGCAAGACCCCCGATGCGCTGCAGGAACACGACGTCATCCTCACCACCTACGCGGTCATGCTGCGCGACGTCGAGCTGCTGGCCGAGGTTCCGCTGCATCTCGCGGTGCTCGACGAGGCGCAGGCGATCAAAAACCCGTCGGCCAAGGTCTCGCGCGCCGCCCGTCGCCTGGTGGCCCGAAGTCGGCTCGCGCTGACCGGCACCCCGCTGGAAAACGACCTGTCCGAGCTGTGGTCGCTGGTCGACTTCGTGATGCCGGGCCTGCTCGGCACGGCGCACCGGTTTTCTCGCGTCTTTGCCCATCCGATCGAAGACGGCGACGAGTCGCGGCGGGCGGCGCTGGTGTCCCGGCTCGGCCCGTTCATGCTGCGCCGGACCAAGGGCGACGTGCTGCCCGAGCTGCCGCCCAAGATCGAGCAGATTCGCTACGCGGAGCTGCCCGCCCCGCAGCGCGACCTGTACGAGTCGGTGCGGATGGGCGTGCTGTCGGACGTCCGCAAGCTGATCGAAAAGAAGGGCCTGGCCCGCAGCCAGATCGGGGTGCTCGAGGCGCTGCTCAAGCTGCGCGAGGTGTGCTGCGACCCGCGCCTGTTGCCCTACGCATCGGCCAAGAAGGTCAAGCGCAGCGCCAAGCTCGAGCTGCTGACGAGTCTCGTGCCCGAGCTCGTCGCCGCGGGCCGCCGGATCGTGGTGTTTTCGCAGTTCACCCGGATGCTCGAGCTCATCGGCACCGCGCTCGACGAGGTCGACGTGGGCTGGGTGCGGCTGACCGGGCGGACCCGCAAGCGCGATGCGGTCGTGGCGCAGTTCAACGCGGGGCAGGTCCCGGTCTTTCTCGTGTCGCTCAAGGCGGGCGGCACCGGGCTCAATCTCACGACCGCCGACACGGTGATCCACTACGACCCGTGGTGGAACCCGGCGGCGGTCGACCAGGCCACCGACCGCGCGCACCGGATCGGCCAGACGCGCTCGGTGCTGGCGCTGTCGCTCGTCGCCCGGGGAACCGTGGAGGAGCGCATGGTCGAGCTGCAGCGGCGCAAGCGGGCCATCGCGGACGGGATCCTCTCGGCCGCGGCGGACCGGGCCAAGCAGGGCAAGTCGGGCCTGACCGAGGACGAGCTGTCGGCGCTGCTGGCCCCGGTCGGTCGCGAGTGATATCCAGCGACTATGGCCGCGCAAGTCGCCGAGGACCACGACCGCATGCAGAAGATCGTCTCGCTGTGCAAACGGCGAGGCTTCGTGTTCCAGAGCTCGGAAATCTACGGCGGTCTACGCTCGGCTTACGACTACGGGCCGATGGGCGTCGAGCTCAAGCGCAACCTCATGAACGAGTGGTGGCGCTCGATGGTGGTGTCGCGCGAGGACATCGTCGGGCTCGACGCGTCGATCATCATGCACCCCCGGGTCTGGCAGGCCTCTGGGCACCTCTCGAACTTTTCGGACCCGCTGGTGGACTGCAAGGTGTGCGGCGAGCGCTTCCGGGCCGACAAGGCCCCGCGCGCGGCGGCGGGCAGCGACGCCACGATCGAGCTGGCCGACAAGGGTCGAGCCAAGGCGGCGCTGGACAAGGTCGCGACCCTCGACGACGGCGCCAGCCACGAGCGCAAGGGCAAGACGGTGCTCGGGGCCAAGGTCGCCGAGCGCGGCTACGTGTGCCCCAACTGCGGCTCGCCGTACCTGTCGGACGAGCGCCAGTTCAACCTGATGTTCCGGACCAGCCTCGGGCCCGTCGATCCGGTGGGCTCGATCATCGACGTGCTGCGCCAGGCGATCGCGGACGGGGCCGACGACAAAGCCCAGCGCCTCGCGGTGGAGAACGCCCTGGCCGACAGCGCGGTCTACCTGCGTCCCGAGACCGCGCAGGCGATGTTCGTGAACTTCCTGTCGGTGCAGCAGGCCACTGCGGCCAAGGTGCCCTTCGGCATCGCGCAGATGGGCAAGAGCTTTCGCAACGAGGTCAAGGTCGAGCACTTCATCTTTCGCTCCTGCGAGTTCGAGCAGATGGAGATGGAGTACTTCGTGCCGCCGGGGCAGGGCCCCAAGTACCTCGAGTACTGGAAGGAGCAGCGCAAGGCGTGGTGGCAGTCGATCGGCCTCAAGGCGGAAAACCTCCGGTTCCGCGCGCACGGTGAGGACGAGCTGGCCCACTACAGCGACGGCTGCTTCGACGTCGACTACAACTTCCCGTGGGGCTGGGACGAGCTCGAGGGCATCGCGAGCCGCACCGACTACGATCTGAAGGCCCACAGCGAGGCGTCGGGCAAGAAGCTGCAGTACTTCGACCCGGAGGCCATCGACCCGGAGACGGGCAAGAAGGGCTGGCGCTACATGCCACACGTGGTCGAGCCTGCGGCCGGGGCCACCCGGGGCGTGCTCGCGGTGCTGTGCGACGCCTACGACGAGGAGCCGGCCGACGCGGACGGCAAGGGCGAGCGCACGGTCCTGCGGCTGCACCCGCGGCTGGCCCCGATCAAGGCGGCGGTGCTGCCCTTGGTCAAAAAGGACGGCATGCCGGAAAAGGCCCGCGAGATCGTCGAGCGGTTCTTCAGGGCCGGCATCGCGGCCAAGTTCGACGAGCAGCACTCGATCGGGCGCCGCTACAGTCGGCACGACGAGATCGGCACGCCCTACGCGCTCACGGTCGACACGCAGTCGCTCGCGGACGACACGGTCACGATCCGCAACCGGGACGACCGCAGCCAGGACCGCATCCCGGTGTCCACCGCGGTGGACGTGGTGCGGGCCGCCCTCGCTGACGCCTAAACCGCACCCGTGGGATTTGTCACCGCGCTCGCGCGCTTGCAGCGGCGGGTTGGTGGCCGGACGGGGGATGCGTAGCTATGCTCCGCCGCGATGACTGAAGAGCGAATGGTGATGTGCAAGAAGCTCGGCAAGGAGCTCCCGGGCCTGCCGTTCAAGCCCTTTACGGACGACTTCGGTCAGCTCGTCTACGACAACGTCTCGCTCGAGGCGTGGCGGATGTGGCTTGCCGAGTCGCCGCGCTACGTCAACACGTACGGGCTGGACCTCAAGAGCGCCGAGGGACGCGAGTTCCTGCGCGAGCAGATGAAGATGTTCTTCGGGTTCTCCGACGGCAAGATGGCGGACACCGCCTGGGTTCCGCCCGAAGAGTGAGCGCTCGCACTTCGGTTTTTCGCCCCGGCGACGCGACGTCGGGGTGAGTCGCCGTGTCAGCCCGGGGACATGCTCTGCCCAAGCATCGTGCCTCGCTCTGCCGTGCTCGCCCTCGTATTGACTGCCTGCGCAACGGGGGCGGACAGCGATACGCCTTTTGCATCGAGTGCTCCCGCCGGGTTCGGCGACGACAGCGAGGGCGGGGAGGACCCGTTCGGGACCGACGGAATTTCGGCGGGGTTCAACGATGATGGAGGGTCGGACGACGGCGGGGACGATGGTCGTCCCGATGACGGATCGGACGGGACGCCGGACGACGACAGCGCCGCCGATGACGACGAGGACGACGACAGCGGCGCCGACGACGACAGCGCCGATGGTGACGACGACGACGACGC
>JGI12316J15310_10000042_pt23 | contig 18602 bp, 20 predicted proteins | sample MarCyaLeptolynsp_FD_15310 | JGI IMG/M metagenome (IMG submission 15310)
CAGAGCCTGCCGTAGTGGTCGGAGCGAGATATGACCTGGCCATGGACGTCAGGGACCGGGCCAGCACATCATTGCCATCGGCAGATGCAACCGATGCGAATGCCTCCTGAAAAGCCTCAAAAGGAACGCCATTTTTCAGACCAACGCTGATTGCCAGTGACAGGGCGTCGGGCGTGTCGACGTCAAGGGGCGGCGCATCCGCTTCCACACTGCGGACATAGATGTTTGCCTCAATGCCTTCAGGCGGCGCATGAACTTCGCAGTCTGCATCTGTTTCAAGCAGATCGTCATAGTCCATCGGCTCACTTAGCGCGGTGCCGACGCGATTGAGCCGTATGGAGGCAAGGCCCGTGGCCTCTGCGCGCCGATAGAGCGAGACAATGATGTCAATGCTGCTGTCTGCCGGAAGATCAAGGTCCATATCGAGACCATCTGTCACAAATGGCTGGACGGCTTGCGCCATCAACATCCGGTTTGCCACGCTGACATGCCGCGTTCCGATCTCGCCCAAGGGAGCATCGCAGTCAAAGACCGGCAGGTGCTCGTGCGGCAGGTCGCGGGAGCCCTCGAGTGTCAGCGCCCCGCAGCAATAGTAGTTTGCGTGTTCCACATCCCAGTCGGAAAAGCCCATCCGGGCCAGAAGATCATATCCGTCGCCCCCTGCAGCATCCCAGCCAAGGACATAGGACGTGAAGACCGCCCGGAGGTTACCTGCAGTGGCAAGAGCCGTTTCAGCGGTTTCAATGTCTTCATCCGAAAAGCCGCGCTCCCGCAACAGGTCGTGATTGACGCCGGGGGCACCATCCAGTGTCCCGGTTCCCACAACATGATCCAGGATGCGATCTATGGCGGCATCATCATGAAAAAGCGCCCTAAGTCCCGACGGAACGGCAGGTGACACCACCTTGTAGATGGCGGCAGGGTCAAGCTCCGGCGTCAGATGTCTGTACCTTACCAGTGCGCGGACGGGAGCCAGGCCCTGGGACTCTGCTGCCAGCATCTCAGTCACGTCAGCGTCATCGCTGATGCGGGTCAGGGAAAGGTTCCGAAGCCCTGTATCCGCCACATCACTCGCGGCGCGGTCGAGAACATCCCTGGCCACATCGAGGATCCGGGCATGCTCGGGGCTATGGGGATACAGCAGTTCAGTTGATGTCTCATTGGCCTGTTGAGCTGCCGGTTGCCCACGCAACAGGTTCTGAGCGCGCTGAATGAAGCTGGTCGTATTCTCGCGGGTGCTTTCAAAAGCGGCGCAGCTGCCAAGCTGGCGGGCCATTTGGGCGCTGGCCGCAAGCGCAGATGCCGAAACCAGTGCCGAGACAGTCGCGGCGAGCGCGCGCCCCTGTTCCGACGCATATGCAACACCAAAACTCATCAGAAGCGCGGCTATGTCAGTTGGACAAACGGCAACCGCTCGCGTTTGCGAGTTGCTCTCGTATTCGCAATGGGCGATGTCGAGCGCAACCGTCAGCAAACGGACGGTATGTACCAGTCCTTCAATGTCCAGTCTTGCGGGCTTCCCATGTTCACGATGATTGAGGGCAAAGCTGAGCAAATTGATTGCACCCGCCGGCGTGTTATCCACTCGGGCCGGGCCGTTAGTGTCTTCCAGACGTAAGGCAGTCTCGCCTGCCAGGCGAGTTCGACTGGCATGCGCGCCGAAAATGACACCAGGTGCCTCTCCCCGGAAAGTTGCCAGGGCCAGTTCTTCAAGACCGTCATCTCCGCAAGCGGCCGTCTTGCACACTGTGTAGGCCGAGGGACGGCCGAGCAATTCCCAGATGTCGGAGTCTGCATCAAGATGCGTATCCGCATCGGGCCAGCTTTCATCACCGGCTAGAAACGCGTCAATCAACTGACGGGCAGCTGACGCCGGGAGGCCGCGTGTTTTGGCGTTGGCTAGTGCCGAGCGCAGGTCCGCATTGTTTGACGGGTCTGCGCCGCCGCTAGAGATGGCGGTCTTGATAGCTTTGGTCACATCCGCAAGTGAACTGCGCCCCATGGCCAATGCGGCAGCGTCATGATTCCGGCGGGCATCCGCCGTCACGCGGGACAGAAAGTCGCTGCCTGAGAGTGTCGTTGGCAATGTCTCGCTAGACGGGCCTGCTGTGGTCGCCTTGTTGTCGATGCCATAGGCCCAATGCGCCCCAAGGGTTTGCCAGGTCAGGGCCGACAATGTGACCCGCCGCTCGATGAGCATCGCTCTCATCTCATCACGGAAAGACACGGCGTCTTCGGTGGTATAGAAGTAACCGGCATCCAGGCCGCTGCGCGCCAATGAACCGGTCACCCGGTCAATCGCAGCACGGACATCCGTTTCCCCAAGGTTTTCATCTCTGTATGGCACCGTGCCGTCGGGCAAAACCTCGTGCCGCCGGAGGTCATGGGGGATGTCAGCCTCATGAAGCTGACGTAGTGCGCTGGGTACGGGGACTCTAAGCAGGGCGTTGTCCGAGAAAGCCTGCGCGACGCTGACCGGCCAGGTAGCTGGCGCCGAAATATGGCGAGCCGGACGGCTCGCTGTGGCGACAGAAAGACGCCGGAAAGCCAGCCCCTGATATGGGTCCGCATTTTTGTCTGAGAAGTAGCGCCGGATCTTCATGGTTCGCCCCCAAACGACCAACTGATCTTGCAACCAACCACAACCACAACATTTTGTGGGCATGAAGGTATGGTTAACAAAATATGGGGCACCGTTGCGGCCGCGGTCAAGCGATCAATTTCCTTGCACATGCAAGAATCTGCCGAAATTCGGCAGAAAACGCCTGCTGTTAAGCAGTCTTAAGTCGATTCGGGTGACACTTGCGACCATTCCGATGAGAAATCGCCGGAAATGGCGCAAACCGATGTCCGACTCGCCTGTAATCACTTCGGGATTGCAACGCGGTCGCGAAGACATCAGGTGGCAGTAATTACGGTGTGAGGCAGGCAGAGATGCCGAACAATGTCAGCAAACCAGGGTCCGGCCTGCTCTCAGCAGTGAGTTTCGTGGCCGTTGACGACAACGCCAACACCAGACGCATGCTTAAGGAGCTGCTGCTTGCATTTGGGGCACAGGACCTGCGCTTTGCCGGAGACGGCGCAACTGCCCTCGAAATGATCCATACAAAGGCGCCTGACATGGTTTTGTGCGACTGGCACATGGAGCCGATGGATGGCATCGACCTGCTCTGCCGCCTGCGCCACAAGGATAGTGGAGCGGCCGCACGAACCCCCGCCATTATGCTGACCGCACATACCAAGCCGGAGGTTGTGAAAGCATCAATGGACGCAGGCGCAAACCACTTTGTTGCCAAGCCGATCGTGCCGGCAAATTTGCTGAAGCGGATTCAATGGGTGAGGGCGGACAAGCGGATTTTTCTCCTGGAGGGTGACCGTTACGTCTTGCGCAACCCGGGTGAGTTGACGGCCAGCCATCCGGCAACCGCAATATCTCCCGTCGCGCCGTCCGTTTCAGCACCTGCGGAACCGGAAGAAGTCTGGGAAATCTAGCCTATTGCCTTCCATCCTGTGGCCAAACAGCACCTCTGCGAAGGGTGGACTGTGAGCCTCACGGAATGCCATATTGCGGCGAAATCCTGAAGGACTCGCTGGTAGAATCAGCCCCGTCACGACCGACCCATAAAGCCCAATTCGAGCACCAATTTCATGATGTGGTTCAGACAAATTTTCAGCTGGTGGAACGGCCAGACACTTGGCACCCGCTTTTGGACATTCAAGCGTGGCCAGTTGATGGGCGAAGACAGCCAGGGCAACAAATACTATTCTGACCGCAAGAATCCCAAGCGCCGCTGGGTGATCTACAACGGCCTGGCAGAAGCCTCCCGTGTTCCGCCGGAGTGGCATGGTTGGTTGCACCAGACGGTTGATGAGACCCCCGCTGAAGCGGCCTATTCACCCCGTGAATGGGAAAAACCTCACGAACCAAATTTGACAGGATCCCAGCATGCGTATCGTCCGGCAGGGTCCCTTGTGACCGGCGCACCGCGCGCAAGCACAGCTGGCGACTACGAAGCCTGGAAACCGGAATAGAGCAGCGTCACTAGACACTATCTGTCACGCGGGCCAGTCAGGCACCAATCACCCTAAGAGGAAACAAAGGATCTCAGGATGCAGTCTTCAGTCATTGAGACTTTGACCGGTGCAGCGGTGATCGCAATTGCGGCTGTGTTTTTGTTTTTTGCCTACAACTCAACGGATGCCGGCGGGACGTCCGGATATGATCTGACGATCGACTTTGACCGCGTTGATGGCCTGGCCCGTGGAGCCGATGTCCGGCTGTCCGGCATAAAGGTGGGCTCTGTCACAGGCCAGGAACTGGACAAGGAAACCTATGTTGCGCGCATAACGATCACCGTTGATCCGGCAGTCGATCTGCCTGAAGACACAAGCGCTAAGATTACATCAGAAGGCCTGCTTGGTGGAGCCTATGTATCATTAACCCCCGGTGGCAGCGAGGAAATGTTGGTGGCGGGCGATGAGATTCAGTTTGCACAAGGCTCGGTTGATCTGATCGGCCTGGTGAGCCAGGCGGTGTTTAGCGCTGGCGGGAGCGATAGCGAGTAATGGTCACAAAGGACCGGCGCATCGTGTCATTGGCCGGTGCCTTTGGCATTCTGGCATTCGCTCTGGATTTTGCGGCGCCTTCATATGCGCAGGACGCTGCGGTCGAGGATATTGTTCCCGAGGAGCCCGTTGTCGAGGTGGACCTTGTTCCCGACACGGCACATCTGATGGGACTGAATAAAATCACCGCGCGTACGCATCCCATGCGGGTCCAGTTGGACACACCGTTGCGCTTCGGCACATTGGGTATCGTGGTAAGGGCGTGTGAGAAGGCGCGGCCCGAAGACCCGCCCAAAACCATCGCCTTCCTGGAAGTGCGCGAGTATCCGGTGAATGAAGAAATTCTTGATGAGCCGGAGCCGATTTTCAGCGGCTGGATGCTGGCCTCTTCGCCAGGTCTCAATGCGCTTGAGCACCCGGTCTATGACGTCTGGCTTACCGACTGCACAATCTCGTCGGCGCCGGTGCCTGCACCCAGCGAATAAAAGTCGGCCTGCACCGAAATCGCTTCGGCAAGACGTGCCCGGTATTCATCGCGTGGGATTTCTATCGCTCCGAATTGCGCAAGATGGTCGGTCACGAACTGCGTGTCGAGCAACTGAAAGCCGCCCCGACGCAGTCGGGCTACGAGGTGGACAAGGGCAACTTTGCTGGCGTCCGTAACCCGCGAAAACATGCTTTCGCCGAAATACGCAGCACCAATCGATACGCCGTACAAACCGCCGACGAGTTGGTCGTCCTGCCAGCACTCAACGGAGTGCGCGTGTCCGCGCTCATGCAGTTCGCAATATAGGTCCAGAATGCGTTCGTTGATCCAGGTGCTGGGACGCCCGTCTGACGGCATCGCGCATGCCTCCATGGTTTCCCGAAACGCTCTGTCTGTTGTGACGTTGAACGGCGCTTTGCGGATGGTGGACCGCAGCTTGCGCGGGAGCCTGAAAGCATCAAGTGGAATGATGCCGCGCTCCTGAGGGTCGACCCAGTAGAGCGACGGGTCATCGCGTGACTCGCCCATGGGAAAGACGCCGTAGGCATAGGCGCGCAGCAGAATGTCCGCAGTGACCTCGCCGTCAGTATCGGTGTCGTCATTCACCATGAATGCGTGGTGCTACTTGAGCCCGAGGAACCGTTCCAGCCAGTGAATGTCGTAGTTGCCGCTGTGGATATCTTCTTCTTCCAGAAGTTTGCCGAACAGCGGAATGGTTGTGTGGACCCCGCCAATCACGAACTCCCGCAGAGAGCGTTTGAGGCGCGCCAGACATTCCTCACGGTCGGCCCCATACACAATGAGCTTGCCGATCATGCTGTCATAGTAAGGTGGAATCTTGTAGCCGGAATAGGCAGCTGAATCGATGCGAACTCCAAGCCCCCCGGGCGGGTGGAAATCCGTAATTGTGCCTGGTGACGGGGTAAAGGTTTCCGGGTGCTCCGCATTGATACGGCACTCAATCGCATGGCCTTTCATGACCATGTCTTCCTGCTTGATGCTGATAGGCATTCCGGCAGCAATCCGAATCTGTTCGCGCAGCAGGTCCACGCCAGTGACCATTTCCGTGACCGGGTGCTCAACCTGCAGGCGGGTATTCATCTCGATGAAGAAGAATTCGCCATTCTCATACAGGAACTCGATTGTGCCGGCGCCCAGATAGCCAAGACCCCGGATGGCATCCGCCACCACCTTGCCAATCTTGTCACGTTCTTCTTGCGTGATTGCCGGAGATGGAGATTCTTCGAGGACCTTTTGATGGCGGCGCTGCAGAGAGCAGTCGCGCTCGCCCAGATGGATTGCATTGCCGTGCGCATCGCCCAGAACCTGAACTTCAATATGGCGGGGCTTTCCAAGATACCGCTCCATGTAGAGAGCATCATCCCCAAATGCCGCTTTGGATTCCGAGCGTGCGGTCGCAACAGCTTCATCCAGTTCGCTTCTGTTGAGCGCCACTTTCATGCCGCGGCCACCGCCACCTGCTGCTGCCTTGATAAGTACCGGATAGCCGATGTCTTCAGCGACCTTGGCCGCCGCTGCTGCGTCTGTCAGTGCGCCTTCGGACCCGGGCACAACTGGAATGCCGAGCTTCTTCACTGTTTGCTTGGCAGCGATCTTGTCGCCCATTACGCGAATATGCTCCGCCTTCGGACCAATAAACGTAATGCCGTGTTCTTCTACAATGGAAACAAAGTTGGCGTTCTCGGACAAGAAGCCATAGCCGGGATGAATCGCGTCCGCGCCGGTGATTTCGGCGGCTGAGATTATTGCCGGGATGTTGAGATAACTCTCCGACGCTGGTGCCGGTCCAATACATACGCTTTCATCTGCCAGTCGCACATGCATGGCATCAGCGTCGGCGCTGGAGTGGACAGCAACCGTTGCGATGCCAAGTTCAGTGCAGGCCCGCTGAATGCGAAGGGCGATTTCACCGCGATTGGCAATCAGAACTTTTTCAAACATATGGGTGTTCCCGTTCCCGGATATGTCCCTTACGGGATTCTTATTCGATGACGATCAGAACTTCGCCGAATTCCACCGGCTGAGCATCCTGCACGAGAATCTGCGTCACTGTTCCGCTCTTGGGAGCAGGAATCGGGTTCATGGTCTTCATGGCTTCGACGATCAATAGAGTATCCCCCTGTGAAACAGAGGCGCCGACCTGGACAAATGCAGGCGCGCCGGGTTCGGGGGAAACATAGACAGTGCCAACCATGGGTGATGTAACAGCACCGGGATGTTTTGAAAGGTCCGCCGGGGCAGGTGCTGTGTCGGCCGCTGCCGGCGCGGGTGCGGCCGGTGCTGCCGCAGCCACGGGGGCAGCAGGAGCGTAAGCAACAGCTCCTCCTCCAGTGCCACGGGCGACACGGATCTTGAATTCTTCGGTTTCAACTTCAATCTCGTTGAGCTCGGTCTCTTTGAGAAGATCCGCAAGCTCGCGGATCATTTCCTTGTTGACCGGGCTGTTGCCCGAATTTGAATCGCTCATCAGGGTCTCCGTGTCGAAGTGGGTGCACGTTACCGTGCAGCTTCAAAATGGTGGCGCGGACGTCTCAGTCGGATGACGGGCCGCAAATGTCTGCAAAAGCGTCGAGGGCCAACTCGTAGCCTTTTCCGGCCAGGCCGCAGATCACCCCTGCGGCAATGTCAGAAATAAAGGAATGCTGGCGGAACTCTTCGCGGGAATAGGGATTCGAAAGATGGACTTCGATAACAGGTTTTTCGCACGCAAGCACGGCGTCTCTTATGGCAACGGACGTGTGCGTGTAGCCGGCGGCATTGAGTATGACGCCTGATGCCGCCGTTCTGGCTTCCTGAAGCCATGCAACCAACTCTCCCTCATGATTGGACTGGCGGAAGTCAACGGTGAGACCCAACTCAGCGGCACGGGTCCTACAGCGCTTCTCGACATCGGCAAGCGTGTCCGACCCGTAGATTTCCGGCTCACGCTGCCCCAGTAGATTGAGGTTGGGGCCATTGAGAACAAAAATTGTCGCCGGCATATGTCAGGCAACCTTCTCTTTGCTGTGCCGCTTCGAACCTGGTGTGTGGACCTTGATGGACGGAAAGGGCAGGGTCGGGACCAGAAAACCCTCTAAATGCGGGCAATTTCAGGCAGTTATGATGTCACTTCTTATACTGGAGCGAGCCGTAGCCGCAAAGCACTGCCTTTCACATGTGCAAACGGGCTGAATTATGGCGACACAATAGCCTCCAGAGCTTGCGAACCCGTTGAAATACGCCAGCATGCACACCATTATCTCGCCCATGACCTCAAATTCTCCCATATCAGCGACTGATCCGGCTCCCGGTGACCATCTGCAGTCTGTGCCAGTCACTGTGAATGGTGAGGAACGCCGAATTCCGCATGGTACGACCGTCGCAGGCTTGCTGGTGCGGCTTGGTCTTGAGCCACGAAAAATTGCAGTGGAGCGGAATCTGGAGATTGTGCCCAAGTCGCTCTATGACGAGACCCGCTTGCGCGCCGACGACCGCATCGAGATTGTGCAGTTTGTGGGCGGCGGGTGAGTAGGTTTCCGTGCCTGCCGCAGTGCCGTTCCCAGATAAACGCCAATTGAAAGACCAGTTTGTATCCATGTCCAACGCCATCGCCATGCAAGACACTGATACCCCATTGCCCGCAGATACGCCGTTGGTGATTGCCGGCAAGGAATACACATCACGTCTGATCATCGGCACCGGCAAATATGAGTCTTACCAGCAGAACGCAGACGCAGCCGAAGCATCAGGCGCGCAGATTGTAACCGTTGCCATACGCCGCGTGAATCTCACGGACCCGTCTCAGCCGCGGCTCGCGGATTTTGTCGATCCGGAACGCTACACCTATCTGCCCAACACGGCGGGCTGCTTTACAGGGGAGGACGCCGTCCGGACCCTGCGTCTGGCCCGTGAGGCCGGCGGGTGGAAATTGGTGAAGCTCGAAGTCCTCGGAGACCAGAAGACGCTCTATCCCGACATGCGCGAAACACTTCGCGCTGCGGAGCTTCTGATTTCGGAAGGGTTTGATGTGATGGTGTATTGCAGCGATGACCCGATAATGGCACGCGAACTGGAGCAGATGGGCTGCTGCGCCATCATGCCGTTGGGCGCCCCTATTGGGTCGGGCCTTGGCATTCAAAACCCCGTCAACATCCGCCTGATCAAGGAACAGGCGAATGTGCCTGTGCTGGTCGATGCCGGTGTGGGGACCGCGTCCGATGCTGCAGTTGCCATGGAACTGGGCTGCGACGGCGTCCTGATGAATACAGCTATTGCCGAAGCGCGCGATCCGGTCCGTATGGCGCGTGCCATGAAGTATGCCGTCGAAGCAGGGCGGCACGCTTATCTCGCGGGTAGGATGGCAAAGAAGCGATACGCAGACCCCAGTTCGCCACTCGCTGGCTTGATCTAGCCGGCTTCGGCGGACGCCTCCCGGACTTCCTGAATGCGGGCTTCGATGACATCTAGCGGGGCAGCGCCGGGAACCAGTTCATCACCGATCACGATCGCTGGTGTACCGCGCACACCGACCTCTCGTGCAAGCGCGCGGTTGTCATCAATGATGGCGTCAACCCGTGCGCTGTCCATTGCAGCTTCAAGCTTGCCGGTGTCCAGACCCTGAGCCTCTGCAATCTCCATCACCTTGTCGCGGTCAAGAGTACCTTCTGCATTCATCAGGGCGAAGTGAAATTCAAGATAGCCACCCTGCGGAATGGAAGCGATTGCAGCGCGTGACGCAATGGTGGAATTGGGCCCGAGTATCGGAAACTCCTTCAGCACCAGCCGAACGTCATTGTGGCGTTCAATGAGGGCGGCCATGTCCTCCGCTGTCTGTTTGCAGTAGGGGCAGCGGTAATCAAAGAACTCAACGACGGTGATCGCACCGTCCGGATTGCCGGCGACGAATGAATAGCCGTCACGCTCCAGCGCCTCACGATTGGCATTGATGGCCAGGCGCTGTTGTTCAGCCTCTGCCTGGCTTTCATAGGCATCGAGAGCATCCATAACCTCCAGCATGAGCTGTGGGTTGGTGATCAGGTAATCCCTGATGACTTCGCCGATAGCTTCTTTCTGTACATCGGTGAAGACATCACCGCCGGCATCCTGCGCCGACGCTGGCACTGGCAGTGCCGCAGATCCTGCAATGAGTACCGCCGCGCCGGTATTGCGCAGAGTACTGAGTATTTTTCGAATCACTGACATTGTTCCGTGCCGCTCCTGTGCGGAAACCTGTGTTGCTTAAGTACGGGGCGGCTCGATACGGGAGATATCGTCCGCGCGCTGCCATGCAGGGCTGCCCTCGGGCAGGCCACGTTTGGCGCGGGCCGCCCATTGTTTCGCATCCGGCAATCGGCCTGCAGCGACATTCTGCTCAGCTGTGGCCAGTGCCGCCATGGGCTGGTTGCCTTCGTCCGCATAGGCCTGGGCGAGAATGCGGAACGCTGTTGGGTAGTCGCGCTCAATTTGAGTTGCCCGTTCGAGGATCTCACGGGCTTCAGTTGTCTTGGTCTTGTCGCCCGTGGCTATGAGTGCCTGGCCAAGGCCGACCATGATGAGAGGCTGGTTTGGCAATAACCTGTCGGCGGCGGCATATGCTTTGGCTGCTTCTTCAGCACGTCCGGACTCAAACAGCGCCTGCCCTTTGAATTCTTGGAAGTACGGGTTGGCCGGATAATCCGCAATCAGAGCATCTATTTCGGCAATCGCGCGATCCGTGTTCGGAATTTTGTAGTACGCAATGGCGCGGGCGTAGCGGGCCGGCGTGCTCTGGTCAGTTTCTGGGTAGCGCCGAAAGGTCACTTGCGGGCGGTCAATGAAGCCATGCAGCTTCGCCTTGATCATGTCGAGAGCGACCTGCCATTCCTCGGGGTCCTTTTGGTCCTTGAACGGTGACTGGTCGACGCGGTTCTGCAAGGCCGCAATACGTTCGCGAGACAGGGGGTGGGTGCGCACATATGGGTCCTGTGACCGGGTTGAAAGCGCTTCCTGGTCTGCCAGCTTGTCAAAGAAGGAAACCAGTCCGCGGCCGCTTTGCCCGGTCCGTTCGAGGAAATCCAGTGCTGCTTGGTCGGCGGATGCCTCCTGCGTTCGCGTATACGCCAGCAGACCGCGCTGGGCGACAGTCTGGCCGCCGGTTATGAGTGCAAGACCCACATCACCCGCGCCCAGCGCAATCGCGCCGACACCGAGCAGATATCCTACGATTGCCGGCGCGCTGGCTGACTCGAAGGCTTCCCGGCGGCCCGTCAGATGGCTGCCGGTGATATGGCCGGTTTCATGAGCCATGACGCCTATGACTTCATTGGGCGTACTGGCCTGCTGAAGCGTACCTGTATGCATAAACACGTTCTGACCGCCGGCCACGAACGCATTGATTGAAGAGGCGTTGATCAGATAGGTGTTCACGGCACTTGGGTTGAGCCCGCCCGCCACAAACACCGGTTCAGATATCACCCGCAGAAACCGTTCTGTCTCCGCATCGCGAATCAGTGAAAGGGCCCAGGCCTGCTGCGCAGGCAGAATGAGCATGAAGACGAGGCACAAAGCCTGCAGCAACAGCCTGCGCGATGCCAGGAGGCCCGAAACCGGGTGGTCTGCAGACACGGTCTGATTTACCGATGTTGTTGACATGAAATCCGACTGGCCCCTCTGTTCAGCCTGAACAAATCCGCTACAAGGCTCTCATCCGCAGTTGAAAACACCACTGCGGCCAAGAGCAAAGGTTAAACTCGTCCTTGGTTAAGTCGCGGCAAGGCCCTTTGCCTGCTTGCATCTTACGGTAGGCAGGGCGAAATTGCCCGTCAATCAAACGAAAGCGAACCTCGCGTGGAGTTGAACGTGATTCCAGAAATAATCCGTTGGCATGGCAGCAAAAAGGCGAAAAAAGCCTCGATCCGGCTTTCGGCTGCCATTCTCGCCCTTGGTGCCCTGGCGGCATGTTCTTCCAACAGCAACGAGGGAGGGCTGCAAACAGCGCAGTTCAAGGGCAGTGCCCAGAACGAAGCGGGGCTGCAGCTTATCGACGGGCCGGACAACTCGGTGTTTGTCGGGGCGGTTGTTGCCGATGAACCAAATGCGGCGCTTGCCGCGCGCAGCGTGCTTGAAAACGGCGGAACTGCCGTGGATGCAATCACGGCACTCTACTTCAACCTGTCAGTGACCATGCCTCACGCCGCGGGTCTGGGTGGCGGCGGGTTGTGCCTGGTGCATGATCCCGAGGCGCGCGAAGTCACCAGCTACAATTTTCTGGCGCGCCGCTCCCGCGCCGGCGGCCCTGTCGCAGTCCCGGGCAATGTTCGTGGATTTGCTCTCATGCAGGCGGTGCATGGCGTGGCCCCGTGGTCAAGCCTGATCGCGCCCGCTGAAGTACTGGCCGCCAAGGGGCATGAGGTCTCCACCGCGCTGGCGAGAGAAATCGGTCCACTTGCCCCCGCCATTCGCCAGCTTCCGCAATTGGCGGACGTCTATCTGGGACCAAACGGACGTCCATTGCGACAGGGCGACCTGCTGGTGCAAAAAGGTTTGGCAGCCGCACTGGGCCAGGCCCGGGCAAATGGCCCAAGCGGCATCTATAGCGGCGAGATTGCAGCGGCCTACGCCCAGGAAGCGTCACGCCTCGGCAGCGCAATCACTGTGGATGAACTGCGCGCCTACCGGCCAACCTCGCAGCCAGCCCAGACGATGAAGATCGGTGATCAGACGCTTTCTGTGCCGTCGGCGGATACAGGTGCCGGCACCTATATGGCATCCGTCTGGCCTGCGGCCGAAACGCTCAATGGTGTTGATCTGTTGCGCGCGGCTCAGGCTGAACTGGCCCGGGCAGGTGCTGAGACCAACCTGCCTGCATCCTACGGATCGACAGGGTTCGTGGTGGCGACTGCGGGAGGTGATGCAGCTGCATGTGCTGTAACCATGAACGGCCCGTTCGGCACCGGCCGTCTGGTCCCCGGAACGGGCATCATTCCAGCCCGTGCTCCGGATGCGCCGGGTTTTGGACTAGCTGGGGCATTTCTGGCCCCCGCGCTGGTGACCAATGATTTCAACGGGACTTTTCATTTCGCCGGTGCGGCAGCCGGGGGACCACAGGCGCCCGCCGCGGTTTTGGACGCTGCCCATGCAATGGTGGACGGGTCCGCATCAATTGAAGCGGTGCATGCCGGCTCTGTCAGTACAGCCCAAAGCCGCTTGAACATCGTCGCGTGCCCCGGTGGTGCGCCTCGAGAAGGTGCCAACTGTACCTTCGGTGCTGATCCGAAGGGAGCCGGTCTCGGCGTCCTCGGGTTTCCGCCGGCCCTATAGACCCGCATGACACTCTCCCGCCGGGGTCAGGTTGATCCATTTATTGTGATGGATGTGATGCAGGCTGCCAATCAGCGTGAAGCTGCAGGGCATCAAGTCATTCACATGGAAGTTGGCCAGCCCGGCACGCCGGCGCCCAAGGCAGTACGCGACGAAGCTGCCCGGGCTTTGACGGCGGACAAGTTGGGCTACGCGGAAGCGTTGGGGATACCGGCCCTGCGTGCACGCATTGCAGCTCACTATGCACAGGCGTATGGGGCTGACGTTTCGCCTGAACAGGTTGTCATAACGTCAGGAAGTTCCGGTGGCTTTCAGCTTGCTTTTCTGGCCGCATTTGATGTGGGCGCCCGTATTGCGTTGGCGATGCCTGCCTATCCGGCCTATCGGAACATTCTCAAGGCGCTGGATCTTCAGATGGTGCCTGTCCGCACGGGACCTGCCGCTGGTTATCAGATGACTGCACAGGCACTTGATAGGGCGGCGCGGGAAACAAAGCTGGATGGCGTGTTGATTGCGAGCCCTGCGAACCCGACCGGGGCAATGATCTCGCCACAGGAAGTTGAAGCCATCAATGAGGTCACCCGGAGGCACTCATTGACCCTCATCAGTGATGAAATCTATCACCGGTTGACCTATGGCACCGTGCCGGAGGCCACAGCGCTTGCGAGCAATCAGGACGCTGTCGTCATCAATAGCTTCTCGAAATACTATTCCATGACAGGCTGGCGGATTGGCTGGATGGTGGTGCCCGAGCAGATGGTGCGCACAATAGAACGGCTTGCCCAGAACCTGTTCATTTCCGTGCCGACCCTGAGCCAGATCGCCGCCATAAAGGCTTTTGATGCAACGGCGGAACTTGAGGCCAATTTCGCTGTCTACAAGGCGAACCGTGAGGTCCTGATGGCGGGTCTGCCGGATGCAGGGTTTCGCAACCTCGCCCCATCTGACGGCGCGTTTTACATTTATGCGGATGTGTCTGATCTCACCAACGACAGCGAAGCCTTGTGCAAGCGCATTCTGGCCGAAGCCGACATAGCAATAACACCGGGTACGGATTTTGATCCGGAGCATGGCCGGTCGACCCTACGGTTTTCATTTGCAGGGCCGACCGATCACATGGCGGAGGCCGTTGATCGCTTGAAGAAGCTGAAGCTCGGCTGAGGTGGAAACCGACTGCCGGCCTGGAGTCTTAGCTGGACAGGCGCCGCTGCCACCATCCCCGCTTGGCAGGCTCAGCCGGCTTCGTATCTGTCTCACTCTCCAGCTCAGCCGGTTCAGGAGCAGCCGGTGTGGCAGCCTCTGCAGCAACCAGCTCAGGTTCGTCATCTGCTTCTACGGGAGCTTCGTCTTCGATGTCCGAAGAAGGTGTTTCGACAACCATTGGTTCTGATTTTACGGAAGAATAGGCAACCAGAATTGGTGCTTCTTCGTCAGACGGCTCGGTCGACGAGGGCACAGCCGCGTTGTCGTCGGATGGCCGTGCATCCTCCGAATCCGCGGCGGTTGCACCATCGGGCTGGTCCTCTTGTGTGGCATCTGACCCGGTATCATCACCGTTCGTCGTGCGGCGATGACGGCGCCCGCCCCGGCGGCCACGGCGGCGGCGCTTGCGGGGTTTGCCATCTTCGTCGAGTTCGCCCGCTTCGCCATCCGCATCATCGGATGAGGAGGCTTCGGCATCCGCGTCAGCGCTCTTTTCCACGCCTTCATTTTCAGAAGACTGAGCATCAGCTGTCTCTGAATCGGGGTCCGCCTTGCGGCCCCGCCGACGGCGGCGTCGGCGTTTCGGTTTCTCGTCGCCGTCCGCATCAGTGTCACTGCGGCCTGTTTCTCCGTCAGCCTCTTCATCGTTGAGCGCTGCTGCCTCGGCCAGCGCATCAAGAGCGGCATCTTCTTCGTCGTCGAAGGCACTCTCCATGCTGAGGGCGTCAGTATCGCTGGATACATCCGGTGACCGGTCGTCCGTGCGTTTGACTGCAAAGTCGGGTGAAATCAGGGAAGCATCTGCGACCATGTAAATCGAGACGCGGCAGCGCCGCTCAATGTCGAGCAACGTGTTGCGTTTCTGGTTCAGGATGAACACGGCAATGTCCATGGGAACACTGACATCGAGGGCTTTCGAGCGACCTTTGAGAGCCTCCGCTTCCACCGCACGAAGCACCTGAAGCGCTGCGGATTCCGTTGAGCGGATCATCCCCGTACCCTGGCAGTGCGGGCATGTATCCGTTGAGCCTTCCAGCACGCCGGAGCGCATGCGCTGGCGTGACATTTCCAGCAAGCCAAAGGAAGAGATGCGGCCCACCTGAATCCGGGCACGGTCCTGCTTCAGGGCATCCTTGAGCTTGCGCTCAACCGCGCGATTGTTGCGCGGCTCATCCATGTCGATGAAATCAATGACCACGAGACCGGCCATGTCGCGCAGACGCAGCTGGCGGGCAATCTCTTCAGCGGCCTCAAGGTTGGTGGAAACAGCGGTGGCTTCAATGTTGTGCTCTTTGGTGGACTTGCCCGAGTTCACATCGATGGAAACAAGAGCTTCCGTCGGGTTGATCACGATGTAGCCACCGGACTTGAGGGTCACGGTTGGCTCAAGCAGGGCATCCAGCTCACTTTGCACGCCGTAGCGCTGAAGCAGCGGATCACGGTCCTTGTAGCGCCTCACGTTCTTCGCGTGGCTCGGCATGAGCATCCGCATGAAGGCCTTGGCATCCTTGTAGGCCTTGTCGCCATCCACGACGATTTCGTCGATGTCCTTGGAATACTGATCACGGATCGACCGTTTGATCAGATCGCCTTCCTCATAGATGAGGCAGGGTGCGGATGATTTGAGCGTGAGGTCGCGGATGTTTTCCCAAAGCCGCAGCAGATAATCGAAGTCGCGCTTGATTTCGACTTTGGTGCGGTTGGCACCGGCAGTGCGGACGATGAGGCCCATGCCGGTTGCCACATCCATCTCGTTCATCGCTTCCTTGAGGCGACGGCGATCAGACGTGTTGGTGATCTTGCGGGAAATGCCGCCGCCGCGTGCGGTGTTGGGCATCAGGACACAATAACGTCCCGCCAGCGAGAGGTACGTCGTAAGAGCCGCGCCCTTGTTGCCGCGCTCTTCCTTGACGACCTGAACAAGCATGATCTGACGGCGCTTGATGACTTCCTGGATCTTGTAGTGGCGGCTTCGGCTGCGGCGTGTGGGGCGGCGGTCCGAGTTGCGGCCGTTGCGGCCACGTGACGACCCGCGACCACCATTGCGGTTGCCGCGACCGCGGCCCCGGCCGCGACGTCCAGTGCCGGATGGCTTGTCACCGTCTTCGACCTCTTCTGAGGCGGTGGCTTCTTCGTCGCTGGATGTATCGTCATCGTCGGATTCGTCGTCATCTTCGCTGATGTCGAGATCATCATCGGAAGACGTCACTTCTTCGGCGCTGTCTTCATCGTTGATTTCTTCGATTTCCGCTTCAGGCAGCTCTCCAGCGTCATCGGCATCATCATCAGATGCTGCGGCCTGGTCGGACACGTCTTCGTCAGAAGCACCTTCATCTGATGCGTCTTCATCAGATGTGTCAGCCTCAGTCGAAACGTCTTCAGTCCGGGTTTCGACAGGCGCAGAAGCAGCGGCAATGGCGGTTGCACCTTCGCCGCTATCTACGTCGTCATCGCTGTCCAGTGATTCATTGCCAGCTTCAAACGCGTGTGCGCCGATGCTGAAAGCATCGTCTTCATCGACGCCGTCGTCCGCGGAATCATCGTCGGACCCGTCGAAGTCCACGTCATCGTCAAAGTCCTGCTCGAACTCTTCAGCGGCTTCCTCAGCAAGGAGCTTTTCGCGATCAGCGACAGGTATCTGGTAGTAGTCCGGGTGGATTTCACTGAACGCGAGAAAGCCGTGCCGGTTGCCGCCATATTCAATGAAGGCAGCCTGCAGCGATGGTTCTACGCGCGTGACTTTCGCGAGATAGATATTGCCCCGCAAAGGGCGTTTGGCCTCGGACTCAAAGTCGAAGTTCTCGACACGGTTCCCCGAGACGATGGCCACACGGGTTTCTTCCCGGTGGGCCGCGTCTATCAGCATTTTCTTGCCCATGGGCATGTTCTCCAGGCGCGCTGGCGCTGGCCGGGCTCACATTACCGGCCAAATGGCGGTAAAGCGTCCGGGCGGGCATTGCTGCCGCGCGGCGCGCAAAAAAAGATGAGGGAATGCCGTTCGCCGTCCATGCGCATGAGGGCCCATGGTCAAAAACTGCCCGCAAGGCCGCAGTCCGTCGGATGACGGAGTGGCGTGCTGTGCTGGGTCGCGAAACGGTCATTGGTTCAATTTTCAAGGTGGGCGGTCCCGGTAAGTCTCCGTTCGGCCCAAGCGGTCATCTCGATCTCGGACTTTGCCAACTCTGTGAGACTGGCCCGTCCGATACGGTCAAAATTCATACATTCCCGTGGTCGCTCATCCGGCCGGTCTGCCGGTCCCCTGCGAGTCACGTCGGAAAAGATGTGCATCTGACAGAAACCGCAGTTTTAAAGGGATTTTGGACCCTGCCTGCGTGTTATCCGGTCATAGGCACGTCTCAAGTTGTAGCCGGGGCGTCCCGTGAGATGCAAGCGGCACGATACGCATGTGCCAATCCTGCCGGATTCCGCCTGTAACTTGAGCCTGAGCCCAGATGGTTTATGAGCGGTTAATCCTTTGACACATAAAATCCGGCTTCAAACAGTCGCCGGACCATGTTTTCGGCGGATTTGAGCCATTTAGTCGTTTGACCGATAGAGGCAGGGTGTCCTGAATCGGTAAGAAAAATCCGGATTTCTGCGAAAAATGTCGTGCTTGGGTCTCATGTACAGGAATATCGCTCCCAAATTGATGCCCGCCCTGGTGCTGGTGGCTGCCTTTTCAGTGTTTTTTGGCTGGGCGCTGGCAACGCCAGCAATGGCACAGGATGTCGCCCCATCGGTGACGGACGTCCGGCTCGGCAAGAGCGGGGACACAACGCGGTTTGTTCTGGAACTGAGCGGCAAGGTTGAAGCAAAGGCATTTACCCTGGCTGACCCGCACCGGCTGATCATTGATCTGCCGGCCCTCGACTGGGAGCTGGCGTCAGATTTTGTTCCGGCGGGCAGGGGGCTCATCAGCTCCTTCCGCTATGGTCTGTTTCGCCCTGGCAACGCGCGTGTGGTGATCGACCTCTCCGGACCGGCAAAGATCTCTCGATCCTTTGTGTTGCCGCCTGATCCGACCAACAACCGAAACTGGCGCATTGTA
>JGI12316J15310_10000117_pt6 | contig 18562 bp, 17 predicted proteins | sample MarCyaLeptolynsp_FD_15310 | JGI IMG/M metagenome (IMG submission 15310)
CCGCCAGCTTGCGCCGGACATCCAGACGGTATTCCTGCCGGCTTCCCCGAGTGTGCGCCCCATAACAGCCACGCTTGTTCGCCAGATAGCCAAGATGGGCGGCGATATCTCGGCGTTCGTCCCCGAGGCCGTGGCAAAAGCCATGACCGAAAAACTAACCGAAAAGTAACGACACAACGACGGAGCTCGTTCCATGAAATTTCTTCTTGGCCTGGCCATGCTGGTCCTGTTCAGCGCCACCGGGCATACGCAAGACCTCGATCCCGAAAATACACTTTACATAGAACTGAAGACGGGGCGTGTCGTCATCAAGCTCCGCAAGGATGTGGCGCCGAAACATGTGGCAAGAATCAAAAAGCTAGCCCGGTCCAAATTCTACGACGGCATCGTTTTTCATCGCGTAATCGAAGGCTTCATGGCGCAAACCGGCGACCCGACCGGTACGGGGACCGGCGGATCGAAGAAAAAGGATCTGAAGGCCGAATTCTCCAATGTTCCGTTCGAACGGGGAACCGTCGGCATGGCCCGTGCCGGCAGCCCGCACAGCGCCAACTCGCAGTTCTTCATCATGTTTGCGGAAGGGTCGTTCCTGAATGGCCAATACACCGTCTGGGGCGAAGTGGTCGAGGGCATGGAACATGTCGACGCGATCAAGCGCGGCGAACCGCCGACGGATCCGGACAAAATGATCACCGTGCGCGTCGCCGCCGATGTCGACTGACACAAATCGTATCGAACGGAATTTTCAAATCCTGGGACCCAAAGGAGCCAGCCATGACTGACATCAAAGACCCCGAAAACACATTGCTCATGCAAACCACCAAAGGCGACATCGTCATCGAGATGCGTCCCGATCTTGCACCGGGTCACGTGACCCGTATCAAGGAACTGGTGCGCGAGGGATTTTATGACGGCATCGTTTTCCATCGGGTCATCGACGGATTCATGGCCCAGACCGGCTGTCCGCAGGGAACCGGCACCGGCGGTTCGGGGCAGAAGCTGACGGCCGAGTTCTCAGCCGAAAAACACATTCGCGGCACCTGCTCGATGGCGCGCGCCGCCAACCCGGATTCCGGCGACAGCCAGTTCTTTATCTGTTTTGAGGAATCGCCCTGGCTGAACGGCGAATATACGGTCTGGGGTCAGGTCATCGACGGCATGGACAATGTCGACACGATCAAACGCGGAGAGCCGGTCATCGATCCCGACAAGATCACCTCGCTGAAGGTTGCCGCCGACGCGGCCTGACCTGACGGGTCAGGCGATCCCGCGGAAAGACCGGGCGTCCCCCATGGTTCGGGATGCCCGGATCTGTGAAATCTGATTCATGAAACTCTCCGATTTCGATTTTGAGCTGCCTGCCGACCGGATTGCCCTGCGGCCGGCGGAGCCACGTGACAGTGCCCGGCTCCTGGTTGTGGATCCCGGGGCGCAGGCGCCGTTGACGGATGCCCGCCTGCCGGCTCTGGTCGAGCGACTGCGGCCGGGCGATATCCTGGTCGTCAACAACACCAGGGTCATACCCGCCGCGCTGTCGGGCACCCGCAAACGGGGGGAGGCCATCGCGTCGATTTCGGTCAACCTGCTCGAACGGAGGTCCGCCGATACCTGGTCGGCTTTCGCCAAGCCCCTGAAGCGATTGAAGGTCGATGAAGAGATCGTGTTCCAGGCAGAGGGCGCGGACGCTTCGCACCCGCTTCGGTGTCAGGTGCGTGCCAGGAACGATGACGCCACCGTCGATCTTGTTTTCGATCGGTCCGGGCCGGCGCTCGACGCGGCGCTCGCCGCCGTCGGGTCGATGCCGCTGCCGCCCTATATTGCCGGCAAACGCGCGCCCGACCGCCGGGATTTCGACGACTACCAGACTATGTTTGCGCAAAAGTCCGGCGCTGTGGCCGCGCCCACGGCCGGACTGCACTTCACCGATGGTCTGGTGCGGGCGCTTGCCGACAAAGGAGTGGAAACGGCGGAAATCACGCTGCATGTCGGCGCGGGAACCTTTCTGCCGGTCAAGAGCGACCATGTCGAAGATCATGTCATGCACTCCGAGTTCGGCGAAATCGGCGCGGACGTGGCGGAGCGGCTGAACCGCGCGAGAGCGGCCGGCGGCCGGGTCGTGGCCATTGGAACCACGTCCCTGCGTTTGCTTGAAAGCGCGGCAAGGCAAGACGGTTCGATCGCACCGTTTGTCGGAGACACGGACATCTTCATCAAGCCGGGATACCGGTTCCGGGCGGTCGATATGCTGATGACGAACTTTCATCTGCCGCGCTCGACGTTGTTCATGCTGGTCTGTGCCTTCGCCGGGACCGATCTCATGAAAGCGGCTTATGCACATGCGATCGCGCGGGACTACCGGTTCTATTCATACGGCGATGCGTCGCTGCTTTATCTCGACAGGTCCGTCCAATGACACTGTTCTCCTTCAACCTGAATGCCGAGGACGGTCCGGCCCGTCGCGGCCGGATCACAACCGCCCACGGCACTATCGAAACACCCGCCTTCATGTCGGTCGGTACCCAGGCAACCGTGAAGGCCATGTATCCGCAACAGGTGCGCGAACTCGGCGCCGATATCGTGCTCGGCAACACCTATCACCTGATGCTGCGGCCCGGCGCGGAACGGGTGGCCGCGCTCGGCGGTCTGCACACCTTCATGAACTGGCCGCATCCGATTCTGACCGATTCCGGCGGTTTCCAGGTCATGTCGCTGGCAAAACTGCGCAAGCTCGACGAATCCGGCGTCACCTTCCAGTCCCACATTGACGGCAGCCGGCATGTTCTCAGCCCGGAACGGTCGATCGAAATTCAGGGTCTTTTGGGATCCGACATTCAGATGCAGCTCGATGAATGTATCAAACTGCCGGCCGAGCGCTCCGAGGTCGAACGGGCAATGACGCTTTCTCTGCGTTGGGCGGAACGGTGCAAGGCGGCATTTCAGGGGCGGGAAAAGGGTCAGGCGCTCTATGGCATCGTTCAGGGAGGCACGGACAAGGACCTGCGGCGCGCCTCGGCGGAAGCCCTGGTTGATATGGATTTTCAGGGCTATTCGGTCGGCGGCCTGGCGGTTGGCGAACCGCAAGAGGAGATGTTCGCCACCCTTGATGCCTGCGTGCCGTTTCTCCCGACGTCGAAACCGCGCTATCTCATGGGCGTCGGCACTCCGGACGACCTGGTCGGCTCGGTTGCCCGTGGCATCGACATGTTCGATTGTGTGATGCCCACACGGGCCGGGCGCCACGGCCTGGCTTATACGCGGCGGGGCAAGGTGAATTTCCGCAATGCGCGCCACGCCGATGATCCGCGGCCGCTCGACGAGGAAAGCGATTGTCCTGCGGCACGCGACTATAGCCGCGCCTACCTGCATCACCTCGTGAGAACCGGAGAGACGCTCGGAGCCATGCTTCTGACGTGGAACAATCTCTGGTACTACCAGTCGCTGATGAAGACCCTGCGCGACGCGATCGAGGCCGGACGGTTCGAGACCGTCGCCGCCGAGGTGCGTGCGGGCTGGGAGCGCGGCGATCTTGCCGCGCGTTCATAACCTCCCGGCAAGGTGTTGTTCGCGTCAGGTCGTCGTTCCCGGTGCGGCCTGGATGTAAACGCCGCTTATCTTCCAGGTCCCGTCCGGCTGTTTTTCAAAAGTGTAAAACGCGATCCATTCCCGGTTGGACGGTCCGATGAGGCGCACGGCCTGAACCGGCCCCTTGTCGCCGCTTCGCAGATCTTCAAAAGTGTAGGATTGCGGCCGGTAGACGGGGCGGTAGCCACGTTTGACCATGTCCATGAACCGGGAGACCGAGGGAAATATCTTCTTGATCGACGGAGCGGCATGGGAATAGGCGTTTATCCCGTCGTCGCGCCGGAACGCTTCGATCTGACTGTCGATGACCGAGCGGATGCTTGCGGCATCTTCACCGGATATCGAAGCGGACTGTGCCCAGGCGGTCAGCGTCATCCCCATGCTGAGCGCAAGGGCCGTCAGGAGTTTTTGTCGTAATCTTGCCATGGCGCATTCCTCCGGTTGCCAAGATGGACGGAATTGCCGGCGGGTCCGACGTTTGATCGTCATCCAGTTTTGTCCCGGGGCCGGCTTCCGACACGCTCCGTTACTCTATACGGAGATTGCCGGGATTCAGATTGCCCGACTTGCCGGTTCGAGGTCGCCTGTGCCGTGCTCAAGCCGATCCGCATGCGCCAGGAGGGTACGGTCGACCAGGATCGCGACCTCTTCATCCCTGGAAAGCCAGGAGATCAACTCGCCAAGAGATTCCGCATCAGCGATTTTTGCCGTCGCGGTTGCCGCGTTCGGATCAGGCCGGCCGCGCACCCGAGGCCGTTCTTCCATGAATGTTTCGTGCGCATTGCGCGCCGATGGATCGGTAAGCACGCGGAACAAACCGGATTGAGCGGCCTGGTTTGCCTCGTTGGCATCGGTTTCCCGCTCCGCCAATGCTGCCCGGTGACGAGCGATGAGACGCTTGCCGGACTGATCGAACTCCGCGACCTGATCCGGAAACAGAAGCGCGCGGGTCCGCATCCCCAGATGCCGGCTGGACCCGATCGCCAGGGGAACCGAAAACACCAGCCCCGCGAGTATGGGCAACATCCATAGGAAGATGTCGGTTGAAATGACAAAGGCGGAAAGGGCCAGCGCCAGGCCGATGACCATGTGCGCAAGGTGGTTGCGCAGCGCCTTGCGCCAGCCGGACATTGCGGCAGACCGCGTCTGGGCCTTCCATCCGCTGTCGCGCCCGGCAAGTACGCTCAGGAAGTGGCGGGAATGTATGAGCATCATGATCGGTGCGATCAGAGCCGCGAAGATGGTCTCGACCACGAAGCCGACGACCAGCGCCGGCAGGGCGGTCAAACGTTTCGAACAGACGAAGGTGTCAATGAATCCGAGTGTCTTTGGTGTAAACAACACGGCCAGGGTCACGAACAGCAGATTGAGCATGCGCTCGGTATCGAAGCGCGGCCACATGGGGAAAAGCGATGCGGCATCGGAGAAATATTCAGGCCGGATAAAATGCGCCTGAACCGAGAGCGCCAGGCCGGTGAGGATCAACAGGAACCAAAGCGGGGAGGTCAGATAGGACATGACCCCGATCAGGAAATGCAGGCGCGTGATCATGGTCAGGCCGGAAGCGCCGATCAGTCGGAGGTGTTGCAGATTGCCCTGCAGCCAGCGACGGTCGCGGACCGATACATCCGACAAAGTCGGCGGCATCTCTTCAAAGGATCCATCGATGTCGGGGGCCATCCGCACCACCCATCCCCGCCGTCGCAAAAGGCCTGCTTCGACAAAGTCATGGGACAGGATCGGGCCGCCGAAGGGCGGTTTGCCCTTCAGTCCGGGCAGGCCGGCGGCTTCGGCGAAGGCTGCGACCCGAATGATTGCATTGTGACCCCAGAAATTGCCGTTAGACCCCTGCCAGCACGCAAGGCCGCGTGCGAAAACCGGTCCGTAGACCTGATTGGCGAATTGCTGGCTGCGGGCAAACAGGGTTGTTGCGTTGATGAGCTTGGGTGCGGTCTGTACCAGCGCGGTATCCGGATGGGCATCGATTTCCGCGATCAATCTGTGGATGGCCCCGGCGGTCATCAGACTGTCGGCGTCGAGCACGACCATGTAATCGTAGCGACCGCCCCATCGGGTGACGAAGTCGGCGACATTTCCGGCCTTGCGGCCGGGATTGTCGAGGCGGCGCCGATACCAGACCGGGATTGCCGGGCCGATGGCGGCGCGCAGTCTGGTAATTGCCAGTTCTTCCCGGATCCAGATGTCGGGATCACGCGTGTCGCTGAGAACAAAGACTTCGATTGCCGGCACGCGCGCGGCCGTGGCGAGACCGGCAGCGTTCAGATCTCCGGCGATCGCCTCGATGCGGGCGCATACATCCTGCGGATCCTCGTTGTAGACAGGGACCAGAATGGCCGTGCGTCCGCCGGTTTCGGGTTGGCGGCGCGGCTGCCTGGCACGCGGCAGCAGTCCGGCGACGAATCCGGCAAACGCGGTGCAGGCTGCAAACGCAATCCAGGTAAAGGTCAGCGCGAACAGCGCAATCAGGCAATTCTCCAGAATTGTGGTGCCGCCGGCCTCGACGACCATGGAGATTTCCCGGATGCCATAGGCGGCGCCCGCCGCCGTGCCGAAGAAAACAAAAAGCCGCGCAATCAAAGTCGACCAGCGGAAGGCGTGCCGGCCTTTGCGCGTCGGCGCGCGCGACAGGATCGAGAAATCCTGTGCCGGCATTGCGAGCGGCTCGGCCGGCGGCGTGCCGGCCGCTGGCCGGGAATGGTTTGCAATGTCTAGGATATCCATCGATGCAACCATACTTCGGAGATGCTGCGCTGCCCGGATCTGAGCGCGATGCGAAGCTCGGAGAGATTTTCGCCGGCAGGGTCGAGCTCCATCGTGACCCGGTAGAGGTTCGGATTGGTCGGATGGATGCTGCCCCTGACGCGCGACAGGCTGCCGCGCGATGCCCAGGTATCGGCGCGCACCGGTTCGACAAACGGCTTGGTGCTTTCAAACATCACACTGTACCGGCGGGTACCGGCCGTTTTGCCGCGCCCGCTGCGCGACGAGATCACCCTGGCGAAATGTGCCGGACGGATATTGTCCTTGCCCCAGTGCATGCGATAGGCCAATCGGAAGGCCTGGCCTTTTTTCGGCATTTCGGCGGGGCGCCAGAAGACGGCGATATTGTCATGGTGCTCGTGCTTGCTCGGGATTTCGATCAGTTGGACCTGCCCCTTGCCCCAATCGCCGAGCGGTTCGATCCAGCACGAGGGACGGTTTTCGAAGCGGGAGATTTCGTCGCCAAAATCCTCGAACCGGTCCTTGCGCTGCATAAGCCCGAAGCCGCGCGGATTGTTATCCGCAAATGCCGAGATCTGCAGGCGGCCGGGATTGGACAGGGGACGCCAGATCCACTCATTCATGCCATTCAGGATCGATAGGCCATCGGCATTGTGAACCGCCGGCCGGTAGTCGTCGAAGTCGCGATGGTTCTTTTCATCGAACAGGAACATGGACGACAAGGGCGCAATGCCGGCGAAGGGGATGTCGTGGCGGGGAAACAGCGTCGCCTCGACATCGATGATCGAAGGTACGCCGGGCTGCATGGTAAAAAGATAGGCACCGGAGGCCGACGGGGAATCGAGCAGCGCGTAGATCATGACCCGGTCCGATCCGACCTGTGGCAGTGCAACCCAGAAGCGCCGGAAGACGGGTATTTCTTCGCCGTCTGGATGGGCGGTCTTTATGGCAAGACCGCGCGCGGTCGTGCCAAACCTCTGGCCCGGGGCCAACGCCTTGAAATAACTGGCGCCCTGAAACGTGACGATCGGCTGGCGCTCGGTCGAATTGAGCACGGGTTGATCGAGGCTCAGGCCGGAATAGGGCAGGGCGACCTGGCCTGTTGCCGCCGACCCGGCTTGCCGGGGCGCGAGGAAGGCAGGCCCATCGACCATCAGCGGCGCCGAACGACCGTTTTCAACGATGTTGATGTCGACCGGTGTCTCGTACAGAAACCCGCAGGGATGCACGTTGAGGGAGAATTGCGACCCGTTCGCCTTCCAGGACGACGCATCGCTGCGAAACATGATTGCGGCATAATCCTCGGCCGACAGGTCGCGGAACGCCTGCGGAAGATCGGCCCGACGTTCCTCATAGGGCACTGTTGCGGCTTTCGCCGCAAGTTCCAGCAATGTGTCGTAGGAAAACGGCTGGGCGGATCCGTCCGCAGCGTCGGTGCCGGCCTCTGATTTGGCCGTCAGTCCGGTTGTTCCCACTCCGGTCGCCAAGGCGGCGACAGCGGAAAGTCCGAAAAACATGGCCTGACGACGATCCATACGCGTGCGGGTTCCCAGATAATACAGGCCCTGTCAAACGGAGCGGATGTTCGGCAGGCGGCGTTGAGAAATCAGGGTCCGATTTCTCGCAGAACCATCCTGAACGCTCGATGAACTTCGCAAGCGCGGTCCGTAAGACGATGTCCGTCTTATCTAACCCTTTGCCGCTGTTTTTGCTGGCAAATTCTTCGTTGTCGGCGGGTTTTCACGCAAAGGTGAAAGGATGTGTGGGCCTGGTGCGTAGCCAGGAGACATGGTTTGCAGGTGTTCGCAGACAGGATGGACACTTTTGGCCTGTATCGGGAGAAGGAGCCCTGTTATGCCTTGGGACGCAGTATCCGCACTTGATGGCAAAGAGGCATAATTCCATTCCGCGCCAACCCTTTCCACACTCCCACGTCATGGCCGCGGCTCGTCCCGGCCACCCACCACGCCGCCTCAAATCGGGATCGTGATTTGCCTCCTGCCCGGTGGGTGGCCGGGACGAGCCGCGGCCATGACGTGTTGGAGGGAGTTTTCTACCGTAAATGACAGCCGATTCGCTTTCCGGATCGCGCCGAGAAGTATTCACCCTGTCTGCGAACACCTGCAAACCATGTCTCCGGGCTATACACCGGCAGGTCCGCAACCGATGCGCGCTTCGATCCGAAAAGGTTTATGCTGGGCAGGTTTGTCCCGATCAATCGTTAAGCAGAGACCGCAACTCGTTCAGCAATTCCTGTCGCAGATCCGGCCGTTCGAGCCCGAAGGTCGCATTGGCGGTCAAAAAACCGATCTTGGAACCGCAATCGAAGGTCTTGCCGTTGAACTGGACGCCGGTGAATCTCTGGCCGCCCATGAGCTTGATCATGGAATCGGTGAGTTGAATTTCGTTGCCCGCGCCTTTCTCCTGGTCTCCCAACAAGGCGAAAATCTCCGGCTGAAGAATGTAGCGGCCCATGATGTAGAGGTTGGACGGGGCCGTTCCGGGCGCCGGCTTCTCGACCATGCCGGTAATCTCGAAGCCGTTCGGCTCGCCATCGCCACGGGCGACGATGCCGTAATTGTGGGTTTCTTCTTCCGGGACCGGTTCCACGCCGATGACATTGCCGCCGAATTTCTCGTACGCGGTCATCATCTGGGTCATGCAGCCGGGGTTGGCGAGGGTGATCATGTCGGGAAGAAGCAGGGCGAACGGCTCATCTCCGACGATATCGCGGGCGCACCAGACCGCATGTCCCAGGCCGAGCGGAGCCTGTTGCCGGGTGAAGCTGGTCTTGCCCGGCGGCGGCAGCGCGGCTTCCAGGATTTCGATCGCCTCGATCTTGTCACGTGCCTTCAACGTGGCATCGAGTTCAAAGGCTATGTCGAAATGGTCCTCAATCACTCCCTTGTTCCTGCCGGTTACGAAAACCAGGTGCTCGATGCCGGCATCGATGGCTTCGTCGACAACGTATTGGATGACCGGTCTGTCGACGACGGTGAGCATTTCCTTCGGCATCGCCTTGGTGGCTGGCAAAAAGCGCGTCCCGAGTCCTGCGACGGGAAAAACGGCTTTTCTTATTGGTCTTTGCATGATTCGACAGTCCTTGGATGGTGCATATCCGGGCGTATTCTTCATAAGGGAATGACAGGAACAGGTTTAGATTCTATGAGGACGGCTTGCGGGACCCTTGTACACTTGTGAAGACGTACCGGGGATCCGGACGCTTATACAGTTTCAACAAATACGATCAACATTAAGGCGACGCCCGATGAATGATGTACGCGAGTTGGCGAATATTTTCCTGGAGGCCGCGCGTCTCGCCAGCGCCAGTATCATGGCGATATACCAGACCGATTTCGCCGTCGAGAGCAAGTCTGACCAGTCGCCTGTCACCGAGGCCGATCTCGCGGCCGAAACGGCCATTCTCAACCACCTTTCGGAAAACAACGTCCTCGTTCCGATTGTGTCGGAAGAGTCGGTTGCCGCTGGCATCATTCCGGATATCGAGGGGAGCTACATCCTTGTCGACCCGCTTGACGGGACCCGGGAGTTCGTCAATCGAAACGGCGAATTCACCGTCAACATCGCGCTGGTCGTCGACGGTGAGCCGGTGGTCGGCGTCGTGTTCGCGCCGGCACTGAATGAGGCATTCTGGGGCGTGAGAGGCGAGGGTGCCTACCGGGCGCCAATTGAGGCCAGCGGACAGGACATCCTGGCCGCCGCCACGCCGATCGAGGTTGCAAATCCCGCCGACGGAAGCGGGCTGAAAGCGGTGGCAAGCCGATCCCATCTGTCTGCGGAGACCGAGACGTTCCTTTCGGCCAATCCGATCGCTGAAATTGTCAATTTCGGGTCTTCCCTGAAATTGTGCCGCTTGGCGCAAGGCATGGCCGATGTCTATCCGCGGCTTTCACCGACCAATCAATGGGACATCGCAGCCGGCGACGCGGTGCTCAGGGCGGCTGGAGGAAACATCATCACGCCCGAGCGCGAGACCTTCCAGTATCGGGCTCCGAGGCCGCTGCGGGCAAGCGGCTTTCTCAATTCGTGGTTCGTTGCCCATGGGGGATTCGATCCCGTCCGCCTGGTCTTGTAGCGCTCATCCGATGCTGCCGGGAAAATGAAGCCGCCGCCCGATCAGTCGTCGGACCAGTTGGGCGTGCGCTTGTCGATGAAGGCGCCGATGCCTTCCTCCGCGTCCCGCGCCAACATGTTTTCAACCATCACATCGGAACAATAGGCATAGGCGTCCTCGAGCGACATTTCCGCCTGCTTGTAAAACGCCTCCTTGCCCACTTTCAGGGTATAGGTGGATTTGGACGCGATCGTCTCGGCAAGGGCGGTCGCCGTCTCGGTCAGGTCCCGGTCCGCCACGACACGATTGACCAGACCGAACTCCAGGGCCCGTTCGGCCGACATGAACTCGCCGGTCAACAACATCTCCATCGCATGTTTGCGGGAAACGGACCGCGAGAGCGCCACCATCGGCGTCGAACAGAACAGGCCGATATTGACGCCCGGGGTGGAAAACCGGGCGGATTGTCCGGCAACAACCAGATCGCAGCTTGCCGCAAGCTGGCACCCCGCCGCCGTCGCAATGCCGGCGACTTCGGCAATAACCGGTTTGGGATGGCGCACCACCGTCTGCATGACACGCGAGCAGGTGGCCATCAGCTCGGAAAAATAGGCGCGACCCCGGTCGGCGTCCTCGCGTCGTGCCGTGACTTCCTTCAAATCGTGGCCGGCGCTGAAGGCCGGACCGTTGCCGGCGATCACGATCACCCTGACGGCACGGTTGCCGGCCGCGAGATCGAGTTGCTCCTGCAGAGCGGCCAGCATCGCTTCGCTGAGGCTGTTGCGTCGCTGCGGCCGGTTGAGAACCATGCGGAGGATCCCGGTGTCGCTCAGGTTCAAAAGCAGTGGCGACGGATCGGGAGTCTGTTCGGCTTCGGCAAGGGCCATGGCTGTGCTCCTTATTGGGTTCGAATCGAACGCCGGCCACCCTCCGGGCTGGCCATATCAATGAACCTGAATATAATCGCGCCAATCCGTCATACCGTCTGCGGTCTGATCTTGTCCAGACACCGGGGACATGTGCGTGTCCGGCCGGTCGATTGTCATCTTTCCTGAACCCGTTCCCGTCGTGTGGAGATACAACTTGCTCTCACCTGTTCTGACTGCGCCTGAAGTCTCCGACTTCCTCGACAAGGAGTTTCCGCAGATACACCTCAACGGCAGGGTCTACCACGTCGATGCGATCCGGCCGGGCGAGGCGGATGTCCGGCTCGAGGCCGGCGAAGAGCACCTGCGTCCGGGCGGTACGGTCTCCGGACCGGCCATGATGGCGCTCGCCGACCTTTCGGCGTATGCCGTCATTCTCAGTCATATCGGGCCTGTCGGACTTGCCGTGACGACCAATCTCAACATCAACTTTCTGCGCAAGCCCAATCCGGGACCGCTGACATGCACGGCCAAACTGATCAAACTGGGCAAGCGCCTGGCGGTCGTCGATGCGGGGCTCGTATCGGCCGGCGTGGAGGGTCTGGTCGCGCATTCGACGCTCACCTATTCCATTCCCTCGCGATGACCCGGAAATATGTGGTATTATAATACCGTAATCTTAAAGCCTTGATTTTAATTGATTTTCAAAAAGGTGTTGACGGCGGCCCTTGTCGCGCTTAAGACGCGGCCAACGGTCGTCGGACGTGCATTCCGTGGGCGGCCTCCAGACTTCTTAACAGGTGGATAAAGCATGAAGACGTATTCGGCAAAGCCGTCGGATATTGAAAAGAAGTGGCTGTTGATTGACGCCGAAGGTCTCGTGGTCGGGCGGCTTGCCGCCTTTATCGCGACCCGTCTTCGCGGCAAGCACAAGGCGACTTTCACGCCGCACATGGATTGCGGCGACAATATCATTGTAGTGAACGCGGACAAGGTCGTGTTCACCGGCAACAAATACAACGACAAGAAATATTACTGGCACACGGGCTATCCCGGCGGGATCAAGCAGCGCACCGCGCGCGCCATCCTGGAAGGCCGGTTCCCGGAGCGGGTTCTGGAAAAGGCCGTGACCCGGATGATGCCGGGCGGTCCGTTGTCCCGCACGCAACTGAAAAATCTCAGGATCTATTCAGGCAGCGAACACAAGCACGAAGCTCAGGCGCCCGAAATTGTCGACGTGCGCGCACTGAACTCCAAAAATGCAAGGGATGCATGATAATGGCTGAAGAAATCCAATCCCTTCAAGACCTTGGCGATGTCCTCGACGCGGCGCCGACCGAACCGGAAGCGCCGGTCCATGTCAAGAAGGTCGACGCGCAAGGCCGTTCCTACGCCACCGGCAAGCGGAAAGACGCGGTTGCCCGCGTCTGGGTCAAGCCGGGCAGCGGCAAGATCCTCGTCAACAAGAAGGACTTCACCGAATATTTCGGCCGTCCGGTTTTGCAGATGGTGGTCCAGCAGCCGATCGTCGCGGTGTCGCGCACGGGTCAGTATGACATCGTCGCGACTGTTTCCGGCGGCGGCCTTTCCGGACAGGCGGGCGCGCTGCGTCACGGCATCTCCAAGGCCCTGACCTACTACGAACCGGAATTGCGCGGCGTCCTGAAAAAGGGCGGGTTCCTGACCCGGGATTCGCGGGTGGTGGAACGGAAGAAATACGGCCGTGCGAAAGCCCGCCGGAGCTTCCAGTTCTCCAAACGCTGATCGGCTCGTCGATCCAACGACATCAAAGCAGGCCGTTTGGCCTGCTTTTTTTTGCCGATTTTCCAGGCCGTGGACTGCCTGTATTCGGTCATGGTTGCGGAACCGGCCCGACGGCTGATAGTTTCCATGCGACTTTCCCCATGCCGTACCTGCCCACAGACCCCAGACCCTTTCCGATACGAAGCGAGCTGAAGCATGAATGACAACGCCTTTACCCGTCAGGTCATCAAGGGCGGCACGCCCGAACCGACCTATGCCGGCGCACTGTCCTTCATGCGGCGCAAATATACGAGGGACCTTGAGGGTGTGGATGTTGCCGTCTGGGGCGTGCCGTTCGATTCCGCGGTGACCAACCGGCCCGGCACGCGTTTCGGCCCGCGCGGGATCCGCGAGGCATCGGCGATCATGGACAACGATCCGCAATACCCGTTCGGCTTCGATATCTTCCAGGACATGGCGGTCATCGACTATGGCGACTGTCTGTTCGATTTCGGCCGCCCCTGGGAAATTCCGGCAAGAATGGTGGAGCAGGCCCGCACGGTCATCGAGGCCGGCGTGCATCTGTTTTCGATGGGCGGAGACCATTTCATCACCTATCCCATGATCAAGGCGCATGCCGAGCGGCACGGGCCGCTGGCGCTGGTTCAGTTCGACGCCCATCAGGACACGTGGGACGACGACGGGGAGCGCATCGATCATGGCACCATGATTACCCGCGCCGTGCGCGAGGGGCTGATCGATACGGATCATTCGATCCAGATCGGAATTCGCACGCATGCTCCGCAGGATTTCGGCATAGAGATCCTGTACGGGCTCGACGTTGCCGCAATGTCGGCGGCGGCGGTCGTGGAGCGGATCAGGAACCGGGTGGCGGACAGAAAGACCTATTTCAGCTTTGACATCGATTGCCTGGATCCGGCCTATGCGCCGGGAACCGGCACGCCGGTATCAGGCGGCCTGACCTCGGCGCAGGCGCTGTCAATCGTTCGCGGGCTCGGCGGCGTGAATTTCGTCGGTGGCGACGTCGTCGAAGTTGCGCCGCCCTACGATCACGCCAATATCACCGCGATCGCCGGTTCGAGCGTGGCGATGATGTATCTGGGATTGCTTGCGGAAAAGAGACAGCGCCGAACACAGGTGTGATCCGAACGGGGCGGGCCGGAGAGTCACGTTGATGTGCGGCACGCCAGGCCGTCTCCGGGTCAACGTGTCGCCTGGAAGGTCACGCGGCCCGGTCGCGTTTGCGATTGTCGTTTGACGGAACCCGCAGCCACGAACGATAGATCGGATCCTTGTCTTTCATCTCCTGGTAGAGCCGGACCATTCCATTGAGGAACAATAATTTTCCGACATAGGTCGCCAATGCGCCGGCCAGCGCGATCCAGAAGTGATTGATCAGCGCACCGAAGAAGCCGGACAGGAAACCAAGCACCGTCAGGACGGTGAGGCTGTGGGCGTTTTTTGTGTGCGAGGCGGGAATGGGAACGCGGGCGCGATTGACCCAGACGCGTTCGCCGAAGGTTGCCTTTGCATGCCAGGTGTCTGTGCGCACGGGGAGCGGGAACAGCCGCGGGTTGACCCACAGCCAGAGCGCGACCGCCGAGACCGCGGCGCCGGCGCCCCAGGGGCCGATCCACACGTGGCTCCAGCCGGCCAGAAACAGAAACGGAAGCGTCGCGAACCGGGTCCACAGGTTCAGGCCGCTCGCATGGCGATCCCAGGTGCGGTCATCCATTCTGAAAAATTGTTCGGTCCGGCTCTTTTGCATCGCCCTACAAATGGTGTTGACGGGGTCTCGTTCCAAGCTTTCCTGATCTGTTTCCAGGCGGAATAACAAATCAGTTATACCCCTTGATCGTACCTGTTTCGGCGCCGGTCAAGCCCTTTCCTTGACATACGAACCGGGGGCATCTCCCAGGATCTTGGTGCGTTTTGCCCCTGGTTTGCGGGCTTTGACCACGGCGTCGTCATGTTCGCGAATCCAGCTGTCCCAATGCGGCCACCAGGAACCGGGATGCTCCTCGGCTTTGGTCAGCCAGGTGTCGAAATCGCCTTTTGGCGGCCCTCCGATCCAATATTGATACTTGTTCTTGGCCGGGGGATTGACGACCCCGGCGATGTGTCCGGATCCCGTCAAGACAAACGTGACCTCTCCGCCGAAATATTGCGACCCGGTGAAGACCGATATTGCCGGTGCAATATGGTCCTCTCGTGTTGCGAGGTTGTAGATCGGCGTCTTGACCTTGGAAAGATCAAGCGACTTGCCGTCGATTTCCATGCGCCCGCCCGTCAGATTGTTTTCCAGGTAGCAGTTGCGCAGATAATAGGAATGGTTCTTGGCCGGCATTCGCGTGGAATCCGAATTCCAGTACAGGAGATCGAAGGGAAACGGTTCCTTGCCACGCAGATAATTGTTGATCACATAAGGCCAGACCAGGTCGTTTGACCGCAGGAAATTGAAGGCCGAAGCCATCTTCTTTCCTTCCAGATAACCCTTGGCGGACATCTTGTCCTCCAGAATGCGGATCTGTTCGTCGTCGACAAACACCTTCAGGTCGCCCGCATGGGTGAAATCCACCTGGGTCGTGAACAGGGTGGCCGTGGCGATCCTGTCGTCCTTGTTGGCCGCCATCAGGGCGAGCGCGACGGACAACAGGGTCCCGCCGACACAATAGCCGATGGCATTGACCTTGTCCTCGCCAGTGGTCTTCTTGATCACATCGAGGGATTCGAAGATCCCTTCATGGATGTATTCGGGAAAGCTCTTGTCGCTGTGGCGCTCGTCCGGATTGACCCAGGAAATCACGAAGACCGTGTGGCCCTGATCGACCAGCCATTCAATCAGGGATTTTCCGGGAGCCAGGTCGAGAATGTAAAATTTGTTGATCCAGGGGGGCACGATCAGCAGCGGCCGTTTCAAAACCTTTTCGGTTGTCGCCTGATACTGAAGCAACTGGCAGACCTCGTTTTGCCAGACCACCTTGCCCGGCGTGACGGCGATGTTTTCTCCGACCTGGAATTTGGTCGGATCCGACTGCCGGATTTTCAGGTCGCCGTCACCGGCCTTGATATCTTCCGCCAGCATGCGCATCCCGCGGGCAAGGTTCTCGCCATCGGCATGGATCGTCTCGCGCAGCAGCTCCGGATTTGTCAGGACAAAGTTGGACGGCGCCAGGGCATTGGCGATCTGTTTGGTGTAGAACTCGGCCTTGTGTTTGGTATGGTCGTCGAGGCCTTCGGCCTTGGTGACCATTTCATCGGCCCATTCGCTCGTCACCAGGTAGACCTGTTTCAGGAAATCGAAAAACTGGTTGTCGTTCCATTCCTCGTCGCGGAAGCGCTTGTCGCCTTTTTGCGGTTCGGCTGCCGGCTCGACGGTTTCCCCGCCCATGCGGCGCAAGGTCGAATTCCAGACATTCATGTATCCGGCCCAAAGGCGGGTCTGCGCCTCCATCGATCGGGCCGGATCCGCCATCCAGTATTCCCCGACCTGGCCAAGCGTCTTGACGACCTCGGCAATTTCCTCGCTCAGGGCTGTCTGCCGGTCACCGTTCTGGTTCGGTTCGATATAGGCCGCCATGGCCTTGCCGGCCTCCTCAACCATCTGCGCGATATTCTTTGCAAATGCTTCAGGATTTTTCACGATATATTGCAGCAGCGGGCTGTTTTGCCTGTCGTCGTCCATTGGTTTCCCCGTTGGCCGAAAATACTGATTGTATCGGCGCTGTTCAGTATAAGCCGATTTGGACAGTCTTCGACATTTAATTGTTCAGGATCCGTTGAGCCTGGGGTTGTGACAAAGACCCGCGTCGGCGGGGGCTTGTCCGGGGACCAGGGGACGCGTATTTAGAAGCATTGCGATAGCGCGGGTTCCACTGGAGCCGGAAAAGGCGGAATTCTGCCGGATTCACTTGCAAAAGCTGGCCGGAATCGGGCAAAACAGCTTTGTGCTGCGACCATGTAGACGGATGCATGAAACCAATAAAGCGATTTTTGCGATTTTCGGCCGCGGCAATTGCGCTGTCCCTGGGGGCATGCGCTGCCGGCTCGGATCGTTCAATCTATGAATTGATGCTCCTGAAGGAACCGGAAGCGCCATCAACACCGGTGCTTCCGCACACGACCGGCGAAATCAAGACCCAGGTCAAGGGCGACGGCTATCCCGATACGGAATTCATCCCGAACCCGGAACGGTTGCCGGAACTCAGTGAAGAAGAGCGTGCGGCCATGCGCCGGGATCTTGCGGAGACCGGACGGCAAAGCATGGAAAACAGGGTGATGACCTGCGGGGCCGAAGATCCCGCGGAGTGCGTCCAGTGAAGCTGTCAGCGGTCGGATGAGATCGAGCGTGTCAGGCTTGGTACCAGTGCGAGTATCCACACTATTAATCCGGTCACGGTCATGGATGAATTCCACAAGATACGACGCCTGCCGCCTTACGTGTTTGAACAGGTCAATAGACTGAAAGCCGCGGCGCGGGCCGACGGCGCCGACATTGTCGATCTTGGGATGGGCAACCCGGATCTGCCGACGCCGGATTTCATCATCGACAAATTGTGCGAAACGGTCCGCAAACCGAGAACCCATCGCTATTCGGCCTCACGGGGCATCCCCGGACTTCGGCGGGCGCAGGCGACCTATTACAAGCGGCGCTTCGGGGTCGATCTCGATCCGGACACGCAAGTCGTCGCCACGCTCGGGTCCAAGGAGGGATTCGCCAACATGGCTCAGGCGATCACTGCGCCCGGCGATGTGGTCCTGTGTCCGAACCCGAGTTATCCGATTCATGCCTTCGGCTTCCTGATGGCCGGAGGCACAATCCGATACCTGCCGGCGGAACCGGGGGAGGGTTTCTTTCGCGAATTGCACCGGGCGGTGCTGCACTCCATCCCCAAACCGATCGCCGTGGTGCTGTGTTATCCCTCGAATCCGACGGCCTATGTCGCCAATCTGGATTTTTTCGCCGAAGTCGTACGATTTGCCCGCAAGCACGATATCTACGTTTTATCCGATCTCGCCTACGCGGAAATCTATTATGACGATGATCCGCCGCCGTCGGTCCTGCAGATCGAAGGCGCGATGGATGTGGCGGTGGAATTTTCGTCGCTTTCCAAGACCTTTTCCATGCCCGGCTGGCGCATGGGATTTGCGGTCGGCAACGAAAAGCTGATCGCGGCCCTGTCGCGGGTCAAATCCTACCTCGACTACGGGGCCTTCACGCCGATCCAGGTTGCGGCCGCGACCGCTCTCAATGACGGCGAACAGGCCATTGAGGAAATCCGCGACGTTTACCGGGTCCGCCGCGCGGCGATGGTGGACTCGTTCGGGCGCGCGGGATGGGAGATCGTGCCGCCGCAGGCCAGCATGTTCGCCTGGGTCCCGATTCCGGAACGGTTTCAGCACCTTGGCTCGCTTGAATTTGCAAAACTCCTCATTGAAGAGGCTGACGTTGCCGTCTCCCCCGGGCTCGGGTTCGGCGAGAACGGCGACGGCCATGTGCGCATTGCACTTGTTGAAAACGAGCAGCGAATCC
>JGI12316J15310_10000488_pt2 | contig 18549 bp, 19 predicted proteins | sample MarCyaLeptolynsp_FD_15310 | JGI IMG/M metagenome (IMG submission 15310)
GATCCTTCGGCGCGCTCGCGGTCGCCTGCCTTGTGCTCGGCGGCGCCCAGGTGCTGGTCTCCACCTATGTCAGTCCGATCCTCGGCGGCATCACGGTCGCCGTGCTTGCCGCCATTGTCCTGCGCATTTCTCCAAAGGGGCTGTCCCGTGCCTGAACTCGCTCTGCCCCTGACACGAAACCCGTCACGGCGCGTGCGCCTCATCTTCGTCCTGACGCTGGTGACGCTCGCCCTGGTTTTCGCCGGACCCTATTTCCTCGACCGGTTCGCCCTCAACGTGCTGACGCGAGCAATGACCTTTGCGATCCTGGCGATCACGGTCGATCTCCTGTGGGGGTTCACCGGCATCCTGACCTTCGGTCAATCCGCCTTTTTCGGGATCGGCGCCTATGCCGCCGCCCTGACATTGACCCATCTCGGCGGCTCGCCGGCCCTGATCGGCCTCGCCTTCCTCCTGGCAATCGTCGTGCCGATGATCGTCGCCACCGGGGTCGGCTGGCTGACCTTCTATCACGGGTCATCGGATTTCTACGCAACGATCATTTCGCTGGTGGTCCCCATTATCGTGGTTCAGGTCATCTTTTCCGGCGGCACATGGACCGGGTCGAGTTCCGGGCTGGTGGGCTATTACGGGCTGGATCTGGGCCTGGAAGGGTTTTTCCGCCTTGTGGGCTTTGTGCTTGTCGCCGTCGCCTTTGCCGCCCTCGTCTTTGCCCGGTCCGATGCCGGCCGGGTCCTGAAGGCCATACGCGACAACCAGGACCGGTGCGCCTATCTCGGCATCAACACGCACAGGATCAAGATTGCCCTGACCGGGGTGCTCGGCGGCGTGGCGGGCCTTGCCGGGTTCCTTTATGCCAATGCCTCCGGCGTCGTCGCTCCGGAAAATGCCGGGTTCGTCTTCGGGACCGAACTGGTGATCTGGACGGCGCTCGGCGGCCGCGGCACGATTGTCGGACCGATCCTGGGAACGGTCGGCATCGGCTATCTCAGCGCCCAGCTCTCCGGAGACCTGCCGTTTCTGGCGCAACTGATCATCGGTTCGCTGTTCGTGGTGATGATCATTTTCCTGCCAAATGGCCTTGCCGCTCTGGTGACCGGGTTTGCGGCGAAACGCAGACGGGCCGCGCAGCCGCCGATCCTCGAACCGGTGGTGCGGGAGCGGGCCCACGACCACGGATCCGCTCCGCTCCTGGAAATCGAACGGGTGGCGAAATCCTACGGCAGCCTCAGGGTTCTGCAGGATATCAGCTTGTCGGTCGAGCCGGGAGAACTGGTCAGCCTTGTCGGACCGAACGGTGCCGGCAAGACCACGCTGATGCGGTGCCTGACCGACGGCACGGTTGCCTCCGGCGGGTCCGTGCGCATTCATGGCAAGACCGTATCCGGGCTTGCGCCGAACCGGATCGTTGCGCGCGGAGTCGGACGCAAGTTTCAGGTGGCCAGCGTCTTTGAAAGCCTGACCGTTGCCGAATGTCTGCGCATGGCTCGCACCTCGCTCGACATGCCGAGCTTTGTCGAGGCTTCGGACATCCTGAAGCTGCCGCAGCCGGCAATCGACGTGTTGCGTCTGACCGGCCTCGACCGGCATCTCGGCGAAAGCACGGCTTTGTTGTCGCACGGACAGAAACAAAGCCTTGAACTTGCCATGGTGCTGGCGCTGGAGCCGGATCTCGTCCTGCTCGACGAACCGACGGCCGGCCTGACCAAGGCCGAGCGCACGATGGTCGGCGATGTCCTGAGAACATTGACGAACGAATTGGGTATCGCCGCCGTGCTGGTGGAGCACGATCTCGACTTCGTCCGGGAGATTTCAAGCCGCATTGTGGTTCTGCACCAGGGCCGGCTCGTGCTCGACGGCACCGTCGAGGACGTCGTCGAGGATGACCTGGTGAAGAAGATCTATTCCGGAGGCGGCCATGACTAGCACAAATGCGCGCCCCGGTGTCAGGCTCGAACTCGACACTGTCACATCGGGCTATGGCGATGTCTCCGTCGTGCGCGACGTGTCCTGCGCGGTGCGGCCGGGAGAGATCCTCGCCCTGATGGGCAAGAACGGCATGGGCAAGACCACCTTGCTGAAAACCATACTCGGGCTGATCAAGGCGACCGGCGGCAGCATCCGGTTCGACGGCAACGAGATCACCGGCGCGGACCCGAAAGACCTGATCGATCTCGGCGTTCGCTACGCGCCCCAGGATCAGCCGTTGTTTCAGGACCTGACAATCCTGGACAATTTCCGCCTGGCCCTGTCGTCGGACAGGCTGATCAAGGCCGGTCTCGACCAGGTGACCCGGCATTTTCCGTTTCTCGGCGAGCGGCTCAGGCAAAAGGCCGGTACGCTCTCCGGCGGTGAACAGAAGATGCTGATCATCGCGCGCGCCATGATGAGCGGGCCGAAGCTCTTGTTGATCGACGAAATATCGGAAGGCCTGCAACCGACCATTGTCGCGAAAATCGCCGCGGCCCTGCGCGCCGAGCGCGACGACAACGGCACGGCGATCCTGATCGTGGAGCAGAATCTCGATTTCGCCCTCAGCATCGCCGACCGCTGGGCGATTATGAAACTCGGCACCCTCGTCGACGACGGAACGGTCGAGCCGGAGACGAGGGAACAGGTGCAGGACCATTTCCGGATATGACCGGAGCGTTTCGGGTTCTACAGCGTGTCGCGTGAAATCGGATTCACGCAACAAGCTGAAGATCTTTTGATGCGCAAGTCGTTTTCGTTTGATCTGAGGCAGATCAAACGCGACATGCGTTCGCTAGCTGTCCGCGTCCGTCGATCGGGCGATGGCCCGGAACAGGGCGACGCTTTCATGGTCGCGCACGTCGAAATCATAATCGGCGCTGGTCTTGACGATGACGACATCGCGGGTCCGGTCGACATAAATGTATTGGCCCCAGATGCCGATGGCGAGAAACTCCTCGTGCGGCTCTTCGGGCACCCACCAATGGTAGCCGTAACCGAAGGTCCAGGACGAGGCCGGGTTGTCGCCGGGCCGGAGGTGCGGCGCGGTCGGCCGGGTCGAAGTCGCGACCCAGTCCCGCGGCACGATCCGGACATCGTCGCGGGCGCCGTCGGCAAGGTACAACCGGCCGAAGCGCGCATAGTCCCGCAGCGTCGCGTTCAGACAGCAGAACGGCAGGACAGGCCCCCCGCGCCCGGTGTTCCAGAACGCGTTCGCCTCCGCACCCATCGGGCGCCAAAGCCGGCTTTCCAGATAGGCCTCCAGGGACGTGCCCGTCGCGGCCGCAAGCACGAGACCGAGAGCGATGCTGTCGGAGCTCACATAATTGTTGTAGGTGCCCGGCGGACGCGCGCGCTCCAGGCCGGTCAGCACCTCAAGCATCGGCTGGCCGGCGGCAAGCGAAAAGAACAACCGGTTCACATCCGACAGCGGATTGTCATAGTCCTCGTCGAACCGCACGCCGGAGGACATTGTCAGTGCCTGCCCGATCGTGACCCCGCCATAGGCGGACCCGGCAAGCGCCGGTACGTAACGGTCCAGCGGGTCGTCGATACCGGCGATATGGCCCTCGCTTATCGCAATGCCGATCAGTGCGGACAGGACCGACTTGGCCATGGACCAGGAGGTGAGCCGCGACGCCCGATCGGCGCCGAGCCGATAGGTCTCATGGGTGATCGTCCCCGCGCGCACGACCAGAAGTCCGGTCGTGACCGTTTCTTCAAGAAAATCGTCGACCCGGCGTTCCTCTCCCTTGTGCCGATAGGTCTCCGGCAGGGGCCGGGATTTTTCTGTAAATTCCCATACGGATGGGCCGGCCTCCACCTCCCGATAGGGAAAGACAGTGTCCATGGACCGGAAATTCTCGACCCGGTTGGCCTCGGCAAACAGCGTGATGCCGGCCCAGTAGGGCGAAGACCGCAGCCAGACGAAGCCGGCAGTGGCGGCAAGGGTCAATACGAGAACAAGCATCAGGGCGACGCGCGGCAACAGGCGTTTTGGTTTCATGGACGCGGTTAATCCTGCCTTTTGTGAATTCCGCGATGAAGCCGTCCCGCGGGCGCCGGTCATTGATATGTGTCAATCGACCAGGCGTAATTCGCCTGTCCCATGATTTTGCGGCCGATCCGTGAAGGGGACGCCACAAAATGTCATGCCCGGCGCTTCGGGCGCCAAAGCGGGCAAATCCTAAGCGGGCTCAAAGAGTTCAACGATGTTTCCCGATGGGTCGGTGCAGAGGATCTGCCGGCCGTCCGGGCCTATTCCAACACATAGTCGGTTGCGAGCTGGTCGGCGTGCGTCAGCAGACTGAAGAGTTCCGATGCCCAGGCTCCCCCTTTGTCGTGACCGTGCGTGGTCTGCACAGCGCCTCTTTTCCACTCGCCGCCAAGCGTTTTCTGGATCCGCTCGTACATTGTGGCGCCGATATTGCCCCACCTGCCGACCGGAGCCGTCGCTGCCGAGGTTCCGGTAAAGTTCACGATAACCCCGACCCAGAAATAATAGTGAATGCCACCGTTCCAATGTTCGCTTCCAAACGTGTCGTTGGCTGCTTCCGCGCCGCGTGCGGCAGTGTAGAATCCAAACGGTCCACCCGATCGGAACATTTGCCGGTAGATCACGGCCGGATCAAACAGCTTGTCGCCATGTTTGCGAAAGGCCTTCGGTCCGAAATGCCAAAAAAATGGCGGGTTTTCATCGACGCTGCTTATGCCCCTGAGATCCCGAAGCATGGGAACGGCAGTGTCACGTTTCAGCCGGTCGTGCCCTTTTTCCGTCATTGGCCACCCGCCCGCCCATTGTTCGGGGCGGGCGAGAAGCCGAACGACATTGTGAGCGGTCAGGAATGCATCCCACAGCCGGACGACGATCCTGCCTTTTGGCTTCTTGCTTCGTTCAACCTCGACGATTGCCGCGACCGCTTCCCAGAAAACCTGGCTCTGCGCGAGCTTGGCCGAGAACTTTTTGGGATTGAAGGCCCGGTGCTTGATGCGTTTGTACAGTGCAACTTCATATCCAGACCGCAACAATCGTTCATACTGGCCGTCCGCATCCGTCACGTAGCCGGCAATGTCGGCATAGGGATCGGTGACGGTCCAACTGAAGGCGATGTTCATCCTGCACATGCGCTCGATGAGCTCTTTGGCCGGCTTGTCCAGGTGGCGATTCGGCCTCGATGATGCGAGATCGGCAAACCGTCCGGGATGGCAGGGCGGTTTCAGCCGACGGGCGGCCCGTGCCGAGATCCTGGCATGAAATTTCCGAAAGGCCTTGCCGTCTACCCAGGGCTTCGCCGTTCGCTTCACGTGAACCTTTATTTCCAACCGATCGTACCAAATGAGATAGGTAAGACCGGTGACATTGTCGCCAAATATTGTTTGGTACAAAACCGACTTTTGGCCCAGCCCGCCGTCCTTCTTCAGTATCTCCCGTTTTGCGAAGAACCCCTCGCTGTCTGCCAGAAACTGCCGGTGGGCTTCGTCAGCCGAAAAGGCGGTTTCACCGACTGTCCAGACGATGTACGTTTTTCTGCCGTCCCTGAAACCGCGCCTTGACCCGTATTCATCGTCTCGACGTCTGTTTTCGTCTGATTTCATGCCCTTGATCGCCTTTACGTCCGACAGACGAATGGCCCGATCTGCCATCTCCGCGAACGATTCCGCAGCAGCGACCGGCGTCGAGAGGATCCCCAAAACCAAGAAGACGATCCAGAATATCCTCTCTCCCATTCGACGTCCCTTCGGTTCTTTTGACAAACCAGTGCTCGCGTGCCCGCTATCGCCGGAATCCCGACGGTTCCGGAAACGGTACTACAGCGTTTTCGGGGATCAATTCTGAAATCTACCGATCCCTGGGTCGTATGTACCAGAGCGTGTCGCGTGAAATCGGATTCAGGCAAAGAGTTGCAGAGCTCTTGTTGTGCAAATCGTTTTCGTTCGATCTCAAGCAGATCACGCGCGACATGCATTGTCGGCGCGATCGTTGAATGGCGGAGCCCTTTTCGCGGATTGCTTTGGGACATGCCGGCAGGTGATCGCCGCAAACCGGCTGAGTAACGGTAATGCGCCATTGTAACCCGCAATGCCGCGCGCCAAGGCCTGACGTTCGAAACATCCGATCTCACTCACCGTACGGCATTTCCTTGACATATATACCGGTTAGTCGGTATATATTCGGTATGCCACGTCCCACCAAACGTGACCCTGACCGCGGCAATGCCCGCACCCGACTGCTTGATGCCGCCCGCGACGTGGTGAGGCAAAAGGGTTTTGCGGCCACCACCATCGATGATCTCTGCGAACAGGCAGGAGTGACGAAGGGCGCCTTCTTCCATCATTTCAGGAGCAAAGAGGCGCTCGGAGTGGCCGCGGCCGAGTATTGGGCCGAGACCACGGATGCTGTGTTCGCGTGCGCTCCCTACCATGGTCCGAAGGATCCGCTGGATCGGGTTCTCGCCTACATCGCCTTCCGCCGCGCCATCATATCCGACGAGATACCCGCATTCACCTGCCTCGTCGGAACCATGGCACAGGAGGTGTACGACATGTCTCCCGCTATCCGTGACGCCTGCGGGGCCAGTATCTTCGGCCATGCGGCCAGCCTAGAGGCCGACATTCAGGATGCGATCGAAACCCGCGGAATCGGGACTGAAGGCTGGGATGCCGCCAGCCTGGCCCGCCACTTCCAGGCCGTGCTGCAGGGCGGCTTCATTCTCGCCAAGGCAGGGAAAGACCCCGAATTCGCCCGTGAGAGCATCGACCATCTTGATCGTTATGTGCGTCGGCTTTTTGGGCTGGCGGACCAAATTCAGCCCTAAGGAGGAACCATATGCAGCCCAGTCCCTATCTCTTCTTTGCCGGCGACTGTTTTTCGGCGATGACCCTCTACGCGGAAGTCCTTGGCGGTGACGTCGTTTCGGTTATGCGCAATTCCGATGCCGCGGCGCCGGAGGATCGAATGCCCGGGTCGGACAACGCGGTTATGAACATGGTTATCCGCATCGATGGCGGTATCATGATGGGATCGGACAATTCCGAGGAGCACTATGAGCGGCCGCAGGGCTTCCGCCTGCAAGTGGAGGCTGTCTCCGCCGACGCGTTCGATCGTTTGTACGAAGCGCTTGGCGAGGATGCGCGCGACGTCGCAATGCCTGCGGGAGAGACCTTCTGGGCCGAGCGTTTCGCCATGTTCACCGACCGCTTCGGCACCCCCTGGATGCTGAACTTCACCGGTACCAAAGGCACTTGAGGGAGACCATGTCATGAGCAATCCGATCACAATCGGGACACATGTTGACGCTTCCCCGGCGGAGATGCAACGCGGCGGCTGGCAAGCAATTCCGGTCAATTGCGCCGCTTTTGTAACGAGGTCCCGGGTATGACCGATATCGTGACGTGCCTGTGGTTTGACCACGGCGAGGCGGGAAAGGCCGCCGCCTTCTACGCCGACACGTTCCCCGACAGCCATGTTGGACGAATCAATTTCGCTCCCGGGGAGTTTCCCGGTGGAGAGGAGGGCGTGGAGCTGACCGTGGAATTCACCGTTCTCGGCCGTCCGTTCATTGGCCTCAATGGCGGGCCGAACTTCACTCCGGATGAGGCTGTCAGCTTCATGATCGTAACCGAAGATCAGGCCGAAACCGACCGCTATTGGGATGCCATCGTCGGCAATGGAGGCAAAAAGAGCGCTTGCGGCTGGTGCGCGGATCGGTGGGGTTTTTCCTGGCAGATTACGCCCCGGTTGCTGCTCGACCTCACTGCCGACCCCGACCGTGCCAGGGCCAAGCGTGTGTTCGATGCGATGATGACTATGGGCAAAATAGACATCGCCACTCTGGAGAAAGCGGCGAACGGGGAGCAGTGACATGACCAGGACAGTGTGGCGGGTCACTGCTTCTCACCGTTGGTTTATGGCTTCTCTTTGGGTGCGCGATAATCCTCACTCCAATCCCATGTAACTGGGTGCTCAAGTCGCGGTCATGCAATGGATGCCGGTGAAGCGTCAGTGCGCCCTGGAAACGATGTCTCGAGCCGCGCGGCCCGCCGATTCGATATAGGCGGGGTCGCGATGAACGAGGATGGTTGAGAAAGCCCCATCCATCAAAAGTACGACGTGCCGTGCCAGCTCCTGCGGGGTACCGATGGCCGCGTCGGCGAAAATCTCCGTCAGCCATGCCTCGAACTTCTTCTTGTGTGCCGCGCCGGTTTTCATGGCCGGATGACCCGGCATGTTGGCGAGCTCGGCCGCCGTTCGCAAAAATCCGCAGCCCTTCCATTTCGGGTGCCGGGCGGATTGCGCCAGATGCAGAAAGATCGCTTCCACCTTGTCGGCCAACGCGCCGTCCGCCTCATCGAACCACTTCTTGTAAAGGGCCAGGTTCGGCTGGTCCCGTGACGCCAGGTAGGCGTCGATCAGATCGTCCTTGCTCTTGAAATGGTAATAGAGGGTTTTCTTGGTGATTTCGGCTTTTGCGGCGATGGCGTCAACGCTTACGGCGCGGATGCCTTCGGCGTAGAACAACCGGTTGGCGGCATCCAGAATGCGATCCTTCGCGGACGGGTTTTTGTCGGAACCGTTTTTCAAGGCCATGGCTATGTATACTAAACAGTGAGTATACGTCAATTCGACGGCCGGTTATGGTCTGCGAAATCACATGGAGCCTTGGGAGCCCTGCATGACCGACCCTGTCCTTTATGAAAAACGCGGCGCTGTCGCCTTGTTGACCCTCAACCGCCCGCAAAAGCTGAATGCCTTGAACTACGCGACCAATGATCGTCTGCTGGATCTTCTGGACATGATCGAAAACGATGCGACAGTCCGGGCGGTGATCCTGACCGGGGCCGGCGACCGGGCCTTTTCGGCAGGCGCCGATATTCCGGAATTCACCCGGAGCCTCACGTCCGGTGTCGAGGTTGCCGTCAATGCGTTCTGCAGGCGCGGCCAGACCATGACGGCTCGCCTGGAAGCCTTTCCCAAGCCGATCATCGCGGCCGTCAACGGTCTCGCGTTCGGCGGCGGATGCGAGATCACCGAAGCCGTTCACCTTGCGGTGGCGAACGAAGAGGCGTTTTTTGCAAAACCGGAGATCGCGATCGGGATTCCGCCGACATTCGGCGGAACGCAACGGCTGCCAAGGCTGGCGGGGCGCAAACGGGCTTTGGAACTGCTTCTGACCGGCGACAGTTTCTCCGCGCAACGCGCCCTCGATATCGGACTGGTCAACAAGGTCGTGGCGCCGGAGCGCGTGTTGCCGGCTGCCTTCGAAATGGCCGAACGGATCATCCGGCATTCTCCCCTGGCGGCGTCCCGTATCATTGCGGCGGTGACCAGAGGCATCAACACGACGATTGAGGAAGGGTTGCTCATCGAGCGGGAGCAATTTGCGCGGATGGCCGCGACCCGCGACGCCCGGGAGGGCCTGGATGCCTGGATCGCGCGGCGCGAGCCGGTCTATTCGGGAGCTTGAAAGGCTGCAGGAATTCGACGAACACCCCGGCTTCCGGCGGGTGCTGCGGGTTCCGTCCAAGACAATTCAGCAACCGGAGGTCAAACAATCATGATTGCCGTCATATTCGAATCCTGGCCGAGGCCCGGACGTGGCGACGCGTATCTGGATATGGGACAGCGCATGATGTCCCTCGTGGAGGGGTTCGATGGATTTATTTCCATCGAACGTTTCGAGAGCGTTGTGCAGCCCGGCAAGTTCGTCGCCCTGTCGTTCTGGCGGGATGAAGCAGCGGTGGAAGCCTGGCGAAATGGTCTCGAACATCGCCAGGTTCAAGGTCGCGGCAGAGAGGCGGTCTTTGATGATTATCGGCTGCGTGTCGCCTCGGTGACCCGTGACTACAGTATGAAAGACCGCGCTCAGGCGCCGCGTGACAGCATCGACGCACATGGATGAACTGCTCATCGCCGCGCCCGTGCAAGTCAAACCTGTTGTGCGATGCTTTTGCGGGTCCCGACTCAGATCGGCGCGATCGTTCGGGTGAAGGGGTTTTCATAAAGCGCGTCATGGGATTCCACGCCTTCTTCGATGACGCAGTCGCTGGTTGGCCGGGCCACGCACAACAGCACATATCCGGCCTGTGACTGGCGTTTGTTGAGAGCGGTCGCGCCCGGTTGGCGCACCTTGCCGGAAATCAGCCTGGCGGCGCAGGTGATGCAGCCGCCATAATCGCAGCCGATCGGCAGTTGCACACCCGCATCGAGTGCGGCCCTGTAGATCGGTTCGTCTTCGGCGACGTCCAGCGTCAGACCGGCATTGCGCAATTCGACCCTGTGTCGTTGGCTACCGGCCATCTAGCCCCAATACCTCACCGAAATAAGTGCATCGGCCTCTGGAATCTGGTAAAGTTCTTTTGCGACAAAGACTTAACAGAATTCAGGACAGGGACCGATGCAAACACACTGTAGCTCTGATCAGATCGAATTTGAAGGCTTCGATGGGCACAAAGTGGTCGCTGGTTTTGACGGCGGTGCTATTACCTCAGACGCCGGCGCCTTGTTGCTTCGCCACACTGACAAAGCGATCAAACTGTTTGATCGTGTGGCTGCTTGCTTTGTCGATCGTCGCAATCCGGACCTCGTCGTTCATCGGGTCAGCACTCTGGTCGGGCAACGCATTGCGGCGATAGCACAGGGATACGAGGACGTAGACGACCATGACACGCTTCGCCACGACCCGGTTTTGGCACTGTTATCAGACAGACTGACGCCGAAACGCTCTGATTGCGCGGTTTTGGCTGGCAAGTCGACCCTGAACCGTCTGGAACTCAGCCGGGCGGGAGAACCGACGCGCTATCACAAGATCGGATATGACGGGCAAGCGATGGAATCCCTGTTTGTGGACCTGTTCCTGGAAGCCTCCGACAAACCGCCGTCCGAAATCGTGCTTGATCTCGATGCCACCGATGACCCGCTTCACGGCCATCAGGAAGGCAGGTTCTTCCACGGATACTACAAGTGCTATTGCTATCTGCCGCTTTACATCTTCTGTGGTCGGCATCTGCTGGCGGCCAAGCTACGGCGCTCGAACATCGACGCAAGCAAGGGATCTGTGGAGGAAGTTGAGCGGATTGTCACACAGATCCGTATGGCCTGGCCGAATGTCCGCGTTGTTCTGCGCGCGGATTCCGGTTTTGCCCGCAACGCTTTGATGGAGTGGTGCGAGGCCAACAAAGTCGATTATGTCTTCGGTCTGGCCCGTAATCCGCGTTTGGAAAAGAGAATCGAAGGCGCCTTGGAAAAAGCGTGTCTTGCCTGCCGCAAAAGCGGCAAACCAGAACGCATGTTCAGAGACTTCATGTGGTCGACCAAAGACAGCTGGTCACGCCGAAGACGAGTGATCGGCAAGGCCGAATGGACACTCAAAGGATCCAACCCTCGCTTCATCGTCACCTCGCTCAAGCCCGAGCGTGGGGCCGCACGTGCACTTTACGAGGACCTGTATTGCGCCCGTGGCGATATGGAAAATCGCATAAAAGAGTGCCAACTCGATCTCTATGCCGATCGAACCAGCGCTCACACCATGCACGCCAATCAGTTACGGCTGTGGCTGGCTTCGTTTGCATACGTCTTGATCTGCGCCCTGCGCCGGCTCGGACTTGAACACACCAAACTTGCCAATGCCACCTGCGGCACTATCCGGCTGAAGCTACTGAAAATCGGTGCTCAGGTGCGCGTATCGGTGCGCCGCATCAAAGTCGCAATGGCCTCGGCTTGTCCTTATGCCGACGAGTTTGCACTGGCACACGCCCGAATATGCGCCGCGGCCCAATGAGCCGCAGGACCTGAGCCCTTCCCATCAACAATAAAAGCACATCGCTGCGACGAACAACGCCGAATGGCCCGGCAACACAAACGCTCGGCCTCGCGGTCTCATAGAAAACACTCAAGCGATCAGAAAAATCGCCCGCTCAAGATCCGGTGGTGTGAGAGAAGCGGGCTAGATGGTCTGTCCGAGCTTCGGTTTCCAGAACGGGCGGAACAGTTCGATTTTCGGGCAGCGGTCCATGACCACACGCAAGCCGGCATCCTCGGCGATCCGCGCGGCCTCTTCGTTGTAGACATTGATCTGCGACCACAGAACCTTCGCACCGACAGCGACGGCTTCGCGCGCGATTCCCGGCAGGGCATCCGACGAGCGGAACACCTGCACCATGTCGATCGGTTCGTCGACTTCCGCCAGGGACTTGAAAACCGGGATCCCGCGGATCTCGACGAGGCCCGGTTTCGGATTGACCGGCTTCATATTGTAGCCCTGTTCATGCAGGACCCGCAGCACGCCATAACTGAACTTGGTCGGGTCCGGGCTGGCGCCCACCATGGCGATGGTCTTCACCTCTTTCAGGATTTTGGCGAGATAATCCGCCGGATAGTCCTCTTTGTGATTCATGTAGCTCATCGTGGGCTCCTAAATCCAGATATCGGAGGTACAGTCGCCGCCGGGATAGCGGGTTTCATGGCAGCGCGACGGCCCGTTCGGTTCCTCGCCGAAATTGACGATGAAATCCGGATTGATCTTCATGCCGCCCCTGTCCGTGTCGCAATCGACCTGCAGCATCACGCCGCCCTTGTGCCGTATCTCGGGATAGAATTGATTGTCCCAGGTGGAAAACAGCGAGGTCGTGACGTAGAGCCGCTTGCCGTCGAGGCTCAACTGGATCATCTGCGGGCCGCCGGCAATGTCGACGCCGTTCACGGTCGGCGCCCGGTTCAACAGCCCGCCCATCCAGACCTGACCGGTCAGTTCGGGCTTGTGCGGGTCGGAAATGTCATATTGCCGGATGTCGCCGTGCAGCCAGTTGCAGAGATAAAGGAACCGGTCGTCCATCGACAGCAGAATGACCGAGATCAGGCCGGGCAGGGGGATCGGCCATTCCGGGTGCGGCTCGTTGTCGACGTCGATGATCTTTTCCCATTGCCAATCGCCGGCATCGTTCTTCCACCAGTGGATGATGTTGGAGGACAGGGCCGCGCCGACAAATCCGTGAGACGAATCCGGATCGTGGTGGAACCGCACCTCGAGCGGCACCAGACCGTCCTCGCCGAGGTAGAAGGTCTGTCTGGGCTCCTTCTTTTCGAAATCCCAGAGGTGAATTTCGCGTCCGTAGATCAGCTTGCCGACATGTTCGAGATCGAAACCCGGCATGAACGTGTTCGGCGCCGCCCATTCCGAAGAAACCATGACATTGTGGCGCGGCTGGTACCAGAAATCGTAGCCGAACTTGATGTCGCCCATGGAGTTTTCCCAACGGCCGACAATGTTGAAATCCTTGTCCAGATGCAGATAGCCGCCGGGGGCGTTGCCCCTGGCGTCGCCCAGCATGGAAATGATGATGTCTGCGCCCAGACAATGCACGGTGTGTGGGGCCGAGAGGTTGGTCTTTTGTTTGATCTCTTCGCCCGAAACCACCTTGTGCAGGCGCGGATTGCGCGGGTCCGTTGCGCAGTCGACAATGTGAAGGTTGGTGCTGCGCACGCCGGGGACGATCAGATATTTGCGCTCCATACCCGCATCGTCGAAGCAGGACGAGCAGGCGTTCCACCCCATGTGATGCAGCTCGTCGCCGATGCCCGGCATTTCGCAGCGGCTGATCACCTGGCTGTAGGTCGGGCTGTCGGGGTCGGCATCGATGGTGGCGAGATAGTCCGGCTTCTGGATGCCGGTGCCGACATAGATCGCAATCGTATAGAGCAGCTTCTCGCGCGGCGCCTTCATGGCCTCGGCGGGCGATGCATAACCGGGGCCGCAACACGCCTTCAATCCGTTTTCGGTCATTGGAGCCCCTTCGATATGATGGTATCTTCTATGCAGCAATTATCATATTGTGATAAAATATTCTGTAAAGTAAGAATGTGACCTATGAACCTCGATCGTGTCATGTCCGTCCTGGAAACCGTCGCCATTGCCGGACGGGCGGTCTCTCCGTCCGATCTGCATGCAATGACCAAGTTGCCGCTTCCCACCTGTTACCGGTTGCTGCAATCGCTCGCCGAGCACGGCCTGCTGGATGAGCAGGAAGAGAAATCCCGCTATCTTGTCGGCGATCGGCTGGTGCGTATTACGCATCTGGCCAAGACCGACGCCGATGTCTGCGCCATTGCCGCGCCGGCGCTCAAGGAGACGGCGATCGCGTTTGGCGAGGCGGTGTTCCTGTCCCGGTTCCGCAAGGACGGCGTGGCGATCGTGCATGTGGAAACGCCCGCCGATCCGGCCGTCTCCTACGTGCATCCCGGCCTTGGCTATCGGCCCATGCACGCCTGTTCCTGCTCCAAGGTGATTGCGGCCTTTGCCGACGAGGCTTTTCGGGAAACGATCCTGAACGGTCCGATGAAATCCTATACCGAACAGACCCGGGTCACCCGGGATGCGCTCGAGGCGGAGTTCGGTCGGATCCGCGAGACCGGGTTTGCGGAATGTGTCGAGGAGATCGAGGTTGGCGTCTCCAGTGTCGCCGCGCCGGTGACACTGGAGAATGTGGGCACCGTCTTCAGTGTCGGTGCGACCGGGCCGATCCGCCGGTTCACGCCGGCCCACCGGTCCGAACTGGGCGCCCGCCTGATCGGGCTTGCGGGTACCGTTGGAGAGGCGATCGCCTTCAGGGGATGAATTCGGCCGGCCTTGATCGGCAATGCGACGCAGGGGCATCCGTGGCGATTGTTTTCTCCGATTGAATCGGAGATGGTAACGGTCAAAGCCGACAAAGCACGTTCAGGAGGAAGTCATGGCCCGTCATCTCGAAGACCGGACGATTCAGGAATTTCACGACAAGGGCGCGACCGTCCTGCACGGTGTGTTCGCCGACTGGGTCGAGACCTTGCGGGCCGGTGTGGCGGCGAACATGGACGACCCGGATCCGAATGCGCGGATCTACAAGGGGGACAAGGGCGGCGGCCGGTTCTTTGTCGATTATTGCAACTGGGCGCGGATCCCCGAATATAGAGATTTCATCTTCAAGTCGCCGGCTGCGGAAATCGGGGCGGAACTGATGGACAGCAAGTCGGTGCAGTTGTTTCACGAGCATGTGCTGGTCAAGGAGGCGGCGACCGGCGTTCCCACTCCCTGGCACCAGGACGCGCCCTATTATTGCGTCGACGGTCCCAAGACGGTGAGCCTGTGGATCCCGCTCGACGAGGTGCCGCGCGAGACGACCCTGGAATTCATCTCGGGATCGCACAAATGGGACAAGTTCTACCGGCCCCAGCGCTTCAACGGCGAACCGCTGAATGCCAATGACGGGCTGGAGGATATTCCCGATATCAACGGCAACAGGGGCGACTTTGAAATCATCGGCTGGCCGGTGAGCCCGGGCGATGCAATCGCCTTCGATTACCGGACGATCCACGGTGCGCCGGCGAACGACAGTCCGAGCAGTCAGCGCCGGGCTTTCTCGCTGCGGCTTGTCGGAGACGATGTGCGCTTCGTGCGCCGCGAGGGGATCGTAACATCGCCGCCGTTCAATCAGGTCACCCTGCAAAACGGCGATCCGCTTGTGGCCGACGAGTTTCCGATGCTGATTGGCCGATAGGAGGCTTTGACCGCCGGACGGTCGATCCAGTTCAACCGGACCTGAACGAACCGATCTGGCGGCCCCGCGCGGGCCGTCAGGGTTCAGGCGTCTGGCTGTTCCGACCCTACAAATCCTTCACAAGCCGCAACGCATCATAGATCGCTGCATGGGTGTTGCGGGCCGAGACCGCGTCGCCGATGCGGAACAGCTGGAAGCTGCCGTCCGGATTGCGCCTGAGGTCCTGTTTCCGCCCCATGATCAGGGCCTTGTGATCCACTGCGCCGCCATTGGAACTCAGCGGTTTGAGCGCGTGATAGAGCTCGTCCAAGGGCAGGGTGCCGTAGTTGACGACGACCTGGTCATATTCCGTCCTGTGGGTGTGACCGCTGTAATCCGTGCCGATGGTGGCCGTCAGAGTGTTGCCCGTCCGTTCGACATCCAGCAAACGCCGCGTCACGGTGAAGGTGACGTCCTTGTCCTGCAGGGCGCGCATATAGGGCACCAGGTTCATGCCCATAATCTCGGGCGAAAAGGTGCGGTCCGGGGTCATGACCTCGACTTTCGAACCGGCATTGGCCGCAATCTCGGCCGCCTGCAGCGCCGGGTGGTCGCCGCTCTCGTCGTAGATCAGGATGTGGTCGGCGGGTTTGACGTCTCCGGCGATCAGATCCCAGCCGGTGACGACATGGCTGACTTCTTTTCCGCTTTCGAACAGTTCCGTGTTGGGCAGGCCGCCGGTGGCGACGATGACCACGTCCGGATCGAGTGCCGTGACGTCGCCGGCCTCGGCCCAGGTGTTGAAGTGAAAGACCACGTCGCGGGCGATGCACTGCGCCATGCGCCAGTCGATGATCGACAGCATTTCGCGGCGGCGCGGGTTCTGCGCGGTCAGCCGGATCTGGCCGCCCGGATCGGGTTGGGCCTCGAACACGTCGACCGCGTGTCCGCGCTCGGCGGCGACCCGGGCCGCTTCCATGCCGGCGGGACCAGCCCCGACAATAACGACCTTGCGCTTTTGTTCTGCCGGTTTGATGTCATGCGGCATCGTCAGTTCGCGCCCGGTCGCCGCGTTGTGGATGCACAGCGCCTCGCCGGCCTGATAGATCCGGTCCAGGCAGTAGGTCGCCCCGACACAGGGGCGGATATCGTGCTCGCGGCCTTCTGCGATCTTTCGTACGATATGCGGATCGGCCATGTGCGCCCGGGTCATGCCGACCATGTCGAGCAGACCGGCTTCGACCGCATGGCGGGCGGTCGCGACATCGGGAATCCTGGAGGCGTGAAAGGTCGGCATGCCGGTCGCCTGGCGGACCGCACCGGCAAAATCCAGATGCGGCGCACTCGGCATGCCCTGCACCGGAATGACGTCGGTCATGGCCGGATCCGTATGGACACGGCCGCGAATGACATTGAGAAAATCGAGCTGGCCGGTGGCGGCCAGGATTTTCGAAATTTCAAGGCCTTCTTCCGGCGTGATGCCGCCTTTCTGGGCTTCATCGGCCGTATAGCGAAAGCCGACGATGAAATCGTCTCCGACCCGCTTGCGGATGGCGCCGAGCACGTCGAGCGGAAACCGCAGGCGGTTTTCCAGAGTGTCGGCACCGTAGGGTCCGACAAGGTCGTTGGTCAGCGGCGACCAGAACTGGTCCAGAAGATGGCCGTAGACCTGCAGTTCGATGCCGTCCATGCCACCTTCTCGCATGCGTTCGGTCGCGTCGGCGAAGTCGGCGATGATGCGTTCGATGTCCCAGTCCTCGATCAGTTTGGGAAAGGCCCGGTGCGCCGGCTCCCGGTGTTTCGACGATGACAGGGAGGGCAGCCAGTCGCCCTTGTTCCAGGTTGTCCGACGGCCGAGATGGGTCAGTTGGATCATCACGGCGCAGCCATGGTCGTGACAGGCATCGGTCAGGTTGCGGATCCAGGGGACGACATCGTCGCTGTAGGCGAGAATGTTGTTGAAGACCGGCGGGCTGTCGCGCGAGACCGACGCCGAACCCGCCGTCATCGCCAACGCGATCCCTGCCTTGGCGCGCTCCTCGTGATAGGCGCGGTATCGATCCTTGGGCATGCCGTCTTCCGGATAGGCCGGCTCGTGGCTGGTTGTCATGATCCGGTTCTTCAAGGTCAGATGTTTGAGCTGGAAGGGCTGCAGCAGGGGATCTCTGGACATCTCGTTTCCTCGCAATCGGGCTGACGCAACAGACTTGACATATGTGTCAATTTTGGAAATTAGCGCGCAATTGACACATGTGTCAAGTTGACTAAGGTGGCCGCCATGACACACAGACTTTCCCGTCGGCAGCGCGGTTCGAAAGAGATCTGGCTGAATGCGGCCTATGAACTCCTGATCTCCGGCGGGATCGAGGCGGTCAAGGTCATGGTGCTGGCCAGACATCTCGACCAGACGCGGACGAGCTTCTACTGGTATTTCAAGGATATCGGCGAACTGCACGATTCCATGATCGCGCGCTGGGAGGCTCAGAACACCGGACAGCTTGTCGGCCGCTGCGAAATGCATGCCGAGACGATCTCAGAGGCTCTGTTCAACCTGATGGATTGCTGGCTCGATCCGTCCCTGTTCGATTCAACCCTCGATCTCGCCATCCGCAATTGGGCGCGGACCGATCCGGCGCTGCAGGAACGTCTGGACGCCGCCGACGCGCAGCGTATCGCGGCGATCGAGGCCATGTTCCGGCGCTTCGGCTATTCCCGGGAACAGGCCGAAGTGCGCGGCCTGACTGTGATCTACACCCAGATCGGCTACATCTCCATGCGGGTTACGGAGGACAGGCAGGAGCGGCTGGCCCGGGTTCGGCATTATGTGGAACTGTTCGCCGGCTGTGTGCCGGACGAGGCGGAGGTGGACGCGTTTTGCGCAAGGCATCGCGGGGATGTTTCCCGAGCATAGGGTTGGTTTTTGTGTCGCGGCCGCGGGCCTCCGATAGGGGGGGCTTGCGCACCCTGCGGGTATTTCTGTCTCACGGCCGAAGGCCTCCGATGGGGCGGGCATGCGCCCGGCGCCCGCTTGGGCTTGCGAACCCTTGCGGGTTCGGGATTTTTGTCTCACGG
>JGI12316J15310_10000064_pt16 | contig 18541 bp, 15 predicted proteins | sample MarCyaLeptolynsp_FD_15310 | JGI IMG/M metagenome (IMG submission 15310)
ACGCTGGTCGTCGACGAGGGAGAGATCGTGGAGCAGCAAGTCGTCACTGGTATCGCCTACAGCCCCGATGAAGCCAAGGTCACGCTCGTCGGCGTACCCGACCGGCCGGGCGTGGCGGGGGCCATCTTCGGGTCGCTGGCCGACAGCGCCGTCAATGTCGACATGATCGTTCAGAACGTCAGTCAGGATGGCAATGCGACCGACCTGACCTTCACCGTCGGCGCCACCGACCTGGACCGCGTCAGCCACGTGCTCGACGGCCTCAAGGGCGACCTCGGCTTCTCCGACGTCGTCGCCGACCCGGGCGTGTGCAAGATATCCGTCGTCGGCGTCGGCATGCGCAGTCAGCCGGGGGTCGCCAAGACCATGTTCCAGACGCTGGCGGAGAAGGGCATCAACATCCAGGTGATCTCGACCTCCGAGATCAAGGTGAGCGTGCTGATCTCTAACGACTACACGGAGCTCGCCGTCCGCGCCCTGCACACCGCCTACGGTCTCGACGCCGACGGCGACGGCTGACGCCCGATGAACGTGTCCGCCGGCAACCGCGACAGCGACCGGGGCGGCGGACCCCGTGAGATGCTGCGCCGCCTGCGTGACGTCATGGCCGGCATCGGGACGCCGCAGCAACGGCTCGACAGCACCGTTCAGGTGATCGCCCGGGAACTCGGCGCCGAGGTCTGCTCGATCTACGTCCAGCGCCCCGGACGGGTGCTTGAGCTGTGCGCCACCCAGGGCCTCAATCCCCAGGCGGTGCACCGGCTGTTCTTCCAGCCGGGCGAAGGGCTGGTCGGGCACATCGCCGAGACCAGGCGCGCCCTGTCGCTCGCGGAGGCGCAGAAGCATCCGAAATTCGCCTACCGTCCGGAGACCGGGGAAGAGGCGTTCCAGTCGCTCACCGGCGTGCCGATCCGACGCTCCGACCGGGTGCTTGGCGTCCTGGTCGTGCAGCACGTCTCGACCCGCGAGTACACCGAGGAAGAGGTCGAATCTCTGGAAACCCTCGCCATGGTGCTGGCCGAGGTGCTGGCGACCATGAGCGTGCCGGGCGGCGAGGCGGGGCGCGATCGCGGGCCTGTCCGGATCGCCGGCATCCGGATCCATGAAGGGGTGGCGACCGGCGCCGCCCGCCTGCACCAGCCACGGGTGGTGATCGGCGGCGTCGTCGCCGAGGATCCGGCGGTCGAGCACGCGCTGCTGAACACCGCCCTGGCGGACATGCACGAGTCGATCGACCGGGTGATGGAGTCCGAGGCCCTGTCGGCGGCGGGGGAACACCGGGACGTGCTGGAGACCTATCGCCTGATCGCCCGCGACACCGGTTGGATCGGCCGCATCCGCGACGCGATCGACAGCGGCCTGACGGCGGCGGCGGCGGTGCAGAGGGTGCGCGACGACACCCGAACGCGCATGGCCGCGGTCAAGGACGACTACCTGCGCGAACGGCTGGCCGACTTCGAGGACGTCGCCCTGCGCCTCCTGCGGCGGTTGTCGCCGGGCGAGGAGCCGGCGGCGGCGGTTGGGGACGCGCCGTTCATCGTCGTCGCCCGATCGCTGGGGCCGGCGGAACTGCTCGACTATGCCGGTGACCGGCTCAAGGGCCTGGTGCTGGAGGAGGGATCCGCCACCGCCCATGTCGGGATCGTCGCCCGGGCGCTCGACATTCCGGTCATCGGCCGGCTGCCGCACCTGATCGACGAGGTCGATCCCGGGGACGCACTGATTGTCGACGGCGACCACAGCCAGGTCTTCATCCGCCCCGGCGACGACGCCCGTGGCCAGTTCCAGGCGAGCCTGGCGGCGCGGGAGGCGACCCGTGCCCGCTACGCCGCCCTGCGCGACACCCCGGCGGTCAGCCGCGACGGGGTGCAGGTGAGCCTGCAGATGAACGCCGGCCTGCTGGTCGACGTCAGTCAGCTCGACGCGGTCGGCGCCGAGGGGATCGGCCTCTACCGCACCGAGATCCCGTTCCTGGTCCGCCGCGAGTATCCGGACGTGGCGGCCCAGTCCGAGTTGTACAGCCGCATCCTGGACGGCGCCGGCGATCGGCCGGTGACGTTCCGCACCCTCGACGCCGGCGGCGACAAGCGGCTGCAGTCGTTCGTGCATGACATCGAGGAGAACCCGGCGCTCGGCTGGCGGGCACTGCGGATCGGGCTGGACCAGCCGGCGATCCTGCGTCAGCAGGTGCGCGCGATGATTCAGGCGGCGGGGCGCCGGCCGCTTCGCATCATGGTGCCGATGGTGGCCACCGTCGACGAGTTCCACTCGGCCCGGGCGATCATCGATCTGGAGATCGGGCGGGCGGCCAACCGGTCCACCGAGATGCCGTCGGACATCGCCATCGGTGCCATGGTCGAGGTGCCGTCCATAGTGTTGGCGATCGAGGATCTGGCGCGGTCGGCGGATTTCCTGTCGGTCGGCAGCAACGACCTGCTGCAGTTCCTGTTCGCGGCGGACCGGGGCGGTGAGCGGACCGCGACTCGATACGATCCGCTATCGCCGGTGTTTCTCGGCGCCCTGCGGCGAATTGTGGCGGCGGGCGATGCGGCCGGCATCGGGGTGACGGTCTGCGGCGAGATGGCGGGCCGGCCGCTCGAGGCTCTGGCGCTCACAGCGCTCGGGTATCGTGGGCTCTCCATGTCGCCCGCCGCGATCGGACCGGTGAAGGAAGCCATTCTTCATTCGGATATCAACGCGTTATCCGACTTTATTTTGTATTCGATGAAAAAAAACGTGGGTTCCATCCGTAATCGCTTGCAGAGTTACCTGGCGGACCGGAGGCCTATCCAAGGCTGAAACCCGCGATCGGACGGTGTGGTTTCTAAGGTGACGCCGCCGCTCTGCTGATTAGCGAATTGAATTACATGACTCATTGAAGTATCGTCACGACATTATGAAACCGGTTCGCGCTGGGGCGGAGACGTGGGCCGCAGGTTGGGACTCCGCTGCTTGGTTGAGGCGAGATGGCGCTCAAGACAGCACGGACGAAGTTACGTTTGACGGAGATCGAGTCGCTGGCTGAGTCGCGCCGATCTCGGATGCGTGACGCGGGGCACGAAAGCCGTCGGTCGGAACCGGCGATGGGTGAGGCGGCGAACGAGGCAGGAGAACGGAGCGGCCGCCTTGCCGGCCGCGCGGCCATGGAGGGAGACGCGATGTCAAATCGAGACTCCACAACTGGGTCGACAATCGGACGCGCGCTGGCCGAGGCGCGCGAGGCCGTCGGACTCGACCTGGACGACGTGGCAGCGCAGCTCCGTATCCGCCGGGATTTCCTCGCCGCCCTGGAGCAGGGCCGACCGGACGCGCTGCCCGGCGTGACCTACGCCATCGGATATGTCCGGACCTACGCCGCGTTCCTGGGGCTGGACGTCGAGGGAGCGGTCACGCAGTTCAAGCAGGAGGCCGCCGGTCTCGACAAGCGGACGGAACTGGTGTTCCCGTCGCCGGCGCCCGAGGGGCGGGTTCCCGGCGTCGGACTGATGCTGGCCTCCGTGCTGCTCGCCGGCATCGCCTATGGCGGCTGGTACCTGATGTCGGAGCGCGGGATGTCCGTCTACGACATGGTGCCGGAGGTTCCGGAGCGGCTGGCCACGCTGATCGAGGGTCAGGACGCGGCACCGGCACCGCCCGTCGCCTCGTCGCCTTCCACCTCGTCGCCTTCCGCCCCGTCGGCTTCCGGCGCGGAGCCGGAGCGTCCTGTCGCGTCGCCGGCGCCGGCGACCGACTATCGGGCCGCGAACCCGAGCGGCGTGCCCGTTACCGCGCGCTCTACAGACCTCGAACCGACCGAGACGATGGGCGTGCGCGACGTCGTGCCGCCGGCGATCGAGACCGAGGTGGAGGATCCCGCTCCCGCGAGCGAAACGGACGTGGCCGTTGCGGCCGCTCCTGCGGAGGGCGATGCGGCGGCCGCTGGCGCGGTCGATGTTACCACGGCCGGGACCGGGACGCAGGATGCGCCCGCTGGCGATGTGCCGACGGCCGGCGGCCTTGCGGAAGAGGCTCCGCAGCCGGCAGCGACGCCGCCCGAGACAACCGAGCCGACCCAGGCGCAGGCCGCCGTTGATCCGGGCGACTCCTCGGTGCCCAGCGCGCCAAGGCTGAGCGGACTCATCGGGGCCTCTGAAGCCGCCGTCCCCGGCCCCGGGGCCGATCAGACTCCGGCGCCGATCGAGCGGATCATCGTGCGCGCAACCGGGGAGAGCTGGGTTCAGGTCCGGGCGCAGGATGGCACGACCCTGTTCACACGGGTGCTGCGCGAGGGTGACGTGTACCGGGTGCCCGACCGCTCCGGCCTGACCCTGGCGACCGGCAATGCCGGGGCGCTCGAGGTCCTGGTCGACGGCAAGCCGGCGCCGACGCTCGGCACCTTCGGCGAGGTCGTGCGCAACATCATCCTGGATCCGAGCCGGCTGGCGTCGGGCACGGCGATCTCCGGTCGAAACTAGAGCCACGTCACCCAGGCATCAGGTTTCTCGACCCCCGGCTTTCGGCGATGCCGGTCATCGTCTATAACGGCGAGGTCTGCTGAAGACTGGCGAGTTCCCCACCGGTCGCGCGATCGAGCGAGGTTCCGAGATGAGCGTACGCCCCTACCGCGATATCCACCGCCGGCCGTCCCGTCGCATCAATGTCGGCTCGGTGCCGGTGGGCGACGATGCGCCGATCTCGGTGCAGACCATGACGAACACGCTGACCGCCGACGTCAAGGCCACGGTCGAGCAGATTCAGCGCTGCGAGGCGGCCGGCGCCGACATCGTGCGGGTGAGCTGCCCCGACGAGGACAGCGCCAAGGCGCTGAAGCAGATCACCGCCCAGGTCTCGGTGCCGATCGTCGCGGACATCCATTTCCACTACAAGCGGGCCATCGAGGCGGCGGAAAACGGGGCCGCGTGCCTGCGGATCAATCCGGGCAACATCGGCTCGGCCGACCGGGTGCGCGAGGTGGTGCAGGCGGCCAAGGACCACGGCTGTTCCATGCGGATCGGGGTCAATGCCGGCAGCCTGGAAAAGGACCTGCTGGAGAAATACGGCGAGCCCTGCCCCGAGGCCATGGTCGAGAGCGCGCTCGATCACGCGAAGATCCTCGAGGACAACGACTTCCGCGACTTCAAGATCAGCGTCAAGGCCTCCGACGTCTTCCTTGCCGTCGCCGCGTATCAGGGGCTGGCGGATGCGTGCGACTACCCGCTGCATCTCGGCGTGACCGAGGCGGGGGCCCAGCGCATCGGCACCGTGAAGTCGTCGATCGGTCTCGGCATGCTGCTGTGGAGCGGCATCGGCGACACCATTCGGGTCTCGCTCTCGGCGCCGCCGGAGGAGGAGGTGAAGGTCGGCTTCGACATCCTGAAGTCGCTGAACCTGCGCCACCGGGGGGTCAACGTGATCTCGTGCCCGTCCTGCGCCCGCCAGCAGTTCGACGTGATCGAGAATGTGCGGGTGCTGGAGGAGCGGCTGGCCCATATCACCACGCCGATGACGGTGTCGGTGATCGGCTGCGTGGTGAACGGCCCCGGCGAGGCGCGGGAGACCGATATCGGCATCACCGGGGGTGGCAACGGGACCCATATGGTGTACATCGCCGGCCAGCCGGACCATCGGCTGAAGAGCAAGGACGTGGTCGACCACATGGTCGAGCTGATCGAGAAGAAGGCGGCGGAGATCGAAGCCGAGCGCGCGGCGCAGGACGCCACGGTCGCCGCCGAATAGACGAGCCGGCCTCGGACGGGTCCGCGGCCGCCTGGAGGAACCCTGACGTTGCCAAGCCTGCAACTGGTGCGCGGACTCGACCGGATCGAGGGAGCGCCGGCCGCCGCTTCCTAGGAGCGCGCCGTGACCGTTGCTGTTCCGCCGCTTCAGGTGATCGGCGTCGATCATCGCACGTGCCCCGATGGCGTGCGCGAGAAGCTGTTCGTCGATGATACCGAGATGCCGGCGATGCTCGACGCGCTGAAGGCCGGCGGGGCGGCGGAGGCGCTGGTTCTCTCCACCTGCAATCGGGTCGAGGTGATCGGCCGGTTCGACGATCCCGACGGCGCTCCGGCTGTTGTCGCTGGCGCGCTCGGCCGTCCGGTCGATCTGCCGGGCGAGGTGCTGCGCCCGCTGCTCTACATGCACCGGGAGACCGACGCGGTGCGCCATGTGTTCCGGGTCGCCTGCGCGCTGGAGAGCCAGGTGGTCGGCGAGCCGCAGGTCCTGGGGCAGGTGCGCGCCGCCCACCGGCTGTGCCGCGATCTCGGCGGGGCCGGACCGCTGATCGAGGAGACGCTGCGGGCCGCCTATGCCGTCGCCAAGCAGGTGCGCAGCGACACGCGGATCGGCGAGGGACCGGTCTCCCTGGCCGCCGCCGCCGTCGCCCGGGTCAAGGATCTGTTCGGCGACCTGGACGGGCGCAGCGGGCTGCTGGCCGGCACCGGTGAGCTGGGTATCCTGATCGCCGAGCACATGGCCTCGGCCGGCATGGACCGGCTGGAGGTGCTCGATCGGTTTTCCCGCCGCGCGGCGCTGGCGGCGCGCGACCTGGAGGCGCATCACGGCGGGCTGGAGGCGCTAGGCACCGCGCTGGACCGGGCCGATGTGGTGGTGACGACCCTCGGCGAGGGCCGCTACCTGATCACCGCCGAGATGATCGAGGCGGCGCTGCGCCGGCGTCGGCGCCGGCCGTTTTTCCTGCTGGATCTGTCGGTGCCTGGCGACGTGGAACCGGCGGTGCACCGCCTTGACGAGGCGTTCGTCTATGATTTCGGCGATCTGGAGGCGATCACGCGCGCCGGCCTGGCCGATCGCGTCGGCGAGGCCGAAAAAGCGGAGCGGATGGTCGACGCGGCGGTGGTGTCCTTCACCCGCGACCGATCGGGACGCGACGCCGCGCCCGACATCGCGGCACTGCGCGCCCATGTCGAGACGCTGGTGGCCGAGATGACCGACGGTGACGGGGACCTAGCGCGGCGTATCGCCGCCCGGCTCTCCCATGCGCCGTCGGTGGCGCTGCGGGAACTGGCGGAGGAGGGGCGGCTCGACCGCAACACCCGACGGCTGATCGCCCGGCTGTTCGGCATGCCCGACACTGATGGAGGAGACGAGACGTGAGCCTTGAGGCGACCCTGGACCGGGTGGTCGATCGCGCGAAGGAGCTGGAGGCGCTGCTGTCCAATCCCGAGGGGTTGGACTCGAGCGGCTTTCAGAAAATGTCGCGCGAGCTGTCGGAACTGGCGCCGGTGGTGGCCAAGGTCGAGGAGCTGAAGCAAACGCGTGCCGAACTCGCCGATGCCCGCGCCCTCGTCGAGGAGAGCGACGACGAGATGAAGGAGCTCGCCGAGGCCGAGGTGGCGGAGATCGAGGATCGCCTGCCCGCCCTGGAACGCGAGGTGCAGATCCTGCTGCTGCCGAAGGACGAGGCGGACGAGAAGAACGTCATCCTGGAGGTCCGCGCCGGGACCGGTGGCGACGAGGCGGCGCTGTTCGCCTCCGACCTGTTCGCCATGTACCAGCGTTACACCCAGGCCCGCGGCTGGCGGTTCGAGGTCATGGAGGTCTCGGAGAACGAGCTCGGCGGCTACAAGGAGGCGGTGGCCTCCATCACCGGGCGCGGGGTCTACGCCCGGCTGAAGTTCGAGAGCGGTGTCCACCGGGTGCAGCGGGTTCCGGTGACCGAGAGCCAGGGGCGTATCCACACCTCCGCCGCCACCGTCGCCGTGCTGCCGGAGGCCGAGGAGGTCGATATCGAGGTCGAGGACAAGGACCTGCGCGTCGACGTCTACCGCTCCAGCGGCGCCGGCGGCCAGCACGTGAACACCACCGACAGCGCGGTGCGCATCACCCACATCCCGACCGGTGTCGTGGTCACCCAGCAGGACGAGAAGTCGCAGCACAAGAACCGCGCCAAGGCCATGCGCATCCTGCGCGCCCGGCTCTACGACCTGCAGCGTCAGGCCGCCGACGAGGCGCGCGCCGCCGACCGCAAGAGCCAGGTCGGCTCCGGCGACCGCTCCGAGCGCATCCGCACCTACAACTTTCCCCAGGGCCGGGTGACCGATCACCGGATCAACCTGACCCTCTACAAGCTCGACCGGGTGGTCAGCGGCGAGGCGCTGGACGAGGTGCTGGACGCCTTGATCGCCGAGGACGAGGCCGAGCGTCTGGCGTCCCTGACGTGAGCCCGCGGCGATGACGCGCATCCGCGACGCCCTGCGCGACGGCGCGCGGCGTCTCGCAGCGGCCGGGGTCGAGGGCGCGCGGCTGGACGCGCGCCTGCTGCTCGGCCATGCGCTCGGACGCGAGGTCTGGCCACATGAGGAGACCGCGCTCGACCGGGATGCCCTCGATCGGTTCGAGGCGTTGCTCCACCGCCGCCGCAACCGTGAGCCGGTCAGTCGGATCGTCGGTCGCCGGGCCTTCTGGACCCTGGACCTTGAGGTGACCCCCGCAACGCTCGACCCGCGGCCGGACAGCGAGACACTGATCGAGGCGGCGGTGGAGGCCTTCCGCGACGCGCCGCCGCCGGCGCGGATTCTCGATCTCGGCACCGGCACCGGATGCCTGCTGCTGGCGGCGCTGAGTGAGTTTCCGGACGCCATCGGCCTCGGCCTCGACCGGTTGCCGGCGGCGGCCGATGTCGCCCGGCGCAACGCCGAGACGACCGGGCTCTCGGCGCGGGCGGAGATCCGGTCGGGTGACTGGTCTGACCTCACGGGTGCCGGCCGGTTCGAACTGATCCTCAGCAATCCGCCCTACATCGCGGCGGGTGAGATCTCCAGTCTGGAGCCCGATGTGCGTGGCTTCGACCCCCTGGAGGCACTGGAGGCGGGACGCGACGGGTTGGACGCGTACCGGTCGTTGGCGCCGGTTTTGGCGGACCTGCTGGCGCCGGGGGGGATCGCGATCCTGGAGCTTGGGATCGGCCAGGGTGATGCCGTTGCCGCCATCATGGCGCCGTATGGGCTGACCGTGGCCGCACGCCGGGACGACCTCGGCGGCGTTTCCCGTGCACTGGTTCTGAAATGGAACGACACCCGTTCATGAACCCCCAAGTAGGCGGAAAACCGCTTGGAATTCAGAGGTAAGCGAGATAGGGTGCGGCATCGGCGTCGGGGCGATTTAGTCCATGCCGAAGCCACTCTCAACATGGTGATCGCGAGATGCGGTCCGCCCGGTATCCGAGGGGAGAACCGGCCGTCCTGATTGAACGAGTGGCCTGCGAACCGGACACGGGGTCCGCTTCGAACAACAGGAAACGTGTCAGGCATGAGACAAGGCCCACACCAGAAGCGTGGTCGCGGACGGGGTAACCGCCGACCGAACACGCCGAACCGCAATCAGACCTTCGACAGCAACGGGCCGGACGTTCGCATCCGCGGCAACGCCCATCAGGTCTACGAGAAGTATCTGACGCTCGCCCGCGACGCGTCTGCCTCCGGCGACCGTGTTCTGGCCGAGAGTTACTTCCAGCACGCCGATCACTACTACCGCATCGTCAGCGCCTTCGCCGAGAACGACGCCGAGCGGCAGAACCGCAACAACGGGCAGGGTCAGCAGCCCAATGGCGGGCCGCGCGACTGGAACGACGAGGACGATGACCGCGAGTCGTCGACCGGCGGCGGAAACGGCAATGGCCGCGACGAGCGTCGTGGCGATCGGCGTGGCGGCGACGATCGGAACAGCGACGACCGGAACAGCGATGACCGGAACAGCGATGACCGGGACGAGGACCGCGCGTCGGACTCCGAGCGGCCGGCGGCTGCGAGCGAGTCCACACCGGAGGCCGAGCAGTCCGACACCCCGGCGCCGCGCCGCGGTCGGGGACGCCCGCGCCGTGCGCCGGTCGAGTCCGAGGGGACGACCGAGGCGGACGGCATCCGCCGGACGCTTCGCGTGGCGAAGGGGGGCGACGGTGAGGCCTCGGGCGACGCCAACGCTGATGCGGAGGCCAGCGGTGAGGACCAGCCGCGCCCGAAGCGCCGCCGCCGCACGGCCGCCAGCGCCGAAGAGGCCGCCAACAGCGACGATGACGGCGCCGCCGCGGCAAGCTGAGTTATCGGTCGAGACAATGCAAACCGGCCCGGTCGCCCGACCGGGCGGCTTGCTTGCGCGGGAACGGTTTCCGCCCCTGCCGAATGCGCAGGCCTCCGCGTGGCCAAGGGCCGATCAGGTCTTGCCGCGATCTCCAGAGATCGCGACGAAGTATTTGTATTTGCTCTATCTCATAGAAGCAGAGCGTGACTCACGCCTAAGACGGCACCGCGAAGCGATTCCGTCTTAACCGATCATGCGTCACACGACCCGGCTCTAACCGGCGACGGTGATCGGGTCTCCCACCGCGACCCTGCCGGCGCCGGACACCCGCGCATAGACACCGCAATCCGTGTGGCCGAACCCGCGCTGCAGGTCGTTCAGGATCGCCAGGTCGCGCTGGCCGGTTTCCGGATTGGCGTGAGTCGCGGCGCAGCGTGTGTTGATCTCCTCGACCGTCACCTGCGCCGCGCCGATGGTGAGCGTCTTGCCGACCCAACCCATCTCAGCCCAGGGCTCGACCCCGTCGATCAGCAGGTTGGCTCGGAACCGCAGCGGATCGACCGGCTTTCCGACCACCCGCGCCAGATCGCGCACGCTGCCCAGGTTGATGATCGAGAGATAGGGCGGCTCCAGGTCGGTGTAGCCGCGCTCGCCCAGGTCGACGATCTTCGGCGCGCCGCGCAGATCGTTCTTGGCGTAGGCGGCAAAGAACTGCTCGATCACCGTGCAGCCGGTGCGGCTGGTCAACTCACCGCGCGCGATCTGACGGCCGCCGCGGCGGATCTCCAGCGTCGCGGTCGCGTCGTCGAAAGCCGTTTCCAGGGCGGCGAGCTTCGGCACGCTCATGACCTGCAGGAAATGCGCCTTGGGCAGCCAGTCGGGCGCGGCCGGGTTCACCGGCGCCGACCCGTGGGCGATGGCGAAGCGCCGGTCGAACGGGATCAGCCGGTCGACCTGAAGATCGACGGCGTCCAGCGCCTCCGGCGAGAGGCCCTTCACCGGGTACCGGCTGATCGATGTGACCTGCGCGCTCATTCGTCGACAGAACGCCCCCCGACGGTCGCTGTCAACGTGGCCATACCGACCGTGGGGGCAAGGGCGCGTCTTGTGTTGCCGCACTGCAACACCCATGTCTGATCCGAAGGCGGGCGGCGCCTGATCGGGCCGCCCGAAACCGGGGTTCGGGAGTATACTTCCGACGCTCGGACGAGGCCGTCCACGTCGCCTGACGGGGCGTGGAGGGCCGTACTGGCGAAACGCGGTACTCGTGGAGACGTGCGATGAATTTCGAGAAACTGTCCGACCGCTGTAAGGGCTTCCTGCAGGCGGCGCAGACCCATGCGCTTGGCCGTGGCCACCAGCGGCTGCTACCTGCCCACCTCCTCAAGGTGTTCATCGAGGATTCCGAGGGTCTGGCGGCGACCCTGATCCAGCGCGCCGGCGGCGATCCGAAGGCAGCGCTCGCCCGGGCCGACGAGAGTCTCGCCAAGGTGCCGCAGGTCGAGGGCAGCGGCGCCGGTCAGGTCTACATGTCCTCCGAGCTGGCCAAGATCCTGACTCAGGCCGAGGAAGTCGTGAAGAAGGCGGGCGACCAATACGTCACCGTCGAGCGGCTGCTGCTGGCGATCGCGCTGGCATCGGGGACCGACGCGGCCAAGGCGCTGACCGAGACCGGCCTGTCGCCGCAGAGCCTGGAGAAGGCGATCCAGGACATGCGCAAGGGTCGCACCGCCGACAGCGCCAACGCCGAGGGCAGTTTCGACGCGCTGAAGAAATACACCCGCGACCTGACCGAGGCGGCGAGCGACGGCAAGATCGACCCGGTCATCGGTCGCGACGAGGAGATCCGCCGCACCATCCAGGTGTTGTCGCGCCGGACCAAGAACAATCCCGTCCTGATCGGCGAGCCGGGCGTCGGCAAGACCGCCATCGTCGAGGGCCTGGCCCAGCGCATCGTCAACGGCGACGTGCCGGAGGGGCTGAAGAACAAGAAGCTGCTGGTGCTCGACCTCGGCGCGCTGATTGCCGGCGCCAAGTTCCGCGGCGAGTTCGAGGAGCGCCTGAAGGCGGTGCTGAACGAGCTCGGCCACAGCGAGGGCGAGATCATCCTGTTCATCGACGAGCTGCACACTCTGGTCGGCGCCGGCGCCGCCGAGGGCGCGATGGACGCCTCCAACATGCTGAAACCGGCGCTGGCCCGCGGCGAACTTCATTGCGTGGGCGCGACGACCTTGGACGAGTACCGCAAGCACATCGAGAAGGACGCGGCCCTCGCGCGCCGGTTCCAGCCGGTCTTCGTCGCCGAGCCGGGCGTGGTCGAAACGGTGTCGATCCTGCGCGGCCTGAAGGAGAAGTACGAGGTCCACCACGGCGTTCGCATCACCGACAGCGCGCTGGTGGCGGCGGCCAACCTGTCCAACCGCTACATCACCGACCGCTTCCTCCCGGACAAGGCGATCGACCTGGTGGACGAGGCGGCGTCGCGGCGGCGCATGGAGGTCGACAGCAAGCCCGAGCAGATCGACGAGCTCGACCGCAAGATCATCCAGCTGAAGATCGAGCGCGAGGCGCTGAAGAAGGAGGACGACAAGGCCAGCCAGGACCGCCTGGAGACCCTGGAGGAGGAGTTGGCCGACCTGGAGGACCGCTCGGCCGAGCTGACCGCGCGCTGGCAGGGCGAAAAGGAGGTCCTGTCCGGCTCCCAGAAGGTCAAGGAGAAGCTCGACAACGCCCGCCAGGAGCTGGAGGTGGCGAAGCGGGCCGGCGACCTGACGCGGGCCGGCGAGCTGACCTACTCCGTCATTCCGCAGCTGGAACAGACCCTCGCCCATGCCGAGGACGCCTCGTCCAAGCGGATGCTGAAGGAGGAGGTGTCGGACTCTGACATCGCCTCGGTGGTGTCGCGCTGGACTGGCATCCCGGTCGACAAGATGCTGGAGGGCGAGCGCGACAAGCTGCTGGCGATGGAGGCCAACCTGCACAAGCGGGTGGTCGGCCAGGACGAGGCGATCACCGCCGTCGCCAATGCGGTGCGCCGGGCCCGCGCCGGCTTGCAGGACCCGAACCGGCCGATCGGCTCGTTCCTGTTCCTCGGTCCGACCGGCGTCGGCAAGACCGAGCTGACCAAGGCGCTGGCCGAATTCTTGTTCGACGACGAGCACGCCATGGTGCGGCTCGACATGTCGGAGTTCATGGAGAAGCACGCCGTCGCGCGGCTGATCGGCGCCCCGCCGGGCTATGTCGGCTACGAGGAGGGCGGCACCCTCACCGAGGCGGTGCGTCGCCGGCCGTATCAGGTGGTGCTGTTCGACGAGGTCGAGAAGGCGCATCCGGACGTGTTCAACGTGCTGCTGCAGGTGCTCGACGACGGCCGCCTGACCGACGGCCAGGGGCGCACGGTCGACTTCCGCAACACCATGATCATCATGACGTCGAACCTCGGCGCCGATCGGCTGGCGGCGCTGCCGGACGGCCAGTCGGTTGACGACGTGCGCGAGCAGGTGATGGAGGCCGTGCGGGCGTCGTTCCGGCCGGAGTTCCTGAACCGGATCGACGAGGTGCTGCTGTTCGCCCGCCTGGCGCGGGACGCCATGAAAGGCATCGTCGACATCCAGCTGCAGCGTTTGCGCCGGATGCTGGCCGACCGCGACATCCGCCTGGCCCTGGATGACCAGGCGCTGGCCTGGCTGGCGGAGGCGGGCTACGACCCGGTCTACGGGGCCCGGCCGCTGAAGCGGGTGATCCAGCGCTCGCTGCAGAACCCGCTGGCCAACCGGATCCTGGAAGGCCGGATCAGCGACGGCGACGTGGTGATCGTCTCGGCGGTTGACGGCGCCCTCGTCATCGATGGCGAGGCGGCGGCGGGCAGCGACGTGGCGATCGAGGCGGCGGAGTAAGACCCAATCTGTCATCCCGGCTTGCCCCGGCCTTGTGTCGGGGGAAGGCCGGGACCCAGCCGCACTAACGGTAGGCTCCGGGTTCTGGGTCCCGGCCGTCACCCCGCGCAAGACGGGGCTCCGCCGGGACGACAAAAGGGATCAGCGGGCTAGGCTTTGCGATCGCCGCGGTTTGGCGGCGGCCGCAGACGGTCATGGTCGAACGTGCCCGCTTCCAGCGCAGGCCATAAATCCAGCCAGTCCGGGTTCATGCCTTCGATGAGCGTCAGCTTCCAGGCGCGGCGCCATCGCTTGACCCGCTTCTCCCGGAGGGTCGCCTGTTCGATGCGTTCGTGCTCTTCAAAGTACACGAGGCGGCGCGCGTTGTATTTCGCACAGAACCCTTCGGTCGCGGCGAGGCGGTGGCGCATCCGCTCGATGAGGTTGCCCGTCACGCCGGTATACAGGGTGCTGTTTCGCTTGGAGGCGAGGATGTAGACACAGGAGTGGAACGGCCGTCGCATATGAGTGTGATGGACGGCGTAGGGCGCAAAACCGACGCACCTATTGTCATCCCGGCCGAGCGCAGAGAGGGCCGGGACCCAGCTGCGCTGCCCGCTTGGCTCCGGCCTTAGGTCCCGGCCGTCACCCCGCGCTAGGCGGGGCTCCACCGGGATGACAAGGGTTGGGGCGCTGCCGCCACGCCCCCGCCCTTGCGTTGCCCCCCGCTCCGCCTTAAGACCGTGCCTCACCAACGCTTTGATGAGGCTCGACCCATGGCCAGCCCCGCGCCCGCCAATTCCCTGCGCTCCGGTCCCGACGAGAGCGGTCATTTCGGCATCTTCGGCGGCCGTTACGTCGCCGAAACGCTGATGCCGCTGATCCTGGACGTCGAGGCGGCCTACAGCACCGCCAAACTGGATCCCGAGTTTCAGCGCGAGTTCGAGCACTACCAGAAGCATTACATCGGCCGGCCGAGCCCGCTGTACTTCGCCGAGCGGCTGACCGAGCATTTCGGTGGTGCGAAGCTCTACTTCAAGCGCGACGAGCTGAACCACACTGGCGCGCACAAGATCAACAACGTGATCGGCCAAGCCCTGGTCGCCAAGCGCATGGGCAAGACCAAGATCATCGCCGAGACCGGCGCCGGCCAGCACGGGGTCGCGACGGCCACCGCCTGCGCCCTGTTCGGCATGGAGTGCGAGGTATTCATGGGCGCGGTCGATGTCGAGCGCCAGAAGCCGAATGTCGACCGCATGCGCCTGCTCGGCGCCAAGGTCATCCCGGTCACCTCCGGCTCGTCCACCCTGAAGGACGCGATGAACGAGGCCCTGCGCTACTGGGTCTCCAAGCCGGACTCGCATTTCTACATCATCGGCACGGTCGCCGGCCCGCACCCCTACCCGGCCATGGTCCGCGACTTCCAGTCGGTGATCGGCCGCGAGACCCGCGTGCAGATGCAGGAGGCCGAGGGCCGGCTGCCGGACACCCTGGTCGCGGCGATCGGCGGCGGCTCCAACGCCATGGGCCTGTTCCATCCGTTCCTGGACGACACCGATGTCGAGCTGATCGGGGTCGAGGCCGGCGGCTACGGCCTGGACACGAACCAGCACGCGGCCTCGCTCACCGGCGGCCGACCGGGGGTGCTGCACGGTAACCGGACCTATCTGCTGCAGGACGACGACGGGCAGATCGCCGAGGCGCACTCGATCTCCGCCGGGCTCGACTATCCCGGCATCGGTCCGGAGCATTCCTGGCTGCACGAGCTTGGCCGGGTGAAGTACGTGTCGGTGACCGATGACGAGGCGCTCGAGGCGTTCGCGCTCTGCACCCGCAAGGAAGGCATCATCCCGGCCCTCGAGCCGAGCCACGCGCTGGCGCATCTGGCGAAGGTCATCGGCGACATGCCGAAGGACAGGCTCGTGGTGATGAACCTCTGCGGGCGCGGCGACAAGGATGTCGACGCCGTCATTCCGAAGCTCGAGGCGAAGGGTCTGCTTTGATGAAGTCTGGTGTGGGGCGGATCGACGCCAAGTTCGCGGCGCTGAAGCAGGAGGGCCGGGCCGGTCTCGGCGTCTTCATCACCGCCGGCGACCCGGATCCGGCGACCAGCGCGGCGCTGCTCAAGGGCCTGCCCGGCGCCGGCGCCGACATGATCGAGTTCGGCATGCCGTTCACCGATCCCATGGCCGACGGCCCGGCGATCCAGGAGTCGAGCCAGCGCGCGCTGAAGGGCGGCATGACGCTCAAGGGCACGCTGGAGCTGGTGCGCGGCTTCCGCGGCGGGGACCAGACCACGCCGATCATCCTGATGGGCTACTACAACCCGATCTACAGCTACGGCGTCGACGCCTTCATCGACGACGCGCTGGCCGCCGGGGCCGACGGGCTGATCATCGTCGACCTGCCGCCGGAGGAGGATGACGAGCTCTGCATCCCCGCCCTCAAGCGCGGCCTCGGGTTCATCCGCCTCGCCACCCCGACGACCGACGACAAGCGGCTGCCCAAGGTCCTGACCAACACCGCCGGTTTCGTCTACTACGTCGCCATCGCCGGTATCACCGGTACGGCCTCGGCGGCGGCGGACGCGATCACCGGGGCGGTCGAGCGCCTGAAGCGTCACACCGAGCTGCCGGTCTGCGTCGGTTTCGGCATCAAGACGCCGCAGCAGGCCGCCGATGTCGCCAAGGTGGCCGACGGCGCCATTGTCGGCACCGCCGTGGTCAACTGCATCAAGGACTCGCTCGACGCGGGCGGCAAGGCGTCGGACAGTACCGTGTCGGCGACCCTGGATTTCGTGCGGTCGCTGGCCGATGGCGTGCGCGGCGCGCGCGGCTGAGTGTGAGATGACGGAGAGGCGGCGATGAACTGGCTCACCAGCTCGGTCCTGCCGAAGATCAAGGCCTGGGTCGGCGCCCGCGAGGTGCCGGACAACCTGTGGCACAAATGCCCGGCCTGCGGCCAGATGCTGTTCCACCGCGACCTCGAGGAGAACCTCCAGGTCTGCCCGGAATGCGACCACCACATGCGCCTGCCGGCGGTCGAGCGCCTGAGGATGCTGTTCGACGGCGGCGAGTACCAGACGATCGAGCTGCCCAAGGTGGCGCCGGACCCGCTGCGGTTCCGCGACCGCAAGCGCTATTCCGACCGGCTGCGCGAGGCGCAGGTGAAGACCGGACGCAACGACGCGATCATCGTCGCCCACGGCACGATCGAGAACGCGGCCGCCGTTTGCGCGGTGTTCGACTTCTCGTTCATGGGCGGCTCCATGGGGACCGGCGTCGGCGAGGGCCTGGTTCGCGCGGCGAAGCTGGCCGAGACCCAGGACGCGGGCCTGATCGTGTTCCCGGCCTCGGGCGGCGCGCGCATGCAGGAAGGCATCCTGTCGCTGATGCAGATGCCGCGTACCGTCGCCGCCGTCGACCGGCTGAAGGACAAGGGCCTGCCGTTCATCGTCGTGCTCACCGACCCGACCACCGGTGGGGTGACCGCGTCCTTCGCCATGCTCGGCGACCTGCATCTGGCGGAACCCGGCTCGATCATCGGCTTCGCCGGCCAGCGGGTGATCCAGGAGACGATCCGCGAGCAGCTGCCCGATGGGTTCCAGAAGGCCGAGTACCTGCGCGATCACGGCATGGTCGACGTGGTGGTGCATCGCCGCGACCTGAAGGCGATGCTGGGGCGGCTGCTGGGGCTGCTGATGTTCCGCGAACCGTCGGCCGAGGTCGTCGCCCTGCCGCAGCCGGACCTGGACATTCCGAAGCAGGACACGGCCGATGCGGCGAATGCCGAGGAGGCGGAGGCCAAGCCGGCCGAGGCCGAGGCGGCGACGCCGGCCAAGCCGGAACCCCAGAAAACCTGACCCGCGACCCTGGTCCGCACCCCGGAGACACCGGCCATGTCCGCCCCCACCCTGGTTCCGGACGCTCCGGCGCCCGATGCGATCCTCGCCCGGCTGCAGACCCTGCATCCGAAGCTGATCGACCTGTCGCTGGACCGCATCCGCGCGCTGCTCGACCGTCTCGGCCATCCGGAACGGGCGTTGCCACCGGTCATCCATGTCGCGGGAACCAACGGCAAGGGCTCCGTCGTCGCCTATCTGCGGGCGATCCTGGAGGCGGCGGGGTATCGGGTGCACGCCTATACCTCGCCCCATCTCGTCCGCTTCAACGAGCGCATCCGTCTCGCCGGAACGCTGATCGACGACGCGGCCCTGTCGGCGGTCCTGGAGGAGGTCGAGGCGGTGAACGCGGGTGCGGAGATCACCCTGTTCGAAATCACCACAGCCGCCGCTTTCCTCGCCTTCTCACGCACGCCGGCGGACGTGCTGCTGCTGGAGGTCGGGCTCGGCGGCCGCCTGGACACCACCAACGTGGTCGACCGGCCGCTGGCCACCGCCATCACCCCGGTCTCCATCGATCACGTGCAGTTTCTCGGCGACACCATCGAGAAGATCGCCTTCGAGAAGGCCGGGATCATCAAGCCGGGCGTGCCGCTGGTGGTCGGCCCCCAGGATGCCGCCGCGCTCACGGTGATAACCGATCGGGCGGCGGAGCTCGGCGCGCCGACGCGTGTCTTCGGCCGGGACTTCTCGGTCCGAGTCGAGGCGGACGGCATCACGGTGACGCTCGGCGACGAGGCGGAATTCC
>JGI12316J15310_10000505_pt14 | contig 18525 bp, 17 predicted proteins | sample MarCyaLeptolynsp_FD_15310 | JGI IMG/M metagenome (IMG submission 15310)
AGCGGCTCGAAGAATCGCTCGAGGCGATCGGCGAGGTCCCCGAGACTGCGGGCGCCTTCGACGTAGGCGCATCCCTGCGCAGCGAGGGCGTGCCAGTCGGCATTGGCCGCCGCGTCCGTCGGGTGAAAGTAACGGACGTAACCGTAGACCCGAGCGAATGCCTCCAGGTTGTCGACCGTGTCCACGGCGCGCTCGCGTGCCGCCACCGGAGGGGCGGGTGCCGGCGGTGGCTGATGCGCGCAGGCGAGGAGCAAGACGGCCGGCAGCAACCAATGCCACAGCGCTCGGGACACAGCCGACACGTCTTTCATGAGACACCATCTCGGTGGCGCGGTTCTCGCAAAACCGCGCTGTGCCCAGGACGTGCCCGAATCGGCCGTTGAGCTGCGCTAGCGCGCGTCATGGACAGCCTCCGAGGCCCGCAGATCTCCCGGCCTGATTCCGATCTCGTCACCGGTGTACGAGACGGCCCGACCCTCCCCGTCCCCAACCGATGCCGATCCTCGCGCCGGGGCGCCCTATAATTGCGTGGTGCCTACGGCGCTGGTCAGCGCATCCATGCTCAAACCTCGGCGTGCCGCCGACTTCGCGGACGACCTTCCCGTCGTTCGACGGTCGGAGTTGCTGCAGGCCGAGGGCTGGAGCCGCCGCTGGCTGTCGCTGATCCTGTGGTCGGGGATTCCGTTCGGCATTCTCGCGGTCGGCATGTGGACCCACCTGACCTCGGTGGCCGTGCTCGCGCTGGGCATGTGGATCTACATCGTCGCCGGCGAGTTCCTCGACCGAGGCCTCGAGCGCGCCCTGCAGGCGTACGCGGCGGGACGCTTCGAGCTGGCCCAACGCATCCTCGCCCGCACCGGCGGAGGACAGCGTCGCCGCTCGGTGCTGCGCTACCTCGTGGCGGCCTCGCACGCGCGCGGCGACCTTCAAAGCGCGCTGGAGGCCTCCGAGCGGCTGATCGAGGACGTGGACATGACGTTCACCGCGACCGCCGACGAGAGCTGGGAAGCGCGCGCGTGTCGGGTATGGCTGCTGCTGGAGCATGGTGATCTCGAGCTCGCCGAGCACGAGCTGAAGCAGCTCCCCGCCGCGCCCGACGATGCGCGCTTCGGTTGGATCCGGATCGAGCTCGAGCTCGCGGTCGAGTACGCGGCGGATCGAATCCCCAGCGCGACGCTGCTCGTTCGGGCCGAAGATGCTCTCGCGGGGGTCGACTCGTCACCGGGATTGGCGCGCCGACTGTCGCTGATGATGACCCTGCTGCGCTGGGGCTGGCGGCGGCGCGGCGACGACGAGCGGGCGCGGCGATGGCGGGGCCTGATGCACAGCCATGGGGATCGCGAACGCGCGGTGGCTCGGCTGTCCGCGCTCGACGGGCACCAGCGCGTCGAATTGGCGCCCTATCGCCGTTAGCGGACGTCGGTCTGGTCGAAATTCGACCGCGGGGCAGGCCGTTACGGACCCGTTACGTTGGGGCGGGGGGTCGCGCGTAGACCCAAAGCATGAACCGCCGAGACCCCTCGAATCGACCCCGTGCCCAGCGTCCGCAGGGGTCCGACCGTTTTCCCACCGACGAGGAGCTGCTCGCCGAGGCCCAGGCCGAGGTCGAAGCCGAGCTCATCAACAACGACCTCCCGGCCATCGCGCAGCCCGTGGAGGAGCCGCCCAAGCGCCCGCGATTTCGCCCGGCGATCGAGACGGTGCTCCTGGCCAGCACGGCCGCCCTGCTCGCCGCCGTGGCCTGGCCCATCGCGACCGCCGGGCTGCGATCGGACGCGCCCGCCGGGAACGGATCGACGCCGACGACCGTGGTCGCCGAGCCCGATCCCGAGCCCGTCGTCACGCCGGCCGTCGCCCCCAAGATCCAGATCGCACTGCTGCTCGACACCAGCAGCAGCATGGACGGGCTGATCGACCAGGCGCGCTCGCAGCTGTGGCGGGTGGTCAACGCCCTCGACAGCGCCACCTACCACGGCGCCGCCCCGACCCTCGAGATCGCGGTGTACGAGTACGGCAACGACAACCTCGACGGCGAGACCGGGTGGATCCGCCAGGTGTCCCCGTTCACCGTCGAGCTCGACCGCGTGTCCGAAAAGCTCTTCGCGCTACAGACCTTCGGCGGCGACGAGCGAGCTGGACAGGTCATCGCCCGCTCGATCGACGAGCTGCAGTGGGCCGACGGTCCCGGCACGCTCAAGGTGATGTACATCGCCGGCAACGAGAGCTTCGCGCAGGGTCCCGTCGCCTGGCAGGATGCGATCGAGAAGGCGCGGGCCAAGGGCGTGGTGGTCAACACCGTGCTGTGTGACGGGGTCGACGATCACTGGAGCGCCGCGGCCCGCATGGCCGGTGGCAAGTTCATGGCCATCGATCACAACGCCAAGGCCGTCTACATCCACGCGCCGCAGGATGACGACATCGCGAAGCTGGGCGACAAGATCAACAAGACCTACATCGGGTATGGCCGCATGGGAGACTGGGGCGCCGAAAACCAGATGGCGCAGGACAGCAATGCCGCGCTGTCGGGTGAGGGCAGCAAGATCCAGCGTGCACTGACCAAGGGCACGCTGTCGTACCGCAACCCGACCTGGGACCTCGTCGACGCGGCGGAGGACGCTGGCTTCAACCTGGCGGACGTCGACAAGAAGAGCCTGCCCAGCGAGCTCCAGGGCATGTCCGAGAGCGAGATCGATGCCTTCGTCGAAGGCAAGCGCAAGGAGCGGGAGGCGCTGCAGGCCGAGCTGCGCACGCTGTCCAAGGAGCGCGAGGCCTTCGTGTCCGCCGAGCTCGAGCGACGCCACGGCAAGGATCCCAACCGGCTCGACACCGCGATCGTCACCTCGATCCTCGACCAGGCCGCCGCGGCGGGCTTTTCGATCGGCGACGACGAGTAAGCTAGGCTGAGCGCGTACGATGCCCAGCGACACCACCAGCGCCTCCACCGTGCTCGTCGTCGAGGACGACCGCGCGATTCGGGAGGGGCTGGTCGACGCCCTCGGCTTCGACGGCTACCGCGTGCTCCAGGCCGCGGATGCGCCGTCGGGGACCGAGGCCGCGCTGCGTTCGGCGTGCGACCTGGTCTTGCTCGACCTGATGCTGCCCGGTGGCGACGGGCTGTCGGTACTCAAGGAGATCCGCAAGCTCAAGCCGCAGCTACCCGTGATCATCTTGACCGCACGCGGACGCGAGGCAGATCGGGTCAAGGGATTGCAGCTCGGTGCGGACGACTACGTGGTCAAGCCGTTCTCGATTCGCGAGCTGCTGGCCCGCGTCCAAGCCGTGCTGCGACGCACGACCGTGCCGAGCGAGGCGCCCGACCACACCGCCCTCGCAGTTCCGGGCGGCTCCATCGATCTGGCGCGGCGCGAGGTCGTCTGGGACGACGGCGCGCGCGAGGAGCTGTCGGAGCGCGAAGTCGCCGTCGTCGCCCACCTATCGCGCAACCGCGAGCGTGCCGTGAGCCGAGACGAGCTGCTGCGTGACGTCTGGTCGGTCGACCCCGCGCGAAGCAAGCAGTCGCGCACGGTGGACATGCTCGTCGCCCGGCTGCGCGACAAGCTGCGCGACACCGGCGAGTCCAAGGTCATCGTCACGGTGCGCGGGCGTGGCTACAAGCTCGGAGACCCACCATGAAGGCCCGCACCCCGTGGTTGGTCTTTGCTGGGGCGCTGCTCGTCGTGGTGGCGGTGATGGCCTTCGTCACGGCCAAGCTCGTGGGGCTCGAGCGTGAGCGCATCGATGCCGACGCTCGCGGCGCCCACGAAGAGCAGGTTCGCCTCGCGCTGTGGCGTCTGGACAGCGAGACCACGCCGCTGCTGATGGAAGAGATTTCGATCCTCGGTCTGCTCGGCGAGCCCGAGACCGAAAAGCTCGTGCCGCCCACGCCCGAGCATCTGCACGCGCGCTTCGTGATCGCGCCCGACGAGACGGTGCGGCTGGTCGGCGAAGCGCAGCCCCAAGACGCGGAAAAGATCGCCGCGCTCGTCGGCGGCACGGGTCTGCGCGACACCCTGCCCGAGCCGCAACAGGACGCAGACAAGGTCGTGCTCGACAACCCGGTCTATCGCGGCGGCATTCTGGCCTCCGACCAGGGCGAAGGGGGCACGGCCGAGGACCAGCTCGACGGAGCCAAGATCGCGATCAAGGGCTCGTACAGCGAAGCCGAGCAGCGGCAGTTCAACGCCAACGAGCTCGCGCGCCGGGTGCAGGCCGTCAACGACAACTTCGAGGGCTACGGCTCGTCGATGGCCAACACGCTGTCGCTGTCCAAGAGCGTGGGTGAGGACGCTTCGCTCGGCTTCGTCGCGCGCCCCGCCGGCGCCGTCCGACCCCAGTGGATCGGCGATGAGCTGCTGCTGCTGCGACGCGTGGCAATGGACGACGGCGAGGCCATTCACGGGGCGTGGGTGAACTGGCCCGTGCTTCGTGATCGCCTGCTCGCCGAAATTGCCGAGCCCCTGCCCCACGCGCAGCTGGTTCGCATCACCGATGACGAGGCCGCGGATCTCGAGAACTTTCTCGCCACGCTTCCGGTGCAGCTCGTCCCGGGCGCGTCGGACGTGGTTGTGGAGCGCGCCGGGTCGCTGCTGCCCTCGCTCGCCTTGGGCTGGGCCGGCGTGCTCGCGGCGATCGTCGCCGTCTTCGCGGTCCTGCGCTGGTCGCTCGAGCTTTCGGAGCGACGCGCCGCATTCGTCTCCACGGTCACCCACGAGCTGCGCACGCCCCTGACCACCTTTCGCATGTACGCGGAGATGCTGTCGGAGGGCATGGTCGGCGAAGAAAAGCGCGCCCGCTACGTGGCCACCCTGCGCCGGGAGGCGGACCGACTCGGCGAGCTCGTCGAGAACGTGCTGGCGTACGCGCGCATCGAGTCGGACCGGGCGCCACTGTCGCCCGAGGCCCTCGACGTCGAGGCGCTGCTCGACCGAATGCGGGAGCGGCTGGCGGAGCGCTGCGAGCGGGCGGGCCTGGAGCTGCGGGTCGACGTTCCCGAGGACCTGACGCGGAGCGAAGTGCGGGTGGACCCCACCGCCGCCGAACAGATTCTGTTCAACCTCGTCGACAACGCGTCCAAGTACGGCGACTCGGAGGACAGCCCCACCGTCGAGCTCACCGCGCGGCCGAGCGGCAAGGCGATCGCCCTGTGCGTGCGCGACCACGGCCCGGGAATCGCCGCCGAAGAGCAGCGCACCATCTTCGAGCCGTTCGCCAAGGCCAAGGCCGATGAGAGCGGCACCAAGCCCGGCGTCGGCCTGGGGCTGGCGCTGTCCCGCCGCCTGGCGCGTCAGCTCGGCGGCGACCTCATCGTCGAGAACGCCGAGCCGGGCGCCCGCTTCGTGCTCACGCTGCCCCGCGCGTGAGCGCTACGCATCGCAGTTGGGCAGCCCCGGGCAACACGCTTCGGTGTATGTATCGAAGGTCGCCTCGCACCCGACGATCTGCGTGTCCTCGCACTGGCCTTCCGTCACACAGCTGAGCAGGTCGTCCGTCGCAGTGGTGCACGCCGGCTCGTCGATGAGCACCGCATACCCTTCGTAGAGCAGGCACTCGAACTGGCACCCCAAGAGATTGTTGGGGTCGGGCGGAAGGCACGCGACCTGGACGTCGCACAGCGCGTCGCAGCGCGGCGGCACCGCGGCCACGCAGGCGTCGATGTAGTCGTCGAGCAGGTCGGCACACGGATCGGGGTCGAGCGCGTCCCCGATCCACGCGACGACGTCCTCGCACGCCAGCGTGAAGCGACACTCGAAGTACTCCGCCGACGCCGCGCCGCAGGCATCGTCGAACGCCTGGAGCGGGGGCACGATTTCGAGGCAGTTGGACTGACACGTCAGGAACACCGACTCGTCGCAGTCCTCGTAGGGGTCGCACAATGCGGCGCAGTCGAGGGGACCGTCCGGGAGCCCAGCGGTCGTACCATCGGCCGTAGTCTCGCCATCGTCCGAGCCGTCGGATTCGGTGGCCGCGTCGTCCGCCGCCGTGTCGGCCTCCGACGTTCCATCGTCGGACGACCCGCCATCGGGGTCGGGCTGGTTGCTCGTGGTCGCCGAGGTCTCCCCCGCCCCGGTCTCGAGCCCATCCCCTCCGGCGGCTCCCGTGGAACCGTCGCCATCTCCACTGGGATCGGCCGTGCTGCACGCCCCGACCCCAAACACCATCAACATCGACGCGAGCGTCGTCCACCGACATAGCCAACCCATCGCAGCGGTGGTTGATCTTGCCGAGCGTTCGGTTCCCTCACGGTTCGGAGCATCGTCACGCACCGGCACCGGCATCGGCTGAGCCGATTCGGCGCTCGTAGGCTTCGAGCGCCAGCGAGCATCTGGGCTTCATGCACACCGACCCGATCGGCCGTCGCGTCGGGAACGTGCTTCGCGTCGGGAACGACGATCGGACCGGCTACGAAGCGTTCTGCCGCGCCGCGCTCGAGTCACGCGTCGCGCAGCTTGTCGGGAGTCTGCGGTCTTCAGACCACGCATGCGGAGCGTGGCCCGCACCCGCACGCACGCCACCTGGGGTGCCGGCGGCGTGGTGCGCCCTGTATCGTCGAAGTGGGGCGTGTTGAACATGAATTGGAGACATCTATTGGTGTGCGGTCCGTGCGTGTTGGCGTGGGGCTGCATCGAGCCGAAAGACGGCGGCGATTCGTCGTTTGGCGTCATGGAGAGCGAAGGTCCAGTCACGACCTCGGCCGACGGCGGTGACGACGACGACGATGACGATGACGACGACGCGACCGACACCGGGGGGACTGGCGAAGGTCAGACCACGGCGCCCGAGGGCAGCACGGGGGACGGGACCGAATGCGGCGCGGCGGCTCGCTGCATGACGCCGCTGCCCGACGGGTGGATGGGACCGATTGCGGTGCATCGCGGGCCACTCGCCGGCACGCCACCCGCATGCGCCGATGGCTACCCCAGCGGCGGTCTGACGCTCTACGAGGGTTACAACGACCCAGGGCCGGCGGTGTGCGGCTGCGAGTGCGCGATCAACCTGGGCAGCTACTGCACCAAGTACATCTACGACCACCAGGCGGGCTGCAGCACGCAGGTGGGCCAGCTCAACTTCAACTCGTCGGAGTGCGACGAGTTCGAGTCCAGCGGCGCGACGAACTTCTACATGTTCGCCCAGGGCCAGGCGACGTGTCAGCCGCAGAAGATCATCGAGGCCCCCGAGGTCCCGTGGGACAACCTCGTGTCCTCGTGCTCGGGGGCCGCTCTCGGGGACGAGTGCAGCACCGGGGTGTGCGTGCCCGAGCCGCCGGAGGGTTACGAAGCCGGCCTGTGCATCTTCGTGCAGGGCGACATGGAATGCCCCGCGGGTGATTTCTCGGAGAAGTACACGCTCAACAGTGGAACGGACGACACGCGCAACTGCGGTCCGTGCACGTGCGGCACGGGCTCGGCGTCGTGCACGGGCACCCTGGACGTGTTCGCCTCGGCCGACTGCTCGGACGAGCCGCTGGCCAGCCTCGACGCCACGAGCTTCTCCTGCGTCGACGGAACGGCGGGCGCCCAGTCGGCGATCATCACCTACGACGCCGACCCGACGTGTCCGGTCGACGTGATGCCCGAGCCGGTCGGCGAGATCGTACCGTCGGGCGAGTTCACCTACTGCTGCGAACCCAGCGTCGGCGGAGCCTGAGCGATCACGCCGCGAGGCGGGCGGTGAGCGCGTCGACCTGCTCGGGATGGGCGAAGGTGCGGACGATCTGCTCCATCGCCTCGCGGGCGACCTCGTCGGGGGAACGCGGCATGCCGCGATCGATCCACACCGACAGATGCACCTGACTCATCGCGGTCGCGGTGCGGGCGGCAACCTCGGGGTCGGCGCGCAGGAACACCCCCTGCTCCATGCCGTCCGTGAACGCCGCGATCATCATCTGCAAGCCGAGCTCCCAGGCGCGCGTCTGTTCCGGCGTGCGCTGTTGATCGGTGGTGCCCCACGGGATGCGCTCACGCAACTGCATGCGCAGAAAGTCGGGGCGCGCCATGTGAAAGCGGAGGTAGCCCTCGAGACCGGAGCGCAGACGCATGAACGGATCGGTGGCGGCCATGACCGCGGTGCCGACCTCGAGCATCAGCGCATCGAGGCGGTCCGCCTGCACCGCCCGGTACACGTCGCGCTTCTTGGGAAAGATGCCGTAGAGGGTCTGCAGCGAGACGCCCGCGGCCTTGGCGATCGCGGCGACTTTGGCCGCGTCGTAGCCGTGCTCGGCGAACACCCCCTCCGCGGCCTCGACCACCGCCTCCCGGTACACGGCGCGCCGCGCCTGCACGATGCGCTTCTTCGGGTCTTTGGTCGTTGGCGAGGCCATTGCGCGAACGGCGGAAGACTAGCTTCCGCAGAACAGAATCGCAATTCTGATCCCGCCCGTGATTCAGCCGTCGCGCTCCAAGACCAGCAGGTCTGTGCTGTCGCTGTCGATGCCGTACATGACGCAGCGGTCTTCGGAGACCCAGCGCACGTTGAAGCGAGGCACCAAGTCGGCGACCCCGTCGACATCGATCGGAGGCAAGAACGGATCGTCCACCGATTCGCGCACCGTCCACTGGGTTCGCCGCGACGACTCCCCCTCCGCCTGCTCGACCCGCTCGGTGAAGTAGAGGAACAACGCGTCGGTCGTCACGGCGTACCCGGACACCGAGTGCTCGGACGCGGGCAGCGTCAACGTCCCGCTGGACTGACCGTCGGACTGGTCGTCGGACAACAGCTGCGTTGGCGTGCCCTCGAGCGCTTGCAGATAAAACAACTGCCCCGCGGCGTGGCGCACCATCGAGATGCGCGCATCCGGGTGGCCCAGGCCGAGGGCCCACGTCTCGGAGAACGGCAGATCGATCGAGTCCCGCGTGGCCATCTCGGGGTGCTCGGTATTGAAGACGTCGGGCGTCGACTGCAGAAAGTAAGCCCGCAGTCCATCGGGGCTCAGGCTCACCGCGTAGCGGTTCTGCGTCGCGTGCTGCAGGCCGGGGATCGGCTGCGGGTTGCCGAACGGCTCGTCGACGGATGCGCGGGAGAACTCGAGCAGCTGCCAGTCGACGTCGACCCACAGCCGTAGCTCGTCCGGCATCGGCCACGGCGCGCCCACGAAGGCGCCGTCGTCCTCGAGCGCGTTGAGCTCGTCGAGCCATCGGATCGTCGAGAACGGCGCGTCGGGATCGCAGCGCTGCGCCTCACCGCCCGAGCCGGTGTCGTCCTCGCCGTCCTCGCCGTCCTCCGCCGCATCGTCCTTGCCGTGTTCCTCGCCGTCGTCGGTGTCCTCGCCTCCGTCGCTCCCGCCCGCATCGTCCTCCCCCACGTGCGTCGAGGTCACGGCCCCGTCGTCAGGGTCGTCGGCGCCACACGCCACCAGGACCACGGCGGCCAAAGCAGCGAGGGCGTACGGGGGCGTCGAGGGTCGAGCGGACATGATCGCCACAGCAGAGGCGCACACCGTCGATCCGGATCCATCGATCCCGAAAAAAGTCGTTTTCACCGATCGTCGGCGGTTCAATCCGCCCGGTTCCGGTATCGTGGCGTGGTGTCTTCGGCGACCAGCGCGGCGCTCCGAGCCGGCCGCCCCGACGAGGGGGACTTTGCGCAGCGCCAGGCGATGCAGCGCCTGCTCGCCAAAATCTCCGGTGAAACCGCTCCCCCGCTGCTCGGACGCTATCGCCTGATCGAACGGCTCGGCGAGGGCTCGCACGGCCAAGTCTACGAGGCGTGGGACATCCGGCTGGAGCGGCGCGTCGCCCTCAAGGTCCTCACCGAGCCCGACGACCGCGGCCTGCAGGAGGCTCGTGCCCTCGCCCAAGTCGACGCGCCCGGCGTCGTGCGGATCCACGAGCTGGTGGAGGACCCCGAGTGCACGGCGGTGGTCATGCAGTTCGTGCAGGGCAACACCATCGACGCGTGGGCACACACAGAGCGTCACGACTGGCGAACGATCACCGAGCGCATGGCTGCTGTCGCTGACGCGCTGCACCGCGTACACGAGGCGGGCATCGTTCACGGCGACGTCAAGCCGAGCAACATCGTCGTCGGCAACGATGGCGTCGCCGTGTTGATCGACTTCAGCCTGGCGGGCCGACACGAAGAGCTCGCGGGCCCCGCCGGTACCCCGCGGTTCATGGCGCCCGAGGCCCGGACGGAACGACCGACGGCGCGCTCGGACCAGTACTCCTTCTTCGCGACGCTGCGGACCCTGCTCGCGCCCCCCGAGCCGAAAACCGACGGTCCGTCCACGACCCCGACGACGACGTCGACACCCGCGGCCGGGGCCAGCACCGTCGGCATGCCGCGCGCGCTCGCGACGATCGTCGCGCGGGGCACCGCCCACGCGCCCGAAGACCGATTCACGAGCATGCGAGCGGCCGGCCGAGCCCTGCTGCGGCTGCTCGGGCGTCGGCGCCGGGTCGTCGCGACCGTCGCCATCGGCTCGGTGCTGCTCGGCACGTGGGGATGGACGGCGATCCGTGACGCGCGATGCGAACAGGTGGCGCAGACGCGGGTCGAGCTGCCGTCGTTCTCCGATCTCCCTGCACACGCCGACGCCGCCCCCGTCCGCGCGCGGCTCGACGATGCGCTCGAGGCCTGGTCCGGTGCGGCCCGCCAGCGCTGCCAGGCTCATCCATGGGGTTCACTGCCCTCGGTGACGCCACCGCCGTGCCTCGAATCGCAGCGTCGCCGGCTGGCCACGATTGCCGACGCGATGGTCGACGACCCCGTCCGGGCCGTTGCCCACGGCGGCGCGCTGATGGCGTTGCTGCCCGACCCACGGACATGCGCCGAGGACCCGATGCTGGAGCGTGCGGGGTGGACCGCCGAGCTCGACCAGCAGGCGCTGCTGCAAACGCGGGACAAACTCGACCGCGCCCGGGTCATGCAGGAGTTCGAGCCCGAGCGCGCCGCGGCCCTGCTCGCCGAGCTCGAGAGCACCGCCCTGCCGGCGTGCACGTGGCGTCCGGACCTGCACCTGCTGCAGGCCCGTCAGATCCGAACCGCGGGCCGAGGCGAGGATGCCGTCGAAGAGACCATCTCAGCGGCCGTCGGCGCGGAGGCGTGCGGTCGCGATCGGCTGCAGGCGATCGCGCGCGGTCAGGCCGTCTCGTACCTGGTCACGGCGGGTCGCAACGAGCAGGCGACCGATTGGCTGCGGCTCCTCGAGGCTACGCTCGAGCGAGTTCCTCACCTCGCAGACGAGACGTGGCGAGTGCACTACGCCCGCGCCGAGCTGGCGTACGCCGAGCTCCGGATCGGAGACGCGCGGCGCTCTTACGCGGCGGCCGAGCGCGCGCTCGAGGCACTCGGCCGCCCCACTGCCGTGGTCACCCACAAACGGATCGCGATGATGGGGCTGGAGGTCGACCCCGAGGCAGAGGCGGAGGCGATGCGCTTCATCGAGCAGCAAACCGAGCGCTGGGGAGCTACGCATCCCGAGGTCGCCGACGCCTGGGGGCTGCACGGCACCGTGCTGTTGTACGCGCGACGACTCGATGATGCCGCCCCGAGTCTGCGCAAGGCGGCCGCCATGTGGTCGCAGTGGGGCGACGAGTTCACCATGGACGTCCACTCGACCGAGCTCGACCTCGCCGTCGCGCTCCAGAACAGCGCCCCGGAGGAGTCGGCCCAGCTGCTGCGCACGTTCATCGCGTTTTCCGAGCACGAGCTTCCGGACAGCTCGGTGACCGCCGAAGCCCTGACCGTGCTGGGACGGGTCGAGCGCAAGCTCGGCGAGCACACACGCGCGCTCGCCACGACGCGACGTGCCATCGAGCGATTGGCCGCCTCCGATGGACCGAAGGCCGCGACCACGCTGCAGGCGCGGGCCCAGGAGGGGAGCTTGGTCGGCGCGACAGGCGATCCGGACACCGGCCTGGCGATCGCGTGCGAGGCCGCGCGCGCACTCAACGAGACCCCGGAGCATCCGCCCGGGATCGCGGCGAGCGCCGTCCTGTCGTGCCTCCGCATCGCCGACCAAGCCAGCGAACGCGTCGTCGCAGACCTCATCGACCAGGCGTGGCTCGTCGCGGCAATCGAAGACTGCGAGGGCATGTCCGTGTGCGACGCGCTGGGCAAGCGCCTCGCCGACTTGTCGCGTGATAGCGTGCCCGGCGGTGGCCTCGACCAAGCCCAGCGACCGTAGCCTCGTCGAGCGCTGGGCCGCGGGCGATCGTGATGCCGGCAGCGAATTCGCCCGGCGCCACTTCGCGACGCTGTGGACGTACTTTCGCAACAAGCTCAGCGAGGCTCCGGAGGACCTGATTCAGGCCACACTGGTGCAGTGCCAGCGCTATCGCGGCCGGCTGGGCGAAGCCGACGACGTCCGTGCGTACCTGCTGTCGATCGCGCGCAGTCAGCTGCGTGACCACTACCGGCGCGTGCGTCCTCGCGAGGATCTCGACGCGATGAGCGTGCGCGACCTGGCGAGCACGCTCGACACCAAGCTGCACCGACGGCACGTGCAAGACACCGTCGCTCGAGCGCTGCAAAGCCTGACGCTGGCCCACCAGGAGATCCTCGAGCTGCACTACTGGAACGATCTGTCGGTCGCGGAAATCGCCGCCGTCCTCGAGGTCCCCGTCGGCACGGTCAAGAGCCGTCTGATCCGGGCCCGGGAAGCCCTGCGCGCCCACCTGCCCGAGACCCACGCACCCGACCTCGACGTGAGCCTGCGCAGCGCCCGACCCACCGACGCGTAGCCGCCGGAGGATCCGGATCGGCCTTCCCCGCCTCTACGACTCCGTGACCGCCCGACCCCACCCGACTCGCTTCGCGTCTGTCCTCGCCGCCTTCGCAATCGCCGGCATCGTCGCGCTGGCGTGCGACGCCGAGGGCGACGACGACGGCATGGGAACGGATGCGGGAACGATGGCCGAATCGGACTGCGACGAAGGCGAGGTCATCGTCGCCTACGTAGGGACCGACAACGACCGGGACGAGTGCTCGCCGAGCCCCGAGGCGTGCGACGTCGAGGACCCCTGCTTCGACGACGAATGCATCGGCGCGCTGTACGCGCTCTGCGCGGAGGACACCCTCGGATCGGCCTGCGCGGAGCTCGGCGGCCCGGTCACGGTCAGCTGCAATTGAGCCAATCCCGCCCAAACGGCCTCTTTGAGCGGTTTATCCGGGGTCTCCGGCGCCGGTTGACACCACCCGGCAGGCGACAATAATCCGCTTCCGGAAATCAGAATCGCGATTCTGATTCCGAGCCGAGGCCCACCATGACCGACCTCTCCGGACACGCCCCCGGTCCCCCGCCCGACTTCGAACACGCCAAAGGCCGGCGCCAGAAAGCCCGCGCCGCCGGACTCGATCCGGACTACTGGTACGCGGTCGTTCGCGCCAGCGATCTGAAGAACGGCGACGTCATCAAGACCGAGTTCTGGGGGCGATCGATCGCGGTCTTTCGCGGCCAGGACGGTCGCGTGCGTGCGGTCGAAAACCGCTGCGCCCACCGCCACCTCGAGCTCACCGAGGGCGAGGTCGTCGACTGCAAGCTCGTGTGCCCCTACCACGGCTGGAAGTACGACGGCGACGGCGCGGCCGAAATCCCGCACGAGCTGTTCGGCCACAAGCAGCCGCGACTGAAGATCGACGCGATCCCGGTCAAGGAGCGCTACGGCCTGGTCTTCATGTTCCCGGGCGACCCCGAGGTCGCCAAGGTGCGGGACGTGCCCTCGATCCCCGAGCTCGACGGCCCCAACCCGTGGCCCCACGCAATCGTGCAATTCGACTGCGAAGGCCACCACTCGATGCTGCTCGAGAACGTCAGCGACTTCACCCACGGTTTTCTGCACCGGCGGTTCAACCCGTTCGGCGAGCACACCCTGCTGCGCTGCGAAACGGTCGGCGACCGGGTCGAGCTCGAGTACAAGGCCAAGATCGCGGCGGGCCGGCTGCAGAACATGTTCATCAACCGGTCGGAGTCGGCCTGCGACCACATGACCGCGTGCTTCGACTACCCGTACCACTGGTCGAGCACCGACGACCGCATCAAGCACTTCCTGTTCACGCTGCCGATGAACCGGCGCGAGAACCGGCACATCTTCATCTTTTACGTCTCGCCCGAGGCGATCAAGCTGCCGCTGCTCGGACCCCGCATTCCGAACTGGGTGATGCATCGCATGATGAAGGCGCAGCGATGGGTCACCCTCCAGCCGCTGCTCGGTCAGGACGTCTGGGTGATCAAACGCGAGCAGGAGGGTTGGGAAAGGCACTGGCACCGCCCCGCCCCGGAGCTGTCGCCCGTCGTCAACGCGTTCCAGGACCTGACGATCCGCAAATGGGAGGAGTTCCTCGCCCGCTCGGCGCCCAAGGACGGCCGCGTTCACCTTCAGACCAGCCCGCAATCCCGGACCACGGAGGCATCGGTATGACCGCTCCCGCCGCCAACACGATCTCCCTGCCCCGCGACGCCAACGTCATCGCCTGCACCAATCCAGCCACCCGCGAGACGCTGGGCACCATCGACGTCGATGGTCCCGAGGCGGTGGCCGAGGTGGTCGCCAAGGCCCGCGCCGCCCAAATCGGCTGGGCCGAGACCGACTTCGCCGCGCGCCGCCGCGTGCTGCGTCGCATGCTCGATCACCTGCTCACGCACGTGGACGAGCTGGTCGAGATGGTCATGCGCGACTCGGGCAAGACCCGCGAGCACGCGCTGATGGGCGAGATCTGGCCGGTCTGCGAAAAGCTGCGCTGGACGATGTCCAAGGGCCCGGACTACCTGCGCCCCGAGAAAGTTTCGTCCGGATTGCTCATGCACAAGCGGGCGCGGCTCGAGTTTCACCCGCTGGGGGTGCTCGGGGCGATCATCCCGTGGAACTACCCACTGCAGAACATCATGAACCCGATCATTCCGGCGCTGATGGCCGGCAACGGGATCGTGATCAAGCCGTCGGAGTGGGTCGCGTGGTCCGCCCCGCGCATCGTCGAGATTGCGCGGCAGGCCATCGCCGAGGAGGGCCACAGCCCGGACCTCGTCGGACTCGTGCAGGGCTACGGCCGCACCGGCCAGGCGCTGATCGAGAGCGGCATCGACGGGCTGGTGTTCATCGGCTCGGTGGAAAACGGGCGCCGGGTGCTCGCCGCCGCCGCCGAAACGATCACCCCGGTGGTGCTCGAGCTCGGCGGCAAGGACCCGTTCATCGTGTGTGACGATGCCGACGTCGAGCAGGCGGCCCACGCCGCGATGGCGGGCTGCTTCATCAGCGCAGGCCAAAACTGCGTCGCCGCCGAGCGCCTGTTGGTCTTCGACGGGGTCTACGACGAGTTCGAGCGCCGCGTCGGTCAGCTGGTGCGCAGCCTCGAGCAAGGCCCGCCCACCCAAGGCCTCGTCGACGTGGGCGCCATGGTCACGCCGATGCAGCTCGAGATCGTCGAGCGCCTGGTCGCCCGCGCGATCGAGCAGGGCGCCCGCGTCGTCGCCGGGGGCGAGCGCGTGATGTCCGAACACGGCGACTACTTCGCGCCGACCGTGCTCGCCGACGTCACCCCCGACATGGACATCATGCAGCAGGAGACCTTCGGGCCCGTGATGCTGCTGTGCCGGGTCATCGACGAGCACGAAGCGGTCAAGGTCGCCAACGGCACCGCCTTCGGCCTGTCGTCCTCGGTGTTCTCCAAAGACCACGCAAAGGCCAACCGGATCGCCCGCCGCCTGCAGTCGGGCATGACCGCCATCAACGAGTTCGGCGGCATGACGTACATGGCCCAGGAGCTCACCTTCGGCGGGGTCAAGGCCTCGGGCTTCGGTCGCCTCAACGGCCGGGATGGCCTGCGCGCGTGCACCAACGTCAAGGCGGTCCTCGACGACCGGCTGCCGTTCCACTTCGCCAACAAGCTGTTCCCGGTCAGCCCGGGCGACTTCGAGACGATTCGCGGCGCCGTGAAGCTGGTGTACGGCAAGGGACTGCGTGGCAAGCTCGAAGGCGCCAAGGATCTGCTCGGCGCGCTGCGGGGCCGCTCATGAACCGCTTCGACTACGTCGTCGTCGGGGGCGGATCGGCGGGCTGCATCGCGGCCGCTCGTCTCGCCGAAGACCCGGATGTCTCGGTGCTGATGCTCGAAGCGGGACCCGCCGCCGAGGACCACCCCGAGACGCTGGACGCCGACGGCTACAAGCACGCGTTCATCAACGACGAGGTGATCTGGGAGCGCTTCACCGTGCCTCAGCGGCACAGCGCGGGCCAGCGCTTCTTCGTCGGCTCGGGTACGACCCTGGGCGGCAGCGGCTCGGTCAACGGCATGGTCTACACGCGCGGCGCCAAGCAGGACTACGAAGAGTGGCCCGACGGCTGGCGCTGGGACGACGTGGTCCCGGACTTCGAGCAGATCGAGGGCAAGCTTCGCATCCGCCGGCGTCCGCCGACGCGCTGGACCGAGGCGTGCATCTCGGCCGCGTCGGTGTGCGGCTTTTCGCGCCACGAGGACCTCAACGACGGCAACCTGTCCAACGTCGTCGGCTACGAGTGGATGAGCTACGAGGGCGACCGCCGGCGCAGCTCCTACGTCGCCTTCATCAAGGACGAGCCCCGGCCGAACCTGCACGTGCGCACCAAGGCCAAGGTGCATCGCATCGTGCTCGACGAGAGCAACCGGGCCGTGGCCGTCGAGTGCGAGGTCGACGGCACGCCGCAGCGCTTCGAGGTCGGCCGCGAGGTGCTCATGGCCGCCGGCGCCCTCGAGACGCCCAAGCTGCTGATGGCCTCGGGCCTCGGTCCCAGCCAGACGCTGCGGGCCGTCGGCGTCGACGTCGTCCGCGACCTGCAGGGCATCGGCGTGGGCCTGCACGACCACCCCAACGTGCCGTTATTTTTCACGGCGCGCGAGAAGGTCGACTGCATGTACCCGCAGCTGTACAGCTTTTACCGGACCAATCCGGCGCTGCCGCTGCCCGAGGGCCAAAGCGATACCTGCTACGTCTTTTGGCCGGCCCCGTCGGCGATGAAGCAGGCGGTGCAGCGCATGCTGCCCGGCAAGGTGCTGCCGCAGTCGCTCTACGACGGGCCGCTCAAGGGAGCGATTCGCGGCGCGGTCGGGGCGGCCTTTTCCGCCAAGACCGTGCAGAAGATGGTCGATCACCTGTACGGGATCGTCGTGATCCTCGGCAAGCCCTGCAGCCGCGGCAGCGTGCGCCTGGGCAGCAGCGACCCCACCGCGCCCGCCGTGGTCGACCCCGGGTACTTCTCGGACCCGCGCGACATGGAGACCATGGTCCGCGGGGTCAAGCTCGCGCGACGTCTGTCCAAGAGCGGAGGCCTCGGCGCGTGGAACAGTCGCGAGCTCATGCCCGGCCCCTGGAACACCAAGGACGAGGGACTTGCGAGCTTCGTGGCCAAGAACGCGATCACGACCTACCACTACGCCGGAACCTGCCACATGGGCGACAACGGCGTATCGGTCACCGATCCGCGGCTCAAGCTCCGCGGCGTGGAGGGCATTCGCATCGCGGACGCCTCCGCGATTCCGACCACGCCCGTCTCGGCCCTCAACGCGCCGAGCATGCTGGTCGGCTACCGGGCGGCGAAGATGATCCGACAAGAGCGCGCCAGCGCCTGAGGCCGGCTCGCTCTCATCTTGCCAACAGCTCCGGCGAAGCGGCTCAGTCCGACGCGGTCGAGCCCTCGCCGTACGCGTCAGAGCAGCACGTGTTCGCGCTGTCGCAGCTGTCGCCGAGACACGAGGCGTAGCCGTTGCCGTTGGCGCCACCGGAGCACCAGCAGGTCACCGTCAGCGTGGCCCCACCACCGCCGGTGGGATCCTCGACGTGCTGATCCTTGGGTGCCTCCTCGGCTTTGTCCTTCGGGGCCGCCTTCCGCTTGGTCTTGCTTTTGCCGGCGGCCGCGGCCACGCCATCGGTCACGACCGATGCCTCGGCGACCGACGACAATCCGACGGCGCCCCCAATGAACAACCCGGCGACGATGGCGATGTACTGTCTCATGCTCTTGCCATCGTGCGACGGCCGCCGTTCTTGAGGTCGTCCACAGGCGACAGCCGAAGACTTAAGGTCTTTGCGAGATCACAACATCGACCACAGACAAACCTCGTTGTGAAACGTGTGGTACGTGACGCTGTTGTGATCGTCGAGGTCCTCGATCCAGTAGATCCACTCCCAACCCGACAGCGGCATCCAGCCGAAGTCGATGTCGTGCCGATCGCACAGCTTGCCCGAGTTGTCCGGGCACGGCGTGAACTCGTGATTGACGAACTCGAGGCGGTAGTACGGGTGGTTGGGTAGATCGACGCGGACCAGATACGGACCGTCGGGAATCGCCTCATCGGGGTCTTCGTGCCCGTCGAACACGTAGCGTCCGTTGACGTCGGTCTGCGCGGTCCAGATGTCACCGTTGCAGCTCTCGTAGCGAACATCCGCTCCGACGACGGGATCGCCGTTCCATTCGACCTCGCCGTACGTACAGGCGAGCGGAGCGGTGGAGACAACGGCGATGCAAGCGAGACGCAGGGAGGTGGACACGGTCATGATCGCCCGTGGTGGTATCCCGCGGGGCCCAAAACGTTCCCGACTTTTTTGGCGACCAAGCG
>JGI12316J15310_10000060_pt39 | contig 18513 bp, 17 predicted proteins | sample MarCyaLeptolynsp_FD_15310 | JGI IMG/M metagenome (IMG submission 15310)
CGCACCACGCAGAACCGGCAGGTTCCGGCGTGGTGCCACCTTCCTGCTCGGCTTTGCCTGTCTTCTGGTGCTGGCAGCCATGATCGGGCTCACCTGCGTGGACGTTGTCGCCCGCTATCTCTTCAACAGCCCGGTCAACGGTGCGTACGAGCTGACGCAGTTGCTTCTGGCCTCACTGATCTTTCTCGCGCTGCCGCTCACCACAGCAGCGGGCGAACATATCGAAGTGGAGCTTCTGGACGGCCTCAAGAGCAAGGTCTTCAAGTATCTGGGTGCGATCTGCGCGGGCGTGGCGACAATTGCCGTTTTCCTGATCATCGCCGTGGAGCTGTTCGAGCATGCGGAAAAACTGCAGCGCCGGGGTCAGGTGACCGATTCCCTGGAAATCCCGCTCTACCTGATCGGCTGGCTTGGTACGGCGTCCTTCGCGGTCTCCGCCATTGTCGCTGTTTTCTGGACACTCAGCCGTTTGCGCGAAAAGGCCTGATACGTGATTGAAGCACTGGTAGGATTCATCGCCCTATTCGGCCTCGTTCTGCTGCGCGTGCCGATTGCCGTCGCCATGGTGATCATCGGTACCATGGGGTTTGCCGCTCTGCGAAACTGGAACGCAGCATTGAACCTGCTTGGCAATGCCGCCTTCGATACGGGCCTCTCCTACACGCTCTCCGTGATCCCACTGTTCATCCTGATGGGCAACCTTCTGACCATCTCGGGCGTCAGCCAGTCGCTGTTCAGCACCGCCCACAGCCTGCTGCACCGTATGCGCGGAGGCCTCGCCATGGCCTCGATCGTTGCCTGCGGCGGTTTTTCCGCGGTGTGCGGGTCGTCGCTTGCGACGGCGGCCACCATGTCCAAAGTGGCGATGCCCTCGATGCGCAAAGCAGGCTATGCCGACAGCCTGGCGACCGGCTCCATCGCCGCCGGTGGAACCCTTGGCATTCTGATCCCGCCAAGCGTCATCCTGATCATCTATGGCCTTCTGACCGAGTCCGACATCGGCAAGCTCTTCATTGCCGGCATCATTCCAGGCTTGCTCGGCGTCGTCTTCTACCTGGCAGCCGTCTACGTCACCGTTCTTTTCAAACCCGCGCTGGCCCCGTCGGAGCATGACGACATTGCGCTGGAGCGGAATGATGTCTGGGGCGTGCTGGCGGTGCTTGGCCTCTTCGCGGTGATTATGGTGGGCATCTATGGCGGCTTCTTCACGCCGACGGAGGCGGCTGCCATCGGAGCGGCGACCGCGCTCATCATCGCGTTCCTGTCAGGTGGCCTCACGTTCGAGAAGCTGTTTACAGCCGGGCTCAACTGCGCCCGGACGACGGCAATGATCTTTGCGATCATCATTGGCGCTGAAGTCTTTTCCAATTTCATCAGCTACGCCGGTGTGCCGGACGCGCTTCTGACATTCGTCCAGTCGCTCGACGTCAACGCCTATGTGGTCATGCTTGTCCTGGTGCTGATCTACATCGTACTCGGCGCGGTGCTGGAAAGCCTGTCGATGATCCTCCTGACGGTGCCGGTGTTCTTTCCACTGGTCACGTCGCTGGATTTCGGCACCGGGCTTTTGAGCGACCCGGAACTGGTGCTGATCTGGTTCGGTATCGTTGTTGTCGTCGTCACCGAAATCAGCCTGATCTCCCCGCCGATCGGCCTCAACGTCTTCGTCCTGCGCTCCGTGCTCACCGACGTGCCGCTGCGCACGATTTTTGCCGGGGTCCTGCCGTTCTGGGCAGCCGACATTCTTCGCCTCGCGCTGTTGATCGCGGTGCCGGCACTGTCCCTGATGTTGATTTAAACGATGTTCGCCGATCAGACGTTGCGGAGCGTCCAGGCGGCCATTTCGGCAAAAACGCGGTCGGCTGACCTGTTCATCGCCTCCACCGCCTTGTCGACGGACGAACTGCCCGCCGGCGTTTCCGCACGGAAGACCTTGGTGGCAACCGTGCGCCCGTTCCGGTCGTTGACCACCCGGGCGGAGATTTCGACCACACCCCGATTGCCGGACACCTGAAGCTCGAACGCCCGGATCTCGGTCTGTAGCTGATAGTCGATCAAAAGGCCGTCGCCCGGCAACCCAACCCCACGGAGACGGCCGGTATTCTGAAGTGTTTCCTGGAGCTTGCTCTGCACGACATTGGGCAACGTGTCCGCCCAGGCCGATTTCGGGTAGTAGCTGTAGATCGGGCCGTCATCGACGACAGCGATATAGCTAGTATCCAGCGCTTTGAGCGCGCGCGGCGGTGCGACCAGAACCTGTACCCGGCTGGAGCGACCGCGCAGGCTGTCCACATCCGCCGACGTCAGACTGTAAAAGGCCGATGGGGCCGTGCTCGCGCAACCGCCAGCGAGCGCACCCAGGCCCATGACTCCCAGCAACCCCCTACGGGTCAGTTTGGCTGTTGCCTTTGTCATGCACCCTTGCCCTTGTTTCTTTTCCCGTTCATCGACGCCGTCCACCGGAATATGTCGGAACATCCTCACCGCCGAAAATGACCCGGTTCGGGCTGCGCTCGAAACTCTCCGCAGCGCGCTGGATCGACACCAGTGTCCGGTTGAGCTGCGCCAGTGCGGCCGTGAAGTCTGACGACCCCTGTGTAGCGAACTTGGAGAGGCCACCGGCAATGGAATCCGCCCGGCTTTCAAACGCGACTGCTACTTTGCGGATCGCTTCTGCCGCCTGCGTTGCTTCCTTGATCAGCCCCTCGCCATCGCCGTCAACCATCGTCGCAACTTTCTCAACGAGGCTCTCAACCCGAACGGACGTGGCATTCAGGGTCGCCGTCATCTGCTTTGCATCGGTGATGATCTGATCCACGTCCGGCGTGCGTTTGGAGAGGTTCGCGGTCATCTCCTGGACATGGTCCGCCGCCTTTTGCGCACTTTGCAGGATGGACGGGATGCCGTTCTCCTGGCTGGCAAGTTCGGACGCCGTCGTCTCGACCGAGCCGACGATGTTGGCAACTTTCTCAGGATCCACCGCCTTCAACAGGCCGTCGGCTGTCTGCAGGGTGTCGGCAAACCGTTCGGCTGCGGCCTGAACGTCGGTGATCAGAGCCGCGATCCGGTCGTCCTGATCGCGCACGGTCGCCGAAACGGCCTCGAAATTCTGGATCGTCGACTTGGTCGATGCGATGATCTCGTTGATCTGGCTCTGCTGGTTGTTGAAGTTGTCGATCACGCTCGCGACACCGTCGACGGCGCTTTCAACCGTTTCGGGATCGACGCTTGCCAGCACCTCGTCGACACGCAAAAGCGAGGCGTTTATTCCCGTGGTGAACGAACTGACCGACTGGACCACCTGCTCGATCTGGAGCGGATCGATAGCGGCCGCGATTTCGACACCGCGCGACATGATCGCATCCACTTTGACAACGACGTCCCTGCCTCCTTCCAGAATCTCGGTGATAGCGCCTTCCCGCTCCTGAACGACGGCGACGATCTTGTCGATATTCTGCATCGTCGTGGTCGTCGAGGTGATCAGCTTGCCGATGTCCTCGCTTTTGGTTTCAAGCACCCCGCCGAGCGCAGCAGCGCCGGTCATCACCTTCTCCACGTCCTCCGGCTTGACCGCCTGAACGATCTTCTGGACGTTGTCGAGGCCTTCGTTGAGTTTCTTGGTGAACGTATCCAGTTCCTTGGCAGCGCTTTGCGCATCGGACATCAGGAGATCGATGTCTTTGCTTGCCTTGCCGAGACTGTCAGAGAACGTCGTCAGGTCATCGACAATCGCTGTCACCTTGTCAGACGGCACAGCGGCCAGAAGCCTCTCCCCCTGATCCACGAGCTTTTCAAGCCGCCCGGACAGGCTGGAAAACGCCTCGGACGCCTGCCCGATGCTCGCCATGAAGTCCTTCACCCCGTCCGAATTGGCGGCAAGGGCGGCAGAAAACGTCTCGACGTTCTTGATGGTGTCGTTGATCAGCGGCTTGTTTTCAACGAGCACTTCCTCAATCGTCTTCATGGTCGTGTCAGCGCGTTTGAGCACGTCGCGCGCACCATCGACAATATCATCAAAGAAGGATCGTTCGGCGTAGAGCACGGGAACCTTGCCGTCATCCTTGCCGAGAAGCAGCGGCGACGACGATGTGCCGCCGGACAGATCGACATAGGCGATGCCCGTCAGGCCGGTAAAATTCAGTGTCGCTTTGGTGTCCTCGCGGATCGGCGTGGAAGGCTTGATGCCAACCGTTGCGACAACCTTGGTCGGATCATCAGGCGCAAAATCGAGGGATTTGACGTCGCCGACCTTGATCCCGTTGAAAAGAACCTGCCCGCCAACCGGAAGGCCAGTCACGGGCCCGGGGTAAATGATCTTGAGGTCGACGTTCTGGCGGGATTCGGCGGTTGCGGCCTTCCAGTAGATAAACCCGAACGCAGCTGCCAACACGGCAACCATGAAGGAACCGATCAGTATGTAGCTCGCGCGGGTTTCCATTCAGTCCAACCTATACTCGGCGCAACGCCCGTTGACCCCTGAAATATTCCTTAATCCAGGGATCGTCATTTTTCATCATATCTTCAAGTGTCCCGATAGCCAGAACACGTTTATTCCCAAGAACTGCGATACGGTCACAAATTGAATGCAGGCTATCGAGGTCATGGGTGACCATGTAGACGGTCAATCCGAGAGTTGAACTCAGGTTTTGAATCAGCGTGTCGAATGCCGCCGCACCGATCGGGTCTAATCCGGACGTTGGCTCGTCCAGAAACACCAAATCCGGGTCGAGTGCAAGCGCACGCGCCAGACTTGCCCGTTTGATCATGCCACCGGAGAGTTCCGACGGCAGTTTGTCGGCTGCATCCTGGGGCAGTCCGACAAGTTCCAGTTTCAATGTGGCAAGCTCGTCCATGAGCTGCGGAGACAGTTTCAGGTGCTCGCGCATCGGCACCTGAATGTTCTGTTTCACGCTCAGCGATGAAAACAGGGCGCCTTGCTGGAACAGCACGCCCCAGCGCCGCTCGATGTTTTTCCGTTCCTTGTCGCTCGCAGTGGAAAGATCGTGGCCGAAGACCGAGATCGTCCCCGACCTCTTGGGCGTGAGACCGAGTATGGTCCGCATGAGGACAGACTTGCCCATACCCGAGCCGCCGACGAAGCCCAGCACCTCGCCGCGCCGGACGTCGAGGTCAAGGCTCTGTAAAACGATCTTGGAGCCGAAACCGACCGTTACATCGCGAACCGACAGAACAAAATCGGCGTCATCGCCGGTCGATACCGTCTCGCTACTGTGCTGTGCGGCCTCTGTTATGGTCATGCGGTCGATCAAATCCCGATTGCTGCAAAAAACACGGCGAAGAAGCCATCAACGACAATCACGAGGAAGATCGCCTTGACCACCGACAACGTGGTGTGGCGGCCAAGGGATTCGGAAGATCCGCCAACCTTCAGCCCTTCCACACAGGCGATCAGGCCGACGATCAGCGCCATGAAAGGTGCTTTCACCAGACCGACGGCGAGCGTTTCATTTGTGATGGCCAACTGAAGCTGGGTGAGGAAAGCAGCCGGTGGGATGTCGAGATAGACCCACGTGACCAGCCCAGAACCAAACAGAGCCGACATATCCGCGATGAAAGTGAGCACGGGCAAGGCGATCATCAATGCCAGAATACGCGGCAGAACAAGCACTTCCGTCACGCTCAGGCCGATGACGTGAAGCGCATCCACCTCTTCCTGCATGCGCATGGCGCCCAGTTCCGCGGTAAAGGCCGAGCCGGATCGACCCGCAACCATAATTGCCGTCAGGATGACGCCAATCTCGCGAAGAATAAGAATACCCGCAAGATCGACCACGTATATATCGACGCCGAACTGTTTGAGGTAGAAGCCGCCCTGCTGTGAAATGATTGCGCCGATCAGGAAACTCATCAGGGCAACGATCGGCACCGCGCCGATGCAGCTGCGGTCGAACTGGACCGCAATGGAGATACTGCGCAAGCGCCGCGGGTTGACCACGACTGTCGTCAGAACCAGCCCGAGCGACCCCAGAATATGCATCATTGCCAGGCCGTCTTTGTAGGCTTCGACCATCGTCCGGCCGGTCGCCTCCAGGAACCCGACGATGGTGAAGCCGCCACGCTCCGGCTTGTAGCTTGGCGGGTGATGCCGCTCGATCTCGTCGAAAAGCTGCTGACGGACAGGCGTAACGCCGGTCAGACCGACTTTCCGTCCCTCGAATTCAAGACGGCCGCGTGTGCGGTGGATAAGCCACGCGCCGCTCGTGTCGAGATGCTCGATCTTGGAAACGTCTATGCACGTCAGGCGGTCCTTGGCGACTTCGAGCTGTTTCAGCCCGGTTTCCGCATCGCCAATGGTGCTCACGGTCCAGTCGCCGGAAAGAGCGAGAAACTGGTGTTCGGGACCATCGGCCTCCAGTTTCATCTCCGGATCAATCTTTTTTTCCAAGAATGCCATTCCGGATGGCTGCCCTCTTGCCGCTAGTTCGATATCCCCCGTATACCTGATGGAGAACTTTAACGTCCAGCAGCCACTTGAAAGCTTTGTCCATGGAAATTGCTCGTCCTTATCTTTTGTTCCTCGGGGATGTCCCAGACGCACTGGCCGCAAAGACCGCCATCGGCATCGTTGATTGGCGGAAAGACTGGTGTATCGGCCAGGTCAGGCTACCCGGTTGTGCCGCCGATACCGGTCTGAAAGACATGACAATCGCCGAGGGCGCCGGTTCGGGCGCGAAAACGATGATCATCGGTGCCGTCAATGCCGGCGGACGTCTGCCCGACCACTGGGTCGCTTCCGTGATCGAGGCACTTGATTCGGGCATGGATGTCGCCTCCGGTCTGCACGTCCGCCTGGGCGACATTCCCGCGATCCAGGAAGCGGCAGAGCGCAACGGCCGGGCACTGCACGACGTGCGCCACAATTCCATGACCTTTGCCACCGGCAAGGGGACAAAGAGGCAGGGAAAACGCATTCTTGCCGTTGGCACCGATTGCTCCGTCGGCAAGAAATACACGGCGCTGGCCATGGACCGCGCCATGAGCGAGCGCGGCTACAACAGCACATTTTGCGCAACGGGTCAGACCGGCGTCTTCATCTCCGGCCGCGGTGTCGCCCTCGATGCCGTGGTTGCCGATTTCATCTCCGGCGCAGCCGAATGGATTGCCCCGGAAACCGAAGCCGATCACTGGCAGATCATCGAAGGCCAGGGCTCGCTGTTTCACCCCTCCTTCGCAGGGGTCACCCTGGGTCTTCTGCATGGTTCACAGCCGGACGGGTTCATCGTGTGCCACGAGCCGACCAGAACCAAGATGCGCGGCGTCGAAACGCCGCTTCCCAGCATCCAGCAGGTCATCGACATGACCATCCAGTGCGGCCGCCTCACCAATCCGGACATCCGCTGCATCGGGATCGCGGTCAATACCGCCGCACTCGACAAGGACGAGGCGCTCGCGTTTCTGGCCAAAGTCGGCGAAAAGCACGGTCTTCCGGCCACAGATCCTGTACGTTTCGGCATGGATGCCATTGTCGACAAAGTATCCGCGGAATTCGGCGCACCATGAATCAGCTTGTCAGCATTGAGGCCGAGAGCTTTGAAATCGCAGGCGGTTTCAAAATCTCCCGTGAAACCCGGACGCACGCCAAGGTCGTTGTCGTCACGATAACCGACGGGCCGGCCACCGGTCGCGGAGAGTGCGTGCCCTATCCGCGCTATGGCGAGTCCCTGGAAACGGTTCAGACGCAGATCGAGGAAGTTACCCCGCTGCTGAAGGCCGGTCTATCCCGCGAGGCCTTGCTGGACGCGATGCCCGCGGGCGCGGCACGAAATGCCGTGGATTGTGCCTTGTGGGACCTGGAAGCGAAACGCGCGGGCAAGAGCGCTTCGGAGCTTGCAGGCCTGGACGGGCTGCACCCGGTAACGACGGCTTTCACCATCAGCGTCGACACCCCGGAAACGATGGCGCAAAAAACCGCTGTCGCTGCCCATCGCCCGTTATTGAAGGTCAAGCTTGCCGGTCCTGGTGACGACGAACGCATTCGCGCCGTGCGCGCAGCTGCCCCGGACGCCAAACTCATTGTCGATGCCAACGAGGCGTGGGACGAAAGCTGTTTCGACAGCAACATGGCAGCCTGTGCCGAGGTTGGTGTCGAACTCATCGAGCAGCCCCTACCCTCCAAATCCGACGACATGTTGCGTTCTTTCCGGTCTCCTATCACGATCTGTGCAGACGAAAGCCTGTCTCCTGGCATAGGACTGGACAGCCTCAGGGACAGGTATGGTGCAGTCAATATCAAGCTCGACAAGGCTGGCGGCCTGACCGAAGCGCTGCGCCTGCTTGAGGCGGCCCGTCAAGCCGATTTCAAGGTCATGATTGGATGCATGCTTGGAACATCGCTCGCAATGGCACCCGCCGTGCTGATCGGTCAGAGCGCGGACTATGTCGATCTGGACGGTCCGTTGTTGCTGTCACAGGACCGTTCACCGGGGCTGCGTTTCGACGACAGCACGCTTTATCCGCCTGATCCGGCGCTTTGGGGGTAAGCCTTCACACGCTCTCAGAACGAAGGTGCCGCCGGATAACTGGTGCCGCGAACACCAGCGCGGCGCATCCGGCAAGGGCCGCTGCCGCCATCAGATAAAACGGCATGTGCGGATCGTATTGAAAAAGTGCACCTGAAACAGCGAGCCCGATTGCCGTCTGTATGCCGATCGATGCGGTCAACAGGCCCTGCCCTGTTCCGGACCAGCGCTGAGGCACCACCTTGGCCAGGATCGCAACGGCACCAAGATGTGCCGCACCGAATGTCAGGCCGTGCAGCACTTGCAGGGTTCCCATGAAGAAAAAGGATTCCGCAAACGGAAAAAGTCCCCAGCGAACGATGGCAGCCACGCCCGCCGCAAAGAGGAAGACCGGAGGATCGAACTTGAGCGACAGTTTACCGGCGATCGTAAACAGTGCGATCTCGGCAACAACGCCAACCGCCCACAAGAGACCAATGGTAAAGTCGGGCACATCGATGGACCGCCAGTACAGCGTGCCAAATCCGTAAAAAGCTGCGTGGGTTGCCTGAAAAAGCCCAAGCAACGCCAGGATGGGCCAGAACCAGAGCTGCGCGAACGGCCCCGTACCATGCTCGTGATCGGCATCCCGGCTGCCGGTATCCTTCCGCTGCCGCGGCAGTGACAGGACAACGAAGCCGGTTGCCAGCGACGCCGCAACTGTCAGCGTGACGATCAGCCACGCCGTGCTTTCTGCGGCAAGGGCGCCTCCGGCAAGATTGGCAAGTACGAATCCGACCGAACCCCAAAGACGCATCCTGGCATAGTCTGCGCCGGTGTTGCGCGCCGTATCGAGTGCGTAGGCATCGCTCAACGGAAGGATCGGTGCCTTGATCACCATATAGCCGATCATTGCCGCACCAACGAGAAGAAGACCGCCCGGCAGGTAGAACAGGGAAATGAAACAGGCCCCGATGATCGAATAGATCAGAATGGACAGCCGTCGCTGGTCCGTTCTGTCGGCGAGATTGGAAAGCAACGGGCTGGCGGCAATACGGGCAATCGTTCCGGCGCCAAGAATAAAACCGATTTCTGCGGCACTGACGCCGCGGAATTCCAGTACTAGCGGAAAAAACGGCAGAAAAAGTCCAAAGCCAAAAAAGTGGCAGGCAAACAGCGCCGCAACCCTTGCGCTAACGTTGTTGGACAAATCTGTCATTTAACCTGTGAAACGGTTGGGAACCGTCGGGGCATAAAGGGATGTTAACGATTTTCACCCTACGCTCCTGGTGAAGTTGCCCCTGATACGGCAACACACGATCCTTAGGCAAGTTGAGAATCGCGTCCATATGAAAGCGGCAGCAACACAGCAAGAACCGGAGTTGATCGGCGAAGCCGAATATCACACTCTAGAGCAGACCCTGCTGGAATCCGATCGCGGGCGTCGGTTTCTGAAAGAATATCTCAATCGCCACAAAACGCCTGAGACGACGGAAATCCTTGGAGCGATCCAGAGATTGGAAAAAGTCGTCACGCGCGAACGGACCGTTCCGGATCTCGACAAGATCCGACTCGACATTGCCGAGATGCATGAGGCGATTGAACGGACCAAGGCCGAAATTGCGAACATCAAGGCCGAGGGAGACGACGACAGCAACCGCTTCGTCGATGCCTCAAACGAGCTTGATGCCATCGTCACCCAGACAGAAGGCGCCACCCAGTCGATTCTGGAAGCAGCAGAACAGATTCAGGAACAGGCCTGGGTTCTGCGCGAGAAAGGCGCTGACGACGCTGCGTGCGACGAAATCGATGCAAAGGCAACGGAAATCTTCATGGCGTGTTCGTTCCAGGACCTGACCGGTCAGCGGACGAACAAGGTCGTGCAGGTTCTCAGATATCTAGAAAGCCGCATCAACCTGATGATCGGAATTTGGGGTATCGAGGGTGTGGAAGCCGAAGATACCACCGGTCCCGTTGATACGCGTCCAGATGCGCATTTGCTCAACGGTCCGCAGAGGTCAGGTCGGGGCGTATGCCAGAACAGCGTCGATGAACTCATGTCGGTCAGCGACGACGTATTCAACGCAGCGCTGGAAGAAACAGGAACGGAAGCCGGTTCCGAAACGCCCGAACCACAGGACGTTTCCAGCAACGCGAGCGAGGCTGATGTCGACGCCATCATGGCCGGCGGCGACGAGCCGATGGATGCATCCGCGATCGACGACATGTTCGCGTCGGCTCCGGCAGAATCCGTTGAGGAAGACGCCACACCGGAAGCCGCAGATGACGAAATCGACCTGGACGCAACGCTTGACGAAGCAGCAATCGAAATGCTCTTCGACAACGAAGTGGACGCCACGGCGGACGAGATTGAGGGTGAATCCGAGATCGAGGTTGAAGCAGAGGTAGAGGCAGAGTTTGAAGCTGACGCCGAAGTTGAAGCAGAGACCGTTGCAGGGGACGCGTTCGACGCCGAATCGGAACTCGAGGCCGAGGCGGATGTTGCCTGGGAGCTCGAAGACGAGGCAGCCGCGGACGAAGATGTTTCCGACGATCCGCTTCAGCAGCTTTCCGAAGCAGAGCGCCAGGCGCTTTTCAATTGATCACGCGGTTCTGGTGAGCTTGATCAAAACGCGGCCTGGAGCCGCGTTTTTTGTTTCTGCGCCAGTCGCCCAGCACCTTTTGAGTTTTTTTGCTGCGCCAAAGAAGCCGTCCGGGCTCTGCCGGGACGGTCCAACCTAACGTGACAGGGCCCGCGACAGCATATCGGGGTCGATGTTTCCGCCCGTGAGCACCAGCCCCACCGTTTTTCCGCTGATCGGAAGCTTTCCGTGGAGTATTGCGGCCAGCGCCGCGGCGCCGCCGGGTTCGACCACGAGCTTCAACTCCGTGAAGGCAAAGGCAACGGCGGCAAGAACTTCCTCGTCCGTGACGGTCAACCCTTCAGCCGCAAGCTGTCGCAGGATCGAGAAGCCGATTTCGCCGGGTGTCTCGGAGAGGAGCGCATCGCAGATAGATCCGGACTTGCGCGTGTTTGACAGCAACGCCCCGGCTTCAAGGGAGCGCTTGTAGTCGTCGAAATCTGCCGGTTCCACAGTGTGAAACCGTGTCTCGGGGGTCTTGTAGGCAAGCGCGAGCGCGATACCGCTGGAAAGGCCTCCACCTCCCGTGCACGCCAGAACATCGTCCAGACTGTGGCCCGCGTCGGCAGCCTGCGCCGCCAGTTCCAGACCGACCGTCCCCTGCCCCGCAATCACCGCAGGATCATTGAAGGGATGCACGAACGTGGCGCCGGTTTCTGCACAAAGAGCGGCTGCGATCTGATCCCGGTCCTCGCTCTCCCGGTCATAGGTAATGACCTTCGCACCGAACGCACGTGTCCGTTCCAGCTTGATACGGGGTGCATCGGCAGGCATCACGATTGTCGCTTCGACGCCCAGAATGCCGGCGCTGGCGGCAACTCCTTGTGCGTGGTTTCCGGAGGAACAGGCAACGACGCCCTTCGGGCGATCCTCGTCCGGAATGAGGTTCAGACAGTTGAAAGCTCCCCGGAACTTGAATGAGCCGCTGCGCTGCAGACTTTCCGGTTTGATCAGAACGGTCGCGCCGGTGCGCTCATCAAGGGCGGGGTGCCGCAGCAGCGGCGTCTTCACGGCAAAGCCGTCGATGCGCTGCGCGGCTGCCTCCACATCCTCAAAGGTCACCGCCCTACCGGAATAGTCCCGCAGCTCGTCATCAGTCGTTGGAACAACAGTTTCCGTCATCGAAGTCACCTTTGAACAGCTGAGTTGTTTGATGACTTATCAGGTATTGGGCTCAACTCAATATGCAGCTGGCGTCTTTGGTACCGGAATGTCGCCAGTACCGGCCAGGCCGTTCTGGCCGTTAAACGGGTACGGCTGATGATGCCTACTCCGCGGCCTTGGCTCTGCCCGCGAGGTTGTTGTGAATGTCGCGGGCTGCGATGCAATTGTCTAGAAACTGCTGCGCGCTGGCTGCCCAGGTGTAGTTCAGGGCAATTTTCCGGCAGTGATCCCGGGGAATGTCCAGCGCTTTTTCCGCCGCCTCCTGCAGATTTTCAGACAGCACGCCCGCTCCCGTATCCCCAATGACGTCGAGCGGTCCCATGACGGGATAGGCGGCCACCGGAACGCCACAGGCCAGCGCCTCAAGCAGGACGTTACCGAACGTGTCGGTAAGCGACGGGAAGACAAAGACATCGGCTGCGGAATAGTGACGGGCGAGATCCTCGCCGAGCTTGGAACCGGTGAAAAGGGTATCAGGATATTCGCGCCGGAGCGCCTCCAGCTGCGGACCTCCGCCCACAACCACTTTCGATCCTGGAAGCTTCAGGTCGAGAAATGCCTTTATGTTCTTTTCGACTGCGACCCGGCCAACATACATGAAGACCGGCCGTGGCAGATCATCCGGCAGAACGGAGCCCTCATACGGTTTGAACAGCTTTTCGTCGACACCGCGAGACCAGCGCATCAGGTTTTTGAAACCGCGTGCACGCAGATCGTTTTCCAGCGACCGGGTCGCCACCATGCATCCTGAGCCCGAATTGTGAAATCTGCGCAACCAGCTGTAGGACCAGGACAGGGGCACGGGAAGGCGTGCTGAAACATATTCGGGAAACCGTGTGTGGTAGCTCGTTGTAAACGGTTCGCCCAATTTATTGGCAACACTTGCCGCCAGAATTCCAAGAGGTCCTTCAGTCGCGATATGAAGATGCTCGCAGTCGTAGTCCCGGATCATCCGGCGCACCACACCCCTATGCGTGAGGGAAAGACGGATCTCGGGATAGGTCGGACAGGGCAAGGTTCTGAAGGCCTGAGGCGACAGGAATTCCACCCTGACACCCGTCGCGACAAGCGCTTCAGCCGTCCGTTCCAACGACCTGACCACACCGTTGATTTGGGGATGCCAGGCGTCTGTCACGATCAGGATGGAACTCATGCGGCGACCGGGGCTTCCTTGGATTTCACCGGAGCCGGTCCCGCCTGTGTTTGATCCACCCATCGGATTACCTCAAACGTCCCATCGTGGTGTTCTGCAACTGCCGTGCAACTCTCAACCCAGTCGCCGGTGTTGATGTAGTGAATACCGTTCATATCACGGTTGGCGGCATGGTGAATATGACCACAGATCACACCGTCGACACCCTGTCTCCGGGCCTCATCGGAAAGCGCGTCCTCAAATCGGCCGATGAAGCTGACAGCGTTCTTCACTTTCAGCTTCGCCCACGCTGACAGCGACCAGTAGGTCAGACCGAGGCGTCTGCGTATGAAGTTGACCCACGTATTGACGCTCAAGGCCGTGACGTAGGCCTTGTCGCCGAAAAATGCGAGCCACTTGGCATGCCGGATGACGACATCGAACTGATCGCCATGAATGACGAGGTACCGTTTTCCGTTGGCAGCTTCGTGGACAATACTGTCGCTGACTTCCACTCCGCCAAAATGCGTTCCGAGGAAGTTGCGCAGAAACTCATCGTGATTGCCCGGTATGTAGTGGATGCGGGCCCCCTTTCGGCCCTTGCGCAGGATCTTTTGCACAACGTCGTTGTGAAGCTGTGGCCAGTACCAAGTGCGTTTCAAGCGCCATCCGTCGACGATATCGCCGACCAGGTAGATGGTTTCGGCGTCGTGATCCTTCAGAAAATCCAGAAGGTATTCGGCCTGGCAGCCACGGGTGCCAAGATGCACGTCAGAAATGAACAAGGACCGGTAGTGTCGCGATGCCTCTGCGATAGACATGGCATTTCTCCATATTCCATTAGCAGCGCTATAGACGCGATTCAGGTTGCATTATTATGACACACGCGAACTTGTCTGCCGGAGTTCCCGATTTCCGCACTTTCCCCTCACGGAAATATAGCGCTCATGTCTCGATATGCTATGGGTGGCAAAAATGGAGGTTTTTCATGGATCTGGGTCTTCGAGGAAAAAAGGCAATCGTGTGTGCGTCGAGCCGCGGCCTCGGCAAAGGTTGCGCTGAAGCGCTCGCCGAAGCCGGTTGCGATATCATTTTGAACGGCCGCACCGAAGCCGTTCTGGAAGAAACGCGAAAGGAAATTCAGACAAGTTACAACGTATCGGTTCTCAGCATCGCCGCAGACGTCTCCTCTCACGAAGGCCAGCGTGCGCTTCTGTCCGCCTGTCCGGATCCGGACATTCTCGTCAATAACAACGGCGGGCCTCCGAGGAAGGACTACACGGAACTTGATCGCGACGCCCTGATCGACGGTGCCATCCAGAACTTCATAACGCCCGTCGAGCTTATCCAGGCCGTCTCACCTGGCATGAAGGAACGCGGGTTCGGCCGGATCGTGAACATCACCTCCTTGTCGGTAAAAATGCCGATCGAGGGGCTGGACCTGTCCAGCGGCGCAAGGGCCGGCCTGACAGCCTTTCTGGCAGGCGTCTGCCGGCAACTGGCCCCGCATGGCGTAACGATCAACAATCTCCTTCCGGGCAAGATGGACACGGACAGGCTCAAAGGCGGGTTCGAGCGGGCCGCACAGCAGACAGGCACGAGCCTCAATGACATCAGGGCGCAGCAAGCCGCAGAAATTCCCACCGGGCGTTTCGGCAATGCCGAAGAATTCGGTCAGGCATGCGCCTTCCTGTGCTCGCAGTACGCCGGCTACATCACCGGGCAAAACCTTTTGATGGACGGTGGCCTTTACCCCGCAGCCTTCTGAGCGAAAGAAAACACAAAAAAGGCCGGGATCAACTCCCGGCCTTTTCAGTCGAACAGCTGTTCGGATCAGAACTTGTAGCGTAGCGACGCGGACAGGATGTTCACATTGCTGTCGACATCAGCCACGTAGGTACCGAAAGCCGGATTGTAATCCTGATGGCTCGGATCGATGTTGATGTTCGTGTCCTCAGTCAAGATGTGTGTGTAGCCGACATCAAAGGACATGTGCTTGTTGAAATTGTAGCTCGCACCGGCTGACAGCCACCAGCGATTGTTGTCCGGCAGACGCGTGGAGCGAATGTCTTCGTCAATTGGAGACAGTTCGTAGCCGACACCGGCACGGAAAGTCAGTTTCTCGTTGAAATCATACTCACCCCCAACCGAGAAGAACCAGCCGTCATCATAGTTGAAGTGCAAGGTGGTCAACGCGGCACCGGTAACCGTGGATGTCGCCACCGGCGATTTAAGGCGGCTCCAGTTGGTCCACTCGACTGTTCCCAGTAGCCGCATCTTGTCGGTGATATTCTGTTTTGCCGAGATGTTGACCATGTCCGGCATGACAACGCCAAGATCAATTTCAGCGCGGCTTCCGCCCGCAAAGAGCTGACCGTTCAAGCTGTGACCGACACCTGACCGGTATCCGATACCGATCTCGGTACCATCCACGGGCTTGATTGTGACACCTGCGGTAACGCCGACCCCGAAACCGTCACCGTAAATCTCGTTCGACCGGGGAAATCCTGCACCGGAAGTCGCATCCGCCGATTTCAGACTGACATCCAGATACTGGACCTGAACACCGATGGCCAAGGCGATCATATCGTTGACCTGATAGGCAACGCTTGGATTGACGTTGATTGAGAAGACCCTGGAAGACCTTGAATAGAATTGCGCCGCCCAATTCTGCTCAGGCTTCGTGGTCAGGCCAAACGGTGAATTGATCCCAATCCCGAAGACCCATTTTTCATCAGGCCTGTAAGAGATGTAGGTTGCAGGCACCACAGCATCCAGACCGATATCGCCACTTCCAATTGAAGATGTGCCAACGACACCACCGCTCAACGTACCGTTGATTTCGGAATTCGGAATGATCACCGATCCATGTGTTTCGATTGTCCAACCCATCTGCGCACCGATGAGAGCTGCCGGGTTCCAGTACATGGCCGAGATCGTTTCGCCAGAGGTGCCGTATCCAGCGAAGGACGTCCCCTGGAAGTAGGCGCTTTGTTCACGGATCGCGAACGCACCTGCATGTGCAGCGGTGGCTGCAATCGAGAAGGCTATTGCCGTGGAAGCGAATAGAATTGTGTTTTTATTTGCCCATTTCATGGTGTTTTCTCCCATCCCCCTCCCGCCGGAGGAAATCTGATTTCGGAGAACAGGTTTTTCCAAGATCGGGTGCTGTTGCAAGACAAGAATTCACCGCCAGCCCGGGACGATTCTTCATGCTGCAACGCAAAATAATCCATGAAACGCATCCCATCGGCGGGCAAAAGCAGTAAAAATACGCGCAAAGGACTTCGTTCACGCTCCTTTGTCACCAACACGACACACATACGTAAAAACGCCTAAAAAATAGGCAATCAAACAGTAACCTTCCTTTAACGTCAATTAATCGGTGATCGTTGCTGCATTGCCACACTTACCGATAGGGAAGGTCAGCTTCGCTGTGGATGACTTCGTGTGACCTAGCGGCCAGACTCCGCGCTTTTCATGGCAGAAACCAGTCCTGGAGGTTGCAAGTTCGGGTGTATCCATCACCGCCCAGTGTGCTCAGAATCAGCACATCCGGGTGCAGACACCAGGTTACGCTAAAGTCATGTGAAGGACGTATCGCTGCTCTGTTGCAAAACCGCTTCAGACGCCGGTGTCGCGCGCAGACAGGAACCGCCGCATCGCGACATCACTCCATGGCGCCAGCCGTGTGCGTGCGGCAACGTGGCTCTCATAGATGCGTTTGCTGAGCGCGTCTCTTTCAGCAAACTCCAATAAGACGGCAGATGCCGTTTCGCGCAGAGCCGTCAGCACCTCGTCCGGATAGGGTTTCACCGAAACGCCGTCTTCTTCCTGAAGCAGTTGCAGGCTGCCCGCGTTTTCCCAGTCACTTTCCGCAAGGGCCCGTCCGTTCTCTGCACGGCACGCCTCCAGCACAACCACGCGCAGGTCCTCTGGCAAGCCCTCCAGCGCGACCCGGTTAAAGAGCGCTTCACCCGTGCCGTTGGGTTCGTGAAAGCCCGGCGAATAGTATTTCTTGGCGACTTTCTGGAAGCCCATCGCGCGGTCGGACCAGGGACCGAGAAACTCGGTTGCGTCAAGAACGCCGGACTGCAGCGCCTGAAACAGTTCCGCCGGTGGCAGCCCGACAGGCGTTGCACCAAGGCGGCGCATAACCTCGCCGCCAAGACCGGGCATGCGGATCTTGAGACCGTTCAGATCATCAAGACTGTTGATTTCCTTCTTGTACCACCCGCCCATCTGCACACCGGTGTTGCCGGCCATGACCGGTTTCACACCGAACGGCGCATAAAGCTCGTCCCAGAGCGCCTGCCCGCCGCCACGCTCGATCCAGCTGATATGTTCGTGCGGTAGCAAGCCGAAGGGGATGGCCGTGAAGAAGACAGACGCCGGGATCTTGCCTTGCCAGAAGAACGAGGCTGTGTGCGCCATCTGCGCGGTGCCCGACGCGACCGCGTCGAAAACCCCGAGCGCCGGTACGAGTTCGCCGGCCGAATAAAGCCGGATGCGCAACCGCCCTCCGGTCATCGTCCCGACCTTGTCGGCTATCCTTTGCGCCGTGACGCCGGGCCCTGGCAGGTTCTTCGGCCAGGAGGTGACCATCTTCCACTCGATCGTTGCGTTACCCTGCGCCAGCGCCGGTGCTGCAAGGACTGTCCCGCCTCCCGCAACCGCAGTGCCGATCAGCGCTCTGCGGCTTAGTTGCCTGTCGTTTCCTGTCTTCTTTGCGGACATCTTACGCGCTCCATAATTGATAGAAATGATGCACGGGACCATGTCCGGACCCGATCTCAAGCCGGTCGGCAGCGGCGATCGCGCCGTGCACATATGCTTTGGCGGAGGCAATGGCCTCCTCCAGTGTCAACTGCTTCGCCAGACCTGCCGCGATTGCAGAAGACAAGGTGCACCCGGTTCCGTGTGTGTTTTCGGTCGGAATGCGCCTGTCGCGCAGCCAGAGTGCATCGCCGCCGTCTTTCAGGAACAGGTCATTGCTGTCTTCGCCTGTGCCGTGCCCGCCTTTCAGCAACACGGAACGCGCACCAAGGCTTATGAGCCTTTCGGCCTGAGACAGCATGTCTGCCTCGCTTTCCGCAATTGGCGCGTCCAGCATGCG